>Ga0315273_10001343_pt1 | contig 27782 bp, 30 predicted proteins | sample YL17G02_0_MG_FD_205753 | JGI IMG/M metagenome (GOLD analysis project Ga0315273, IMG submission 205753) | Sediment microbial communities from Yellowstone Lake, YNP, Wyoming, USA - YL17G02_0 | ecosystem: Environmental > Aquatic > Freshwater > Lake > Sediment | place: USA: Wyoming | collected... | reverse complement strand
TTCTCCAGGGCCTCCTCGCCGTCCCCTGCGACGGTCACGTCGTAGCCGGCGGAGCGCAGGTTCACCTCGACGAAGCGGGCTATGTCAGGGTCGTCGTCGACGACGAGGATCTGCTCGGCCATCAGGCGGCCTCTCCACGGGCGATCGCGGCCAGGGCGGCCGCGGCCGCTGCGGGGTCCGGCGCCTGGAAGATGCCCGACGCGGAGATCAACACGGTCGCGCCCGCGTCGACGGCCGCCCGTGCGTTCTCGACCTTCACGCCGCCGTCGATCTCGACGTCGACCTGCAGGTCACGACGGTCGACCTCGGTGCGCACGGCTTCGAGCCGCGGGTAGACCTCGGGGCTCAGCACCTGCCCCGACCAGCCCGGCCGGATGCTCATCAGCATCACGTCATCGACATCGTCGAGGAAGGGGAAGACCTCGTGGACGGGCGTCTCCATGTTCAGCGTGATCCCCACGCGCATACCGGCCGCCCGGGCCTTCGCGATCGCCCGTGCGGGGTCGCCGACTGCCTCGTGGTGGAACGAGACCACGTCGAGGCCCGCCTCGGCGAGCTCCTCGAAGTACGACTCGGGAGCGTCCACCATCAAGTGGCCGTGCAGCGTCCGGGCCGTGTGCGGCCGCAACGAGGCGACCACGACCGTGCCCAGCGCGATCGGCGGTACGAAGTGTCCATCCATGATGTCGATATGGATGGTCTCGGCATGCCTCTCGATCAGCTTGACCTGATCGGCGAGGTGCGCCAGATCGGCCGACAGGATCGACGCGGAGAGGGTGCCCACGCGGCGTATCGTACCCGGCGCACCGAGGCCGGAACGGGGGCTCAGCCCCGCTTCTCGAAGGCCGCGACGAACATCCCGTCGGCGCCGTGCCGGTGAGGCCAGATCCGTACCCGAGGGGTGGGGCCGTCCGGCCCTTCGATCGCCACCGGGACCAGGTCAGGGCGGTGCCGGAGGATCGCGTCGCACGCCGCGTCGGTCTCAGCCCGGGGGAACGTACAGACCGAGTAGACGAGCCGTCCGCCGGGGCGAAGGAGCTCGGCCGACGCGGAGGCGATGGCGACCTGGAGCCGCGCCAGCTGACTGAGCACGTCCTTGCGAGGGCGCCACAGGAGCTCGGGGCGCCTCCGCGCAGAGCCGATGCCGCTGCACGGGGCGTCGACCAGGACCCGGTCGAACGGTCCGTGGACGGCAGGCGTTTCGGCGTCCTGCGCGATGGTGGCCACTCGCACGCGCAGCCGATCTGCGCCCGAGCGGATCATCTGCGCGCGCTGCGGGTGGAGGTCGGCCGCGACGACGACGCCGTCGTCACCGACCAGGCTCGCGGCGTAGTGCGCCTTCCCGCCGGGCGCCGCGCAGGCGTCGAAGATCCGCTCTCCCGGCTGGGGGTCGAGTGCGCGCACGACGAAGGCCGACGCCTGATCCATGATCGCGAACCATCCCTCTCCGAACCCTGGGAACGTCGCGGGATCGCCGCCGTCGACGAGCAGGCAGGTCGGATCGAGCGTCGCCCGCGTCACCGTTCGCCCCGCCTCGATCAGGACCCGCTCGAGCGCGTCGACCGTGGTCAGCTGCGTGTTCGCGCGCACGCACAACAGGCCGTGGGAGGCGATCGTCTCCGCCGCCTCGGACGCCTCGTCCCCCACCAGCCGGCGGAGCTCGGTCACGGCCCACGGGTGCATCCCCGTGCGCACCGCGATGTCGGCGTCTCCCGGCCCCGCGGGCCACGCGGGAGGGTCGCTGGCGAGCTTGCGGAGCACCGCGTTCACGAATCCGCGCTCCTTCGGAGCCGCCAGCGAGACGGTCTCGCCGACGGCCGCATGTGGTGCCGCGCCGGTGAACAGCAGCTGGTAAGCGCCGAGGCGAAGTACGTCGCGGGCGACGGAACTCATCCGGGCGACCGGACGTGAGGACCGCTGCTCGATCGCCCAATCGAGCGATCGGAGCCGGCGGATCGTGCCGTAGGCGAGATCGGCGGCGAACGCGCGGTCACGCACGTCGAGCGAGGACTTCGCGAGCGCGTTCGGCACGACGATCGTGGAGTAGCCGCCCGCCTCGACGACGCGTCGGACGGCGGCGAACGCGACGGCCCGGGCCGAGAGGGTCGGCGTCACCCGAGCCGCTCGCCGGGCTCGATGCGGGCGCCGCGCGCCCATGCGGCGGCGTCCATGCGCCTGCGGCCCGCGGGCGCCACCTCGTCGAGCGAGACCCAGCCGCCGTCGCCGGTCCCAACGTGGACGGCGCCATCTCGGTAGACCCGGATCTTCCCCGGCCCCGGGATGGCAGCCAGCATGTAGCCGATCCCTGAGGGGCGTAGCCGCAGTACCTTCAGCGCCCCACCTCGGAACGTCGTCGTCGCGCCCGGCTCCGGCGCCAGCGCGCGGATCCGACGCTCGATCCCGATGGCCGGCTGCGTCCAGTCGATCTCGCGTTCGGCGGGAAGGATCTTCGCGGCATAGACCGCGCCCGCGTGATCTTGCGCCGCCGGGTCGACCTCGCCCGCCGCGAGTCTCGGGAGCGTCTCGACGAGCAGCGCGCCGCCGATGCCCGCGAGTCGTTCCCCCAGTTCGCCGGCGTCGACATCCGGTCCGATCGGCTCCGCCCGAGTCGAGAGGAGCGGACCGGTGTCGAGCCCCTCGTCCATCAGCATCACGGTCACGCCGGTGGCGTCGTCGCCCCCCAGGATCGCACGCTGCACCGGTGCCGCGCCTCGCCAGCGCGGCAGCAGCGAGAAGTGCAGGTTCACGCACCCGAGACGAGGCAGGTCGAGCACCGCCAGGGTCAGGAGCTCGCCGTACGCCACGACGACGATCGCGTCGGGCGCGAGCGCCCCGAGCGCCTCGAGCCCCTCACCGGACCTGACCCCGGCCGTCTCCAGCAGCGGGAGCCCGATCCGTCGCGCCGCATCGGCCACCGCCGTGGGACGGAGCTTCGAGCCACGCCCTGCGGGCCGCGGCGGGTTCGTGACGACGAGTGCGACCTCGAACACCTCCGCGGCTGCGGCGAGCGCCTCCAGCGGCGGCACCGACCACGGGGCGTTCCCGAGGAACGCGATGCGGAGCGGGGTCATGCGCCGAGGATAGCCGCCGGCTTCAGCCGCCGGCTTCAGCCGCCGGCTTCAGGTGTCGGCTTCAGGCGTCGGCATCGGCGTCGCGGCGAGGGAGCCGACGCTTCTTCGGCTCATCGAGACCGAGCTCGAGCCTGCGGAGTTCGCCGAGCACCGCCCCCCGGCCTTCGGCGTCGAGCCGGTCGATGTAGAGCTTCCCGTCCAGGTGGTCGGTCTCATGCTGGAAGATCCGCGCCAGCAGTCCTTCGCCGGTCATCTCGACGGGGTTCCCGTCGATGTCTTGTCCACGGCAGGTGATGCGCTCGTTCCGGGTCGTCGGATAGAAGGGGCCGGGGATCGAGAGGCAGCCCTCGTCGACCACGACCTCGCCCGAGGCGTCCGAGAGCACGGGGTTCGCCATGAATCGGGGGCCCGTCTCCCCGTCGTCGAAGACGAAGAGCCGCAGGGAGAACCCCACCTGTGGACCCGCGAGGCCGACGCCGGGCGCGTCGTACATCGTCTCGGCCATGTCCTCGGCGAGCCGACGGAGCGCACGGTCGAACTCGGTGACGGCCTTGGCCGGCCTCTTCAGAACGGGGTCCCCGAGGGTACGGATGGGCAGGATCACGTTTCGCGCGCTTTCGGGTCGTGGATCGTCGTCGGCTACAGGTGCGGCTCGGCCTCGACGCGGGTCACGAGGTCCCTCGCCGCCAGCTCACGGATCGCGCGGCCGAACTCCGGGACCCGCCGGGGGTCGAGCGCGAGCAAGCATACCGTCTGCTCCCCCAGCGCCGAGACGAGCAGCGCCGACGGCTCGAACCGGTCCAGCTCGGCCTCGACGCCGGTCCTCCCCGCCACGCGGAACACGGCGTTCCCCACCGGGAACCCCGCCTCCGCGCGGCGCCGCGCCTCCTCGGCGTGGAACCGGCGGGGATTCCCCTGCACCAGTGCCTGGACCGCCGGATCGTTGGGGCGCGTGGACTGCACGATCGCCCGCCCGCCCGGGCGCGCCCACGCGATCGCCTCCATCCATGTGGTGACCGCCCGCTCGCGGGCCGCGAGGCCCGGCCGCCGCTCGGCCAGGTCGGCGTCGAGCACCGCCACCAGGTCGAGCCCGCCCGGCCCGAGGTCGCGCACGTCGTCGGGACCGCCCACCAGGATCTCGTGGTCACCGGGAAGCCGCGGCAGGTCCTCGGGCCCCAGCCGCGTCACCGGCGCCGCCCCGAGCCCGGCCGCCCATTCCTCGACACGCTCCTGGCCGCCGCGCCGGATCCCGAACGTGGTCGCCCCGCAGTTGCGGCACCGGCCGGGCGCCTCGCAGACCACGCACCGGATCCGGCCCTCCTCGGAGCGGAGCAGGCCCCCGCAGGCCGCACAGGCCGCGGGCTCCCCACACGTCCGGCACACGGCGGCCATCCCGTACCCCGGCAGCGGAGAGAAGAGGAAGGCGCGCCGTGCGGTCCGAAGCCCCTGCACGAGCCGCGGCGCCCGGCCCTCGGGGCCCGGCCTCACGACCTCGACGGGCACCCACCGGCGTCCGGGCGGCGTCACCTCGAGCACGCCCGAGGCCGCCGCCTCCGATGACGGGCAGATCGCGCTCAACGCCACCGTGAGTCCGGCCAACCGCCCACGGGCGAGCGCGACATCGCGCACGTGGTAGTAAGGCGCGCGGTCCTCGCGGTGGGCGGGGTGCGACTCGCGCGACACGACGATCGTGGCGAGGGAGGGGATCCGGGCGAACACCGCCGGGCGCGTCCCTACCACCACGTCGAACCTACCCCCCGCGATGTCGAGCCACATCCCGTAGCGCGCGCGCTTCGACCCGCCGAGGTAGAGGGCGACACGGTCCCCGAACGCGCCGACGAGGGCCGCCGCGGTGGCAGGGACCGGCGAGGCCTCGGGGACCACCACGATCGCCCGCCGGCCCGCCGCGAGGGTCGCGGCGACGACCTCGACGGTGGCGACGACCTCGTCCTCGGGAGCGGGCCGCAGCACGGAGGGCGCGAATCGGCCGCGCCCGGCGGCCGCGAGCAGGTCGGGGCCGCCGCGGTAGGAGGCGAGCACCTCGGGGGTCGGCGGCGGCCGTCGCACGGCCCCGGGGGCTCCGCGGTCCTGGCCATCCTCGGCGGCCAGCCGTGGCGGCGCGAGTCGCCCGAGCACCGCGGCGAGAGGCGCCACGTAGCGCTCGCTCACCCAGCGCGCGAGTCCGAGCAGCTCCTCGTCGAAGATGCGCTCGGGCGACACCGCCTTCTTGACGGCGAGCATGCGCCGCGGCAGATCGTCGGTGGCGCCGAGCACCCACCCCCGGACCGCCCGCCCATGGAACGGCACCTGGACGAGCGAGCCCACGCCGGCCATGAGCTCTGCGGGCAGCTCGTACGTGAAGGCCCTGTCGAGGGAGAGGATCGGCCGGTCGACACAGACCGCGACCGGCCCGGCGAGGACCTCAGGCGAACGCGGCGCGGAGGTCGTCGGCGCGGTCGGTCGCCTCCCAGGGGAACTCCTTGCGCCCGAAGTGCCCGTAGGCAGCGGTCTCGCGGTAGATCGGGCGGAGGAGGTCGAGGTCGCGGATGATCGCCGCGGGCCGGAAATCGAACAGCTCCCAGAGCACCGCCTGGAGCCTCGCGGGGTCGACCTGCTCGGTGCCGAAGGTGTCGATCATCAGTGAGACGGGGTGGGCCGTTCCGATCGCGTAGGCGACCTGCAGCTGCGCCCGATCCGCGAGTCCGGCCGCCACGACGTTCTTCGCCACGTATCGGGCCATGTAGGCGGCCGAGCGATCGACCTTCGTCGGATCCTTGCCGCTGAACGAGCCGCCGCCGTGCGGGGCGTACCCGCCGTAGGTGTCGACGATGATCTTGCGCCCGGTGAGGCCCGTGTCGGCCTTCGGCCCGCCGATCTCGAAGCGGCCGGTGGGGTTGACGAGCACCCGGACCCCGCTCGCGTCGAGCTCGGGGAACTCCCGGAGGACGGGGTCGATCACCTCGGCGGTCACGTCGGGCGCGAGCAGCGTCTCGACGTCGACCTCCTCGCGGTGCTGGGCGCTGATCAGGACCGTGTCGACGCGTGAAGGTGCCCCGTCGACGTACTCGATCGAGACCTGGCTCTTGCCGTCGGGCCGCAGATACGGCACGACGCCCGCCTTGCGGACGTCGGCGAGACGCCTCGAGAGCCGATGGGCCATCGCGATCGGGAGCGGCATCAGCTCCTCGGTCTCGCGGCATGCGAAGCCGAACATCATGCCCTGGTCGCCGGCGCCCAGCGCGTCGAGATCGTCGCCCGAGTGCCCCTCCCGGTGCTCGAGGGCGTCGTCGACGCCGCGCGCGATGTCGGGCGACTGCTCCTGGATCGCGGTCATCACGCCGCAGGTCTCGCCGTCGAGCCCGAACTTCGCGTTCGTGTAGCCGATGTCGGTGATCGCCGACCGGACGATCGACGGGATGTCGACCCAAGCCTTGGAGGTGATCTCCCCGCTCACGAAGGCCAGGCCGGTCGTGACGAGCGTCTCGCACGCGACCCTGCTGTGCGGGTCCTCGGAGAGCAGCGCATCCAAGATGGCGTCGGAGATCTGGTCGGCGAGCTTGTCGGGGTGCCCCTCGGTGACGGATTCCGACGAGAACAGGTGGGTCCGGCTCATGATGCGGGCGATTCTAATCGCCCGTGACCGACGCGTCAGCGGGGCCGAGGAGCAGCGCGACACGGTCGACGAGCGCCGCCGCGAGGCCGGGCTTCGTCCACCCGCGGAGCGGGACGTCGTCGCCGTCCGCCGCGATGATCGCGGCGGTGTTGGAGTCGGCGCCGAACCCGGTGCCCTCCCGCCCGATCTCGTTCGCGATCAAAAGGTCCAGCCGCTTGCGGTGGAGCTTCTCGCGGCCGGCCGCTTCCACATCGCTCGTCTCCGCGGCGAACCCGACGAGGACCGGGCGCGCGTCAAGCTCCCCCAGCTCCGCGAGGATGTCGGGGGTGGGCTCGAGGCGGAGCTCGGGCGGGCCGTGCTCCTTCTTCAGCTTCCCGCCCGCGGCATCCTTGGGGCGAAAGTCCGCGACCGCGGCGGCCATCACGACGGCATCGGCTCCCTCGACCGCGTCGAACACGGCGGCGCGCATCTCCTCGGCCGTGGTGACGCGGACGAGCTCGGCGCCGGTGGGCGGGTCGACCGTCCCGGGCCCCAGGATCAGGCGGACACGAGCGCCGCGACCCAGCGCCTCGGCGGCGATCGCGGCGCCCATCTTCCCGCTGGAGCGGTTCCCGATGTACCGCACGGGGTCGATCGGCTCGTGGGTGGGGCCGGCCGTCACCACGATCGTGCGCCCGGCGAGATCCCCGCCGCGGAGCGCGTCCTCGGCCGCCGCGAGGATGTCTTCGGGCTCGGCCAGGCGCCCCATCCCGGTGTCGCCGTGGGCGAGCGCGCCCTCGACCGGCCCCACGAAGCGGACCCCGCGGGCCTCGAGCGCTGCGACGTTGGCCCGCGTGGCCGGATGGGTCCACATCCCCGTGTGCATCGCCGGCGCGACCACCAGCGGACCCGAGAACTCGAGCAGCGTGGTGGTGAGCAGGTCGTCGGCGGCCCCGTGCGCGAGCCTGGCCAGGACGTTCGCCGTGGCGGGGGCGACGATCACGATGTCGGCCTCGTGCGCCAGGCGGACGTGGAGGACCTCGCCGGGGCGCTCCCAGAGGGAGGTGTGGACCGGGTTGCCGGTCAGGGAGGCGAAGGTGTCGGGTCCGACGAACCGCGTGGCCGCCTCGGTCATCGCGACCGTGACCCGAGCGCCCTCACCGGTCAACAGGCGCGCGAGCAGTGCGGCCTTGTACGCGGCGATACCGCCGGTGACGCCGAGGAGGACCCGGCGCCCCGCGAGCGGACTACTCGTCCTCGGGCTCCTCGGAGCGTTCGTACTCGATCTTCCCCTCGGCGATCTCTTCGAGGGCGATCGAGAGCGGCTTGTTGCTGAAGCCGCTCTCGATGAGCGGCGGCACGAACTCGCCACGGCCCTCACCGAGCTGGTTGTAGTAGCTGTTGATCTCACGCGCGCGCTTGGCGGCCAGGGTCACCAGCGTGTACTTGGAGTCGACGGCGGCGAGCAGATCGTCGATCTTGGGTTCGATCATCCGGAATGGTCCTCCGTGGTGTCGTGCCCGTCGGCCGAGGACTCGGCGCGGGACCCATGGATGATAGCAGCGACCTGCGACGATGCGAGTTCGAGGTCGTCGTTCACGACCACGTGATCGAACCACTCCTGCTGGGTCATCTCCCACCGCGCGGTCTCGAGACGCCGCCGGATCCGGTCCTCGGTCTCGGTCTTTCGACCGCGGAGACGACGCTCGAGCTCTTCCATCGAGGGGGGCGCGAGGAAGATGAGCAGGGCGTCGGGGATCCGTTTGTGGACCCACCCCGCGCCCTGCACATCGATCTCGAGGATGGCATCGCGGCCCTCGTCACGCGCCCGTTCGACCCAGGCGGCGGGCGTGCCGGAGCGATGCCCGACGATCTCGGCCCACTCGAGGAGCTCCCCTCGCTCGATCATCTCGTCGAACTCATCGTCACCGACGAAGGTGTAGTCGACGCCGTGCACCTCGCCGGGGCGCGGGGCGCGGGTGGTGGCCGATACGGAGAGCCGGAGCGAGGGGTCGCCGTCGAGCAGGTGCCTGATGAGGCTGCCTTTGCCGACCCCGGAGGGGCCGGCGACGACGATCAGGGTGCCGCGGCGCGTGGCCAGGGCCCGGCTACTTCTTGAACTTCTCGAGCAGCTGCTCGCGCTGCCTCGCGCCGAGGCCCCGCACGCGGCGACTCGCCGAGATGTCGAGCTCCTCCATCAGCTTCTGCGCGCGAACCTTGCCGACGCCGGGGAGGGACTCGAGCACGTTGGACACCTTCATCTTGCCGACGATGTCGTCGCCCGACCTGGCGAGCACGTCCTTCAGCGACTTGTTGCCGGACTTCAGCTCGCCCTTGAGCTCCGCGCGCTTCTTGCGGGCCACGGCGGCCTTCTCGAGGGCCTGCTGCCGCTGCTCCGGGGTCAGGACGGGTAACGCCATCGCGGTACTCCTTTGCTCGCAAATATCGGGGCGGGAACGCCGCGGAGTATACGCACCCGGCCCGACGGCGGGCAAGGCGGGCACCGCGTGCTGCCTGCGGTTTTCGTGCGATGGGACCCTCAGCCGACCTCGCGCAGGATGCCGCGCGCGACCCCGGCGGGGTCGGGGGAGCCCGTGATCGGGCGGCCGACGACGAGGTAGTCGGCACCGAGTTCGATCGCCTCCCCCGGCGTGAGCACGCGCACCTGGTCGTCGCCGTTCGACCCCCCCGGCCGGATCCCGGGGACCACCAGGCAGAAGTCGTCGCCGCAGACGTCGCGCACGTCGCGCACGTCGCTCCCCGACACGACGACGCCCTCGAGCCCCGCCGCCTTCGCCTCGAAGGCCAGCGACGCCGGGCTCGCGAGATCTTCGCCGCCCTGGGACGAGAGCACGGTCACGGCGATCACGAGCGGCATCCGATGGCCGGCATCGGCCGCGCCGCGGGCGGCTCCCTCGAGGGCCGCGCGCATCATCGCGTCGCCGCCGAGCGCGTGCACGTTCAGCATGTCGACGCCGAGCCGCGCGATGTTCGCGGCGGCCATCTCGACCGTATGCGGGATGTCGTGCAGCTTCGCGTCCACGAAGACCCTGCCCTGAGATGCGAGGCGCCGCACCGCCTCCGGACCGTGCGCCCAGAACAGCTCGAGTCCGACCTTCAGCATGGCCACGTGCGGCGCTACGGTTGCGGCGAGCCGCTCGGCTTCGTCGATATCGGAGACGTCGATCGCGACGATCAGCGGGTTCTCGGGGCGTGGGATCACGGGGCGGTCTCCTCCCCTTCGACGGCACCGAACGACGCCGGCACACGGAGGCGGCCGCGAACGTCGGCCGGAGACGCCAGTCCCTTGGCCTTCAGGTACCGGGCGATCCCCTGCGCGATCTCGACCGGGGCGCCGGGGTCCACGAGCACCGCGGTCCCCGCCTGGACGGCCCAGGCGCCGGCGAGGATCGCCTCGATCGCGTCCTCGCCCGACCGGATCCCGCCCACCGCGACGATCGGCACGTCGGGCACCGCGCGCGCAACCTCGAAGACCGCACGGAGCATCATCGGCTTGATCGCGGGACCGCTCAGCCAGCCGGTGACGGCGCCGAGCGCGGGGCGCAGCCGCTCGGCCTGCACCGAGAGCGCTGGGGGTGGCCCACCGATCACCAGCCCGTGCGCACCGGCACGCACCGCACCGCGTGCGAGCTCGACGAGGTCGCTCGCCAAGAGCGGGATCTTCGCGAACACGGGCACCAGCGACATGCGCGCGACCGCGCCGACGATCTCGACCGCGCGATCCACGTGGAGCCCGAGCACCTCACGCTGCAGCTCGAGGTCGGGTGCCGACAGGTGCACCTCGAGCGCCGCAACGTCGGGACGTCCCTGCAGCGCCCCGGTCATCCGCACGTACTCCTCGAGCGAGCCGCCCGCGACCGAGACGATCGCGTGCGCGCCGCGCGCCAGGCGCGGCAGCTCCTCGGCGATGAACGCGTCGATCCCGGGGTTCTGCAGTCCCGTTGACCAGACCGTGCCCGACGCCGATTCCGCGATCCGCGGCGTGGGCGTACCTCGGTCGGGCTCGAGCGTGATGCTCCGGCTGACCACGGCGCCGACCTTGTGCAGGTCCACCAGCCCCCCCAGCTCCCGGCCCGTGCCGGCGCAGCCCGAGGCCACCATGACCGGCGTGGGCAGCACGAGCCCGGCCCCCAGGTCGACGGCGAGGGTGCGCCTCACCCCGGCCACGAGCGCACCACCGGAAGTCCTTCGGGCGGCGTGGGCAGCATCGTCGGCGCCTCGGAGAGCCACCGGTCCCACAGCACGCGCGCCGGATTGAACACGGGGCCGTCGACGCACGAGCGGAGGTGGTCGTAGCCGCTGCCGTCCTTGCGGGCGACCGGGACCACGCACGTGTGGCATAGCCCGTACCCGCAGCCCATCCGCTCCTCGATCGAGACCTGCGCCGGCAGGTTCCGCTCGCGGCAGAACACCGCGATCCGCTCGAGGGTGGCGGGCGGCGCCGACGCGTACACGACCTCGGTGCCGGTGCGGTCGACCATCCCGGGCAGCGCGTCGAGCACGCCGCCGGGGTCGCCGAGTGTCCCGTCGGCGGTCATCACCGCGACTGTCTGCGACAGGCGCTTGGCCTCGATCGGCTTGAACACGCGCTCGAGGGTCTCGCCGCCCACCACCATGTCCACGCGCTTGCCCCGCGCGAGCAGCTCCTGCGCCAGGAAGTACAGCGAGGCCGCCCCGTGCCCTTCGGCGATCAGGAGGCAGTTCATGAGGCGCTTCGGGTAGGCGAAGGCCTTGCCCAACGGCCCGATCACCTCGAGGAACTCGTGCGCCTTCACGCCCGTGAGCCAGTCGGTCCCGGGGCCGCCGGGGTCGACCACGAACTCGAGCGTCCCCGCCCAGCCGCCCCGCCGGGAGGCCTGGTGCACCGCGAAGTGGCGCCGCAGCAGGAACTCGCGGCCCTCCGGCATCTTGATCGCCAGGAATTGGCCGGGCCGCGCTTTCTCCGCGATCTCGGGCGCCACCAGGGTGATCGAGTGGTACGCGCCCAGCTTCCGCGTGGACAGGACCTCGGCCCGCACCTGCTTCACGGGGCCTCCCCCACGCTGGCGGCCGCGGCCTCGTCGAAGGTCAGCCGCACCTGGATCGGCTCGGTCAGCGCCTCGGCGTGGTGCTCCTGGATCGAGCGGGGCTCCGTGGGCGCGCCGCGGAGCGCCTCGATGCCGCGCACGGCCGCGAACACCCCCGGCAGGGTCGTGATGCACGGCACGCCCGCCGACGCCGACGCCGTCCGGATGAAATACCCGTCGGTCCGCGCGCCCCTCCCGAACGGCGTGTTCACGACGAGGTCGATCCGGCCGCCCCGGATCAGGTCGCCGACGTGGTGGTCGCCCTCGCTCACCTTCTGGACGCGCTCCACCGCGATCCCCGCGCGCTGCAGCACCCCGGCGGTGCCGCCGGTCGCGAGCAGCCGGAACCCCATGTCGGCGAGCCGCTTGGCAGGGAACACGATCGCGCGCTTGTCGCGGTTCGCCACGCTCACGAAGACCGTGCCGCTCGTCGGCAGCGCGTGCCCCGCGGCGACCATCGCCTTCGCGAGCGCCATGCCGGAGTCGGCGTCGACCCCCATCACCTCGCCGGTCGACTTCATCTCCGGGCCGAGCACCGTGTCGACGCCGGGGAACCGTCCGAACGGCAGGACGGCGGCCTTCACGCTCGCGTACGGGAGATGCCGGTAGTGGTGCGGATCGGCGGGCAGCACACCGTCGACCGCGAGCTGCGCGAGGGAGCGGCCGGCCAGCACGAGCGTGGCCACGCGCGCGAGCGAGACGCCGATCACCTTGGAGACGAACGGCACCGTCCGCGAGGCGCGCGGGTTCGCCTCGATCACCCAGATCCGTTCGTCCTTCACGGCGAGCTGCAGGTTCAGCAGGCCGATCACCCCGAGCCGGCGCGCGAGCCGCCGCGTGATGTCCTCGATCACGTCGAGCTCGTCGTCGCTGAGCGTGGCCGGCGGGATCTGGCACGACGAGTCGCCCGAGTGAACGCCGGCCTCCTCGATGTGCTCCATCACCGCGCCGATGAACACGTCGGCGCCGTCGCACACCGCGTCGACGTCGACCTCGATCGCGCCCTCCAGGAACCGGTCGATCAGCACCGGGTGGTCGGGCGAGGCCTCCGAGGCGGTGCGCACGAACAGCTCGAGATCGTCTTCGGCGTACACGATCTCCATCGCGCGTCCGCCGAGCACGTATGAGGGGCGCACGACGACCGGGTAGCCGATCTGCGATGCGATCTCGCGGGCCTCCTCCATCGTGCGGGCCTCGCCGTGTGGCGGCGCCGGGATCTCGAGCTCGTGGAGGATACGCGCGAACTTCCCGCGGTCCTCTGCGAGGTCGATCGCGTCCGGCGAGGTCCCCAGGATCGAGAAGCCCTCCTCCTGGAGTATCCGCGCGAGCCTGAGCGGGGTCTGGCCGCCGAGCTGGGCGATCACGCCCACCGGGCGCTCGGCATGGCAGACCGCGAGCACGTCTTCGGGTGAGAGCGGCTCGAAGTACAGCCGGCTCGACGTGTCGTAGTCGGTCGAGACGGTCTCGGGGTTCGAGTTCACCATCACCGACTCGAATCCCGCCTCCTCGAGCGCGTAGGCCGCGTGCACGCACGCGTAGTCGAACTCGATCCCCTGGCCGATCCGGTTCGGGCCGGCGCCAAGGATCACGACCCTGGGGCGCGAGGCCGGCAGGACCTCTGATTCCTCCTCGTAGGTCGAGTAGTGGTACGGGGTCTTGGCGGGGAACTCGCCGCCGCAGGTGTCGACGGTCTTGAACACCGGCGCGATGCCGAGCGCCTCGCGGTGGCGCCGCACCGCCGCCTCTGTGGCCCCGGTCAGCAGGGCCAGGCGTCCGTCGGACATCCCGAGCCGCTTCGCGTCCCGGAGCTCGGTCGCGGACAGGGTCGAGAGCGGCCGGCCGCGGAGCGCCGTCGCCTCCTCGACCACCTCGGCGATCTGATCGATGAACCACGGGTCGATGCCCGACGCGGCCGCGATCTGGTCGACCGTGATCCCGGCGTACAGCGCGCGCTCGATCAGGTGCAACCGCACCTCGGTGCCGTCACGCAGGGCCGTGAGGAGGTCGCCCTCGAAGCCCGCCAGGTACTCCCCGCCCAGATCGAACCCGCGTTTCTCCATCCCGCGGAGCGCCTTGCCGAGCGACTCCTTGAAGGTGCGCCCGATCGCCATCACCTCGCCCACGGACTTCATCGTCGAGGTCAGGCGGGGGTCGGCCTCGCCGAACTTCTCGAACGCGAACCGCGGGATCTTCACGACCACGTAGTCGAGGGCGGGCTCGAACGATGCGGGCGTCTCGCCCGTGATGTCGTTCACGATCTCGTCCAGCCGGTAGCCGACCGCGAGCAGCGCGGCGATCTTCGCGATCGGGAATCCGGTGGCCTTCGAGGCGAGGGCGCTCGAGCGCGAGACGCGCGGGTTCATCTCGATCAGCACCTGGCGGCCGGTCTCGGGGTGCACGGCGAACTGCACGTTCGAGCCGCCGGTCTCGACGCCGATCACGCGCAGGACCTTCAGTGCGGTGTCGCGCATCTGCTGATACTCACGGTCGGTGAGGGTCTGCTGGGGCGCGACCGTGATCGAGTCGCCGGTGTGCACGCCCATCGGGTCGACGTTCTCGATCGAGCAGATCACGACGGCGTTGTCCGCGGTGTCGCGCATCACCTCGAGCTCGAATTCCTTCCAGCCCGCGATCGACTCCTCGACGAGGATCTCGGAGACGGGTGAGATCTCGAGCCCGCGTGCCGCGAGCGTCGCGAGCTCCTGGCGGTTGTCGGCGAAGCCGCTCCCGCCACCGCCCATCGTGAACGAGGCCCGCACGATCACTGGGTAGCCGATCGACTCCCCCAGGGCGAGCGCCTCCTCAAGCGTGTGCGCGATCCCCGCGCGCGGCACGTCGAGCCCGGCGGCGAGCATCGCCTCCTTGAACCCGCTCCGATCCTCGGCCTTGTGGATCGCCTCGAGCGACGCGCCGATCAGCGACACGCCCAGGCGGTCGAGATCGCCCGACTCGGCGAGCGCCACCGCCACGTTCAGGGCGGTCTGGCCGCCCAGGGTGGGCAGGAGAGCGTCGGGCTTCTCGCGCGCGAGGATCGAGAGCACGGAGGCCGGCGTGAGCGGTTCGATGTAGGTCCGGTCCGCGAACTGCGGGTCGGTCATGATCGTCGCCGGGTTCGAGTTCACGAGGACGACCTCGAACCCGTCGCGCCGGAGCACCTTGCACGCCTGCGTGCCCGAGTAGTCGAACTCGCATGCCTGACCGATCACGATCGGGCCCGAGCCGATCACCATGATCCGGTGCAGGTCGCCCCGCCGCGGCATCAGGCCGTCTCCATCAGCACGCGGAAGTCATCGAACAGGTAGGCCGAGTCGTGCGGGCCCGGCGCAGCCTCGGGGTGGTACTGCACGCTGTAGGCGGGGACGTCGAGGCAGCGGAGGCCCTCGAGCGTGCCGTCGTTCAGGTTCCAGTGGCTGAGCGCGACCCGGCCGGCATCGGTATGCGCCACTCCCTCGGCGTCGCGCACCCAGCCGTCGGGGTCCACCGCGAACCCGTGGTTGTGGCTCGTGATCTCGACGACCCCGGTCGCGAGGTGCTTCACCGGCTGGTTCACGCCGCGGTGACCGAACGTCATCTTGTACGTGCGCCCGCCGAGCGCGAGCCCGAGCAGCTGGTGGCCCAGGCAGATCCCGAAGATCGGCACCTTGCCGAGCAGGTCGCGGACCGCCGCCACCCCGTAGCCGGTCGCGGCGGGGTCCCCGGGCCCGTTCGAGAGGAACACGCCGTCGAAGTCTCCGGCGGCCACGACGGTGGGGGGCGTCTCAGCCGGGAACACCGAGGTCTCGATCCCCGCACCAGCGAGCATCCGTAGGATGTTCCGCTTCATGCCGAAGTCGTACGCTGCCACGCGGAGGACCAGGCCCCGCTCCGTGCTCGCCGGGCCGACCAGCGCCGCCGCCTCGTAGGACTCGTCCGCGGTGACCGTGCGCGCGAGGTCGGCCCCCGCCATGCCGGGCGTCTGCCGCACCCGGGCGACGAGCGAGCCGGCGTCCAGATCCACGGTGGACACCGCCGCGCGCATCGAGCCCTGTTCGCGCAGCCGGCGGGTGAGCCGCCGCGTGTCGATCCCCTCGATCCCGACCACGCCCGAGGCCGCGAGCGCGTCCCGCAGGGTCGCCTCGGATCGCCACGACGACGCGCGGCGCGCCGCCTCGCGCACCGCGAACCCGGCGACCTGCACACGTGCGGACTCGGGATCGGCGGCGTTCATGCCGTAGTTCCCCTGGTGCGGAGAGGTCATGGCAACGATCTGTCCGGCGTACGAGGGGTCGGTCAGGACCTCCTGGTACCCCGCCATCCCGGTGTTGAACACCGCCTCGCCGAAGGTCTCGCCCTCGGCGCCGAACGCCTCCCCGCGGAAGACGGAGCCGTCCTCCAAGGCGAGCATCGCGGCGGGTCCCCTCACCGCGTGACCTTCCCCTCGGCGACCGTGAACGTCCCGCGCAGCATCGTGTGGCGCACCCGACCGCCGAGCTCGCGCCCCAGGAACGCCGAGTTCCGGGCCTTCGAGACGAACGGCGCCTCGGCGACCCAGCCTTCCTCGGGGTGGAACACGACCAGGTTCGCCGGGCGTCCGGCCGCGATCGGCCCTCCGTGACCGGCGGCGCCGAGGATCCTCGCGGGGGTCACGGTCATCGCCTCGAGGGCGCGAGCGAGCGGCACGATCCCGGGGCGCACCAGATGGGTCAGCACCGCGGCGAGCGCCGTCTCGAGCCCGATCGTGCCGGGCGGCGAGAGGTCGAACTCCGCCTCCTTCTCCTCGACGGCGTGCGGGGCATGGTCGGTCGCGATCACGTCGATCGTGCCGTCGGCCACGCCCTCGCGGAGCGCGTCGCGGTCCTCGGTGGTGCGGATCGGCGGGTTCACCTTGAGGTTCGTGTCGTAGGTCACGAGGTCGTCGTGGGTGAAGACCAGGTGGTGCGGCGTCACCTCGGCGGTCACGCGGATCCCCTCGGCCTTCGCCCGCCGGATCAGCTCGACAGCGCGCGCCGACGACAGGTGGCACACGTGGAGCCGCCCGCCGGTCGCCCGCGCGAGCGCGAGGTCGCGCGCGACCACGAGCTCCTCCGCCTCGGCGGGCCGGCCCGCGAGCCCGAGGCTGTAGGAGTGGGCACCCTCGTGCATCTGACCACCCTCGACGAGCGAGGGGTCCTCGCAGTGGTCGGCGATCACGACCTCGTCGCCGAACGCCTTCGCGTAGATCATGGCGTTCCGCAGGACGCGCGACGACGGCACGCAGTTGCCGTCGTCGCTGAACACCCGCACGCCGGCCTCTACCATCTCGCCAAGTTCCGCGATCGACTCGCCGGCGAGGCCCTTCGTGATCGCGCCCACGGGGAAGACGTCGCAGAGGCCGGCCGCGGCGGCCTTGTCGCGGATCTCGGCGACGATCCCGGCGTGATCGGTGACCGGGTCGGTGTTCGCCATCGACGAGACCGCCGTGAAGCCGCCCGCGGCCGCCGCGCGGGTGCCCGTCTCCACCGTCTCCTTGTGCTCGAACCCGGGCTCACGCAGGTGCGTGTGGAGGTCGACGAGCCCGGGCGCGAGGATCAGCCCGGCGCAGTCGATCGTGTCGGCGCCCTCGGCGTCGAGGCCGAGACCAACCGCCTCGATCGTCTCGCCCACGACCAACACGTCGACGAGCTCGTCGCGCCCCGAGGCCGGATCCACGAGACGGGCGCCGGTGAACAGGGTCGGCCGCTCATCCATCGAGGGCTCCCGATCCCCCGCCGCCGAGCAGCAGGTACAGGAGCGACATGCGGACCGCGATGCCGTTCGTCACCTGCTCCTCGATCACGGCCTGCGGCAGGTCGGCGACGTCGGAGTCGATCTCGACCCCACGGTTCATCGGGCCGGGATGCATGATCAGCGCCGTGTCGGGGAGCATCGCGGCCCGCGCGCTCGTGAGCCCGAAGATCCGGTTGTACTCCCGCACGCTCGGGAAGAACTCGAGCCGCTGGCGCTCCCTCTGCACCCGCAGCATGTAGCACACGTCGAGCTTGGGCAGCACGCTGTCGATGTCGTAGCTCACGCTCACGCCCCACCGGGGCGCGTCGGGCGGGATCAGGGTCGGCGGGCCGATCAGGGTCACCTCGGCACCCATCTTGACCAACCCGAAGCTCAGGCTGCGCGCGACCCGCGAGTGCAGCACGTCGCCCACGATCGCGACGCGGAGCCCCTCGAGGCGACCGAGCTTCTCTCGCATCGTGTAGAGGTCGAGCAGCGCCTGCGTGGGGTGCTCGTGCGTCCCGTCGCCTGCGTTCAACACGTGACCCTGCACCCAGCGCGTGAGCTGCAGCGGCGAGCCGCTCGACGAGTGCCGGATCACGATCGCGTCGGCGCCCATCGCCTGCAGCGTGAGCGCCGAGTCCTTCAGACTCTCGCCCTTCGACACGCTCGTGCCGCTCGCGCTGAAGTTGATCACGTCGGCCGAGAGCCGCTTGGCCGCAAGCTCGAACGAGATCCGGGTCCGGGTCGAGTTCTCGAGGAAGAAGTTCACGACGGTGCGGCCGCGGAGCACGGGCACCTTCTTGATCACGCGGGTGCCGACCTCTCGGAAGGACTCCGCGGTATCGAGTATCCGCACGACGTCGTCGGCCGTCACGTCGTGCATCGAGAGCAGGTGTTTGTTCACGGGGCCTCCTCGACCACGACTGCGTCCTCGCCGTCGAGCTCGGTCACGAGGACGCGCACGTCGTCGGCGCGCCGCGTGGGGACGTTCTTGCCGACGAAGTCGGCGCGGATCGGGAGCTCCCGGTGCCCACGGTCGACGAGCACCGCCAGCTGGATCCGGCGCGGCCGCCCGAAGTCCATCAGGGCGTCCATCGCTGCCCGGATCGTGCGCCCGGTGAACAGGACGTCGTCGACGAGCACGATCGTCTTGCCGGAGATGTCGAAGGGGATCCGTGTCTCGTGAACCTCGGGCGCCTCGGCCTTCAGACCGATGTCGTCGCGGTAGAAGGTGATGTCGAGCACCCCGACCTTGACCTCGGTGCCCTCGATCCGCTGGATCTCGGTGGCGAGCCGGCGGGCGAGGTGGTCGCCCCGGTTCGCGATGCCCACCAGGACCACGTCGGCCGCGCCCTTGTCGCGCTCGATGATCTCGTGAGCGATCCGCGTGAGCGCGCGGCGCACGTCCTCGGCGTCGAGGAGCGTGGAGCTCATACGGCAACGCCCCCTCGGGCAGGCGAGGAGGCGTATGGGCAAGGCGTCATCTGCGGCTCCCTTCCCGGCCTCTCGGGACCGGACTTAAAGGGGAAGAACCTCGGCCCCCAGCATACACACCTTGCCGGGGCCGCCCGAGCCCTGTCGTACACTTGGCAGGTCCACGAGCGAAGGAAGCGGAAGACACATGGGACCTCCCGAGCTGCTGATCGTTGCCGTCATCGCCGTCGCCGTCCTCTTCGGAGCCAAGAAGATCCCGGAGATCGCACGGTCGGTCGGTCGCGCGCAGGGCGAGTTCAAGAAGGGCATCAAGGAAGGCCACGTCGACGAGGACTCGACCGACGAGCCCGCGGCCGACGCACCTCCGCCTGCGGCTCCGCCCGCCGCCCCCGCCGAGCAGCCCGCGGCCGACCCCGAGACGAAGACCTAAACCTCCGAGGCGCCTCCGGGCTCCCGGGCGATCCGCCCCAGGATCCCGTTCACGAACGACTTCGACTCGTCGGATGAAAGTTCCGATGCGGCCTCGACCGCCTCGCTGATCGCGACCGAGCGAGGCACCTCGGGCCGGTGCCGCAGCTCGAGCACGGCGACCCGCAGGATCGTCCGGTCGAGCACGGCCATCCTCGCGAGCGTCCACCCCTGGGCGTGTTCCTCGAGCAACAGGTCGATCTCGGGCCCGTGTTCCACCACCCCGTCCACCAGCTCCAGGGCGAACGGCGGCACGGTCCGGTCGGCCTCGCGCCACGACACGACCACGTCGGCGGGCTCGGCCCCGGTGATGTCGGCCTGGTACAAGACGTCGATCGCGAGCCGCCGGGCGTCGCGCCGGGTCGTCAACTCTTCACGCGCTCGACGTAGGCGCCCGAGCGGGTGTCGACCTTGATCAGCTCGCCCTCCTCCACGAACAGCGGCACGTTCACGACCACGCCCGTCTGCAGGGTGGCCGGCTTCAGCGCGCCGGTCCGCGTGTCCCCCTTCGCGCCCGGGTCGCAGGTGATCACCTTGAGGACCATCGAGGCCGGCAGGTCGACCGAGATCGGCGTGCCCTCGTGCAGCGCCACCTGCGCCTCGCCGCCCTCGACGAGGTAGTTGGCCCCCTCGCCGACCAGCGTGCGGGGCACGTGGACCTGGTCGTAGGTCTGCAGATCCATGAACACGAGGTCGTCGGCGTCGGCGTACAGGTACTGGTAGCCCTTTCGCTCGACGATGGCCTGGGTCACCTTCACGCCCGCGTTGAACGTCCGCTCGACCACGGCTCCCGTCTTCACGTTCCTCAGTTTCGTGCGCACGAACGCCCCGCCCTTGCCCGGCTTCACGTGCTGGAACTCGATCACCTGGAACAGGGTGCCGTCGAGGTCCAGCGTCATGCCGTTCTTGAAGTCGTTGGTGGAAACGCTCACGCGGGTGTCAGCTCCTCATAGCTCGATCAGGTCGCGGGTCGACGTGCCCAGCACGCGGTTCCCGTCGTCGGTGACCTCGACCATGTCCTCGATCCGGACACCGCCCAGGCCGGGGATGTAGATGCCGGGCTCGACCGTCACAACGGCGCCCACGGGCAGCACGTGGTCGAACTCGCGGCCCAGGCGCGGGCCCTCGTGGATCTCGAGCCCCACGCCGTGCCCGAGGCCGTGAGAGAAACGCTCGCCGTAGCCGGCGTCCTCGATCACCTTGCGGGCGGCCGCGTCGACATCGGCGCCGGCGACGCCCTCGCGCACGGCGTCGATACCGGCCTGCTGGGACTCCTTCACGATCTCGTGGATCTTCTTCAGCTCGGCGGCCGGCTCGCCGAACGCCACCGTGCGCGTCATGTCGGCGTGGTACCCGGCCCACAGGGCCCCCATGTCGAGCTTGACGACGTCGCCCTCCTCGAGGACGCGGTGGCCCGGCTCGTGGTGGGGCTCGGCCGCATTCTCGCCGAACGCCACTATGGGGTCGAAGGCCATCCGGTCGGCCCCCTCGCGGCGCATCAAGACCTCGATCTGGAGGGCGACCTGCCGCTCGGTCTGACCGATCGCGAGCCAGTCCACGATGTCGTCGAACGCGAGGTCGGTGACCCGCTGGGCGTCGCGGAGCGCCGCGAGCTCCTCCTCGTCCTTGATCCAGCGCAGGCGCTCCACGGCGTCCTGGGTCGCCACGAGTTCGACGTCCTCGAGCACGTCGGCGAGGCGACCGTGGGCGGCCACGCTCACATCGTGTGCCTCGAACCCGAGCCGAGCGACGCCCAGGCGGGCGCACTGCTCCCGCAGGGACGAGCCCGGGCTCGACGCGTAGGTCACGCGCTCGACGTCGGGCACCTCGTGGCGCGACTGCTCCGTGTAGCGCCCGTCGGTGAAGAAGACCGATCCCGACGCCGTCACGAGTACCTGGCCGTTCGACCCGGTGAACCCGGTGAGGTACCGGACGTTCGTGAGCCGGGTGACGAACACCGCGTCGGCCCCGAGGTCGCCCAGCCGGGCGGCCAGTGTGGTGCGTCTCAGCTGATGATCCACGGGATCGCCTCCAGTGCCAGATGATAGCCACCGGCCCCCACGCCGGTGATGGTCGCCCTGGCGACGTCGGAGATCACCGAGTGTCGGCGGAACTCCTCGCGGGCGTAGATGTTGGACATGTGCACCTCGATCACCGGGAGGCCCGAGGCCTCGACCGCGTCGCGGAGCGCGTACGAGTAGTGGCTGAGCGCGCCGGGGTTCAGGACGACCACGTCGTGGCCCTCGGCCGCGGCCCCCAGCAGCCAGCCGACGAGCTCGCCCTCGAGGTCGGACTGCCACCACACGACCTCGTGGCCGAGCTCGGTGCCGCGCTCCCCCACCGCCCCCATGATCTCGTCGAGCGTGGCCGAGCCGTACGTCTCGGGGTCCCGGCGCCCGAGTGCGCCGAGGTTCGGGCCGAACAAGAAGAGCACCTTCATCGGGTCGCCCCCATCTCTCCGAGGATCTGCGCCATGCGGTCGGCCGGCACGTCGTCGACGATCACGGGGCGCCCCACGTCCTCCAGCAGGACGAACCGCACCCCGCCGTGGAACTTCTTGTCGAGCCGGAAGGCCGCCAGCACGTCCGCCACGGGCGGCAGCGCGCCGTGGGTCTCGAGCCCGAGCGAGGCCAGGAGCCGCGTGGTGCGTGTGGCGAGCCCGGGCGCGGCGGTCCCGAGCGACTCCGCCAGCCGCGCCGCGAACACCATGCCGATCGCGATCGCCTCCCCGTGGGAACGGCCCTCGAACGCGTCGAGCCGTTCGAGGGCGTGGCCGAGCGTGTGGCCGTAGTTCAGGGTCAGGCGCGCGCCGGTGTCACGCTCGTCCTCGGCCACCGCGGCGGCCTTGAGGCCGACGCAGCGGGCGACGAGGGGCTCGAGGACGTCGGGGTCGCGCGCGAGCACGGGCGCCGGGTCGGTCTCCAGTTGGTGCAGCAGCTCGGGATCGAGCGCCAGGCCGTACTTCGCGACCTCGGCGAGCCCGCCACGGTAGTCCCGGTCGGCCAGGGTCGCGAGCAGCTCGACGTCGGCGATCACCGCACGCGGCTGGAAGAAGGTGCCCACGAGGTTCTTGCCCTCGGGCAGGTTCACGGCGGTCTTCCCGCCGATCGCGGAGTCGACCTGGCCGGTGAGGGTCGTGGGCACCTGCACGAGCGGCAGGCCTCGCATGTAGGTCGAGGCCACGAACCCGGCGAGGTCGCCCGTGGCGCCGCCGCCGAACGCCACCACCACGTCGTCGCGGTGGGCCTCCTGGGTGGCGAGCTGGTGCAGGAGCGTCCCGTACACCTGGAGGGACTTCGCGTCTTCTCCTGAGGGCACCGTGAGCAGCACGGGGTCCAGGCCGGCCTCCTTCAGGCCTCCCGCGAGCGAGCCGAACCCGTGGTCGACCACCGCGCGGTCGGCCACCACGAACGCCCGCGCGGCCTTCGGGAGCTCGGGGAGCAGCTCGCCGACCTGCGCGAGCACGCCGGCACCGACCACGACGTCGTAGGACCGCCCGGGGATCGGGACGGTCACGCGGACCAACGGAGCTCCTCCACGATCGCGTCGGCGACCTCGCCGGGCGTCCCGCGACCGTCGACGACGTGGGCCGCGAACTCCCTGTAGAGGGGCTCGCGCGCGGCCAGGAGCCTCTCGAGGTCGCCCTCCTCGCGGATCAGCGGTCGCTCGGCCGCCGGACGTACGCGCTCACGGAGCTGATCGAGGGGCACGTCGAGGTAGACCACGAGGCCCGTGTTGCGGAGCGTGATCCTGTTCGCCGGTTCCAGGACGACCCCGCCGCCGCAGGCGACCACCGCGGGATCCTGCGTGCCCGCGTTCGTCAGGGCGGCCGCCTCCATCGCCCGGAACGCAGCCTCGCCGTCGGCCTCGAATATCTCGGCCACGGGGCGGCTCTGCTCCCGCTCGATCTCGGTATCGAGGTCGACGAAGGGCACGCCAAGGCGCCCCGCGAGCTCTTCTCCGACGACGGACTTCCCGGCGCCGGGCATCCCCACCAGGTACACGATCACGGCAACGTCTCCAGATAGCGCTCGAGGTTCGAACGGGTCTCGGGGAGCGAGTCGCCCCCGAACTTCTCCAGCACGGCGTTCGCGAGCTCGAAGGCCACCACGGCCTCGCCCACGACCCCGCCCGCCGGCACCGCACACACGTCGGTGCGCTGCCTGATGGCGACGGCCTCGGTCTTGGTCGCCAGGTCCACGGTCGCCAGGGGCTCGGGCACGGTCGAGAACGGCTTCATCGCCGCGCGCACGCGGATCGGCTGCCCGGTGCTCATCCCGCCCTCGATCCCGCCGGCGCGGGCGGTCCGGCGTGTGATGACCCCCTCGCGCAGCACGATCTCGTCGTGTGCCTTGGATCCGGGACGGGCCGCGGTGCGGAACCCGTCGCCCACCTCCACACCCTTCACCGACTGGATACTCATCAGGCCGGCCGCGAGCCGCGCGTCGAGCTTGCGGTCCCAGTGGACGTAGGACCCGAGCCCGGGCGGCGCGCCGTAGGCCAGCACCTCGAACACACCCCCCACGGTGTCTCGCGCCTTCCGCAGCGCGTCGATCTCGGCGACCATCTTCTTGGAGGTCGCGGGGTCGGCGCAGCGCACGGGGGAGGCGTCGATCGCCTCCTGGTCGTGGGGGCCCGGGAGCGCCCGCCTCGCCGGCGCCTTCACGGAGCCGATCTGCACGACGTGCGAGACCACCTCGATCCCGAGCGCGCGCAGGAACCCGCGGCAGAGCGCGCCGACCGTGACACGGGCCGCCGTCTCGCGCGCGCTCGCGCGCTCGAGGACATTGCGCACGTCGTCGAACCCGTACTTCTGGGCTCCGGCGAGGTCTGCGTGCCCGGGACGGGGCCGCGTGAGCCGGTTCGCGGGGTCCATCTCGCCCTCGACGCCCATCAGCTCCACGTACTTCGTCTCCCATTCGAGGTTGGGGATCGTCACGGCGACCGGCGAGCCGAGCGAGCGCCCGTGGCGCACCCCGGTCAATATCTCGAAGCGGTCGCGTTCGAAGCGTTGGCGCCCGCCGCGGCCGTACCCGTGCCTGCGGCGCGCGAGCTGGTGCTCGATCGCCGTCCGGGTCACCGGCACACCCGCGGGCAGCCCCTCGAGCACGGCGACGAGCGCCTGACCGTGCGATTCCCCTGCGGTGAGCATGCGCAGCATCCGCACATCATAGGGAACGGGCGGAGCGCTCCCCGATGCGGCGCGCGGGGCTGCCCCGCCCGCGAAAGATGCAGAGGCGGCCCGAAGGCCGCCCCTGCGGACCGGCGACCGCTCCCCCCGTGGGCGGGTCGCCGGGGCCTCGTGGCACTACTTCGGCGACGTCGCGCAGAGCGTGAACTGCTCGTCGCCGAACAGGAAGGTCGCGCAATCGCCCGAGATCGAGACCAGCTTGAACTGGCCTTGAGCGAACTTCTCGCCCTCGGACACGCTGTAGACCTTGCCGTCGACCTCTACCTGGGCGATCTCCTTGCCGCCGCTCGTGAACGTGTCCAAGAGCACCACGGTATGACCCCCGATCGTGATGCTGGAGCCGCCGCCGGGCTGGGTGGGAGGCGGGCTCGTGGGGGTCGACGTGGTCGCGCCGGGCGACGTCGGGGTCGACGTGGTCGCCCCCGGAGAGGTCGGGACCGACGTCGGCGGGCTCGTGACCACCGCCAGCGCTCCCGGGATCGAGAAGGGGTCGCGACCCGTGAAGTTGACCACCGGCGATCCCGACGTCGGTGCCTGGGTCGGCGTGTCGGTCGGCTGGCTCGGGCTGCCGGTGACGATCGGGGGCAGGGCAGTCCCGCCGGTGTCGTCGCCGCCCCCGAGGACGACGTTCAGCAGCAGGTACCCGACGATCAGCACGCCGAGGATCACGCCTCCGATGATCAGGGTTCGGCGGTCGCGTGCGGTCATCGGCATGCGATCACCCCGTCGCTCCGGTGGGGCCCGCCGCGCCGGTGACGCCGGTGACGCCGGTGGCCGTGCCCTCATCGGGCCCTGGGTTCGAGCCTGGGCCCGCGCTCGTGTCCTGCGTGTACAGCACGATCGTGCCGGTCGTGGTCAGCGATAGGACCGTGGAGAACGTCGTCGGGTCGCTCGCGCCGGGAGCAAGGCTGAGGGAGAGCACCTTCGCGGCTCGCGGCAGGGTCTCGATGTTGAACATGAACTCGGTGATCGCGAAGTAGCTCCCCTGCGCCGTGACCGACACGCTGATCGTCGACAGGCCCGTCGTAGGGTCGGGGGTCGGCGTGCCGGGAGTGAGCGTCAGCAGGCTGACGGAGGCTCTGGTCGCCGCGTTGTTCAGCAGGAGGATCAGGCCGGGGAGGTCGGCGGTGGGTGGGATCTGTCGGTCGACCTCCTCGATCACCTGTCGCGCCGCGGGCGCGTCCAGCTCGGCCTGCTCGAGGGCCTGGAGCTGCGACTCGAGGCTGCCCTGTTCACCCTGTGCCGCGACGAGCGCGGTCTGCGACTCGGAGACCTGCGACATCTTCGGCAGCACCAGGAAGAAGACCAGCAGCAGGACGATCACTGCCGCGCCCGCGCCGGCGGCGATCGGTCCGCGCCTACCCGCCAGCAAGGTCGGCCTCCTTCCCTCGCTGGGTGATGACCTCGTCGGTGAGGTCCACGCCAGCCGCGAAGCTGTACGCGCCCGCGTCGGGCTCCTTCGCGAGCGTGGTCAGCCAGGGGTTGACCCAGCCCTTCACCGATTCGAGACGGGTGAGGTAGGTCGCGAGCGTCTCGACCGTGAGGCCCCTCCCCGCGGTCTGGATCGTGCCGACGAATGTCGGGAGGGCGATCCCCGAGGGTTCCGTGACGGACGCCGCCGCGGCGTCGGCGGTGGTGGTCGCGATCGCCAGCGTGTTGAGGTAGGCGTCGGAGGGGATCACCCGCGACATGTCCATCAGCAGCCCCGAGAACGAGATCTCGTTCGCGTAGGCCGACGCGAGCAGGTTCTCTTTGGCCTGGGCGGTCGCCTGCAGGGTGGCGAACTCCTGGAGGCCGGCGATCTGGGCGGTGATCGCGGCGTTCGTGGCCTCCTGGACCGTGATGTCGTCCTCGACCCCGCCGAGGCGGGTGGTCTGGGCGAAGTAGAAGAGAAGGACCGCCAGGACGGCGACACCGCCGAGGACCGCGATCATGGCCGTGCGCCGTCGGAGGTTCAGGCGCTGGAGTATCTCCGGGGGAAGGAGGTTGACCTGGCTCACAGGTCCTTCCTCCCCGGGATCGCGAGCCCGACGGCCACCGTCAGGACGGGCTCCGCTTCCGCGATCGCCTCTTCCGAGAGCGAGAGCTGCGACTTCACGTGATCGAACACCCTGCCCTGATCGACCGGCACCGGGATGCGCTCGCGGAGGAGATCGAGGAACCCCTCGAGCTTCGAGCCTCCGCCGGCCACGAGCACCCGCGCGATCCGGCTGCCCTGGGCCTGCGCCGTGTAGAACTCGAGCGAACTCCGGATCTCGTCGACGAAGCTCTGCGCGCGCTGCATCGCGAGGTTGCGGATGTCCTCGGCCGAGGGCGCGTCGACCATCTCGACGACCTCGCCACGCTTCAGCTGCTCGGCGACATCGTCTTCCACCTCGAGCCCGCGCGCGATCGCGTTCGTGATGTCCCGGCCGCCCGAGGGCAGGATCCGCACGAAACGCGTCGTCCCGCGGGCGTGCACGACGATGTTCGTGACGTGCGCCCCGATGTCGATCACGGCCTCGTCGCCGGTTTCCTCGAGGTCCATCCCGTCGTCGGAGGTGCCCACGGCCCGCACCATCGCGAACGGCACCAGGTCGAGGCCGATCGGCTCGAGCTTCGCCCCGATCGCCGCGTTCACCAGTTGGTCGACCATCCCGCGCTGTGCCGCGACGAGGAGCAGCCGCATCATCTGGCGCCCGTCCTGCTCGAACTCGCCCAGTGGGTCGTAGTCGAGCACGGCGTCGTCCACCGGCATCGGGATGAACTCCTGCACCTGGAAGCCGAGCGAGGACCGGAGCTCCTTCTCGGGGAGGAACGGCAGCGCGATCTCGCGAACCACGACCCGCTGGTTCCCGACGCCCATCCACACCCGGCGGTTCTTGAACCCGCCGCGCTCCCACAGCTCGCGGAGGGCCTCGGTCACGATCTGGGGCTCGCGGACCTCGCCGTTCTCGACGGCGCCAGCGGGCAGCGGAACCTGGGCAGCGCGAACCACCGTGGGCGGGTCGCCCCCGGTGAGCTCGACCGCGCGCACCGCGGTGGAGCCGATATCGAGGCCGATACGGCCCTTCGCCACCTACTCCCCCCTCACGTGAACCGAGCGCTCCCGTAGGAAGCGCTCCAGGTCGTCTTCGCGGATCCGGTAGTTCTTGCCGACCCGAACGGCCGGCAGCTCCCCGCCCTTGATCAGGCGGTAGACGGTCATGTTGGAGACGCGCATGGCGGCGGCG
>Ga0315273_10001341_pt1 | contig 27817 bp, 20 predicted proteins | sample YL17G02_0_MG_FD_205753 | JGI IMG/M metagenome (GOLD analysis project Ga0315273, IMG submission 205753) | Sediment microbial communities from Yellowstone Lake, YNP, Wyoming, USA - YL17G02_0 | ecosystem: Environmental > Aquatic > Freshwater > Lake > Sediment | place: USA: Wyoming | collected... | reverse complement strand
GCTCAACTACCAAATCCCGGCTCAAATATATTTACCGAATAATCAATTAATTTTTAAAAACCAAATCCATCTAATTGAAGCTAAAATACTGTCTTGACAGACAGTCCACCTTAGACCATCTTTTTTTCAGTTTCTTGAGGATATATTTCCATAGATCCCGGTTATCATCCAGCTTGTATCTGCCAGCTTTTCTCTTAGATGAATTTCTTCTGGCTCGATTTTGCGCTTTAACCGCCCTATAGGTATACTTATTACAGCTGCCCGCGTTGATTTCCCGGCTGATGGTACTCGCGTTTCTGTTCAGAGTTCTGGCAATATCGCGGAAAGAACATTTTTACGAGAGCATCCGGCTGATATCTTCCCGCTCCAAATCGCTCAATCTTTTGTAATTTATCATAGCCATCCAACTTAACATCATTGGCGCTCCGCGCCAAATATGTTGCGTTAGATTCTAGATAGAAACTTATAAATCTCCCCTTTCGTAAACCCGCGCAAAGTCAGGCGACTACATGGCTTCATGCCGTGTAAAAATTAATAAAAACCATACTAATAACATTCCAACATTCTCAAGAATGTGAGAATGTCATCTGTAGACAGAAGAAAAATGTTTTTCAGTCCGCGCTAATTATTATTGTTTTTCTGTCATCAACCCTCTTTCAATTAATACTGTTTTTAATTCTTCATCCTGCACTTTGTGGATTATTTTTTTCAAAAACTGCAAAATCAATTTAATCATCTTTTCCTTGTTTTTCGGATCCCTTTCGACGATGATGGCAGTTATCCGAAAATTTAATATAACTGAATTTTATTTCATTTCCATCTCTGTGAAAATATTTTTAATATGTTCGATAATCGTCCTTATATCTTTATATAAAAAGCCACCAGTAAATTGGCGGCTTTTTATATAAGATCCGATGTCCAATTATCCGACGACGGCCAATACGTCCTCATTTTTGACGATCAGACACTCTTCTCCGTCAACTTTGACTTCCGTCCCACTGTAGCGGTTGTAGATGACTTTCTGGTTCTTTTTGACTTTGATTTCTTTGCTGCTGCCGATGGCGATCACTTTTCCCTGTTGGGGTTTTTCCTCGGAAGAACTTTCAGGTAGATAAATTCCGGTATTTGTCTTGCTTTCCTGCTTTTCCGGTTTAATCAAAACATTTTCTCCGAGCGGACGGACGATTGTCTTGCTCATATAATTATAAAAATTATGGAATTAACATGCTTTATTTTATTGGTTTTATCGCATCATGTCAAGAATGAATACAAACTAAAAAAACATTAATAATATGCAAAAGATGGACTGACATCAAAAAATTTACATTCCCCGGATGATTTCAATCGCTTTGTCCAGTTGCGGGTCAAGATTTTTTTCGTAGTCTTCTTGGCTCAATTTCACTTCAATATCCGGATTTATTCCTTTTTCATTTATTTGTTCTCCCTTAGGAGTCAGCCATTTAGCCACTGTTATTTTTACGGCTGTTTCACCTCCTGAAAGATCGATTTTTTCTTGAACCGACCCCTTGCCGAAAGATCGTTCTCCTACCAATTGGACATTTTCCCTGTTGTCACGCAGAGCACCGGCCAAAATTTCAGAAGCGCTAGCGCTACCTTCATTTATTAAAACAACTGTTGGAATATCACTAGCTACATCCCCTCCTCGTGCATTCATGTTCTTTTGCTTTTTATCCTGGCTTTCTTCAATCACAACCACTTTTCCTTTCGGAAGCATCCTACTAGCCAAATCAATGGCAATTTCTAAATATCCGCCCGGATTATTGCGCAAATCAAGAATAATTTTTTGGTTTTTCTTGGCCAATACTTTTTGAAGTGCCAATTTAAAATCTCTTCCGGTATCTTCTCCAAAACGGGATATTTTTATATATGAAATATCATTTTCTTTAAATTCTAATTTGACACTTTTGACACTGATAGTATCTCTCTGAATGATAATTTCCTGCGATTCTTTTCCGTTATTGTGAAAAATTACAAGTTTAACCTCTGTACCTTTCGGACCGCGCATTTGCTTTACCGCCTCGTCAATTGTCATCTCAGATGTAATTTGGTCGTTTATTTTTAAAATTTTGTCACCTGCCCGCAATCCCGCTTTTTCGGCCGGAGTTCCTTCGAGGGGCGCAATAACGGTCAAAATATCACTTTTCATACCTATTTCAATACCGATTCCTTCAAAATTACCGGATATTTCCTCATTAAACATCTTATTTTCTTCCGGATTAAAAAAAGTTGTATAAGGATCTCCCGTAGACGCCAACATCCCTTTTATTGCTCCATAGAAAAGTTTTTTTGCGTCCAGATTTTGAGCATCGACATAGTTTTCTTTCAAAAGATCCCAGACTTTCCAAAAAAGAGCAAAGTCGATTGAATACATTTTAGCTCTATCTTTATTGAGAATTAATGTTTTTTCAAGAGGAAATTTTTCATCTGTTTCGTCAATATTTTCTTTTCTTCCTTTTTCCAATCCCAACCAAAAACTTCCAACTAGTAAGATAACTACAATGATAGACAAAATAACAGAATTGACAATTATTCTGTTTCTTTTTACATTGTTTCTTTCATTTTCTTCCGGATTGATTTTTTTTAAGTCATCATCCATTTGATTAGTTGTGTTTAGGAATGGGTTTTCCTTTATACTTTTTAAAATATTTTATGGCGCTGAAAATGTGAATCCAAGTCAGTTTATTGAAAAATATTGAGTGGAAAAAACTTCCCTTGCCACTAGCTTTTCCGTGATAATGATACATTTCCGAAAAGGGATAATAAACAACTTTATATCCGTTTTCCCAAAATCTCCGGCACCAATCCACATCTTCCATATACATAAAAAAACGGGAATCCATCAAACCCACTTTTTCAACAGCCTCTCTAGATGTTAATAAGGCCGAACCCATCACCCAATCCACTTCGATTATTTTTTCATGATCGCAATCTTTCATTAAAAACCAGTCCAAGTGTTTTTTGGCAAAACTGAAATTTTTTAAGAAAGTTCTGCGATAAAAAACCGTAATGGGTTCATAGAAATGGAAGCATGAATATTGGAATGTACCATTGAAATTCAAGAGTTTCGGGCCGACAATTCCAACTTCCGGATTTTTTTTAATGAAATCAAGAAGTTTTTCGACAGAATTTTTTATTACTAGGATATCGCCATTCAGAAAGAGAAAATATTTACCCCGACTTATTTCAATTCCTTTTTTCAACAAACTTTGAAATCCGACATTTTGTTTATGCGGAAAAAATTTTATCTCTGGATATTCCTCTCGCATCATTATCTCCGTGTTTTCATACGTTTCACTGTCAGCTACTATAATTTCGTAATTCACGCAAAAAACATTCTTTTTTATGGAATCGAGGCATAATTTCAAAAGTTCCGGATTTTTAAAACTGTTAACAACTATGGAAAGCTCAATATCTGAATTTTGTGAATCCTTCTGCATAATTTCTCCAAAATTTTCTATGATTAAAATTAATTAAAAATATTCTGAAATAATTCTCGAATCCTATCATAATTATCTCCCTGCGGAAGAAGAATATATCCTGTTTGCTTATTTTCTGGCGGATTGTATAGCAACCCCTCTTCAGAATTGTCCAGCACTTTATTGATAACAATAGGATTAGGATTATTTTTATAAAGATCATAAAACGCTGTAAGTTCCCAAAATTGCATGTCCGTTTTCACGTTATTACCCAAACTATTGAGAATGGCGTTTATTTTGGAAAAATCACTCAATGTTCCAATGCTTAAAGCTTTTTCCTTTATCCTTTCAATCACATATTGCTGTCGCCTCGCTCTTTCAAAATCATTGGATGTTTTTCTAGAACGCACATAACAAAGCGCCTTTTCCCCGTTAAGAGTTGAATTTCCGGCTGGAACTTCAAAATTTCCTCCACATTCGATATATTTTGGATCCGGATAGCAAAGTTTATATGAGGCCTTAATTCTTCCCTTATGATCTTTTTTAATATCCCAATTTCCAGATGGAATGGTAAAAACATTCGGATCACAAACTCTTTCCTCGCGAAATTGAATCGTTTCTGAAAACGGTTCTTTTAAATCGACTTCAATGCCGCCCAAGGCATCTACCAATTCAGTAAATCCTTTAAAATTCATGCTAATTGCATAATGAATTGGAAGACCGATGATTTCACTAATCACTTTTTTCATATCTTTAAGTCCCTGTGCTTTTCCATTTTCCTCTCCAGCCGCATAAACCGCATTGATTTTAGATTGATTTCCCCAACCCGAATTATTTACATATAAATCCCTGGGAATTGAAATCATCGATACTTTGCTGGCTTGCTGTGATTCCAGTTGTCCTGGCTTTATGCTCAAGACCATTATTGTATCGGTTAAAAGTCCTCCTCCGGGAATATTTTCTCCTCTCATTGCTAAAAGAAGAATATTGATTCTTCCTTCTTTTTCGCCTTTCAGTGATTCTCCAACTCCCGGAATAATATGTGTTAAGCTTTTGAATAAGCCCCCTTTGATGGTAATCTTGCTGATAATGGAACCTGCTTTCCAAGCAAAAATTCCTCCTCCGATTAATAAAACTGCCAAAATAGGAAGAACTATTTTAACCCAGCGTTTTTGCCACCATTTCTTTTTTTCCATCAAAACTCCAATATCTTTCATTTTAAAAACATTAAGCAACTCATAAATGTCGATATTTATGAGTGAATAATTGATTATTTAAAATTAATAATATTATTGTAAATTATTAGCATTTTTTCTGCTGTTTTTCGCCAAGAAAAAAATTGGATTCGTTTGAATCCCAATTGAATAAACTTTTCTCGTACATCTTTTTGTATAAAAACAGTATATAACTTTTCTTCCAAATTGGCAAGTATCCGAGGGTTAAAGTAAACCGCCGCCTCTCTGGCCACTTCTCGAATACAAGGAATATCCGCAACTATTACCGGTACGCCTTGGCTCATTGCTTCAAGCACTGGAATTCCAAAACCTTCATATAAAGAAGGGAAAACAAAAATATCGGCTAATTTATAGATTTTTACCTTATCATCTTCTTCGATGAATCCTGGAAAAATGACATCTTTATTTACGCTTAATTTGTCAATCATCTTGTAGATTCCTTGGTCGAAATTATTGGAATTTTTGCTACCCACCAAAACTAATTTAACTCCACCTAATCTTTTTTTTATCCTCGCGTACGCTTCAATCAGGAAAGGAAGATTTTTTCTGGGCTGCATCGTGCCAAGATATAATATGAATTTTTCCGGGAGATTATATTTTTTTCTCGTCTCTTTGAGTTCTTTCGGAGAATATTCACGCCCTAAAAATTCATCACCAATAGCGTTGTGAATCCATTCGATTTTCTCCGGTTTTATTCGGTAATATTTGATTATTTCATCTTTTGTAAATTGGGATACAGCAATAATTTTATCCGCTTTTTTCAGACTAACTGGTATTAACAATTTCAAGAAAATTAAATCTGTAAATTTAATCAACTGCGGAAAAAAATTGAAAGAAATATCGTGAATTATCGTGATTATTTTGGTCTTTTTTGGCATAAAAAAAGGCACGATATATTGGGTCTGATAGATGTCCACCGGAAATTTTCGCAAATATTTCGGAAGCGCCCAAATATTCCAAATAAATTTATTTCCCGTTTTCAGAGAAATGACGGAAAAATTTTTTTTGCCAAGAATTTTCAACCTGCCCTTGATTTCCTCCAATACCGCTTCTTCTTGGATGTCAGTAAAAAGATAATATTCATTTTCTCCGTCGATCATGGCCAGATTTTTTACCAGATTGAAAAAAACCACCTCATCGCCGGTTCTTTTTTTTCCGATATTTCTGATGTCAATTCCTATTTTCATTAATTATGAATATTGTACCGAAAAATAACCACAATATCCCAATAAATATCCCCGCATTAAAAAAATTGGGAATAACGAGGGATATTATTCCCAATATAATAAACAAACCTAAAATCTGATTATCAAATTTATCATCATAAAATCTTTTTATTCCCAAAAATACAGCATAAATCAGAATGAAAGAAAAAGCCAATAATCCAAATAGGCCGGATCCCAGCCAGATTTCCAGAAAAATATTGCTTGAATTAAATCCCGTCCCGCGTTCATCTTTCCCCAAAATTTGACCGATATTTCCCCATCCGATTCCCAGCAAAGGATGATTTGCAATTTCCTTCCATGAAGTTTCATAGATTTTTTTCCGAATATTGACATTGGGATCTTGGCGATATATTTCCCGGATAATATTTCCACTCATTTTTTCCCGATCAATATCTTCCAAATCAATATGCCGGCAATTAAATTTATCCAGCTCATTAATTGTTTCTATTTTTTTCGGTAAGACAGCGTCCTTTGTTGCACAGGAAATTGTAATTTTTTGCAATCCCGTTCCTGTGCTTTGTGCGCGATTGAACAGCTTGAAATTCGTCAGATTGAAAACATAAACCAAAAATAGACTTATAATTGCGATTGAAAATATCAAAATTAGTTCTTGGGCAAATTTTTTCCATTGCCAATCTTTCGTTTTAAATTTTAGTTTAGTGAGAATTATTCCAAGGAATATTATCGTCACAAAAAACATCCCCAACCAAGCCGATCGGGAAACGGAGATGATAAGCAGGACAAAAACCAGAACCAGATATATGTATGAGAAATATAATTTTAATTTTTTTTTGGTGATATCCTGACCATTTTTCTGTTTTTCTACCGGCTTATACTTCAAATAATAAATGATCGAATAGATGGCGGCTGATAAAAAAACCAGATATATTCCCAGCCAATCCGCTTCCGCAAATGTTGCGTTAGGACGTCCCGGCATCGTCTCAAACGGCTCCGAGCCGTGAATAAAACGGATATTCTGCCAAATTCCATAACCGACGACTATGACCGACGAACTTAAGAAAAAAGGGATGATTCTTTTGAGATCGTCAAAATTTTGGACATAATTCTTGGCCAGAAAATATAGAGCAACAAATGTTGCGCAGATGACAGAAATCTTGAGAGCTGTTCCCCTTTCTGCCGCTCCGATCGAACTGAAAAATCCTGCAATCACGAATAAAATGAAAAAATAATCATACCATTGAAATTTCACCAATTTGAAATTCAGTCGACCGAGAACAGAACAGATGAGCACCGCTAAAATTGTAATGCCACCCAGAAATTGATACGGTCGCACGTTGATCCCAATCTCCGGCGGCGCCAAATTGATATTCTCCAAAATGATCGCGCCTGCAAAAAATACAAAGGCCCAGCCGGGACGATAGAGGGCGAAAATCAGCGTGATGAAAGAAAAAAACAGAAAATCGCCCAAGTTTTTCATTGGCAGGATTCCCGTGTTGTTCAGGATGATGAATAAAAAAACCAGAAGCGCATTGCCCACCAGCAGATATGTTTTCGTCCGGTTTAATCCGGAAATAAAAATTTTGAAATCGATCATTTTTGGAAAAGATTAAATATTTTTTCGGAGAATAAGTCCCAGGAAAATTTCTTGGCTCGCTCTTTGCCTCTTTCGGAAAGAATTTTCCGAAGGTGTCCGTTAACCATGACATTTTTCATAACCATCGCGATATCTTTATAATCGCCGGGATCAGTATAGAGCACCGCATCTCCGCCAACTTCCGGCAACGAGGATTTTTTGGAAGTTATCACCGGTTTCCCCTGATTCATGGCTTCCAATACCGGCAATCCGAATCCTTCATAGAAAGAAGGATAGACGAACATCGAGCAGTTCCGGTAGAGCGCCGGCAAATCCGCTTGCGGGACAAAATCAAGAATTTTCACATATGGATCCAGATTGAGTTCTTTGGCCAATTTCCCGACATCCGTGATAAGCGGAGCCAGTTGCGGCATCAATTTCCCTGAAATGACCAGCGGCGGAAAATGATCGGTGAACAAATTTTTTTTGTTTATTCCCAGAAGATGACAATATGCCTGCAATATCCCTTCGACGTTTTTTCTTGCTTCCAAGCCCCCTCCGTTGTAGATATATCCAGGTTTCAGTTTATATTTCTTCATCACCTTTTCGCTTTTTTCCCGCAATACATTTTTTTTGTATATATCATCAACATCAATATAATCAACTGCTATTTCCTTTCCGTTTATTCCAAGATATTCAATAAGGTCTTTTTCCGTTCGCTTTGAAACACAAACGATTTTATCCGCTTGCCTGATGGCATGTTCCGTGAAGTTCCAATATTTTTTCTTGCGCCAATTGTCCAGATATTCGGGAAAAATTTTCGGGATGATGTCATGCACCAACATCACGTGCCTGATTTTTTTGTCGAAAACCGTCGGGCATTGATACAATGAAAAAAACGCATCACATTCGTCTTCCGCAGCTTTTTTCGGCAATAGATATTTTTCCCACCAAACCTTGCGAATAAGATCGTCCCGCTGCCACCAAGGCAAAAAGATCCTTTTCTTGAAACAGCTTGGGATTTTAAATTCTATATCTTCTTCAAGATACAAAAAGATCTTGTGCTCCGACTTTTGTCCAGCTAGATGTTTCAGAAAATTGACCGTCACTTGGCCTATGCCGGTATTGGGTTTTCTCACAAATGACGCGTTGATTCCGATTCTCATGCCATTATTATACCTTAAAAATAAAAGTTCTGGAAGTAGATAAATAATCAAAAATTTATGTTTAAAATGATAACAAATCCTAAAATTTTGTGTGCAGTATGATTATTAAGGTTTACAATTAAGCAATGCTGTTAATTGGGGGGTTAAATATCATAAATATCATAAATATCATAAATTGACAAATGTCCCAATTTTGATAGAATTTAGAACCATTTTGATTGATTACAACTGAAAAATTGAATCAATAAAAAACTCTAATTAATTGATTATTTAAGGCTTTTTTATGGAAAAAAACTCGGAAAACCAGGACTTGGAAAAAATTAACGCTTCAATATATGAAATACTGGAAAATGAAGCGGAAAAAGGTATTTCCCAGAACTTTTCCGATATTCCATCCAAAGAAGACGGCAAAAAATCGATTATCTGCGTTATCGGCATGGGATATGTCGGTCTGCCACTCGCGGCTATCGCCGCCAGCAAAGGTTATGAAGTTTTTGGATTTGATACCGATCTGAAAAAATTAGATCTTATTGAAAAAGGCATTAGTCCGTTCAAGGAAGAATTTTTGGAAAAACTTTTGCCGAAAGTGAAAATCAAAACCTTTCATGATCCGCGCTTGATGCGCCTCATGGATATCCATATCATCTGCGTTCCCACTCCTGTTGATAAGAATTTTTATCCGGATCTCAAGCCCATAATCAATGCCTCCAGGACGGTAGCGCAAAATATGAAAAAAGGTGCTTTAGTCATTTTGGAATCAACCGTCAATCCCGGCCTCAGTGAAGAAGTGGTGAAACCGATTTTTGAGGAAAGCGGACACGTCGTAGGACAAGACGTTTTCATTTCTCACTGTCCGGAACGCATCAATCCAGGAGACTCCCGATGGAATGTTTCCAACATTCCCCGCGTGGTCGGCTCCTTCGATGAGATCGGCCTCAAAAAAACCAAGGACTTTTATGAAAGCATCATCGACGCTCCGATTATGGCGATGGGATCAATCCGCGAAGCTGAAGCTGTCAAGATCATGGAAAATTCTTTCAGGGACATAAATATCGCCTTCGTCAATGAATTAGCCCAGTCCTTCGCCCAAATGGATATTGATGTTACCAATGTCATCAGAGGCGCTTCCACCAAACCCTTCGCTTTCATGGCTCATTGGCCAAGTTGCGGCGTGGGCGGACATTGCATTCCCGTTGATCCATATTACCTCATCGAAAAAGCCAAAAATTTCGGATTTGACCATCGATTTCTGCGTACTGCCCGGTCTATCAATAAAAGCATGCCTCTTTTTACGGTGGAAATCCTCCAAGATCTGCTGAACAAGTTGGAAATGCCCATCAAAAATACCAATATCGGGATCCTCGGACTTTCCTATAAAGCCAACGTCGGAGATCTCCGGGAAAGCCCGTCGCTCGAACTAATAAAGATCCTCAAAGAAAAAGGAGCCAATCTGCACATCTTTGATCCCTATGTCCCGAAAATGTCCACTGCCGGATCATTGGCGGAAATTCTGGAAAAATCGGACGTCATCTTGCTCGCGACCAATCACCGGGAATTTGAAAATATTCCGGCGGAAACATTCAAAAAATCCGAAATCAGAGCCATTGTTGACGGCAAAAATTGCCTCGACAAGCAAAATATCCGAAAATCTGGTATACTGTATAGAGGAATAGGACGTTAGGAAAGTTATTAAGAATTTATTTCAAAATAAAATGTTCAGATTGTTAAAATTCATTATCTGGCTGGTCGGCTTTGTGGTTGTTTCCCTATTCGTGTTGAACTATTTCGGCTATGAAGTCAACCGAAATTATTTCAATAAAAGCAAAATTGAATGCCAAAAACGTCTGGATCAATGCGCCAAGGAAGTCATTGAACAAGGGACAAAAAACGCCAAATGCGATTTCAAATGCGCCGATCCGAAACTGATCATCCGGAAAAAATAAGTTTAATTTAATCTCCTAACGCTTGAGTTATGAAATTGGTCATAAATCTTCCCGCTTTCAATGAGGAAGAAAAAATCAAGGAAACCATCTCCAGAATCCCGAAACATATCAACGACATTGATGAAATTGTCATCCAGATTATTAATGACGGATCAAAAGACAATACCGCCACAGTCGCAATGTCTGCCGGCGCTGATTTTGTCTATTCCCACAAAAAAAATTGCGGCGTTGGCATGACATTCAAGACGGCAGTAGAAAAAGCTTTGAAAAATGGCGCAGACATTATGGTTTTTATGGATGCTGATGGACAATTTAACCCGAATGACATTGAAAAAATCATCGCTCCGATTCTTAGCAAGGAATACGACATAGTAAGCGCTGATCGCTTCGGCAATAGAAAAGCCAAAAACATGCCAAAAGTGAAGTTTTATCTCAATCGCATCGCTGCCTGGATCATCGGCAATTTTATGAATTATAAAATTAACGACCTGACTTGCGGATTTCGGGCTTATAACCGCGAGACCCTCCTACGACTCAACTTGCCAGGAGCTTTCACCTATACCCAGGAAGTCATTATCGATGCTCTCGGAAAAAATTTGAAAATAAAATGGATCCCGGTCGAAGTGACATATTTCAATGACCGGAAATCCCGCGTCGTCAAAAGCATTTTCAGCTATGTCAAAAACAGCGCCAAAATCATCCTCAAGGCCGTCCGCGATGTTCGTCCGATGAAATTTTTCGGAATGCCCGGAATTTTTTTGATTCTGGCTTCAATCCTGATTTTCGGATATTTCCTTTTCCATTATTTTCAGGAATTTAAAATAACGCCTTATCGCAATCATATTTTATTGGCAACTATCCTGCTTCTAGTCGGTCTGCAATTTGTCGTTTTTGCCTTAATTGCCGATATGATAAAGACCAATCGAAAACTTACTGAAGAACAAATGTATCTGACACGCAAAGAAAAATATAAAAAATAATTCGAAAAAATGAAATTTATTCCACAAAAGATGCTGTATAGCATCTTTTTCGCTTGAAGAAACCTCTGTTTTAAAGTATTATTATCGTATGAAAATATTATTCATTTCGCATTCATATCCGCCAATAACCGGTGGCGTTGAAAATCAGAATTATGAGCTTTCTGTGTGGCTCCGAAAACAGACCGATCTCAAACTGATTGCCAATAGAAAAAGATGGCTTTTGCCCTTTTTTCTCATCTATGCTTCCTTGGCAGCTATTTTTTTGGCAAAAAAATACGATATTCTTCTTTTGGGCAGCTGCCTTTTGGGCCATATTGGTTGGATCGTAAAAAAACTTGCTAAAAAACCGGCAGTTGCGGTCGCTCACGGACTTGATTTGACCTGGAAAAATCGGCTTTATCAGAAACTGTGGGTAGGCATTTTCATTCCCGCTCATGATAAACTGATCGCCGTCGGAAACGAAACGATCCGCCAAGGCGTGATTCGTGGCATTCCCGAAAATAAATTCACCTTCATCCCCAACGGCGTCGATACGGAAAAAAATTTGGGCAATTATTCAAAAATTGATTTGGAAAAATTGCTGAAGATAAATCTTGCAAATAAAAAACTGATTCTTACTTCCGGGCGGCTCGTCAAACGTAAGGGAGTGGCTTGGTTTATTGAGAATGTCATGCCAAAACTTCCGGAAAATATTATATATATTATTGCCGGCAATGGAGCCGACAAGGCAAATATCCGCAAGGCGATCGAAAAAACGAATACGCAAAAAAAAGTACTGGCTTTAGGATATGTTACGGATGAACAAAGAAACATTCTTTTCAATACCTGTGACATCTTTGTCCAACCTAACATCAAAATCAAAGATGATATGGAGGGTTTCGGGATTTCCGTCATCGAAGCTGCCGCCTGTCGAATGCCCGTCATTGCTTCGCGCCTGGAAGGCCTCAAGGATGCCATCAAAGATGGCCAAAACGGATTTCTCATTAAACCGTACGACACAAATGGATATGTCTCAAAAATAAATGAACTCTTGTTCGATGACAATCAAAGAAAAATTTTTGGCGAACAATCTCGCCAATATGTGATTGAAAATTATAGCTGGGAAAAAATATCCAAAAAATATATCGAAGAGATGAAAAAAGTCCTCAATAAAAAATAATCTATGTTTTCATTCATCCAGGAACAATTGGCATTTTATCTGTCTGTCGGAATCGTCTTATTTCTGCCGGGATATGTTTTTCTTCTGGCCGTCTTCGGTAAGAAGAAAATTTTCGGAAACATTAAAAAATTAATTATTTCTTTCGCCGGCAGCATCATTCTGATTGATTTTCTGATGCTGCTTCTGGGAAAGGCCGGCATTTCATTCACCCGATTTTCGATTCTGGCAACGATCGGATTATTCACTGCCGTCTGTCTCGCAATTTATTGTTTCAGAAAAAAGCAATCCGAAGATGAGACACAGGAAAACAAGTTGGATAAATTTTCTAAAAATCAGGCCGTCGCCATCATCGCCATCGTCGTGCTGACAATATTGATAAAAACTTTCTATCTCACCGATACGATCCTGCCTTCCTCCACCGATCTCGGCCATCATATGTATTGGTCTAAAATGATCTCGGAAACCGGAAAAATTCCCGATTACGTCCAGAAAGATATCGTCAGTCAAGACGGAAATTTTATCATCGGTTCGGCAAAGCCCATCAGCGATTTCATCATCGGTGAACATTTGATTTTTTCCGCCATTTCGCTTATTTCCGGAATCGGCTATATTTCCTATTTTCCCGTCATTGTTTTGTATCTCATCAATATTTTCGGCATTTTGGGAATTTTCATCCTTGCCTTGCGTCTCTTTGAAAAATCCCGCCATTCAAAAAACATCGCCATCCTTTCTCTTTTTCTAATCGGTCCGATATTCGCCATCGCTCCTCCCCAGAGCAAATATACGGGCGGCGGAGTTATCGGCAACACGATTGGCAATCTGCTGCTTCCGCTGACTTTCTATTTTTATGTACGGGCTTTCAGAGAAAAGAATGCGTTTTTCCTTTTCGTTGGCCTACTATTTTCAATGGGGCTGTTTTATACCCACCATCTGACAGCGCTCCTTTTTTTGATGGTCTTTGCTCTCACTGTGGTTTTTTCGCTCCTTAACAACTTCAAGGACATAAAAAACCTCGTTGTCTCATGGTTAAAAATGATTTTTTCCGCGCCGGTAATATCTTTTCTGGTTTTTGCCGGGCTTTTTGCGTTATTCGTCTATACTCCGACTTATCTGCAAAATCAGGCCGTCAGCACCGTGATCGGCGAGGCAGTCAAACAGGAACACCAAGGACTGACACTCACGCAATTCAAATTTACCGTCGGAGAACCGCGACTTGCCTTTGGAATAATTGGTATCATTATTCTTGGTATTATTTTTTGGAAACACCGCAAGAATCAAATTGAATATCATTTCATCATATTATTCAGCTGGATATTACTCATCGCGCTCATCGCTCTCAAGCCCGACCTCGTCGGAGTCAGCATCCCTTCCGCACGCATTGCCAACTATGGCGTCTATCCCCTCTCCATCCTGGCGGCTTTTGGATTCATGTATGTTTTTTCTCGACTCAAAAATGACGGCGGTTTGTTCATCAAAAAATCCCTGCTTTTCCCGGCTCTCATCCTCGTCTCGACTTTTGTCATTTTCAGCGGATCATATGACAATGCTCAAAATGCCAAAAAAACCGCCGATCCCCAAAAGGTCGTTGAAACATTCCATGCCTCGCAATATGCCTCCGCCCGCAAAGACCAATTCCAACAAATATTACACGACCATATCTATCTCACTGCCGATTCCTGGATCAAACTTTTCTTCATGCGCGACTATAATTTTCCCATCTATCGGGCTAATCTTGATCGGTATGAAAATGGCATAGATCGCAAGGAAACCTGCACCCTTTCCATGATTTCCAATCCAGACAGTCCGGAAAGCATAAAATGCTTCGAGAATTTGAAGATTAATGGCATAATCGTCAACAAAAAAATCGATGAACCGCAATTTAGAAAGACAGAAAATTTTTGGCAGATATATTCCAGCGAAGACGTAAACATTTATTACCGTCCGCAATTATGAGCACCAAAAAAATCATCATCATCCTGATTATTTCTTTGCTCTTGAGTTCGATCTGGCTTTCATATAATGAAACGAGGCAGGCCGATTTGAATTATCAAAAAAATTGGTGGGTCGTCTATTTTGAAAATCCATCAGGTTCAAGTTTGAATTTTACTATCGAGAACCACAGCAAAGAAACGGCCTTCAATTATAAAATCATGGGCGATGAAAATATCCTGGAAGAAAAAAATATCTCGATAAAAAATAACCGTCAGCAAAAAATAAATATCGACCCGGTTGCTTTCGAAAATATCCCCGAAAGAAAAATCACCATAATCATCACCGACGGAAACAACAAGAAAGAAATTTACAAGATCTTAAATTAAAATTTTTATGCCTTCATCTCTTGCCCGTTCATTTCTATGGCTCACCATCGCGGAGGTTTTTTTCAACATTTCCGGTTACGTCGTCCATTCCGGAGCGGGACGAATCCTGTCGCCCGCCGACTATGGACGCTACGGCCTCATCGTTTCTTTCACCATTATGGTCATCACACTCGTCGGCAACGGCATCCCCATTTCCATGAGCAAATATTTGAGCGAAATCTATGCCGCTAAGCCGGAAATGGTGCCGGTCATCAAACGGACCGGATTGATCCTGCAATTGATCGTCATTGCTTCCATTTCTCTTATCTTTTATCTGGCTGTTCCGTTGATGTCATATCTTTTGGGCGACGCAACGCTCACTCCCCTTTTCCGCCTGTCGATTTTCATCCTGCCGGCTTGGGCCATCGATTCTTTTTATTTTTATTATCTGACGGGTATCCATCAATTCAATCTGCAGGCCGGCCTCAAAATCTTGCGCTCGATTTTCCGTGTCACGATCATCATCGGTTTGATCTTTTTATATGGCCTCAACGGTTCAATTGCCGGATATATTTTTGTTCCATTTTTGGTGTTTTTGGCCGCTTGGATAGCGGATACATTCTGGATTTCCAAAAAATTTCCTCCTTTGCGGAAAAATCTCAATTTCGATTGGAAAAAAATGGTAAAATACGCCTGGCCGGTGACGCTCTTCATGATCTTTTATCAGGTCTTGATTTCATTGAGTATGTATTTCGTCAAGGCCGTCACCCACAGCGACTATCTGGCCGGAATCTATAACAGCGCTTTTTTGATCAGCCAGATACCTTATTTTCTGTTTTACGCGCTCACTATCATCCTTTTGCCTTCCGTCTCCGAATCAACGGCTCAAAATGATGCTTCTAAAACAAGAAATATAGTCACCCAATCATTGCGCGTCATGATTATGCTGCTCGTGCCAATCGTCATCCTGCTCAATACCTACGCCGGATCGGTCATCAGATTTATTTACGGGGAAAAATATCTTGAAGCGACATTATCGCTCCAAATCCTGGCTTTCGGCATCGGTTGCCTGACTATCTTCTATATCCTGTGTTTCGCTCTAAACGGCGCGGGAAAAAACAGGATTGCCATGTGGATCGCTTTTTTGGGGATGCTTATGAACGCCATCTTGAATTATATCCTGATTAGCGCCTATGGGATTGTCGGCTCGGCCATTGCCACTTCGATAACATCCTTTGTCATTATGCTCGTCTCCCTGATTTATTCGCACCGATATTTTCAGGGAATATTCAGCAATATCACCTTGGTTAAGATGGCTACAGCCGGAATAATCATGTATTCAGCATCATTGATGCTCCCTTCAAAAAACTTGATTTTCTTCGTCTGGAGCATATTATTGGTGATCGTTTATTTTTTCCTCCTGTATATTTTCAAGGAGATAAAAGAAAGTGACATTAATATCATCCGAAATATCATCAAAAACAAAGAAAAAAAGACCTTGTCTGAATAGAAAGGTCTTTTTCAAAATATCGCTTTACCACCGATAGGCCTTGCTCGCTCCCCTGACTTGAGAGTTATCGATTTTCGTAAATTCCTCCTGGATATATTTGACGGCTTCTTTGGATATGAAATCGTCGGCATCATTGTCAAAAAGCACGATCCAGCCGCTCTGGTTCTTATTCCTGATTCGTTGGACTTCCGCCAAAGACAATTTGGAAACCGCCCTTTCGCCTCCGAAGTCAAAAATTTTCACATTCGCTCCTTTCAGATAATAGTTCCGGAAATGGCGGGTGATGACCACATCGCCGGATTTTAAATTCTTTTTCACGTAAACGAATACTTTCCGATAATCGGCGACTTCATTCGTATCCCGCTTATAGGTATTATCGCTGGAAAAATAATAACTGTAATCTGGCAAGATCAGCAAAGCTAGAAAGATCGCGATAAAAAACGATTTTTTTGAAAATTTTTGCAGATTGTGTTCGAAGAACTTGGCCAAAAAATAAATTCCGGAAGCAATCAGAATGATTAAAAACGGCTGCAGAAAAAATATGTACTGCATTCCTTGGGCGCGTTTCCACAAGAAAGCCGCCATTAGAAGCGGAGTGAAAAAAGAAATGCTAAGCCAGAGACATTCTTTGTTCATTTTTTCTCGCACTAAATAATAAATTCCGGAAAATAGGAAAATAAATGCGAGAATATAATTTCCGTAGTCCTGCATCACCTTCAAAAGATATTCCTGATTATTTATAAAAAACTTAAGCACGCCTGAATAGAAGATTATTTTTTGCGGAACCAAAACTAATGTGGCCAGAAATATTACCGATGCCGACATCAAAACAATAGAATATTTATTGATGAATTGTTTTTTTTGGGCAAGACGCAGAATTTGTATCAAGATATAGATTAAAAATACAGGAATGATATTGACCGTCAGAAGCTGGATGGAAATGCTGGCTATGGCTACAATCGCAAGCGGAATCAGATACAAAACATTGATTCCGAATTTTATGGAGATAAATTTAATCAATCGGATTTTTCCGCGATAATCCTCTTCAAAAAACTTATACAAAAATAATGAAAGCATGAGATAGAGCGGATAGAACATGGCATACATCCTTAATTTGCGGTCAAAAGCCACCGCTGTGACGCTGACGGCAAAAAGAAAAGCGCTAATGAGACCAATGGATTTTTTTCTGGTGAAATAGCAGGCGGACCAATAAATAATAAATATGCTGATAATCCCCCAGCCCACGCTGACTGATCTGGCCACCGATTCTGTCGGTGGAAAAAATTTGAATAATTGCGCTATTTGCCATTTATAGAGCCAAGCGCGTTCATCGCGAGGCGCAAAGACGTCTTCACTATTGGGTTTCCCCAAATTAAAATCCCACGCCTGCCAGACATGCGTTTTGTAATACCCATAAGCCGAATTGATATCCAAAAATTCATCCGCCACGAATGAATTAGCTCTCAGATCATAAAAACGCAACCCAGTTCCCAGTAAGACAACCAAAAGTAAAAGAATGAGAATTGAGTATTTCCATTTTATGAATATTAATACTTTACTAAAAATTATTTTTTTCATTTGAACATCTTATTTTTATAAATTTTAACGAAATTGTCGGGACGATCGTCGATATTCAATTCCCACACCAATTCATAATTTGGATTGAAATCATTCAATACTCTTAATGAAGGTGAATTTTTTTGTTGACCTTGATAACTGATGACATAATAATTAATGCTGCTTAACATTTTTTGACTGGCCCATTTGGGAGCATTTTCAATCAAACATTTTCCCTTGTAGAAAGAACAGAATCCCATATAATCGCTCCAAACCGTCATCTGTGCGGGATCTCCTTGAGAACTGATGAATTCAGCCGCTTCATAGCCGCCATATCCCCAGGATTTGGCAAAGCTGAAATTTTTCGGCAGCAGTTCGCTGGAATAGTTGAAATAAAATGGCTTGATTTTCCATAAACTCAATCCATTGACAAAAATTACGATCAAAATCAGAGAAATGATGAAAATTTCCTTGAGGCGTAAAAGTGAGACCAATTCATAAAAACCGATTGAGGCCAAAGTTATGGCTATGGGATACAAGATTATCGAATAGCGATAATTCAAAAGAATATTTTGTTTTATCATCGCCGCATAATATATGACCAGAAAAAGAGACAAAGAAAAAACCAGATAATCGAATATGCTCCGGCAAAACAAGGATTTTGCCCACAAAAACAGCATAAAAAACAAAACGATCGGAGTCAGAGAAAAGATCAAGGGCGTTATCTGCGGAAATATTTGTTTCAGGAAGAAAGCATTCAAAGTTGTTTCTGATATATTCTCGCCAAAATCAGCGCCTTTTAGATCTAAAAAATTGTTTTTTAGCGACCAATTTACGATTATTAAAATAAATGAAACCAGCAGTATGCCATAGAGAAGGCGGGGCAAAATATATTTCAAAAATTGTAGCTTCTTAAAAAGCCAGTGCAGAAAAAAACCCTTGATAAACAAAGCGTCAATCAAAATAAATCCATCCAAATAAAGAAAATATAATAAATAGGTTCCGGTTTTCTTAAAGTCCAGCGTCGATTTGTAAAAAAGTTTAAGATCCACCAGAAGTGCTGGCATCAGTAAAGCAAAGATTCCAAAGCCGATGATAATTATTCCCAGATAACCCAGAGAGAGTTGCCGCAGTTTTTTTGTGACCAGTCCTTCTTCTTTGTTCAAATTTTCATATTCAAAAAACAAATAAATAATTCCGCTCATGAGATAAAATGGAACCAGGATCAATGCCACATATTTGCTGAGCAGAGCCAACCCAAGAAATAATCCGGCAAAAAAGATATCCACAAATCTTCCGGTGCGCATATAGACCCAGAATGACAGAATGGATCCGAAGGAAGTCGACCAAAGCAAGGTATCGGGATTTATGATCTGGGATATTCCCAGAAGTATCGGACAAAGCTGGATGAGTGAAGCCACCGTCAGCGCCAGCCATTTATTCTTGGTCAATCTCCAAAAATAAATGAAATAAAAAATCGACATCAATCCGTTGAAAATCACCAAAGGAAGTCGATAAAGAAACAAGCTTTGCCGCAGAATTTCCGGATTAGTGATAGTATACAAATTTTCTTTATTCAATATTTTTTTATCAACATTTTTTTCATATATGCCTCCCAAGGCGGAAATAATCGCCAAACTCACGCCCGGCTTATCGTTAACCCAAGTATCCGGCCAATCATTTTTAGCGGCTGCATTCCAATATGCCTGGATGCGTCCGGTATATAAATTGGAGATCCATAGATGTTCATCGGCTGTTTCGAATTGATTCAGATGATATAGTCCAAATTTAAAATAGGCGGTTAATGACGCACTAAAAAATATTATAACAAGAATTGTTGTGATTATCTTTCTCTTTGAATGGATAAATCTCAATATCTCCATGAAACTATTGTTTCTTATATAAATTCTTATAAATTTTTACATAATTTTTGGTTTGACCATTTATCTGCATCTGCCAGGCCGGTTCTGCGGAATCATCGATATAAAATTCCTTGATATTTTCCCATCTTTTATTGAATATTATCGACCCTCTGCGCGTTTTTATGAAATAGTCGACTTGAGAATCATATTCTCCCGAGATATCTCGTTCTCTTATGCAAGTTCCCACAAAAAAAGCGCAAAAACCACGGTAATCCGCCCACACTTTTAATTCACGCGCATTTGGAAAAAAATTGAGGAATGTTGCCGCCTCATAGCCGCCATAACCCCAAGCATCAGTAATCTGTTGTTTTTTATTAAGAAGAAAATTTTCGTAATTAAAATAAAAGGGCTTAACTTGCCAAAGCGTAGTCATGGAAAAAATCAGTATGACTGCAGTTGCAATAATCTTCGAAGATCGGATACGAATTGATGCTTCGTACAAGCCATATGTGGCTAGGATGGATATCAACGGATAAAGGACAATTCCATAGCGGATCGTAATCAAAAGTTGTTGTTGAATTATGGCGATATAAAAAGCCAAGATGAAAATCGTCAAGTAAATCAAGAAAAAGTTTTGCTTGCTCTTGCTTATAATATTTTTTAACAGAATCATCAACCATCCTAATAAAACAATTGGAGTCAAGGAAAATAAGGTTAATCGCAATTCCAGCAATATTTGCTGGAACAAATTATAATGTCTGAATATTTCACCGGCTTCAATGTCATGTTGTACTTTGTAAATCTTGGGTATAAAGCCATTGCTGCTTGCCCAGTTTACAAGAACCATAACTGTTAATATGAAAATAATCAAATAGATAGTTCTCGCCAAAATATTACTGTAGGTTTGAGTTTTTTTAAAAAATTTAATTAATAATCTGTTTTTTAAAAAAACTGTATCCAGAAAAATAAACAATATGATTGCAGCTAAAATTGAAAAATTGATTAGATTATCCTTAAAACTATCCAGTATTTTCAGCAAATCATTAATCCGCCAGAATATTCCCGGAATAAATAGGATAAAAACGAAAGCTGCACCGATAAAAATCAGAATAAGAGATGAAACAGCTCTGATAAATTTTTTATTGAACTCTTTTTCCAGTGTTTCAAAATTAAACCAAAAATAAACAAATACGGAAAAAATGAAAAAAGGCAGGAATATGATCGCCACATATTTCGTAAGAAAAGAAAAAGCGAGAAATATTGAAGTCAGATAGGCATACTTTTTTTCTTGAGTTTCCAAAAACAGAAAAAAAACCAGAATAACTGCGACAGAAAACGACCACAACAACGAATCCGGATTTACGATTTGGGATATCCCCAGCAAAACCGGAGAAAATAAGATTAAGAGCCATCCCCACAACGCTATCCATCTGTTTTTGGATATTTTCCAGAGCATCCAGAGAAACAATAGAGAAAAAATCCCGTTGAAAACAACTATTGGAATCCGAAATGCGCTGAAAATAGCTTCGCTGATTACAGGATTATTTGTTGACTCAACTGCAATTTGCCTTTCATATTCGTTAATCTGGACTGATTTTTGTTGAAACAAAAGCGCCGAACCGGATATTAAAGCCAATGTAACTCCCGGTTTATCATTTATGTAAGTGCCTGCCCAATTACCAGTAAAAAGAGAACTCCAATATTGATATATCCGGCCGTAATTAGGAGAATATATCCAATAATGCTCATCAGCTGTTTCAAATTTGCCGATGTGTTGAAAACCGAAATAAAAATAAATCGACAACGAAATTAGCAAAAAACCGGCAAAATATGCATTCTTCATTTTTGATGTTTTTTCTATAAATTTACCTACATTATTCATTATCATCAATTTATCTTCCAATCAATTTATTACATTATTTTTAAATATTCTGACAAAATTTTCCGGGCGCCCGCCGATAATCAATTCCCAAACCGGCTGTTTTTGTAAAACCAGGTTTTTTTTCAAATACCTCCAAACATTTTCATTAGTGATATTGCCGCGGCGCGAAGAAACAAAATAATCCACCGACTTGGGAAATTCTTCCTTATAATTAATTGCTGTTGAAATTCTCACGCACTTTCCCGAAAAAAACGAGCAGAAACCTTCATAATCGCTCCAGACCCGCAAATTTTTGGCGTTGGGCAAGGCATTTAGATACGCCGCCGCTTCATAACCGCCATAACCCCAAGCACCGGTAATGATTTTGTTTTTTGGCAGCAGGTCATTGGTATAGTTGAAATAATACGGCTTAATCAGCCAAATACTTATCGAGCACGCAAAAACTGTGATTACCCAAATAATTCCATTGACATATTTTCTTTTCCCGAAAAATATCGAAAATTCATATATTCCCAATGCCGCTAAAGTCATCATGATTGGATGCATAATGATGCCATAACGGATATTTGCAAAAAGATTTTGTCTGATCACTCCTAAAAAAAAGACTAAAATGTACAAAGAAATAATGAATGGGAAGAAATCTTCACTCTTTTTAAATACCGATTTTGTCCAGAAAAATAATATAGAAAAAAATACCAAAGGAGTTAAAGAAAAAGTAAATGGATAAAATTCCAACAACATCTTTTTCCATAACGGCAATTGAACAAATAACGCACTTCTATTCGAATCGAATGGAATATTATTGATGCCTAAAAAATTGTTTCCGAAACTCCAATTGATAAATACTAAAAAAATTAAGCATAGCAGAAATAAATAAATCGATTTGAAAGCAATTTTTTTCAAAAATAAGATTTTTTTTAGGATAAAATCAATAAAGGCGCTTTTAAAAAATAAAGCATCCAGAAAAATAATCACTGATGCCGCAATAATAAAAAGAAAGATCGGCATCATTCCCTTGAAATCGATCGTACCTTGAAATAGAAATTTCGGATGGATTAATACTGCCGGCATCATTAGAGAAAAAACGACCAAAGATCCAAAAATGATTCCGATATATGCAATCAGAAAATTGATTATTTTTTTCTTGAGCAAACTACGCTCCAAGTTTTTTTCATATTGAAACCAAAAATGAAGAGCGCCTGCCAAAAAAAAGAATGGAATCAGAATTATCCCAGTATATTTAGTCAAAAATGACAAACCTAAAAATACTGAAGCCAGAATAGCATCTTTTTTTCCACCATCTTTTAAAAATAACAGAAACGCAAGAAGCGAGAAAAAAGAAAATACCCAAAGTAGCGCATCCGGATTGATTATCTGTGAAATTCCAAGCAGTATCGGCGACAGAAGAATGAGTGTCGCCGTCAAAAAAGCGATGAAATCATTCCGAGTGAGACGCCGGATCGCATAGAAAAAAAATAATGACATGAGCCCGTTGAAGATGAGAATGGGAAGCCGGAAGGCCAGATATGACCTTTGATTGGCTTCGGGATTATAGATTCTCGGACTTTCTTCCTTGCTTGTCAGCAATTTTTCTTGAGGATTGCCTTCGAAAAAAATGCCGATGCCTGAAATCAGAGCTAGCGATATTCCCGGCTTGTCATTGATGCGAGTCTGGATCCAGTTGTGATCAGAGAGCGCCTGCCAATATCCATGGATGCGCCCCGTGAACGGATCGCTGATCCACAATGCCTCATCCGCGGTCTCAAATTGATTGATATGAACCAATCCGAAAATCAAATATATGGAAAAAGGGATAATGAGCCAGAAAACCGGCTTTTTTAAATAATTTACATATCTCATCTTATTTTTGTAATTTGAAAATTTGTACATAATTACGCGGCCTTCCGTCCAAAATCAGCGACCAGACTTTATTTTCAATTTTATGATTAAAATTAGGTTTTAACTGGCCATTGGTGCTATCAACCATATAATCAATTTTATACTTATCCATATCTACAATTTGCTTGCGGATGCACCGGCCGATAAAAAATTCGCAAACTCCATAGGCATCGGCCCAAACAGTTAATTGTCGGGTATTTGGAAGACCGTTTAAATACTGCGCCGCTTCATAACCCCCATAGCTCCAGGTTCCCGTAATCGTATATTTTTTAGGCAAAAAATCATTCGTATAGATGAAATAGAAAGGATTGATGAGCCACAAACTGAAAATGCCTGTAACAGCAAGGAATATCCAAACTACAAAATGCTTCGGGGGATGGGTTCGCAGCCATTTAAAAATTTTCCAAATCAAAATATAAGCGGCTGACAAGATTATCCCGCCTAGAATTATAAAATATGTAAAATGCAGATTGTAAAAATTAATTATCGGATCTTTTCCTCTGGCATTATTTTCATTGCCGAAATACGAGAAAATGAAAATAACCGTAATCACCGTTAAGACAGCCGGATAAATATAGGAAAATATTTTCTCCGGTATATTTTTTTCCACCGATTCCGTCAGATCATAGGCGGCTATCGCGGAAAGCACCAAAGAAAAAGGCAAAAGAATGATGCTATAGCGGATTGTAAGCAAAAGTCCCTGTTGAATCACGGCCGCGAAGAAAATCACAAAAAATGAAGATAAGACAAAAATTAAAAAATTGTGCCGATTTCTCCACAATGCCGTTTTTATCCAAGTAAACAGCAGTAGCAAAAGAGTGACAGGAGTAAGAGCAAATGTAACCGGCACAAATTCCATCACCCAACGGAAAAAATACGGCAGATTTCCGAATTCATCCTTGCGCTTAAGCGTGTAAGGAATATTTTCCAAATCTATGATACGAAAACGGCTCATCCAGTTAATCAGCACTAGAATGACCATTCCGGCAAGAAACAGATACATTATCGGGGGCAAATACTTTTTTAATCTTTGTGTGTTTGCATAAAGACAAAATAATCCTTTTGCTTGAAAAACCAAAAGATCGACTAGGATTGCTGCTTGGAAAAAAAATAACATCAAGAAAATCGGCAGCATACCCTGAAATCCGATTGTACTTTCATAAAAGACCTCGAAACTGACAAGCGCCGCCGGCATCATTAGCAAAAAAATGGCTATTCCTCCCAGAATAATCAGCCAATAATAAGCGACAAATCCCAATAAATCTTTTTTAAATTTTTCCCTGTTTTCTTTCCATTGATCCCATTCGAAAAAATAATAAAACAGCAGCATAAAAAAGAAAAACGGCACGAAAATCAGCGAGATGTATTTGCTCGCCATCGCCAGGCCGAAAAACAGCATAGCCAGAAAAACAAGCTTTTTCGCGCGCGCTTTCAGCAGTTCGAAAAATGAAAAAACGGAAGCCGCGCCAAAAATCCAAAAAAGAGAATCCGGGTTTACAATCGTGGACATGCCCAGAAGCACCGGCGAAAGCAGGATTCCCGAAGACGCAAAAAGCGCGATCCATCCGTTGTTGGTAATTCTTTTGATAATCCAAAAAAAGAAAAGAGAGAAAAGCCCGCTTAAAACAAGAATTGGCAACCGATACAAAAAATTAATCTCTTTTGTTTTTTCCGGATTAAATATCTTGTGCTGATCGCCGTCTTCAAGAACAATTTCTTGCGGATTTTTTTCAAAAAGAATGCCGATTCCGGATATATAGGCCAAGGTTATTCCGGGCTTGTCATTAATCCTCGTATCTTCCCAATCACGCTCCCGAATCGCTTTCCAATATTGATGAATCCGATCGCCCTCGGAATCATAAAGCCAATAATGCTCGTCCGCCGAAATAAAATCAGTCAGATGATATAATCCGAACGAAAAAAAGATTATTATTGAAATTATCAACATAATTCTTATCAATAATTTTTCATTACTTTTAATTTTACTCAAAAAAATTATCATCATTTTTTTAATCTCTGTTAAGATGAAATTAATATGGCTTAAATAAGCTTTTTTATAAATATAATAATCTAAAAATATCCTTAATTATAAGCCATTTTCACTCATTTAGCAAGACACTTTCTTCTTCAATTTTTTCCATTTTTATGGATTTTTTCCTTGTTTTAAAATAAATCGGCAATGCAAAAAAACTCAAAAGCATCTGCAAAAAACGACTTAGAAGAGCAACAGTAATAGCTGATGTACTGCTGATGCCATAGATGCCGAAAAACGTCACATAGGCCCATTCTTTGATTCCGATATTGTTGATGCTGATCGGCACGGCGGTAATGATGCTGATGATAAATATCGTCGAGAGATAGTCCAAAATCCCGATATTGATATGCAAGGCCTGAAAGAGGATGAAATTGGGTAAGGCCACACCAAAAAAAGCGAATACTCCTCCCCAAAATACTGATTTAAAAAATATATGGGAACTGCTGTTGTAACTTCCCAGTTCCCTGAAAAACTTATGTATTTTTTGTGGAAGGATTTTGGCTATTTTCTGCTTGAAATAATTCCAATGACGCATCTTGGTCACAATTATGTCAAACACGAAAGACAGTACCAATAAGATATAAAATACGATTAAAATATGGCTCTTGAGAACACTTTTGATGTTCAAAAGAGCGAAAATGAGAGCGAGTATCGCTCCCCCGATGAATCCCGTGATCCTGTCCATCATAACCGAGGAGGCCGCTTCGGCATATTTTTTTTCCGTGTTTCCGATCTGATAGACGCGATAAGTGTCTCCGCCGATAAACGATGGCATGAAATTATTGATGAAAGTTCCCGTAAAATAAAATTTAAAATAACTAAGCAATGGAAATTTGAAATTTTTTTGCTCGGCCAGGATTTTCCATTTATATGAAGAAATGATTTGTCCCGCTATGACCGTCATAAAATATAAAACCATTTGCCACCATTCTATTTTCAGCAAATACAGCCACACCCGCGGCCAATCAACCTTAAAAACAATCCAGCTTAAAAATCCGATACTGATTGCCATTTTCAGAAAAAACTTGAGATACTTTTTTGACACGAATTCTGGTGACTCTTAATGATTAGACGGTTTTTTTATATAATTCAACATATTGCCGAGCCACATTTTTCCAGCTCATCTTTTCTGCTATTTCCCGGCTTTTTCTGCCCATATCCGCAAGCAAATCTTGATCGTCGATCAACAATCGGATTTTTTTCGCGATGCTGTCGCTGTCTTTCATCTTGATGACAAATCCGTTTTCTCCTTCTTGCATTAATTCTTTCGTCCCGCCGGTATCAGTCGCCACAATCGGCAAGCCGCAAGCAAGCGCCTCAAGCATCGCATTGCTCATACCCTCATTCAGCGAAGGCAAGACAAAAATACTGGCTTCTTGATAAAATGCAGTTGTTTTTTCACTAGGGATTCTTCCTAGAAATTCAACTTTATTTTCTATCTGTAATTCTTTCACAAAATTCTTGAGATTTTTTTCTTCATTCCCTTCTCCCATAATTTTCAAAATCAGATTCGGATAATCGGAAGACAATTTGAAAATCGCTTTTACCAGATATTTCAAGCCCTTCCTCGCCGTTATTCGGGAAGCGCCCGGCGTAATGATGAAATTGTCCTTCGGTCTTATTGGATATTCCGGTTTGAAACGGTTTGTATCTATTCCGTTATAAATGATTTCTATCGATTTTTTTGTCCCACTTGCGAGCGCTAAATTTTTGAGACCTTGGCTATTGGCAACAACGAAAGCCGCCTTTTTCCAAATCAGTCGGATGATCGGAGTGATAAATCTATAAAAAACGGTAAAGCGGTCGCTGTATCCCGGCACATCCGATCCCCGCAAGGAAATGATATATGGGATATTGTATTGCCATTTCAGAAGCAACGAAATGAAACCGCACGGTACGGAAAAAAAAGAATGGCTCAAGTCATATTTTTTCTTCATTTTTTCGCTCAAGCGAACCAATTTTCTCGCAAAAAAATATGCTTTCCGGAAATATACCAGCAGATCCTTCTTGGATTGAAAGTGCAAATTGCTCTCGTTCTTTCCAATCGGAAGACGATGAATCCTGATATTTTCTCCGATCTTTTCCAGATGATATT
>Ga0315273_10001340_pt1 | contig 27856 bp, 23 predicted proteins | sample YL17G02_0_MG_FD_205753 | JGI IMG/M metagenome (GOLD analysis project Ga0315273, IMG submission 205753) | Sediment microbial communities from Yellowstone Lake, YNP, Wyoming, USA - YL17G02_0 | ecosystem: Environmental > Aquatic > Freshwater > Lake > Sediment | place: USA: Wyoming | collected... | reverse complement strand
CACGCCGCGGACGGCATCCGCCACGGTTCTGTCTTCAGCGTTCAGCAACTCCAGGATCTCGGCGGTCGATGAGACATCGATCCCTCGCGTCCGCGGATTGCGCTTCTCCGTAGTGAGATGACGAAGCTCTTCCAGTATTTTCTGTTTTCGATCGGTCATGGATACCTCAACCCGTGCGACGCTTCCGGCAAAGCCGCACAGTCCTTTGAAACGCGGACGAGTCTATCAAAATCCGGCCGAGTTGAAAAAGCTTTTGGGGGAGGGAAGGTGAAACCGCGGGTGGCGCCGATGGGGCCCCCGGGCCGCGCGCAGCTTGCGAGCACGGACGGGGAAATCGGCGACAGGACCCGCGGTCGAAAGGAAGTGCGCTGCAGGGTCGTTGAGAGCCCTTCGCGGGAGCGACCGAGGATCGCCCGCCGAAGGCGGGAAGCCGAGGGAAGCGGAGCGCAGGGCTCGAAACGACCCTGCGGCGCACTGGCAATAGGGTCTATTTTATACGCGACAGCTTGCCGCGTTCGGTGATCTTCTGGGCGCCCTGCTCCGCCGAAACCACGAAGAGATACACACCGTTCGCGATCTCGCCGCCGTCCCACGCGCGTCCGTTCCATCGAACCGCGTTCTGGCCCGGCGAGCGAGACTGCAGCGGGATCTCGATGTGAGCGACTCTCTTACCCGTCGCGGTGAATACGTCGATGGATCCGTTCGTAATCTGAACCTCATTCGTGAACACGAAGTACACGTCGTCGGCGAACGGGTTCGGGTACGCGATGAGATCGATGAGACCCGCGTGCGATCCCACAATGAGAGTGAACGCGAATTGACTCTCCCCGACCCACAGAACGACCTCGTGGGACCCGGCGGAGAGCTCCTGCTCGAACTCCACGAACCACGTCATCGAGTCCTCCGTGCTCGCATGATAGGCGAGCACCGGCTCGCCATCCGTTTCGACATGTATGAGCGACGGATCGACCTTGACGGGGAGCTCGACTTTAAAAACGTAGTCTCCCTTCGGAGGCACGAGGTCACCGTCCGAGACGGGACGCCCGTTGACGGTGAGCTCCGCGCCGGCCTGGACTTTCATCACGAATTCAGCGGCGAGATGGTACGTACCCGCTATCGTGTCCGCCGCCTGGTACGCTTTCAGTACGATATCGTACCTTTTCGCCTGGACCCGGTGCTGGAACCGAACATCATACTGGCGGGCGGCGCTGAGAGTCTGGTCCGTGAGGGGCGTCACCGAGGAGATGCCCGTGGAATCGATCCCGTTAATCTCCAGGGCGATTTTCTCGATAGCGACTTCGTCGGTCACGACCGCGTGCACGTCGATCGTGTTGTTCGCTCCGGGGGTGACGAGGTCGCCCGATGCGAACGGCTCGTTATTCACCGTCACTTCGAACCGCGGCGGGCCAGCGTCGATACGAAGGACGGGGTCGCCGAGAAGATGAAAACGTTTCGTCTGACCAATCGCTCCGTCACCGGACCCGTAGTGCGCGTAGCGGAGCAGATTCTCGATCTCCGTCGCCGTCATGATCTCTCCGAAGATCCACCGGGCCTGCGCTTTGCCCGAGCCAACCATGGTGTCGGTCGGAGTGTTCTCGAAAAATGTCTCGGCGGTAATCTTCGTGAGGTTTTGATTCGGCGTCAGGTACTCGAACCCCGCGCTCCCGTATGTCGCGACCGCCCCCGCTTTCTGGAGGAGAAGGAGCTCGGCGATCGCGTCGCCGTTCGGACTATTCCTGTTGAGATTATCCAGCGATTGCTCCCTGTAGATCGCGTAGTCGCTCATGTGGCAGCCCATTCCGAACACGATCCACGGCCGGTCCGTGTTGGTCAAACGGAGATGATCGCGCACGCCGTAAACGTTCCATGACGTGAAGAGGAACTCATGGCAGATCTGATAGCGATTCATGTGAGCCTGTATGCTCACGAGCGTCGCCCCCGCGCTCAGCTCGTTCAAGAGCGCCGGCGTTGCGATGTCCCGTGTTTCGTTGGCGAAGATCCCCAGGCTCAGACAGCTCCCCGGCTGGTGGGGCGGCTCGACGTCCTTAAGCTGGTCCGCAAGGTAGAAGCGCACGACGTCGAAACCTCCGGGGATGGCTTTCTCCGTGGTTCTGGCGGCTGATTCCTCGCCCGCGCGAAACGAGTCTTCCACCGCGCTGTAGCACAGCTGGAAGCCTTCTCCCGACGAGAACGCGTTGTCGGCCACACGGACCATGCGTCTCCGCCAGAAATCGTCCCCTTTGGGATCTTCAAACTTGAAGATCTTCTCGAGTACGTCCCGGAGTTCCGCGGGACTCCCGACGGGGAGACGGCCGATCATCACATCCGGATAGTAGTCGTCGAGCCCGGCGGGATCGTCGTTGATGAAGTCGTAGTCGAGCGCCGCGTACCAGTTGTCCGTCGTCACCACCTCGTCCTGGTTGAATCCCCCACCCGCGAATTCGGCGAAAGACTCGGTCGGGACGAAGTTCGTTCCCGACTCGTCGGAGCTGTGTCGGTTGTCCTCGCTCGCATCGCCCACCAGCACGGCAAAGCTCGCGCTGCCCGTTTCGAAGAAGTGCCGCATGAACTTCTTGATCCCGCGCGGATTCGGCACGCCTCCGCTGAACTCGTCGAACACGTCCTGAGCGTCGGCCATGAGAACACGATAACCCTGGGCCCTCCGGTAGCTCACCCATCGTTGCATCTCGGAGAGGAAATCGGCGTGCGAGACGACGAGAATGTCCACACCTCCCTCCGCGGCGTTTCCGACGAGCTGGCTGGGGTCGTCCGCCGCCGCATCGGCGGATCCGATCTCGTGGATACCTTCGAGCGGCGTCAAAACGTAGCTCTTCGTGGAGGAAAAGCTCTCACGAAACGAGACAGCGTAACCGTCACCCGTATTCGTGAAGTGATCCGGCGTGAGTTCGTACTCCCGCGGCGCCGCGGGATCGGTCACATCGAAAAGCATCACATCAGTGCTCGCGAGCCCCGTCACCGTGACGCTCGTATCGCCGGAGAGACTCGCCGAATTGAACTCGAGAGCATTGTTCTTCGCCCGGTACTTAGCCCGGTACTCGATCGTAAACCAGTCGAGCAGAGCATCGAGCGTCGTTCGATCAGGCGTCTTGTCGATACGGAACGTGTTCGCGCCGTCGTCTATGACGCTTCCCTGAAGCGACTGCGACGTGTACGACACGACATCCTTCTCTTCAACCATCACGTCGTCGAGCGTCGTCGTGCCCTTCGAGTTTCGAATCGAGAGCTTCAAGAAACGGTTGTAGACATAGCGTGTTCCCCCCAGAAAACGGGCTCTGAGCCTGAAGGCACCCGCCGCATCGATCGACGTCGTCGTGAAGGGCATCGACAAAGAGGCGCTCCCCGGAGCATTGCAGTAGAGGAACTCTGCTTGCCCAGGAGGCGTCGCTTCGAAGAAGACGGAATCGTTTTCGTAATAATCGGTTGCGGGAAAGGTAGCCGTTGCCGTGTCGGCACCCACGTACCCCGCGGGAATCACTTGGGTCGCGATCGGCGTCCCTCCATTTGACCCAAGCCAGTACACGTTCGCCCCGGAGAACTTCTCGAGCGGATCCTCCTGGGACGCGTCCTCCCGAAGGCTCTTCCCGTAGAACATGACACGGTCTGAACCGTCGAACACATCCGCCTCGCCCACCGGATCCTCCACAATGCGGCACGGCGCGTCCACGATGGCTTCCGAGAGTGTCCCGGAATCGTAACCTCTCTTGAACACGTGGACATCGGACACAGACGTTCCTGCGGGAAACCCCTTCGCGATGACCGTCGACGCCTTCACCTGGTGGAAACCCGTCTCACGCACGAAGAGCTTGATCAGCGGGCCGGAGATGGCCTCCGACACGCGGAGGGCATCGGGAATATCCCGTGATCGGACAACCTCGCGAGTCCGCCACCCCGCAGCCTGCCCGGGGTTGACGAGGATCCGGCCGAGGATGCGGCCCCACTCCGTCGATTCGCGAATCGGCGGGACCTGAACCTCCCCTAACCCATCCGCTCGCGAGGCACCGCTGGAAAATGACACCTCGACCCGAATCAGCGTCGCCAGAACCGCCTTCCCTGTGGCCGCATCGTACTCCAGCGGTATCACGCGCACGGGAAGAACGCGCTGGTGTCGGATCCGAACGATTTTTCCCGCGGTGACCCCGATCGACGACTGCGACTTGGGATAGATGTCGGCGTCGATCCTGTATTCTTCGTCTGTGAAGGGCTCGCCGTTTTCGTCCGTCAAGATCAGGGGAAAAGCCACCGGCTCGAAGCGATGATCACCGAGCGGTTCCGAGCGAACGATCCTCCATGTAACGGACGGTTCGCCCTTCGGAGGCAGAGCCACGAGAAAGTCCCGCCCCGGAATCGAAGGCTCACCCGAACGGGAGAAACTCCCAAAGCCCGGTACTGCCAACACATCAGTGCCCGTCAGATGACGCGAAGGGACCACGGCGTACGCACCGAGGTCGACTTCGAAGATGACGTGGGTCTCCGTAGCGGAGACAAGCCTCGCCGTCCCGTGCGGCACGGCGCCTGACGTCGGACCCGCATCCGGCGTCGAAAAGCTGAAGGCGACGAGCATAAGCCCGACGGCGACTCGCCAACGCCAAGGGTTTACTGGGACCGGCATGCGGAGGGACCTCCTCGAATTAGATCTGCGTCCTTGAGTCCCGCGCGGCGAGCGGGGAATCAAGTCTATTTTTGTGCAGGGGACGACTTGTGGGCGAGGAACTAAATAGAACTTACGCTCTCACAACTCGCGAGTCAAGGGTTAAGCCGCGTGGTGTGCCTGCGTTACGGTGAGCGGGAACCGGCCGACCGAGGGGTTTCAGTGTCCGGTTCCCATCATTTCAGCCATATCAAGCACTGCCCCGCGGGTGACACCCACGACTCGTCGCACGCAAATGAGAGACGCCCGGCCTTGGCAACCGGGCGTCTCTCGATCTCGGATCTTGGACCCGTGGGGCCGCACCCGCGACTAATCCGTGTAAAGGGCCTTCATCTGCCCCCAGGTCGTGCTCTCAACAGGCACGTTGCAGTCGCAAGTCAGGCCGGAGTTTAGGATCCCCTGGCCGCCGGTCCCGTACACCATGAGGTACTCACAGTCCGGGATTTCGATCTTCCCCGATGACAGAATCGGATCCGCAACTACGGAGAAATAGCAGCAAGGGTCCGCACCGATCACAGTGTACAGGGCCGTTATGATGTGAAACGTGCCGGCCTTGCAGGTGGGGTAACCGATCGTAATACCGTCATTCGTGTTCCCGAAATTGATCGCGAACACCGGAATGTCCGCCACGCGCGAGCCGTTCAAGCACGCCGGTTTGGGCGCGGCCCACTGGGAGGCCGTCGCTCCGACTGCATTGACGTGCACGAAATAGTACATCGATGAGGCGGTGGAAGGCAGGTTACAGCTCGCTCCGCCGTTGTCGGCAAAGATGCCGATGCTTCCGTTCTGGGCGAACGCCATCGTGGCGGCGAGGACCAGAACACACGCGAGTAACAGTGTCTTTCTCATACCATCTCCTTTACGAAGCAGGTGACCATAACGTGACCTGGTGGAATCCGGCAGCGTCGTCATGGCGCAGTTGCTCCCCGTGATTTCCGTGAAGTTCCCCGCTCGCCTTGCTCCCCTCCTCAGAGGCCGAGAACACCCGCCGTGAACGCTGCTTCCGAACAAATCCCTCTGCAGCCTGACAATCTCGCACGCGGCGCCGGTATCCCCAGCACGATCGACCTGGAGGGCCCCACACCCCACGGGCCGGGTTCCAACGGAACCCCGCACTGCTGCTCTCCTTGTCAGTCTTCTACGGCCTCCCAACCCCTGTCAAGCTATTTTGTTGCGCAGATTGTTTCAGGTGCCCTGTGAGCCGTGGAGCCGTTTCGAGCCGGCGCTCGCTGGCCGGGTGCGTGCGATCTTGCCCCAACACACGGCCCGGCAACGAGATACACCGACAAAAGGAGAACCGCCTGGCGAGCGTTTCTGCCTCTGCCAGGCGGTTTGGACATTCCCTGAGTGTGGCAAGAATCCGGCCGCCATCGCGTGGCACCCGCTTCAAGCCACCAAGGTCATTCGTTGTAGAGCGACTTGATTTTGCCCCACGTGCTCGACTCCGTCGGGACGGTCGGGCAAATCAGCGACAGCATCCCCACAGCGGGGACCAGGTCGTAGGCGGGGTAGTCCACGCCGCCCAGGAACCCCGTGCCGGGGTGAGCAGAAACGATAACCGGTATATCCGAGTACACGGGTGTGCACTCCGAACAATTCCACATGAACGCAGCCTTCGCTACGCACAGCGGATTGTATCCGTTCTGCGGCACTCCGAACCCCGACGTTATTCCCGTCGGCGTAGTGCCGATGGTCATTATCGGTATGTCAAAGTCGTACAGCCAACTCATCGCTGGCGGGTAGTTGATCGCGTACTCAACCGCCGCGAGGTACCTGTCGAAATTGCGGGCAACGACGTAAATCGTGTCCATGGTACCGGCCCCCGGACAGTTCCAATCCATGCGAGACCAACCGCTGTCGAAGAACACGCCCATGTTTGGTGTCTGGGCTCCCACTGGCGCCACGAATCCCATCGCGAGCGCAACAAAAACGGTCACTATGAACAGTGCCTTCATGAGATCACCCCCTGGTTACAGATGGCAACGGCGACATCCCATGCAAGAGGTAGACCGAAGACCCTGCAGGAGTCGACGTTTGCGGATCAGGCGCTTCTAGGTAGGTCCCTGTGCCGAAGGGAGGACGAGACACACGGACATAGAGATGCGACACATATATAGCAAATCTACATCAGATATATATCCTCACATCCACTATGGGAAAACTGAACCCCCGATTTCAGAGGGCTCAAGAAGATCCCGAACGACCGCCGGGCGGACGGGAGATGGCGAATGGACGCGAATGAGACGCAAAATGCGAGGAGGACCGAACGGGCGAAACCACTCGCCGGGTGAAGCGGACCAACGATATTTCTACGAACGGGTCCGCATCACCCGGCGAGGTGGACAATGGGGTTGAAGGACCGGCGATCCTCTAGTCCCCGTAAGTAGCCTTTATCTGGCCCCACGTCGTCTGCTCCGTCGCTATGGGCAGCGGGCAGATCAGTGCTGTCAGACCCATGCTAGGAACCAGATTGTATCCCGGATAGTCAACCCCGCCGAGGAATCCCGTGCTGGGATTCGCCACGACCTTGATCGGGTTGACGTTCCACGGATCCATGCACACCGCGCAGTTCCACATCACCCAGGGCTTCACCAGCAGCACAGGATTGAACCCATTCTGCGGGACCGGGAACCCCACGGTGTAACCCACCGCGGTCGTCCCCTGGTAGACCGTCCACACCTGCAAATCCGCTATCAACGTGACTGCCGGTGGATACTCGATCTTGAAGTCCGCTCCGCTCAGGAACATGTTGAAGTTAACCGCGGCGACATACCAGGTGTCGAAAACACCCACGCCCGGACAGTCCTTCGCCTCCTGGGAATACCCGGAATTGAAGTAGACCGCGATATACGGAGTTTGCGCGCTTGCAACGCCGATCACGAGCACGGTCAGCGCGAGCGCCAGAGCGGTGAGAAGAGCACGTCTGCTCATAATGACTCCTTTCGCAACGAGGCCTATCAGTACCTCCTGCTGGGTTTGGTGAAACGTTTTGTAATTTTACTCTTATTGCTGCACGAGCTGTAGGTGTCGATGAGGAGATTGTACCACACGGGCGGCGCAAAAGTCAAGTCCGCCGGGCCCTGGATCGGCCCCGGATATGACCGCCGGGACTGGATCGCGCCCGCCAAAAGAGAGACGCCCGGTCCTCGCAACCGGGCGTCTTTCGTATTCTGATTCCGGAACCGTACGAGCGAACTCTACTCGTAAAGCGCCTTCATCTGGCCCCACGTCGTGTCCTCGACGGGGACGTTGCAGGTCGGGCACATGCTCCCCACGAGAGCCTGTCCGCCCGTTCCATAGGCCATGACGTAGTCGCAGTCGGGAATCTCGATCTTGCCGGACTCAAGACTCGGATCGGCAATCACGAACCAACGGCAGCACTGCGTCGGGCCAACGGCCACCTGGTATAACGACGTCATAATGTGGAACGTACCCGTCTTGCAGACGGGGTATCCGACAGTGATACCAGCCGCCGTGTTCCCGAAATTAACGGCGAACACCGGAATATCAGCCAACCGAATGGCCGTCATGCAGGTCGGGGCAGGAGCGGCCCACTGGGACGCCGTTGCGCCCAATGAGTTGACATGCACGAAGTACACATTCAAAAAGCCCGGAGTGCCCGACACATTACAGCTCGCTCCGGCATTGTCGGCGAAGATGCCGATGCTTCCGTTCTGGGCAAACGCCATCGTGGCGCCCAGCATCAGAACCAACGTGAGTAACAGTACCTTTTTCATACCATCTCCTTCACGAGAGTGGTGAACGTCTCGCACATTCCGTGCTGACTGCGAGGTGCAGCACTCAACACTTTAGACTTCTCGGAGCGGCGCCAGCCGATCTGAACCCGACTGCTTTCCGCCCCACACGCTGGAAGACGGATCCGGGAACGACCCTTATGTCCCGTCTTCCCCGAACGAATGGAACGCTGGATGAACCGCCGGTGGGCGTTGGATGAACCCTCTGGGGTTCATCCAGCTTCTCATTAACGTTCATTCACCGTAGGTGGCCTTTATCTGGCCCCACGTCGTTTGCTCCGTCGCTATGGGCAGCGGGCAGATCAGTGCTGTCAGACCCATGCTAGGAACCAGATTGTATCCCGGATAGTCAACCCCGCCGAGGAATCCCGTGCTGGGATTCGCCACGACCTTGATCGGGTTGACGTTCCACGGATCCATGCACACCGCGCAGTTCCACATCACCAGGGGCTTCACCAGCAGCACAGGATTGAACCCATTCTGCGGGACCGGGAACCCCACGGTGTAACCCACCGCGGTCGTCCCCTGGTAGACCGTCCACACCTGCAAATCCGCTATCAACGTGACTGCCGGTGGATATTCGATCTTGAAGTCCGCCCCGCTCAGGAACAGATTGAAGTTAACCGCGGCGACATACCAGGTGTCGAAAACACCCACGCCCGGACAGTCCTTCGTTTCCTGGGAATACCCGGAATTGAAGTAGACCGCGATGTACGGAGTTTGCGCGCTGACGGCCACCGAAGTGACCATCAGAACCGCAAAAACCAATGTTGCAATTCTCATCTCCAAACTCCTTGTTCGTTCGATGCTTACCTACGACGCTCAACCACCTCAGGAGTCCGCTGTTGACGCAACGTGACCTCCGCACAGCTCGCTATTGGCACTTGTGCTGCGGCGGACCGTAGTGACCCGCGAACCTGGCCAGATCCTGCGAGTTGATGGCACCGCTGCAGTCGAAGTCTGCACAGGTGTTGTAAACTCCACCGCCGCCCGGAGCCGGATACGCATTCGCGAAGATTCCAACGTCCGAACCGTTCAACAGGAGATCCCCGTTCAGATCGCAGCTTCGCACCTTAATGGTGTTGAAGCAGTACACCGGCGTGCTGCACGGAATCGTGCCTGGTTGCTGGAGCACAACGCCCTGAACAACCGGCGAGAGACCCTGCACGCAACCGCCGACGGCCAACGTCGTCACGCTCATCGATGTCTTACCTCTGTAAAGCAGGCTCGGCGAACTACTGGTCGAAGAGTCCGCGTTCGACGAGGCAGAGCCTGCGCAGAGGAACATGTCCTTCACGGCATCGCAGTCGATGAGCCAGAAGTCCACGCCCGAAATGGCGGGAATCGGAGCGCCCGCCGCGTCGTTGATCGTGAAACTGAACCAGAACCCGGCGGCCTGGATCGTCTGCGTATCACCCTTGGGGCAGGCGAAGTAACACTGGGTCGCCCCGGTCAGGGTCGCGGTAACCGGCGATCCGCAAGGATTGATGATCCCCGCGAAGGCGATTCCCGCTACCAGGAGCAGTGAGGCTGCAAGAAACACAACCTTGGACATTCGTTACACCTCCAGAAAGTTCGGAATGAACACGCACGAACTGGGTGGCACTCCACCCATGGAAAGAAGCCAGGGGAAGAACACTCCTTCCACCAGTGGTGGTACAGCCTTACTCGACGCGGAGAATTGTACCACGGAAAGCCCCGAGTTGTCAACCTGGAAACTTCATCCAATCCTTTCGAGACACGTGTTTTGTGCCCGATGCGAGCGGCGGCTGCAGACGAGGCATCCGGGGGAGTGGATAGGGGGGGGTGGTGGGCGAAACAGGGATTGAACCTGTGACTTCCTGCTTGTAAGGCAGGCGCTCTCCCGCTGAGCTATTCGCCCCCACGCATCCGATCGTAACTACAGAAATGACAATGGAATAAGAACGCAGTATCCGAGCACGAGAAGGATCGGCGAGATGGAAATGTCGCTCAAGGCGAGCAACACGTAGCCGAGAACGATCGACGCCATCCCCGCCACAAAGAACTTCCATTTGAATCCGAACGGCTTTGCCCTGTCCATTTTCTCTACTCCTCGCCTAACATTTCGTTGAACCGGCCGGTTCTGAAACCCTCCAGATCCAGAGCCACGTACCGAAACCCCGCGTCTTTCACCCCGCGGACGATGGCAGGCCAGACACCCGGCTCGAGAATGCGCGTGTGGTCGCCCGCGGGAATTTCTATGCGGCCGACGTCGCCGTGGTGGCGGAGGCGGCAGATTCTGAACCCGTTGTCTTTGAGCACTCGCTCGGCCTTCTCTATCTGCGCGAGTTTTTCACGCGTCACTTCCTGATAGTACGGTATCCGCGACGCGAGACACGGAGACGCGGGTTTGTCCCACGACTCGAGACCGAGTGCTTTCGCGAGATCCCGTATCGAACGCTTGCGCAAACCCGCTTCGACGAGCGGAGCAATGACGCGTTTCTCTCTCGCCGCCAGCATGCCCGGCCTGTAATCGTCCTCATCGTCGGCGTTCGCGCCGTGCGCGACACAACAGAAATCCCGTGACGCGGCTAGCTCTTGAAGTCTGGTGAAGAGATCCGTCTTGCAGTGATAGCATCGGTCCGGATCGTTTTTTCTGTATGCGTTGTTCTCGATCTCGTCGGTGACGATCCTCTCGAAGGGAATTCCGTGCGCTTTCAAGAACGCAAGGGCATCGTCCTCTTCGGATCTCGCGAGCGATGGCGACGCGGCAACGACGGCAAGCATGCGCTCACCGAGGACCTCGCGGGCCGCGTACGCGAGCAGGCTCGAATCGACACCGCCGGAGTACGCGACAATCATCGAGTCGTACCTCAAGAGAACGGCCCGCAGGCTTTCGAAGGCTGCCTTGCTCTCCCCGGAGAGCGCGTTCACTCCGATCATCGCTACTCTCTCCTCATCGGATCCAGCTCAATCCGACGCCATCTTCGCTCTCTTCACGGCCTGGACCGCGGCCAGGTGATCCTTGAGGGTCAAGGAGAATATATGTCCGCCGTCGCCCTTTGCAACAAAATAAAGGGCGTTGCACGTCGTGTCCGGATAGAGAGCCGCGATGATCGCGGCCTTCCCCGGAGCGCAAATCGGTCCCGGGGGAAGTCCAACGTGCAGGTACGTGTTGTACGGCGAGTCCACTTCGAGATCCTTGTAGTAGAGCCGGCCCTTGTAGCCGCCCATCGCATATGCGACCGTCGGATCCGCCTCGAGCTTCATGCCGGCTCTGAGCCGGTTATGATACACGGCGGACACGAGGGCCAGCTCTTCAGGGAGTCGGCCCTCTGCTTGAATGATCGACGCGAGAGTGAGGACTTGATGGCGCGTCATACCGATCCGCTCGGAGCGTTTGTCCATGCCCGCGGCGAGAATCTCCTCGAGCCTCGCCCTCATCATCCCCGCAATGCCCACGGGTGTTGTGCCCCACGGAATGAGATACGTGTCCGGGAAAAGATACCCTTCGAGGGACGGTCCTTTCACGCCGAGATCGTCGAGGATCTCGCGCTTCGTCAACAGTCCGGCGAACACCGTAGAATCGACGTCCGCTTCGGCGGCGAGCGCACCGGCGATTTGTGCGTGCGTGAAACCCTCGGGTATCGTCACGGAGACCCTCAGCACATCCCCTGACACGAGTTTTGCGAGTATGTCTCTCGCTCGCTCCCCCCGAACCAGCTGGTAGGTGCCCGCCTTCACGCGCCTGTCCCAGCCGCGAAGCCAGGCGTAGACCTCCACGCCGCGCGGGTGTTCCACGAGACCGAGCGCGCGGAGCCGCGACGCGGCGGACGAGAAGGACTCCCCCGTCTCGACCGAGAACAGCACTGGGAGGCTGCCTCCCCCGCGAGCGGCGGGACGCGAGTACACCGCGTGGCGCAGAGAGGCGCCGCAGACCGCGGCGGCGATGACCAGACCAGCAACCCACGTCAGACGGCCCCGGAAACTCAATCGGATCTCCTTCGGTAATCGAGATAGCTCTGAAGAATGATAACGGCGGCGAGTTTGTCGATGGTTTTTTTCGGAGCCCGCTGCCCGCGGAGGACTCGCTTGGCCTCCTCGCTCGAAAAGCGCTCGTCCCACAGCGTCACCGTCAGGCCGAGCCGCTCCCCGAGAACCGCGGCAAGTTGTGACGCCCTCCGGGACGATTCTCCCTCCTGCCCCGCGAGTCCGATCGCGTGACCCACGACGATCTCCCCGATTTCGTAGCGTTCGACGAGTCCCTTGACATGGTCGACGAGATCGCCCCCCTCTTTCGCGTCGAACGTCTCGAGCCCTTGCGCGGTTATTCCCAGAGGATCACTCACGGCGAGCCCCACACGCCGCTCACCCGGATCGATTCCCAGTATACGCATGGAAGACCCCGCACGATCCATTCCGATTCGTCCCTCCGGCGGCGTCATCGACGAGCCGCTTGACGGGCTACTCTCTCTTCAGCGCGACGAGCGTCAGGTCGTCGAGATTCGCCCCTTCCCTGGCGAAGCTCTCCACCTCCGAGAGGATGCTCGAACAGAGCTCGCCGGCGCTCTGGAATCCGTCCCGTTCGAGCACCTTCTTCAGTCGGTCGGTGCCGAAATTCTCGCCGTCCCCGGCGGCCGCGTCGGTGATACCATCGGTGTAGAACACCACCGTCCCTCCTCTGGGGATCTGACACGAGAACTCCTCGTAAGGGAAACTCTCCACGCAGCCTGCCACGATCCCGCTCTCGCCGATCGTGCTCACGCCCTCATCGGAGATGAGAAACGGGAATTCGTGTCCGGCGTTCGAGTACCTCATCACGCCGTCTTCGAGGTTCACCACGCCGTAGAACAGCGTCGCGAACTCCTCGGACGACGTGCTCTTGAAGAGGAGGGTGTTGATTCTGCTGAGCATCACCGCGGGCATCCTTCTGGCGTCCGCGTTCGAATTCACGGCTGCGCGCAGCGTCGCCATGAGCAGCGATGCGGGAATCCCTTTTCCCGACACGTCGGCAACGACGATGACGAGAGCGTCACCGTCGATGATGTCGAAATCATAGTAGTCCCCTCCCACATACCGGCTCGGTGTCGTCGACGCGCTGAGATCGTACCCGGGTATGGTCGGCGAGGATGCAGGCAGGAGCTGCGATTGGATCCGGCGCGCGATTTCGAGCTCCTCTTCGATGAGCTTCTTCTCGACGTTCTCGCGCAGCAGCCGGATGTTGTCGAGCGCCACTCCGATTTGGTTCGAGATCAGGGAGAGCTGCGCAAGCTCCCCGGATGTGTACCTGAGGCCGTATGTCTTCTCGCCGAGCGAGACGAATTCGACGCACTTTCGCTCCCTGAAGATGGGGACGAGAACCTCGTCGCTTCCGATGAGCTCCGCCGCCGCCTCGCGCCGTCTTCTCGCCCGTTCCTTCTCGGACGTTTTCGAGGACTTTTCCCCTGCGCCTTGGTCGGTGAAGAGCTGTCCCTTTTCCGCGGACTTGAAGAGATCCCGTTTCGTCACCGGTTCGCCGATCTTCTCGAGGAGCTCCGCGACTTGTTCAGCTCGCTCCTCAGCGCCGGCGGAGGTGAGCGTTACCACGGAGGCGTCGAGGATCGCCTCGAATTCGGAGCGGAGCAGAGCCTCGAGCTCGTCCTCATCGCCCGCGCTCGAGATCTTTCCCGCGAGCTCCTTGAATCTCACCTGCAGATCATCCCTCCCCCTGAGAAGGACCCGCTCGAGGACTTCCTCGATCCGGAGCAGCATCGGCTGGAATGCGATGATCGCAAGAATGATGAAGCCCGTTTCGAACGCACTCTTGCTCACCATGCTGTACTGGCCGAAGTAGTCGCTCACCGGCTTCACCACGAACAAATAGATCACGGCGAATATGACGGCGGCCCCGCCGTAGAGCAGGCTCTTGCGGGCGACGTACTTGATTCCCAGGAACTGCTGTTTGACCACCGCATACGCCACGCATCCACCGCCCGCGACGAGTGACAAATTGACGAGGGCGAGGCTCGCGTTCTCGGCCCCGACGCGCCCCGCGATCTTCGCCAGGATGTACCCAGCGATGCTCACCCCGAGCCCGGCAAACACCGTCTTCAGCTGCCTGGCAATCCGGGGGTTCGGCTGGTGCTTGAGACTCCTCGAAATAAAAAACAGCGCGACGGCGGCGTACGAGATGTTCACGAGGAGGAAGAGCGGCTTGTGGAGCTTGATGAGCGCGCCGAGAACGATCGAGATGATGTTCCCCGTTCCGGAAAGCGATACGGTCTGTTGCCCGATCGCTACTTGTTTCTCCGGTGGAAGGTGTCTCGCGGCGTCGACGATGTTCTTGAAGAGCCCATCCCCCATGATAATGGTGATGAGGTGGGCGACGTACGGAGCGTAGAGGAGCAGCCCCGCGATCGAGACGCGCTGGAGCAGGCGGTTCTCCCGCGGAAAAGAGAGGGAGAAGAGCAGGAGCGAGGGAAAGTAGAATTCCCACAGATATTCGAAATTGTCCACCATCGACTGGTAGACGACGGCGTCCTGCTTCAGCGTGCTCTGCAGGATGATGCTCGTGGCGCTCAGGACCGGTCCCAGTCCCGCGAAGAAGAGCATGAGAGCGGTCGCGCGCGTGGGAGTGCTCAGGCTCCCCGTACGCAGGATCGTGAGCCCCAGCAAGAAGATGAAAACTCCGCCGACGAGGTATACGACTGAGAGTAGAAGAGTATACGATGCACCCATCTGGCTTGACCCGACGCCTGGCAGGAGGTACCACGGTCCTCTATATCACGATCATACGCGCCGAACGCATCGCGGGTTCCGCGGGCATCGGTGTTTTTCGCGCGCCCCCCGATATTGGAGAGCCGACCGTCACGCCTTGGCTTGCGAAGAGTGGGACCCGGCCCCTCCGCACAACTTTATCAATTCGACGCAGAGACCGGTCTTGGGGTCGAACGAAAACTTGACCTCGTCCGCGAAGGCTTTCATGATGATGATCCCGCGGCCGCGTTCGCTGAGTGTGTCTGGGGGGGGCGCGTCGGAGAGGAATTTCTCGAAATCGAAGCCCTCGCCCTCGTCCTGCACGCGGCCGACGATCTTGTTTTCGTTCAGCTCCACGACGATCCGGACCTTCTTGTCCTTCGAGTACTTGTTTCCGTGTTCGATCGCGTTGGTGCAGGCCTCGACGAGGGCCGTGCTGAAATCATTGATCCATGTCTGGGCGCATGAGAACTCCCGTGCAAGATCCTGGAAGGCCGCGTCAACCGCGCCCAAGTATCTGAAATCGCTGGGAATGACGAGTTCCAAGATTTTTTGGGAACCGGGCATCCATCCACCTACTGGACGAACCTAGACCGTGCTGCTTTTTCGCAGGTGCTCCGCGGCGTCCTCTTCATCTTCGAACGCATGGAACAGCAGATTCAGTTTGGTAACGTACAGGATGCTGTCGATCCTGTCCCCCACGTTGCACAGCACGAGATCCCCGCCCGCTTTGCGTACCGATGTGTAGCCGCTGATCAGGATCCCGAGCCCCGTGCTGTTGATCCACTCGACCTTCTTGAGATTGACGATGATGTTCTTCTTCCCGTCTTGTATGAGATCCTTGAAGAGACTGCGAAACTGTTCGGCGTCGGGCCCCCCGGTGAGCTTTCCCTGGAGATCCAGAACGACCGCGCCGGATAGTTCTCTCTGGTTCACTTTCAAGTCACTGCCTCCTCGATGCTGCTCGCCCGGGCACGCCGACGCGAGCGATCAGCGGCCTTTTCCGGCCGTCCGTTCGAGGTACTTCGCGGCTTCGTCCTCATCGGCCACGATCTTGAAGATCTGATCGAGACGGAGAACGTCGAAAACCTGCTTCGGTCTCTCGGCGACGTGGGCGATGACGAAATCTCCGCCGGCTTCACGAATCGTTTTGTATCCGCGGATCAGAATCCCGATACCGGTGCTCGAGATCCATTCTACGTTCCGCATGTTGATGATCACGTGTTTCTTGCCCTGCTGGACGAGACTCTTGAAAACGTCCCGGAAAGTCTCCGCTTCCGGTCCGCCGGTCAGTTTGCCCTCGAGGTCGAGAACCGGGTATCCCTTGTGCTCCCTTTGGCTGAATCTCAACCCCTCGCCTCCTTACCTCGATCGCTCCGCGCGGCACAAAAACTCCAACGCCGATCGCATGTCATCGGGGAGGGCCGTCTGGAACCTCAGGCGCCGGCCCGTCACCGGGTGAGCGAAGGAGATGCTCGATGCATGGAGGGCTTGCCGCTGCATCAATTTGAGAAGGACACCCATTCGTCCGCGGCTCTGTGCGCTCTCCCGCTCCGCTTTCGCGCGGCGCCCACCGTAGACAGCGTCTCCGAGGACCGGATGGGCGATGTGCGAAAGATGCACTCGAATCTGATGGGTCCTGCCCGTAACTGTAATGACGCGAATATAGTCGAAATGCTCGAAGGTGTCTACCAGAAACACCTCGGTCACAGCCTGGCGACCTCCTCGCCTCGCCACCGCCATCCTCTGCCGGTGCACCGGATGCCGGGCGATGGGAGCATCGATTCTCTGCGCCCGAACCCCAAGGTGTCCCCATATGATCGCATGATACCTCTTGTCAACCTCTCGCGCGCTGATCTGGCGCGCGAGCTCTCCGTAGGCCCGGTCCGTCTTGGCGAGAACGAGCACGCCTGATGTGTCCTTGTCCAGACGGTGAACGACGCCGGGGCGGTTCTGGCCGCCCAAACTCGAAAGTCGCACCCCTCTTCCGAGGAGCGCGTTCACGACCGTGCCGTCACGGTTTCCCTCAGCGGGATGGACGACGAGTCCGGCTTCCTTGTTGATGACGATCAGATCATCGTCCTCGAAGACCACGCGGAGCGGGATATCTTGCGGGACCGGTTCGGAGTCGGTTGGCGCAGGCGGCGGGATCTCGAGGCGGACTTCCTCACCGGCCTTGAGGATATAGCTGGGCGGTCTGGGGGCCGTATCGACGGCAGCGTGTCCCGCCTTGATGAGTCTCTGAATCTGACTCCGCGAGAATCCCCCGAGGCGCGCCACGGAGAACACGTCGAGACGCAGCCCCTCCTCTTCGGGAGAAACCACGAACAATTCAATCCGGTTGACCTTGTTGTTGTTCACGTTTCCGGGCAAAAGTGAGGACGAGCAAAACGCCGCCGATCGTCACCGCGCTGTCCGCAAGGTTGTACACGGGCCAGCGGTAGGACCCGATCCCCATGTCGATGAAATCGATGACATGACCCGGGTAGAGACGATCGATCAAGTTTCCGAGCGCGCCGCCGAGTATCATCCCGAGAAAGATACGCTTCGGACGCTCCTCGGCGGGGATCCTTTCGGCGAGAAACATGATGAAGACCGAAGCGGCGACGCTTGCCGCGATGAGAAACACCCTCCCCCCCTGCAACATGCCGAACGCCGCGCCCGAGTTGCGCACGAGGGTCACGCGAAAGAACCCGTCGATAACATCGAAGTTCTTGCCGAGGGTCCAGAAGAATTGTTTTGAAATTTGATCGAGGAGAACGACGACCAACGTTGACAGAAGAAACCCCACTACTCAGCTCCTCGGGAGCCTCTCCTGTTTGGACTTGCACCCCACGCAAAGTCTGGCCGCAAGGTAGGCTTCAAGCCGCTTGACCGGTATCTTGGCCTCACAGTTCTCGCACACGCCGTACGATCCGTCATCGATTCGCTTGAGCGCGTCGTCGAGCTGTCCGAGATACTCCGTCTCCTGGCTGGCGTGCAGAAACGACTGTTCCTGATCCATGGCGTCGCTGCCGATATCCGCCATGTGGTTTGAGTAACCCTGACTGCCGCTGACCTTGTTCGAGGTGCGGTCCGAGATCTCTTCCTCGATGAAGCCGAGGTTTTGCCGGACCCGGTCTCTCTCCGCGTCGATGAGCTTCCTGAAGCGCGCGAGCTCTTTCTTGTTCATGCCAACCTCTTGCCGTTTCTGCAATCATGTGGCGCTCGAAGCGGCGCACGGTCCCAAAAAAGCGCTGATAACATACTAGCGTGGTATGGGGTTGTCAATCAGATTTCTCTCTGAATCCAAAGACTTATCGATTCTCCATCGACCTCGAGCTCGGCGCTGTCCGGCCACTGCGCCGCGCCCTTCTCGGCATCGCGTGCGAGCGTCTCGTTCTTGATGAATTCCCCCTGCGCCGCGAACACGCGGTCCGCAACTTCGCCGCCGTCGTAGCGGATCCTGATTCTGTTGCTCACCTCGAGGCCCGCCTTCTTGCGGAGGTTCTGGAGCCGATTGATCATCTCGCGCGCGATGCCTTCGAGCCGGAGCGCGTCGTTAACCTCGAGGTTAAGCGCGACGGTCACTCCATGCTCGTGCCGCCCGCCGTACGGCGGGATGCCTTCGACCATCACCGTCATGTCCTCGCGACCCAGGGCCACGTCCCCCTCTTCCGTCGCGACAGTGAGCTCGCCGGCCCTCAGGAATTCACCGAGCGACTCCTGCGGAAGCCCTTCGATGAGCCTGACGATCTCGGGCACACGCCTGCCGAACCGCTTTCCAAGGACGGGGTAAGCCGCCGCCGGTTTCATCGTGACCGCGGAGGACATGTCATCGACTAGTCGGATCTCCTTGACGTGAAGTTCGTCGCGGACGATCTCACGAATCTCTTCGCTCGCCAGCAGCCTCTCGCATCTTCCTGCATCGTCGTGAATCACCATTTCCGAGAGCGGCTGACGGACCTTGATGGCCGCGTCGTTTCGCACCGTTCGGCCCAGCGACGAGATCACGAGGGCGGTGTCCATGAGCGCTTCGAGATCGGCGTCGATCAGTTCCGGAGCCGCGTCGGGGAAGGATGCGAGATGAATGCTCTCGCCTTCTCCCGCGCCGGCCATCGCCGCGTGGAGCGCCTGATTGATCTCTTCGGTGACGAAGGGAACGAACGGAGCGAGAAGCTTGAGAGTGCCATGGATCACCGTGTAGAGCGTGCCGTACGCGGCGATCTTGTCAGGCCCCATCTCACCCTTCCAGAACCGCCGCCGGGAACGGCGCACGTACCAGTTGCTCAGCTCGTCGAGGACGAAGGCCTGAAGCGCCCGCGCCGCCCGCGTCATGTCGTACGCGTCCATCTGTTTCCTGACATCGGTCACGGTCGAATGGAAGCGCGAAAGAATCCACCGGTCAAGGAGGTTCGGCGCGCCCCCCTTCTGGCCGGGACGGTAGTCGTCAATTTCAGCGTACATCGCGAAGAACGAGTACACGTTTCGAAGCGTCCCCAGGAGCTTCTGGGACACGTCGGCGACAGCTTTTCTGTCGAACCGCGTCGGGAGCCACGGCGGACTCGCCGATATCAGATACCAGCGGAGCGCGTCGGCCCCCTCCTTGTTGAGCACGTCCCAGGGCTCGACGGCGTTTCGCCGGCTCTTGGACATCTTCTGGCTTTTCTTGTCGAGGACGAGCTCCGTCACGAGGCAGCTCTTGTACGAGCTTCTGCCGGTGAGAAAGGTGGAAATGGCAAGGAGCGAATAGAACCATCCGCGCGATTGATCGATTCCTTCGGAGATGAAGTCCGCGGGATACTGGCTGTCGAACATCTTGCCTTCGTCGAACGGATGGTGGTACTGCGCGAAGGGCATGCTCCCCGAGTCGAACCATGCATCGATCACTTCGGTGACCCGGCGCATCTTGCCGCCGCACTCGGGGCATTTGAGAACGAACTCGTCCGCCTGCGGTCGGTGAAGGTCCAGCTCACTGTCGCCCGGGATGTTCTCGCCGAGCTTCCTCAGCTCCTCGATGCTCCCCACGGCCAGGCGGTGTTCGCCTCCCTCGCAGACCCAGATGGGGAGCGGTGTCCCCCAGTACCTCTCGCGGGAGAGCGCCCAATCGACGTTGTTCTCGAGCCAGTTGCCGAACCGGTTCTCGCCCACTTCCTTGGGGATCCAGTTGATCTCCTTGTTCGCCGCGATCATCTCGTTCTTGAACGCGGTCGTCCGGATGTACCACGACTTGCGCGCGTAGTAGACGAGCGGCGTCGAACAGCGCCAGCAGAACGGATACGCGTGCGTGACCTTGCCGCTCGCGTAGAGCTTCCCCTCGTCTTTCAGTCTGCGGATGATGTCGGGATCGGCCTCCTTGATCCATCGTCCCGCCCAGGGAGTGATCTCTTCGGTCAGAGTCCCCTGGAGGGTCACCGGCTGCAAAAGCGGCACGCCCGCGGTGAGATGGAGCTGGTAATCGTCCTCGCCGAACGCGGGCGCGATGTGGACGATCCCCGTTCCGTCCTCGAGGCTCACGAAGTCGGCGGCCACCACGTTGAATCCGTTCTCGGCATCCTTGAAGAAATCGAAAAGGGGTTCGTACTTTCCCCCGGCGAGCGCTTCTCCCTTGAAACGTTCGATGACCTCGTAGGGGCCGTCGAGGACGTTGAGCAGAGCCTCGCCGAGGATGAGCGTCTCCCCTTTGTGAGCCACACGCACGTAGTCGTAGTACGGGCCGACAGCGAGCGCCGCGTTCGCGACGAGCGTCCACGGCGTCGTCGTCCACACGAGGAACTTGTCTTCACTGCCCGCTCTCTTGAACTTGATGAAGATCGACGGATCTTCCACGTCCTTGTAACCGAGACTCACCTCGTGACTCGAGAGAGATGTCTCGCACCGCGGGCAAAACGGGACGATCTTATGCCCTTCGTAGAGAAGCCCCTTCTCCCAGAAGCGCTTGAGAATCCACCACACGCTCTCGATGTAGTCGTTCGTGTAGGTCACGTAGGGATGATCCAGATCGAGCCAGTAGCCCATCCGTTCGGTGAACTTCGTCCATTCCTTCTCGTACTTGAAAACGCTCTCACGGCATTTGGCGTTGAACCGCGCGATCCCGTACGCTTCGATCTCGTCCTTGTGGCTGATCCCGAGTTCCTTCTCGACTTCGATCTCGACGGGAAGCCCGTGCGTATCCCAGCCGGCCTTGCGGATGACCTGATGCCCCCTCATCGTCTTGTAGCGGCAGACGATGTCCTTGCACACACGGGCCATCACGTGGTGAACGCCGGGCTTTCCGTTGGCCGTCGGCGGTCCTTCGTAGAAAACGAAACGCGGTTTCCCTTCGAGCCCCGAGACGCTTTTCTCAAACGTCTGGTCCCGTTTCCAGAAATCGATGAGTGCTTCCTCGACTTCCGGAATCCTGTCCGGCGTCGCCGCGATCTTGAATCGTTTGTTCTCCATGTTTCGAATCGCCTCTCAAAGGCGCGCTAGATACTCGGTGACCAACTCGCGAAGCTTCGGTTCGGCCCCCTCTGCGGTTTTTATGATCTCGGCAATGTCAGCCGGCTGAAGGTTGTCCGCCGGGCAGAGATCCGTGACGACCGAGAGAGCCAGCACTTTCATTCCGCAGTGCGCGGCGACGATGGCCTCGGGTACCGTGGACATTCCGACGACGTCCGCGCCGATCCTTCTCAGATACCGGTACTCCGCGGCCGTCTCGAGGTTGGGCCCGGCGACCGCGACGAGGATCGCGCGGCGAACAACCGTCCCTCTCTCCAGCGCAACCGTTTCGAAGATCCCGCGTCTCGACGCGTCGAAGGGGTCCGACATGTCGGGAAAGCGGGGTCCAAGCCGGTCGTCGTTCCACCCGATCAGGGGATTATCCCCCATGAGGTTGATGAAATCGGTGAGCACCACGATGTCCCCACGGTCGAGATGGGGATTCATTCCGCCGACGGCGCTCGACATGACGAGCTCTCTCGCGCCGAGCGCGTGCATCGTGCGAAGCGGAAAGGTGATCTCCTCCATCGTGTAGCCCTCGTAGTAGTGCAGGCGGCCTTGCATGGCGACGACGCTCTTGCCGCCGAGAGTTCCGACGATCAAATTACCGTCGTGCCCGAGGCCGGTGGTCTCGACGAAGTGCGGGATGTCGCGGTACGCGATGATCGCTTCCGCATCGATCGAATCACCCATCCCGCCGAGGCCCGTGCCGAGAACGATGGCCACTTGCGGGCGGGAGGAGATTCGCTTCTCGATCAGTGCTCTCGCTTCTTGAATCTTGTCGTAAAGCCCTCTCAATTCGAACTCCTCGATGATCGCTCGGCGTCAGCGGCGGCCGTCACCGCGCGCTTTTCACTTCGAAGTGATACGCGCGCCAGCAGAATCTCGTCCCGCGCGCCGCCGCTTTTCGCGGGGCGCTCGCGCGCGGGTCAAAAGCCGTCTTTTTCTCTCGGGACGGGGTATTCTATCAGATGTCGGGAAAGCGTAAAAGCCGATTCTTGCACGCGGCGGGGACGGAGAGCCGCTTCGATCTCGATTTGAACCCGGAGGTGATCACGACTTCCGACCTCGGCACGTCGAGCGTGTCGGAGAGCACCTCGGCGAGGCGGCGGTTGGCCGCGTCATCGACCGGCGGCGATGTCACGCAAACCTTGAGGTCCCCCGTCGTTGTCCACCCGGCAACGGAGTCCCTCGAAGATCGCGGCGCGAGTCTGACGGAGAACGCGAGAGTTCCGTCCGCGCGCTCGTCAATTCTCTTCATCGTGTGTCGTGGTCATCGGGCTTCGCAGCGCTGGCGAGAATGTCACGCTTGAGCCTGTCCAACGACCAACCCGGGGCGGCGTTTTCGTCGCTTCTCGCCGAGGCGGTTTTGGGGGCCGCCGGCGCATCCGCGGGCAGCTCGGGCGCCTGACCCGTCTGCAGCCGGCGCGGATCGTGCAGCGTCTCGCCGGCCGCGGGCGTCTGCGGGCGGGGACGCGTCTGAGATGGAGGAACTTCCTCCCTGAGGGCGTCCTTCTGGTGCTCGATCACTTCGTCGAGGATCTTGCGGAAGCCTCTGGCCTGGGGTTCCGCCGGCTCGACGCTCTGCTGCTTCCTCGATTCGAATTCGCGTTGTTCCGTGTCGAACCTCCGCTCCTCTTCGGCGAAATCCTTCTCGGCGGTCTCGATGAACTTCAGGTGCGACTCGATGAGCACCTTGAGGCGCGAGAGGTAGCCGTCCTTCTGTTGTTTGAGCGTCTGTATTTCCTGGCGGAGTCTCATCGCAGTGCTCCGGACGTCCCTCACCGCTTTGTCGGCCTCGATCTGGGCTTCCTTCACGATGAGCTCGGCTTCGCGGCGGGCGTTGTCCTTGGCCTCGACCGTCACGCGCTCCGCGGTGAGAAGGGTGTCGCGAAGCGTCTTCTCCATGTTGCGATACTCCTGAACCTTGTCATCGAGCTCCAGCAACCGTTCGCGCAGCGCCTTGTTGTCGTTGATCACCGCTTCGTATTCGTCGGCGATGGTGGCGAGAAAGGCGTGGACCTCGTCGGCTTCGAGCCCTCGCATGGCCTTCTTGAACTCCTGCTTCCTGATGTCGAGCGGTGTCAAACGCATGGGTCATCCTCCCGGGACTTGGGAAATCGCTCAAACTGCGCGTCGATCGCGTCTAGCTTGTTTCTACCGTGTTTCTGGGGTACCTCTGGGTTCGATCGTCTTGCGCACTGCAATATCCGCGCCAACGATCCGACGCTGCCATCCACGTTAACTAGTCACACTGTCACGAGTTAACTGTGCCGGCCCGCCGTCGGCGCCGAGTGACCGTTTTTCAAAATACACAATTCTACCGAATTTGGTAGGTTTTTTTCCACCCCCGTCGCCCGCCGCTCGAACTCAGCGGGAGGCATCGGGCGGAGCGGCGTGGCGATCCCCGAGGAGAACCCGTCCCAGGCGAACCATGGTCGCCCCTTCCTCCACGGCGATTTCGAAATCGTCGCTCATCCCCATGCTGAGATGAGCGAGCGGCCTCCCGATGCCGGACTGGATACGGTCGCGAAGCCCGCGGAGCAGTTTGAATGACCGCCGGACCGCTTCGGGATCGCCCGTCAACGGCCCCACGGTCATCAAACCCTCGAAGGCAAGAGCGGGCAGCAGAACGATCTTCGCGGCCGCCTCCGACACCTCATCGGGCGTGAAGCCATGTTTGGTCTCTTCGCCCGAGGTGTTGACTTCGAGGAGGATCCGCGTTGTGACCCCGCGCTCCTGCCCCAAGCGGCTCAGCGTCTCGGCCAGCGCGACGCGATCCACGGAGTGGATGAGTTCGAATTGCCCGACAGCTTTCGCCGCCTTGTTTCGCTGAAGAGTCCCCACAAGGTGCCATCGGCATGGGCGCGTCACTCTAGGTTTTTTTTCGAGAAACTCCTGTATGCGGTTTTCGCCGATGTTCTCGACGCCGGCTTCGGCGAGGGCATCCACGACATCCGGCCCGAACGTCTTGGTCACGCCGACGATGATCACGTCACTGTTAGGACGTCCTACGCGACGGCACGCTTCTCCTATCCGCTCGCGGACCCGCGCGAGATTACTTTCGATCATTTCTCGCATCTTCAATGACCTCCGACGAGTATGGTAACCCAAAGACGGGATGCCGTGAACATTTCTCTCACCCGCCCAAACGCCGGCCCGCCAGGACCCGCGCGACGCGGGTCCTCTTCCCTATCGGATTTCCACAAGTTAATTTATTCACACGCATGTAGGCCTTGACGCGATTCGAAGCCATGACGAATACTCGCGCCTCCCCGGCGGAAGGCGCCGCAGACGATGCGCAATTCCCGAGCGCCGGCTCCTCGCGAGTGTTATATTGGATCTGTCAACCGCCGAGTAAACAGCGAGTAACCAGCGAGAGTTTGTCGGCTGGGATGACTGAGCACTGCGCGTCCGATACAAACAACCCGGAAGCAACTTCTGCGCGGAGATCGGATGAGGCGGCTCGTTCAACCCGGCGCAAAACAGGGACCCTTGAGAAAGGGCCCCTGTTCTTTTGGCCAGTGACACGGGGATTCCCGAAGCTCCGTGACGCCCGCTTCGCGCGGCGCGTCCCGGGCGACGGTCATCCTGCCTAGTCCGTGTACTTCGTCTTGAGCTGTTCGATCACGCTCGAATCGGCAAGAGTCGTGACGTTGCCCAGCGCACGGCCTTCCGCGATGTCTCTCAAGAGACGCCGCATGATCTTCCCCGAGCGGGTCTTCGGAAGATCCGCGGTGAAGATGACCTTGTCCGGGACGGCGAACTTGCCGATTTTCTTTCCGATCCAATCGATGAGCTCCTTCTGGAGCTGCTCGGTTCCCTCCACTCCGCTGCGGAGCGTCAGGAACGCAGCGAGCGCCTGCCCTTTGAGCTCGTGCTGGATCCCGATCACCGCGGCTTCCGCGACCGTCGGGTGCTCGACGAACACGCTCTCGAGCTCGGCCGTTCCGATCCGGTGACCGGCGACGTTCACCACGTCGTCCACCCGGCCGAGGATCCAGTAGTAGCCCTCTTTGTCCTTCTTCGCTCCGTCGCCCGCGAAGTAAACGCCCGGCCACTTGGACCAGTACGTTTGCTTGTACCTTTCGGGATCCCCGTATATCCCGCGGAGCATCCCAGGCCACGGTGTGCGGATCGCGAGAAGGCCCGCGTCGACATCCTGGCCCTTCTCGTTGAGCACCGCAACGTCGATCCCGAAGAACGGGAACGTGGCGCTGCCCGGCTTCGTCGTCGTGACGCCGGGTAGCGGCGTGATGAGAATGCCGCCCGTCTCGGTCTGCCACCACGTGTCGACGATCGGACATTTCTGGTTGCCGATGATATGGTGATACCACATCCACGCTTCGGGGTTGATCGGTTCTCCGACCGTTCCGAGCAGACGGAGCGAGCTCAAGTCGTACTTCTTCGGCCACTCGTCTCCCCACTTCATGAACGCGCGGATCGCCGTCGGCGCGGTGTAGAACGTGTTCACAGCGTACTTCTCGATGATCTGCCAGAACCGTCCCTCGTCGGGCCAGTTCGGCGCGCCCTCGAAGAGGACGCAGGTCGCGCCGTTCGCGAGCGGTCCGTACACGATGTAGCTGTGCCCGGTCACCCAGCCGATGTCCGCCGTGCACCAGAAGACATCTTCCGGTTTGATGTCGAAGATGTACTTCATGGTGATGTACGTGAAGACCATGTATCCACCCGTCGTATGGATGATCCCCTTGGGTTTCCCCGTGGTCCCGCTGGTGTAGAGCAGGAAGAGGGTGTCCTCAGCGTCCATCTGTTCGGGCTCGCAGATCCGGCCCACATCCTTGACGAGGTCGTGGTACCAGTGGTCCCTGCCCTGTGTCATCTTGCACGGAAATTCGTGAGTCATCGACCGCCTGAAAACGAGCACGTCCTTGACGCACCCGCACTCGCGGACGCCGTCATCGACGATGTCTTTGAGGGCAAGAGGCTTTCCGCGCCTGTACCCGGCGTCGGAAGTGATGACGAGCTTCGACTCGCTGTCGAGCACGCGGTCCCGGATCGATTCGGCGGAGAACCCCGCGAAGATGACGGAATGGATCGCGCCGATCCGGGCGCACGCGAGCATCGTGATCGGCAGCTCCGGAACCATCGGGAGATAGATCGCCACCCGATCGCCCTTCTTGATGCCGATCTTCTTGAGCACGTTCGCGCACTTGTTGACCTCGCGATACATGTCACCGTACGTGAGGACCCGCTCGTCACCCGGCTCTCCCTCGAAAATGATGGCGGCCTTGTTCCTCGTGGCGGAGCTCAGATGCCGGTCGATGCAGTTGTAAGAAATGTTCGTCTTGCCGTTCTCGTACCACTTGAAGAACGGCGCGTCCTTGGTGTTCAGTACGCGGTCCCATTTCTTGAACCAGTGAAGTTCCTCGGCGACGGATCCCCAGAATTTCTCGGGATCCTTGATGCTCTCCGTGAACATCTTCTGGTAGTCTTCAATCGAGGAAATATGGGCGCCTTTTTTGAAACCTTGCGGAGGGGGGAACTTGCGCACCTCCTCAAGGACGGAATCGAAATGCTTTTCAGCCATATGCTGAACTCTCCTTTCTGAGCCGGCAATCCAAGGGGTGTTTGCGAAAGAGGCTGTGGACACTTAAACGGGCATTTTACGCGAAAGGCTATCCAGAAGTCAAAGCGCAATTGTCGGCGGACACCCAGACTGTGTAATCGATCGCTCGGAGCGGGTCGGGAAGGATACCGCCGAATGACGGGGAGAAACACTGCAAGTCATTCTCCCCTCTGAGGGTATCCGCAGGAACAGATGGGGCTTATGCGCGAGTGAATCGCCATGGATCGGACTTCGGACAAGAAGACCGTCTTCTCGTGGGTCCTCTACGACTGGGCCAATTCGGCCTTCTCCACGACTGTCGTCGCCGGTTTCTTCCCCGTGTTCTTCAAACAGGTCATGAGTCCGGACGTGGATGTCGCCACGAGCACACTGCGCCTCGCCACGGTGAATTCGGTCGCGAGCGTGGTTGTCGCCGCGCTCTCGCCGGTGCTCGGAGCCATCGCGGACAGAGGGGGGGCCAGGAAAAAGCTCCTCTTTCTTTTCGCGATGATGGGCATTGTGATGACCGGAGCCCTCCGGTTCGTTCAAAGAGGCGACTGGGAGATCGCTGTTCTCATCTATGTTGCCGCTTCCATCGGCTTCTCCTCGGCGAACAGCCTCTACGACTCGCTCCTCGTCGGCGTGGCCCGCGGGAGGCGTGCGGACTACGTTTCCGCTCTGGGATTCGCTTTCGGCTACCTGGGAGGAGGA
>Ga0315273_10001337_pt1 | contig 27876 bp, 18 predicted proteins | sample YL17G02_0_MG_FD_205753 | JGI IMG/M metagenome (GOLD analysis project Ga0315273, IMG submission 205753) | Sediment microbial communities from Yellowstone Lake, YNP, Wyoming, USA - YL17G02_0 | ecosystem: Environmental > Aquatic > Freshwater > Lake > Sediment | place: USA: Wyoming | collected... | reverse complement strand
TTTCTACTTTATTGATTATGAAAATCCATAATAATTGGAATTCAACACCTCCAGTGTTGTACTATGACTTAATCTGGTTACCACAGACGTTACTGTGGCTATTGGAATTTGACGCTTCCAGCGTCGTCTACAGATGCACATCTGATGCAAATCAAAAAATGTGTATTAAGGGTAGTTAAGGCTAAAGGAAGGGGTGTAAGAACATATATATCATGTTTTTACACCCTCCCCTTATTGTTTAAGGGGAGGAGTTAAGAATCAAAAAAGGCAGGGAAGTAAAGGAATATGTGTATTAAAAAGAGGCTGCCCCTATGAGACAGCCTCCTAAAATTATTTTAATAACACAATTTTATCAATAACCCCAGTTTTGTTTTAGTTTTGGGTTCTGGTCAATTGCACCCTGAGGAACCGGAACAAAGTACATTTTTTGTGTAAAATTATGCGGGCGATCAAGGGAAGTAGGCGTATAAACCCATACTCCGCTGTTATCTGCAGGAGAAGTATTTGTGATCACAATCCTCTGCAGATCGAAATTCATATTTACTTCTGCGATTTTCCAGCGGAAAAGGTCATAAAGTCTCTTGGCTTCATAAGAAAGCTCAATTCTCCTTTCATGCCTAATAGCGTCGCGCATTTCAGACTTGCTCAGACCTGGCTGCAATTCCGGAAGATCAGTGCCCGGTCTGGTTCTGATAGCATTAACTGCTTCATAAACAGAAACATCGGGTCCGACAGCTTCATTCTGAGCTTCGGCATAATTCAGGAGAACCTCCGCGTAACGGGTATATACAAAGTTTTGTCCATTCAGCTCACTGGGCGTATAATATGGATTTATCATCTTTTTTGAAGAATATCCGGTATTCCCGACATCCCCTCCGCCATAGTCAACCTCATTGAGAGAAGGATGCACCTGATCGATACGATAACGTATTATGTCCTCTGTAGGCATCCATTCCTGCTTATAAGAAGCTCCATCATACACGACAAAATTATAGAACCGATGCTCCCTGTTTACATAAGGGTTCTGAGGATCGTAGCCGGAAGTTGGATCTGTAATATTCTTACCGTCAGCTGTCTGGAACTCATCGACAAGCTGCTGTGTGGGACTGTAATTTCCCCAGCATATATATGTATTAAGTACGTAAGTCGGGCCGCCACCCCAAACATCAAAATTATTTGGCATAGTTGTTGCAACATACTGCCTGTCCCAGATAACTTCTTCGTTATATTCATTTGCTTCTCTCCAGAATTCAGTCATTTTTGGGAATAAATTATATTCACCTGAACCTTTATGCCCCCAGGTATCAATGAATTTTTTATTGGTTTCAGCTGCATCTGCCCATCTTGCCTGGTCAGGAGTTGCAAAACTCTGCAAATTATCAGGACTGGCCGGAACTGCCGGTGATGCAGAATTATATGCCGGACTTGCAGCAAACAGCTGAATCCAGCCTTTTAATGCCAGCGCCGCTCCCAGAGTAGCCCTGCCGGCATCTGCAGCACCACTGCTATATTTGACCGCCAGCTTTGCATTGTTGATTACTGCATCCAATTCCGAGATAATAAAATTGAAAGTCTCCTCGAAGCTGCTTCTGGGTACATAAAGCTGATCTTCAGTCATTGTTGCCCTGTCCTGGGGTTCTGTAATTATTGCCATACCTCCGAGCAGCGTAAACAATTCGCCGTAAAAATATGCTCTCAGGAATCTGGCTTCATCAATACGCTTTGCTACATATTCCTCTGAAAAATTGGTGGCATTCTTATTTACATTGGTGATAAACGTATTACAAGCCCTGATTTGCTTATATGTCTGAGCCCAGTTTGCTTCCATTGCGGGACCGACCTGGCTCCCCCAGGCGCCGAAATAATCACTTCCTGCATTTACAATTCCTTTTTTCCAGTTATAGGATGTGTAGTATTCCGAGACGTCATTGTCATCGGTAAAATTATCGAGGTAATCAGGATTACCGGGTTTATCCGGGAGCAAACTGTAACAGTAATTCAGGTAAATATCTGCATTGCTTTCGCTGGCCCACATTGTCAGGTCTGTAAGTGTCCCCTTGTTGGTTGTTTCAAGGAAATCCTCCTGGTTACAGGAAAAGGTACCCGCAAGTATTAATCCTGTTAACGCAATATTTCTTATAATTTTAAACTTTATCATAGTGCTTAGTTTTTATTATTGAGATGGTTAAAAGGTAACATTTAAGCCAAAAGTAAAAGATTTCATGAGAGGATAGGATGTTCCAACATCATCGTAGGCGCCTGTCTCCGGATCCATATACTTAAGATTACTAAATGTGAGTAAGTTCTGTCCGGAACAATATGCTCTTATATTGCTGATTTTCAAAGAATTCAAAACACTCTTCGGAAGGGTATATCCAAAAGTAAGAGTTTTCAGCCTAAGGAAGTTTGTATTTTTCATCCAGAAATCAGTCTCCAGATCATTCCCATTATTTGCAGTTGGACCCAGGTCTGCTCTTGGGTATTTGGCATCCTGATGATCCTGCGTCCAGTGATTATTAAGATACTCATAGTCGGTGTCACTATTGTCATTTCTGAAACAAACCGTCTGGAAACCAAAAGTTCTTAATGAAGCCCTTGCCGACCCTTGGAAAAACAGGCTGAGATCAAAACCTTTCCATTCAGCAGTCGGGGTAAAGCCATAACTCATTTCCGGATATATAGGGTAGCCTATAGAGACTTCATCGTTCTGATCAATTACTCTATCGGGTGTCAAATCACCATTCTGACCTCTGAGATCAGCATATCTGATATCTCCGGGATGCAGTTCTCCAAACTGTGTAATATTATATCCATCTTCACTATTGATAACGCCATCGTTGTTCTTGTCATCTGCTGTGGAGAAGAGACCCAATGATTTATATCCGAATGGAGTAAGATAAGGTCTGCCGGTCCTTCTCCGATTAGGATTATCATAGGTGGCAGAAGTTTCGTACACCTGGACCATTTTGTTTTTGGCATAACTAAAGTTGCCAATAAAACCTAATTTAAGTCCATTTGCCAATTCACGCCGTGAACCAACAGTCAGCTCAATACCATTGTTTTCCATTTCCCCGGCATTTTCATCTGCAAGCGGCAGGCCATATTCCTGGGGAACAGTGATAGCCGGCGGCAGCAACATACCTGTTCTGTGTTCAAAAAAATAGTCTGCTTCAACTGTTAACAAACTGTTCCATAATGTTGCTTCAAAACCGACATCTGTTTTTGTAGATATTTCCCATGTGATATTGGGATTTGCTTCCTGGGGTGAATAGGCTATAGGAACCATTGTACCAGATCCAAATGCATATTGGCTTCCAACCAGATTATACCCGCTCAGGTACTGATATGGATCGCCGGCGAGGTTACCTGATTTTCCCCATGAACCCCTTATTTTCAGGTTGTTGATAAAAGTAATGTTCTTCATAAAGTTTTCTTCCGAAAGCCTCCATCCCAGTGAAAATGCCGGAAAATATCCCCACTTAAGACCAGGGGCAAAATAATAATGTCCGTCATAGCGTCCAGATGCTTCAGCCATGTATTTATTATTATATACGTACCCAAGCCTGTAGACATAACCAATCTGAGTTCCTATTTCAGATGAACCACCATTGTCGAAATCGTTTTTATCAGAACTACCCATATTTATTTCATCAATAGAGACAACATAGTTGTTCCTTCGGGCATTGATAAAGCTACCCTGAGTCTCACGTCCTTCAGCAACGAACAATCCTGTAATGTCATGTTTCCCAAAGGTTCTCTGGTAATTAACATAGCCCTGTAGAGTAATTGCCTGTCCCCTGCTGTTTTGCTGTGTCAGGTAGGTATAGGCAGGGGCATCGCCACCTTCTTTCGGGTTAATTCGTCTATCATAGGAATAAGGAGTTGTGCTGAGGTCCTGAACCCAGTAATACCATGGCGTGTGCCATCCCTTTTGAAAGCCGGAATTGCTGTCATAACTGACGGCTCCTTTTATGCTTAATCCCTTTACGAAAGATAATTGCTGTTCTATAGAAAGAGAACTTAATACCGTGTTCAAATCCCTTTTATCCCACCCTCCTGCATTAAGCACTGCAGCCGGGGCGTTTCCTGAAGATTGTCCCCACAGACCATTGGTATAATACAGATTATGTATAGGCAGATATTTATAAGCTGACCTGAACATATGGACTGCATCTTCACTGGGATCAAGATCGTTTCTACGCTCCATCGAACTTATTACAGAAAGAGATACTGTTGTCGTTTTAGTAACTTTTGATTCGAGGTTAATATTATAGTTAAACCGGCTATAATTAACCTGGTCAAACAAGCCCTCCTGTTTGAAATATCCTATTCCTGCAAAATATTTCATTTTTTCAGTGCCACCGGTTATCTGCATATTATAGTTTTGAACCGGGGCAACCATGTTAACAAGATCCCTGGCGGTACTGTTCGGATAACGGTCAGGATCCTGTGCGTGCAAATTATCATAATCATTTACCATGCTGGGTAAAAATGGCAATTCAGCGTCGGGAGAACCAGGATTTGCATTAAGATAAGCTTCATTCTTAAGTTTCATGTAATCTTTGGCATTCAGCAGGTCAGGGTAATAAGTAGGTGTCTGCCAGCCGTAATATGTGTTAAATGTTAGCGTCGGGGCACCGGTCACCCCCTTTTTAGTAGTAATGAGGATAACGCCGTTGGCACCTCCTAATCCATAAGGTGCAACTGCAGCAGCGTCTTTCAGAACAGATATAGACTCTATAGATGAAGGGTCAAGCTGACTTATGTTGTTCCTTCTGAAACCATCAATAATGATCAATGGTGAGTTATTATCTCCGGTAGTTCCAATCCCCCTTATAAAAATTTCAGGGTTATCATAACCAGGCTGTCCTCCATTTGGTCTCATTGTTACTCCTGCAACATTTCCTGCAATGGAGTTGCTGATATTTGGAACCGGTATCTTGGAAATAACATTTCCTTTAACCATACTTACAGATCCGGTAAGAGTATTTTTTTTCTGTGTACCGTAAGCCGTTACCACAATTTCATCAAGGTTTTGCAATTGGGAAACAAGCGCCACATCAATTACCGTTTTTCCAGCAACGGGCATCTCAAGGTTGGTGTACCCTATGAAGGAAAATACAAGAACAGCATCCCTGTCAGGCACCGCAATTGAGTATTTTCCATCCATGTCGGTATTAGTCCCCAGAGTTACATCTTTAACAACAATGTTTACACCGGGTAAAGCTTCTCCTGTCTTACTATCAGTGACCTTTCCGGAAATAGTTAATTTCTGCTGCTCATCATCATTAAGATAATAAGCCGGAGTTGCTGGCAGATCGAAGAATCCAAACATCAGAATCATTCCAGTAATTTTCATAAACAGGAATAGTTTATGAATAGTACCAGCTGGTCCTTTTAATCCATAACGATTAAGATTTTTTTTCATAGATTAGGAATATTAAGTGGTTAGTAGGCACATTATTCATTAACCTGAAGACCTTTCCAGTTATCAATCCATTTTAATATAGCCACCCGGATAACTCATTAGCCTTGCAGGTATTTCAAGTCAAAAATCGTATTTCTCAAAACATTTTTAAAGATAGAACCATTAAAGATTAAAAACTTCCGGCAACAATTTTGAGTCTGAATTATCAACTTATTACATTATTTTAACATAAAACCATTCTATTTTATCAGGAAGACTTATCTATGTATTAATCCTTTGAGAATATAAAGGTCCAGCTCTTCATAGTCACGTTCCTTAGTGCATTTCTCTATAAACTCATCACTCAGACTTCTCGATATTTCAAGAAGTTTCATGAATATTTCTTTGCTGTTGCTTAAATGTTTGGTAGCGACAGCATCTTTCTGCGTTCTCATCGCTTTCACATCGAGCCCGACCCATTCGCCATTTTTCCCATAGTCGTGTTTATCGAGGATCCTGACCTGGTTCAGAGCCCTGCGGATATCGACCGATCCAAAGGATTTATCCTGGTCGAATTTCAATCCGTTTTGATCATTCAGATGAACTGTCCATAACTTGTTAAAGGATAATGCAAATCCCATTTCATCTGACGGATCAAGACCTGCAAGAATAGCATGGGCACTCTCAATATTTACACCCACACGCTTTGGATCTGTACACAGTATGGATAATGCTACTGCATGGCCGGTGGTAGGGATATATGCATGATCCATTGGCTCGTTAGGCTTGGGTTCAATACAGACCCTTATCTTCGAATCATATTCCAGCATCTGGTTGATTGCATATACGATTCTTTCCGTTGCTGCCTTGCTGTCTTTTGATTCACGGATATAAGTTCCTTCCCTTGCAAACCAAAGGACCAGCAGATCGGTCCCCATTGCATTTGCAATATCGATGGCCCGTTTACTGCGGTCAATTGCATACTTTCTGCACTCCGGGTCGTTTGAAGTATATCCGCCGTCAATGGTGCGCGCATCTTCCCATAACCTCGGAGCAACAAACTCAGCGGTCAGGCCATGACCATCAAGTATGCCTTTCACATCTTTTGCCTTATTAATGATCTGTTGCGGCGTAAGTTCATTCATGTCAGGTACTGCATCATCATCATGAAACTGCACACCGTCAAAACCAAGTTTTTTGTACAAAGTCAGCTTGTCACTGAAAGCGACTGACTTGCGCACCTCAGGACCAAACGGATCTGATCCTTCATGGATATTCCATGGACCGAATGTAAATCTGAACTTTCCTGCCACAATTTTAATTTTTAGATCGTTATTTATACTATATACTCTATATTATTAACATACATTGTTTTACAGCCGATCGGACCGAAGTCTGAAGTCGGAAGCCGGAAGTCCGAAGAAGGAAGTCCTAAGTCCGAAGTCCGAAGGCCGAAGTAGGAAGACCGAAGATTTAATTGCTAATATTTCACTACAAATTCTCCTTTAAGTCGAATGTCTTCAGAAGAGCTGCCAACCATCACTTTAAACATTCCCGGTTCTACAACTGGTTGAAGATTCTTGTCAAGGAATGACAGCTGCTCCGGAGTCAGTTTAAATTTCACCGTTTTTTTCTCACCTGCAGCCAGATTCACTTTTTCAAATCCGGCAAGTTCTTTTGCCGGCGTTGACATTGAACTGATCACATCATCAAAATACAACTGTACAACCTCACTGCCTTCCCTTTTGCCTGTGTTTTTAACATCCGCACTTACGTAGATCTCTCCGGCAGGACCTGTTTCTTTCGGTGTGATCTGAAGGTTGCTGTATTCAAAAGATGTGTAGCTTAATCCGAAACCAAAGGGATAGAGCGGTAAGGAGCTCATATCAATATAATTTCTTTTCACATCCTTTAGCCAGTATTCTTTTGAAGGCATATAATTGTAATAAACAGGAAGCTGACCCGAATGACGTGCAAAAGTGACCGGTAACTTTCCACACGGGTTGTAATCACCGAATAAAACGTCGGCAATTGCATTGCCTCCCTCCTCTCCGCACATCCAGCCTTCAACGATGGCAGGTATATTTTCAGATGCCCAGCATATTGATAATGCTCTTCCGTTTATCAATACTGCAACTGTGGGTGTTCCTGTAGAATAAACGGCCTTCAGAAGGTCTTCCTGAAGTCCGGTAAGATCTAAACTTGCAACATCATTTGGCTCACCATTTGTTCTTTCACCATCTTCACCAACAACAACTATGGCAATATCTGCTTTTTTTGCAGCCGCTTTAGCCTTGTTTATCTCATTAAGCTCATTGCCAATTATCTCACAACCTTTCACATAAGTGATTTTTGTCTGTGTAGAAACCTTATTCCTTACACCATCCAATACAGATACAATATTTTGCAGAATGGTATCAGCAATATAATCGCCAAGCTGTTTCCTTCCAGCATCGGCATTCGGACCGATAATCGCAATGGATTTAATATTTTCATTCAGAGGGAGAAGATTTTTTTCATTTTTCAATAATACAATACCTTCACGGGCTGTCTGACGGGACAGTTCACGGCTCTCTTTAGTATTGGCAGATTTAACGGCCTTCTCAGCATCAACATATGGATTTTCAAATAATCCCAGAAGAAACTTGATCCTCAATATCCGCCTGACAGACCTGTTAACGGTCTCAATAGAAACTTTGCCCTCCTGTACATTTTCCCGCATGGCATTCATATACCCGTCTTCATTCCAGATGCTGACATCCACCCCTGCCTTGAGACATAATTCTCCGGCTTCCTTCATGGTCGAAACTATCTGCTCGTATACAGGAATACTGATTCCTCCTCCTTCACTAAATACCAAACCTTTGAAATCCAACTCCTCACGCAGAATATTTGTAAGAATTTTCTCAGATACATGGGCAGGCAGTCCGTCTATCGCAGGATATGTTGCCATTACTCCCAAAGCACCTGCCTTTTTAATTCCTGCGACCCATGATGGCAGGAATACTTCCCTTAATTTTCTCTCAGAGATCTCCATCGCACCTCTCTCAAGTCCGCTCACTGGTTCACCTTGTCCCGGAAAATGACAAAGCAAGGCTATTGCCTTTTCATGAGATGTCAGATCATCACCCTGCATACCCTTAACAATTGATTCAGCAATCCGCGAGCATAGATACGGATCTTCGCTGTATCCTTCTTCATTTCTTCCGAGCCTCGGATCCCTGTTAGGTTCAATTACCAATGTGCCTAAGAAATGAACTCCTCTTGTCCTTCCTTCTTTGCCGACGACAGAATATATCTTTTTGACAAGTTCCGGATCCCAGGTGCTTCCGATTGCCAGTCCTTCAGGAAATACTGTTGAACCAGGAGTTAATACTCCATGCGTTCCCTCTTCCATAAACAGAAGCGGGATATTCAGACGTGTTTTCTCTGTTGCGATCTTTTGAAGTTCATTCAGGAACTCAGCCTGGACCCTGGGACCCTCTTTGAACATAAGTGTCGGGGCCCAGAACCCGCCTGCCGGTCCGATATTGGGTACCAATTTCCCCTCGGCAAATTTTTTGATCGCATCAATTTTGGCAGGAAGTTCCTCTGCCATCAATTCATGATAAGGCATATTAAGTTGGCCAAGTTTTTCTTCAAGTGTCATCCGGGAGAGAAGGTCATCGACTCTCTTGTCGATAGGTTGCTTCGGATCAAGATATAATAATTGTTGCCCAAACAAAGAGAGACCTGACGACAGAACAAAAACTATAACAAACATTTTGGTTAAAAAATTCTGTGGTAATTCCATAGTTCAATTTTCTTAAATCATTTAATAAGTAATTTATTATCTGAGTACAATATAACTTAACTTAACTTAATTTTACTCCGACAGATTCTGTTTATTCATGATTTTTCTGCTTTTTGCCCCTGACCCTAAAGGGTGAAAGCAGAAAAATCAACCTGCACCCTTTAGGGACAGGGGCGAAACAGGTTGATTTTTCGCCGGTATTTTGAATCTGTCAAAGTAAGATTAAATATTATCATTTAATTAGTCTTAGCTTTCAGCGATAGATCTTTTCCACATTACCGTTGTTATGGAGTGGGCTTTAAATTTCTGAACTACCATTTTATTGTTCCATGATATTTTGCCATCAGTCTCATCTCCATTATTTATCACATTAAGTACGATACTGCCATCTGAATTGAGAAAGGCTGCGAAATTCAACTGAGATGAACCTCCCGTGCAATTTATACGAACGGCTCCGGGTCTAACGAACTTGCTGAAATGTGCAAGATAATAGTATAAACCAGTATAGGTAACCTGCCTGGTATTTCTGTCTATTATGACCACACAATGCTGCCGGTTTGGGTCCGGATCTCCATGGATAGGAGAAATCAGCCATGGACCTCCATCCTGATCAAGGATCATATTCCAGTAAATCCACCCTGAAACCCAGTTCTTCATATCATTCATTATCATGTTGCCCCAGAACTCTCCATCGGAAAACTCGTAAACCGGGCATTTGACCAGACCACCAGGGGGAACACACATATCCATTCCATAACAAACTTCAGTCTGCCAGATCGGAATATCAGGATATAAATTGTGCAATTCAGTAAGTTTGGAAAATTTATCCCAGTCATAACCATGAGAAGTCAGTGAACTGATATGTTTTCTGACATCAGGATCGTTCAGAACAGGAGGAAATTTTTCAAATGCTTCGGGGCGGGTGCAGGTTTCACCCAATTGAATTTTTGTTGATAATCCATCAGCCCTGAGTTGCGGGACAACAAAATTCTTTATCATCTCTCCCATGGCTTTGTATGTGACATTTGAATAATGGGGGTTATCTGCTTCATTAAACAGATTCAGATAATTGATTGTTATCCCTTTTGAAGCATAAGCCTGTAAATATTTTGAATAATATCTGGCCAAAGCCCTGTAATATTCAGGCTTAATATGCTTTTCTCCTATCTTCAGCCCGAAATACATCCAGTCCGGGGCAAAGTCCATGGGAGATTCTATCCCGAAGCTGCCAAATTTTGAGGCAGCCTTAATATATGTAACAAGACCGTTAGGTCCTAAATCCCTTTCGATGGTAAAATGTCCCATGGATGTATCTCCGGGAGTATCATTATACGTATACCATGGGCCCGCTGATGCATAATCACAGGCCGCAACCGGAGATTTCATCAACGTATATCCTGCACCTGACTCAGAGTCGAACAGCATTTTTAATACACTATCCTTCATCTCTGCATTAAGAGAGTTGAGGCAAACCATACCTGCTTCGTTAAATGTTGCTCCAAAACCCTCAATCTTCTGAAAGCTGGTCCCTTCATCTATCTTAATTTCCGCCAGTGCTGACTCTTTGTCCGAAGTAAATGACAGGTCAGACAGCTTCGTTAATCTGTCACCGTCCATCGAAGAAGAATAAACAACAATCTCATGCCTCCCGGATCTTTGACACTGAATATTAACCAGGATCAAACTTACGACTACTGAAAGCCCTATCAACCGGTTTGATATAAACCGAATCACTTTTCCTGACATTCTCTTTTTGAATTAAATTATTTTAATTGCCTGTACTAAGCTTAATGCTTTCTCAGATCCAAAATAAACGAATAATTGACAGCCATTCAAAGAGTAGATTACCCAGTTCATACATTATTTTAACATGAAAAGTTTACCTGAATTAATTATTAACTTCGACATGGAGATGAGCAATTGCTCTGAACCCGTTTTCATTTGAACGCTCGACTTTCACAATGTAATGGCCGGGCTTTGCAAAGGAGTGTATTGTTTCCGCAAATTTACCCTGTGTTGGGTCATCACGGTTTACTGCAGATTTGACTTCAATATGCGGAGAATTATCTCCGAAGTCCCACTCCTCATTGCCAACATTACTATAAAATGTACGAACAAGAAAGGTGACAGGATCACCAGGCTTAATATTTAATGTTGGGTGGTAAGCGGCCTGGATTGTGGGAATATGTTTTGAAGGACTTTGGCAGTCACAAACCTGAACCACAGTAAAATCATAATCCACATTACCTTTAGAATCAGTTACCTTCAGTATTTCACTATATTCCCCCGGATTTTGATATATTCTTTTCTGTACAGCTCCTTTCGCTTTTGTCCCGTCAGTAAATGTCCAATCATAAGAAAATATTTCCCCGCCCAAACTCTTTGATTTCCTGCCGTCAAGAGTGACCTCCTGCCCATTCCAAACCAGGTGATGAGGACGTGCCACAGCTATTAATGGCGGATTATGATCCTGAACATAAGATTCCCATACATATGGGTAGGCTTCTTCTATACTCCATTCCCCTGTTGGTGTTTCTTTAGTTCTAATTTCAAAATGAAGATGTACCCACCCCCCGCTGCTGCCTTGTTTTCCGATATAACCAATTTTTTGCCCCATTTTAACCTTATCGCCTAATTTAATCGCCGGATCGGTGCTGTTGAGATGGGCATATTCTACAATCCAGCCACGCTCATCAACTATATTAACAGCATCAGGATGTACATATACCGAAGAACTGTCGAAACCACTCAGAATCTGATTCCTTGCTGAAATAACCAGCCCGTCGGTTGCTGATACAATTTCATCCATACCTTCAGCTCCACCAATATCATGTCCGGCATGGTAATATATATCACTTTTATTTGCCGGATCTTCGCCCCAGTCAACATATGTAGATTCATTCCCTGATTGTGTCATACTGGCAAACCAATCCTGCTTAACAGGATATACAAATGTTCCGGGCTGAATATAAGGCGACCCCTTTGGCCAGAGCCTGAGGCGTGCATCTTTTTTCAATTTCCAGGAATTCTGACTTGCATTTGAATAATAACCCTTAGTGACAGGGCAGTCAATCTGCACTTTTCCAATAACTACAGGTAAATTATAATTGCCTGAAGAAAGAGTTATTATTTCACCGTCAACGGAAACTTTAACATTAACGGCACGGATTGCATTACGAACACTATCACGGACTTCATCAATCTGCAGAAGTGAGAGGATCACAACATTATCGTTGGATAATTTTATTACCTTCGATTCACCAACATTCAATTCTGAAATAACCCTGACAGGAGTTGATTTGTTTGTATTACAGCTAAATAGGCATAACATAATTGCAAATGGAAACACCAGGATACCCCGGATTTTAAAAATAGCTTTTAACATATTTTTCATACATTTAATACTTTTCATATACTGCATACTTTTTGTAATAAATCATGTTTATCTATATTCTTTCCAGGCATTGATCATAGCCTCAACACCTTTCCATGGAGTATCAGGAAAAATAGCATCCACCGGATGGAGGATGAACCTGTTTGTGGGACCCAGAATGTCAATTGCTTCTTTCACTTTACTTCGGATTTGTTCAGTATTGTCAGAGGCCAGACTTATCGAATTCATTCCGCCTACCATAGTCATACGATTTCCAAAGAGCTCTCTGGCTTTTGTAAGCGGAATTCCGTCCTGTACCGGATCTACAAAGAATAACAGGTCGACACCAGCATCTGCCAGAAGCGGACCAAGTGTTTCAACCCCGGTTGTCATAACGTATCCGAATTTTTTCTCATGCTTATGTGCTAATGCAGTTAGTTTTTTAATACCTGGCAATACATAAAGGTCAAACAATTCCGGGGACCAGAAATCGGTAGAAGAATACCATCCGCGCTGACATACCATGTCAATTCCCGGAGTTCTTGCTGCTAATTCCGTACGGGCATAATCGGTGGCTTCTATTATATTAATCAGCTTTTGGAATGCCTCTGGTTCCGTCATCGACATTGTAACTGCACCATCAACACCTGTAAACCAAACCACAGCATCCATTCCAAATGCGGTCCAGGCCTGAACGAATAATCCATGCTCATCAGAAAACTTCCTGACCGAAGCCATACGCTGATCATACCATTTTTTCTGTCCGGCATCAGGAGGACAATAGAGGTACTTCAATTTATCAATCTCTGAAGCTTCACTTATAAGATGTTTTTTTGCCCGCGGAATATTGTAATCTTCGATAACAGGAACATGATCGGGTTGAACAGGCCAGCCATCAGGTTCTTTGCCGGTTTGTTTTACAGCATGACGTATTTTACCCGGAGGTGTATCATATTCACGAACCATTACAGGATATTGTTCGTCGCCACCTTCGCCACCGGTGGGGATCACACTATCTTTCCATGTAACCCCGGGGCTCATACTCCATGGAACTGACACATCAAGCACATCATCCACACCCATTGACAGCCATGCCAATGCACGTTTGAAATCGTCTTCAAGCGACCATTCCTGAGGCAGAGCATGTAAAAATTCCAGACGCTTGGTATACCAATAATTTATTTTTTTTCCATTATTGGCCCAACGCAAATGCTCAGGAGGCTGAAAGCCGAAGCACCATGTTGTCAAAGGTATATGATCGGGCCTCTTTCCATTCAGAGTGCACAGGATCCTTTCTTTTGAGGTCATTGATTTTTGTTTTTCAAAATATATATTTCTAAAGTTTTACAAATTCAATATCTACAAACTGACACAATCGTTCAAGATTGTCAGAATATTTATCCGGAATAACAAGGAAGTGCTGGCTGACTCCCAGTTTTAGTACTTTATTAAAGAAATCCACGACCGGCAGGTTTAATCTGCAGAATAAATGGTTAGTATCTTCCAGCTTTGGAGGACAGTCAACAGATTCACCTTCAAATATTGTAAACCGAAGTCTGTTACCGTTATAGACACAGTTTACTAAAGTAACGTCACCGGGCTTATATTTTATACAAGTCACCGCTCCTGAAAATTTATCGGCACTCTTATATTCAACATCGGGAACAATTTTTACGGGATAGTTTTCATCATAATTCACAGCTTCATGATACCCGGCATGGCCCAATACAAGACTATTTTTTTCTAAGTCCGCAGTCAATACTTCGGTAAAAATCGGAGTCTGACCTGTAAACATTTTAAGAATATACATTCCAATTCCACTTGAAATATCTGCTTCCATTGCTACTACCACGCCTGATTCACTCAAACGGGGGTTATATAAACTGGGACGTAAACCTGTCACAGAGTGCATTTCCTCAATAATATCATTTATGCAAAAAATATTTATATTTTCCACATTAACGATTTTTTCCATTGCGAGTGCGTATTTGATTCCCTCGTTTAAATTTCTTTCATCAACCTCAATTAAATACCCTTTTCCTTTAATAGCTTGTTTGAACTCATCAATTTCATTCTGATCACTTTCCTGTGCCTCCTTATATAACCGACTTATTTCAAGGTATTTATACTCCACTCCATATAATTTCCTGATATTAAACTCATCAACCCATGTTGTTGACATCTGGTTGCATGGGAACGGTAATACACCACAAATTGCATTTTGCAATTGTTTCTTAACCTTAAAAGCATTACAATAATCTTTTAAAATTCCATAAACTTCCGGGCTTTTATAATAACCAGTAACAACCTGGTAATTAAATCCTTCACGGTTTAAATATCCACTTACCTGGAGAGTCCCAACTGTACCTGACCCTTTTAACATTTCGGAATAATCAAGGTATTCAGGTAAGGTTGTGTATGGAAGAAATGTGCATAATATTATTGGAAGTTCAGGCAATTTTTTCAGTGCAGCCCGAAGTATCTGATCTTCACACCACATTAATGGAGATATTATCAATCCATCAACACCTGAGTCAATAATTTCATCAGCTGCCTTGCCGGCAGAAGCTTCAGAAAATAAAACTCCCGAATAAACCGGATCGCTAAAATCCGATATTTGTGCTACGATTTCCCTGCCTATTTTTTCAACTTCGATAGAAAATGAAGAAACATCTGACTGTAATCCGATATTCCTAAACCAACCTGAAGTAATAAGCAATACTCCTATTTTAGGTTTATATTCCATATAATTGCTCCCTTTTCATCTTTACCTATAAGATAATGTTTTGTTCGCGGTATAACTAATTGTCTATTTTTGTAATAGCTATATTAACTATTTTCAAATACTACAACAATAATATCCAGACTTTTAATTCTGATCTTTGCCAGTCCATTTTTGATTTCCCATTTGTCGCCAATCAATACTTCAGGATTTTTCATCCTGGTAATATCAATACTTTCAGAAGCATCTTCTGCGGTTGGATTAGTAATTATCCAGGCCTCTTTGTTGCCATTAATCCTTTTCTGCACAAGGAGTTTGCCAATCTTTTGAGATGTAACACCTGATAGCTGCATAAATTTATCACATAGTTCAAGTACAGAGGGAGTAAAATAGGCAGTACCATTATGACCGATAAAAGTTCCCAATAACCATATCTTTCCTTTGCCGACAATGTTTTGGCATGCTGCCACATCGTCACCAACTTTAAAAATGGGAGTGCCCCCCTTGCAATTAAAAGTTTGCAGGTAATAATTAGCCAATGGTTTAAACCCTTTAAATTCACCTGTTCCTTCAAGATATGTCACTGGTGCAAATTCGCCCCAGGTCCGTTCCCTGGGTGTCCATCTCTGTTCATTATCCGGTTCACGCACCTCAATAAAGCTCTTTTGTTCAACCCCCGCCATTTCAGCTATTACCGGAGACATCTCACCTCTGACAGCAAGTGAATTTTCGCTTATCCTGCCGGCAGCACCCTCACAGATCAGATTTCCACCTGAAGAAACGTAGTCTTTTAACTGCAGGGCAAATCTATCGGCTAACTCCAATGGAAAAGGAAGTATCAATGCCTTATACTGCTCAGCAGTTTTTGCATTAATATCCGTGCTGATTACAAAGTCGACCGGATAACCACTTCTCCAGAGCATATGGTACCAGCCTCTGACGCTGTATGACAAATGCCTCTCAGTGCCATAGAATGATTTACAGAACTGATAGTTATCTTCATTGATGATAATGCCCACTTTAGCCTTTGGTTTTGACGGCACCGCAAATAATCCGGAATGGTTGCGCAAAGCCAGTCCGATTCGGGATGCTTCACTTAGCCTTTCAGTTGAATCGCCCTTGCTGTCGAGTAAACTGAATCCGTTATTTTCCTGGGCTATAATTTCTGCTCTTGTAACCCAGAATGAAATGGTTGTCACTCCGGAACTCATCACAGTAAGCATCCACCTGCGCATATCGGCGACTGATGGGATTTTTCCTTTTTGAAAATCGGACATAACCGGTCCCCCCTGAAATTCTGCAGCCCAAACAGGATTATTGTCAGGATTGGCACATCTCAGGTAATCAAATCTCAAAGCAAGATTGCTCCACATTTCATTATAGAGACTTTCATACTTCTTCGGAGGATAAACCCGGGATCCGGCATTATCGTCCCAGGGCTCGAAGGAAGACCATGCAGGATAAGTTGAAGAGCCCATAAAATCCTCGCAACGGGCATAGGTCCAATCCTGTCCGGAACCAATATTAACGCCACCCTTATGAGCAAAGACGGCTCGTTTCAAAGGATCAGCTTCTTTAATTGCCTGGTACCTTGCTTTCAGTGTCTGAGCAACATAATCGTTTTCCATAAAGCAGCTGAAATCTTTATCCACTGGCATCCCAATCGGTTTTTGACGATGCGGGGCTACCTGATCCCAGTTGCCATAATTAGCACCCCAGCTGCTGTTGAGATTTTCAAGGGTACCATATTTTGTTTTCAGCCATTCCCTGAAATGTTTCCGGGTATTTTCACAATAACATATATTTGCTCCGATAAGGCCTTCGGACCAATATGCAATTTCCTGCCAGGTATTCCACACAAGGATGTTTTCATATTTACTGAAATGATTTATAAAAGCTTTAATATATTTTAATTGTTTTGCCATTGCTTCAGGATGGTCGTAGCATGGACCTGGTTTGCCATCTGCCGGCATAGTATACTGTGTTTCGTATATGACAGGTAAGCCTTGTCTTCCAACCATCCGGCAATCAGGATATTTACTAAATAACCAGCCAGGTGCCTGTTCAAGCGTAAAACCCATATAAACATACATGCCTAAATCCTTTGCATGCTGCACCAGGGTATCATATCTCTCAAATTCATATTTTCCTTCCAAAGGTTCGTCGACAGCCCAGTGAGTTTGTAATTTTATAAGGTTAAAACCATGTTCTTTAAGATTATCCATATCGGTCAGCAACTCTTTAACAGGAGGCATAGGAACTCTGCAGAGGTGTGAACCCATGAGAAATGTCTCAGGCAATTTGGCGCCTGTAAGTTTAAACTCTGTGACCTTTGGCTGATGTGAGCAACCAAAAAACAGAAGTGCCACAAAAAGCGCCGAAAAAATTTTGAATAAGATTCTTTTGTCTTTCATTACAAATCAATTTATAATTATACTGGTAAATTATATTATTCCATTAACTATTCTCAAATACTAAAACAATAATATCCAGACTTTTAACCTTGATTTTTGCCTGGTTGTTTTTTATTTCCCAAATGTCACCGATCAAGACTTCCGGATTTTTCATCCCTCTGATATCAATACTTTCAGAAACATCTGCTTCAGTTGGATTTGTAATAATCCAGGCCTCCTTATTGCCATGAATTCTTTTTTGAACCAGCAGATCACCGATTTTCTGAGGGGTAATACCCGACAGCTGCATAAATTTGTTAACCAGGGCAAGTGTACCAGGTGTATCATAGGCAGTACCATTATGCCCGATAAAGGTTCCCAGCAACCAGATTTTCCCTTTGCCCACTTTATTTTCGCAGGCTGCAACTTCAACACCGGCTTTGAAAATCGGAGTGCTCCCCATGCATTCAAAAGTTTGCAAGTAATAATTAGCCAATGTTTTATACCCTTTAAATTCACCGGTTCCTTCAAGATACGTCACCGGTGCAAATTCACCCCAGGTACGTTCTTCCGGTGTCCAGCGACGTCCGTTCCCTGGCTCCCTTACCATAATGAAACTCTTCTGTTCTACCCCTGACATAGCTGCGATAACCGGTGACATTTCCCCCCTGACAGCCAGTGAATTTTCGCTTATCCTGCCGGCAGCTCCTTCACAGATAAGGTTTCCTCCAGCAGTGGTATAATCTTTTAGTTTAAATGCCAGCTTGTCGGATAATGAAAGGGGAAATGGAAGTATTAATGCAGAATATTGCCCGGCTGTTTTTTCGTTGATATCTGTAATATTTACAAAATCGACTGGATAGCCGTTTCTCCAAAGCATGTGATACCATCCCCTTACACTATATGAAAGATGACGTTCAGTTCCATAGAATGATTTGCAGAACTGATAATTTTCCTCATTGATAATTATCCCGACTTTCGACTTTGGTTTTGAAGGTAAAGCAAACAAACCGGAGTGTGATCGCAGCGACAAACCTATTTTTGATGCCTCAGATAATCTCTCAGTAGAATCACCTTTACTATCAAGTAAACTGAAACCATTGTTTTCCTGAGCCATTATTTCTGCCCTGGTAACCCAGAATGAGATTGTTGATACACCTGAACTGATTGCTGAAAGCATCCACCGGCGCATATCGGCAGCAGAGGGTACCCTGCCTTTCTGAAAACCCGACATTATCGGCCCACCCTGGAATTCAGCAGCCCATACCGGATTATTATCCGGATTGGCGCATCTTAAATAGTCAAAACTCAAAGCCAGTCTGTTCCACATTTCATTATAAAGTGCATCATATTTTTTAGGAGGATATTCGCGTGATTGATGGTGGTCATCCCAGGAATCGAATGATGACCAGGCAGGATATGTAGAGGAGCCCATAAAGTCTTCACAGCGGGCATAGGTCCAATCCTGACCTGAACCAATATTAACGCCACCCTTATGGGCAAAGACGGAACGTTTCAGAGGATCAGCTTCTTTAATTGCCTGGTATCTTGCTTTCAGTGTCTGAGCCACATAATCGTTTTCCATAAAATAGCTGAAATCCTTGTCAACAGGCATTCCAATCGGTGCCTGGCGGTGCGGGGCAACCTGAGTCCAGTCGTCAAAATTAGCGCCCCAACAGCTATTAAGATTTTCAAGGGTACCATATTTCGTTTTAAGCCAGACCCTGAAATGCTGCCGGGTGTTTTCGCAGTAACAAATATCGGTTCCCATAAGGCCTTCAGCCCAGTATCCGATTTCCTGCCAGGTATTCCATACCAGAATGTTTTCATATTTATTGAAGTGATTTACAAAAGCGTTTATATATGTCAGCTGCTTCTTCATGGCATCAGGATGATCAAAGCAGGGACCAGGTTTACCATCTGAAGAGAGTGTATATTGTGTTTCGTATTTGACAGGTAATCCGTTTCTTCCTACCATCCGGCAATCAGGATATTTACTAAACAGCCAGGCAGGAGCCTGTTCCAGGGTAAAACCCATGTACACAAACATGCCCAGATCCTTTGCATGTTGTACCAGGGTATCGTACCTCTCAAATTCATATTTCCCTTCAAGAGGTTCGTCGACAGCCCAATGAGTCTGTAATTTTATCAGGTTAAAACCATATTTCTTAAGGTTATCCATATCGGTTAGCATCTCTTTTGTCGAGGGCATTGGGAACCTGCACAAATGCGAACCCAAAAGAAAGGTTGGAGGAAGGCTGGAGCCTGCAATTTTAAACTCCTTAACAATCGCCTGATGTTTACAACTACTCAAAACGATAGGAAGAACCAGCAGCATAATGGCTGCAATAATTATTTTTACAATTCTCATTGGATTATATGTTTAATAGTACTTTTTTCAAATAGACAATATGGATTTGATGTGATTTGACCATGATATCAACGCTCTGATTATTATCCCTTTTCCCGACGTTGTGAAATCAGGAGTATAAAAGCTTTCATTCATAATAATACAATCCGGTCTCCATAATTTCAGTTTTTTTAAACGGCTTTTATGTTCATCAGCCACAGTGAATACAGGACCTTCCAGAAAAAAATCCCAGGGGGAAGAGAGGCTGGCATAATGAATTATACCTTTTATAAGCCCCCTGTAATATGAACCGGCCTTATCGATTAACAAGGTAACTCTTATTCGGTTATCATTCATATTTTAAATTTACCTCGATCAAAGAAACCACATTATCTGTGAAAACATTTTTTGTGCATATTTGAGCTACAGCCGGGTTCTGGTTACTTCCGGTTTCTCATCTCCCCCTGAAGCCAGGTAACAACCGCTTCTGTTAAATCACCTGCAGCCTGAGGTGTATATGGAGAAACTGTTGGTTCATATCCTCCGTACTTGCATTGTTCCTCTGTTAACAGGTATCCGAGCCACCCATTTGTATAGCCAAAATAAAAGGTATAAGGAAATGGTGATCGTTCACGTATTTCATTTGATATCTCACAAAATAGCTCCACCGGAGCGCTCCAGATAGCTATATCTTCATTTATCCGAAGGAAACGAATGGGAAGCCGTACCAGATTAACACCTGTATTCGTTGTGCGGGTATAGCTTCCAAAATTAGCCGGCCATGCCAGACCGGCTTTTCGGGGTGTTTCTACTGTTATTGCTCCGGAACTGAGAATAACCTCTTTGGTTGTGGCTGAAATCTTCCGGTTTGCATCCAGAATTTTATCTCCCAGCAGAACACGAAATTCTCCCAGATGTCCGGATTCAGGACTTGGATAAACACTGTATATCGGAGCAAGATTTCCGGCAGCTCCATTTATAAAAATCAATGGAGCTCCGGTCTTCTCTTCAACGTACGTCGAAACAATTCCTGGTGCATCTCCGCTTATTAACAGGTTCTCAGCTCCCAATACTGTACCATGTATAGGATAATTGGCTATCAAAGCCATTAAGGTACCATCAGCCTTTTCAATCCTCAGCAGTCCGATCCGTCTGTCAACAGGTCCGTCAGGATTGAGCCCAAGAGATGCTTCCCCATCAATATCTACCGCACGGCGGTTTATGTTTGCCTGAGAGAAACCCCAGCCCACACCGAGTCGGGCAGATAATAGTTGTTCCCGGGCTTCCCTTATTCCGTCAATTAACTTCTGTTCAACAAAAGCTGTATACACTGAATCAACTTCATGCTGATAACGTTCACCCATGAAAATCTTATCAAGGCCTGCTTTTCCACACTCCGGAGCAGAGTGTGTGTGGGTTGCAGTCCACCAGAGATTCATCGGGCTTATACCAAGCTGATTCTTTATCATTGCTGCTACCTTGTCATACTCGGTTGGCGAGATAATGCAAATTTCCGTCGAAACAAGAAAGAACTGATTCGTTCCATCATCAAGGGCTACAATCCTATGGTAAATTGAGTCATGTACTCCCGTAGACTTTCGGGTGCTGTAGCCGAGAAGATTTTGAGAGTTGCCGGGGGTGATATTTTTCTTAATTACTGAGGCCCGAAACTCTTTCACCGCGGCAGTGACACTATTATTACCCTGCTGACCGGACATGACGTTGCCGATCAGAATAATGAAAACAATCAGATGAAATCTATTCAGTGTGTTTGTCATAATTTGAAAATTTATTGACAATAATTTCGGGTTTAATTTAATAAATCTAATCCACTATCCAATCAGTCCAATTGGTTGTATATGTACCGAACATATTTAATTCATCCATAACAGGTTGAATTTTTTGATTTACAGAGGTGCCTAATTCAGTGAAACTTCCATCGGCATCCATGCAGAGGATGTTAAAGAACGAATGTATAGGTATACTTCAGCATGAGGGAACGTCCTTCAATTCTTTGCAACGGAGGAGTTTCAGAATTAAGAAATGTATTGCGCCCCTCGTTGAAGACAATATAGAAATCATTTCCTTCACGTGAATTATAACGAAACCGCAGATTGGTAAGGACTGAGTTTTGAGCTGAGCTATATTGAACAAACACAGTGAAAGTTAACTTTGTATTGAACATGAAAATTGTCTTGAGGCCGGCTATGTGACCGTTAACATTCTCATTCCTGGAAGGAAACTGCACCTTGTCAAATTCGTAAACTCCTTCTACCCTGAATCCCGAACCGAAACTGTAGGTTCCTTTAAAATTCATGCTTAACAGTGACCCATCATAAAACTGACCGAAACGTAAAATGGATTGTAAGTAATATTTCTTCCCAAAGGATGAATTTAAAAAAGAGGTGATATAGTTGTAACTATATTTCCCGGGTGGCACTGTAGCCGTTTCAAGAATTGTAAATTCATCAGTGATGTTTTCCGTGCTCCTGTTAAGCATGATATTGATATAGGCAGCTGATTTCAGGTTAAGTTCATAACCGGCGGAGAATAATCTTGTCTGGATCAAATTTGTTTTGTTTTCTGTCAATTGCTCGCCACTCACCGTGAACTTCTGACTGTAAACCTTCGATTCCGGTTTCATGAGCCATCCATACAGAAGTTTTGTACCAACCTGGTTGAAGTCAGACCTTTGTTCATATCCGCACTCTGGAAGATAAAACTCTCCTGCATGACCCATATATATATCATATCCGAATCCTTTCTGCTTGCGGTTTTTCAGGTCAATCCATATCCTTGCATTATCCAGCCCGTTTTTCACATTCTTGAAGTCATTATCAAAAGTCTGGACCCATTTGACATCAAGATAACTTTCGCCAGCTATCCGGAAAATTCCGTCCAGCCCATAGGCAGTATTATACGACCCGTCAACGCCAATGCGGCTGGTTATGATCCCTCCGGCATAACTATTTGCATTGAAGACCTGGCGCCGAAGACGCAGAACTCCGAAGTTCTCACCAGGGAGATCTTTTGCAGAGTCTGAAGGATGCTCAAATGAATGTGACTGCATATCCATGAAGCCAATATCCCATTTACCAACCCTGCCAACAAGCCTTGCCCCGCCATATATCGGAACGGGATACTGATCATCTGCAAGACCTATTCTGCGGCTGTAAAACAGATTATTCATTTCATCAAATGCAAAGCTGAAATTACTGGACCTTTCAAGGAAAAAGGTCCTTTTTTCCGGAAAGAAAAGGCTGAACCGGGTGAGATTGATCTGCGCATTGTCAGCTTCCACCTGTGCGAAATCGGTATTAATTGAAAGATCCAGTGTCAGATTATGTGTTAATCCGTATTTCACATCCAGGCCTCCGTTCAGTTTCGGATCTGAATGCAGTTTCCTACTGTTTCCATCCGAAGCTAATTCCGATTCCTGGTTTATCCCGCCAATAGCATAGGGTGCAATATAAGAAGGCTTTTTGCTTTCAATACCGTTAAATACAGCATGCCTGGCCTGGGATACTTTCATCCAGCTCCAAAGTCCCCATTTATCAGGTATGGCGGGAAAAACATCAACTTCAGATGATTCAGGCCTGTACCTCATGGCAATAAGGCCCATGGTAACCTTGTCATTTTTTGGTTGAAAACGCAGACTTGAGACCGGTATTCGAATTTCTGCAAACCATCCTCTTTCATTCCTGGAAGTTTTCACATCCCAGAAAGTGTTCCATTCTATAGAGTATGGATTTTTCAGGTCGGTAGCGTCATTAAGTATCGCCGCATCTATCCGTACTCCTTCTGGTGTTGTTGCGAACATCAAACCGTTCTCGTGATCGTTAAATGTATCAAAAATCCAGAATAAATAGTCATTCTGAGCAGACCATTCATCACGTATCCGTGATGAGGCCATTATCTTTTCCGGCGTTTTATCATACATCCTGCCGGACATATAAACATAATCGTCATCGTAGGCGATGAAAAAATCAGTTTTCTGTGATGGCGGCAGACCGAATACAGGAGTCAGCATTGTTGCAGGTAAACTGGTCGCATTCTCCCAGCACTCATCATCCACCACTCCATCGAAGATAAATTTACCCTGCAGCCTTGAAATTACAGTTGAATCGCCTGGGGTTCCCGGTTGAGCCAAAACAGTCGGAATTAAGGAGAGGAAAAACAGTAATGTAAGGGGGGAAAACTTTACCAGAGATTTACTGAATAATTTATAATTAAGCATATCACAGGCCGGTATCAAAAAAAAATATTTATTTCGCCGAGCAGGTACTAGTATTAAATCAGTGTCATTCAGATTTTTGGACATATCTTTATCATTCTCCTCTGATTAATGACTGATTTTTTGTAAAGTTATGAAGGAATTGGATGCCAGTCAAATAATATATGCTATCAATGAATCAAATGGAACTTTATCGGGTGCTGGGAATACAAGATTATCTTAAATTTAGCATGTTATCGTTTCACAATCCATGTCGCCTTTTTCGGTTTCAAGTGTAACGTGATGGATATTTTTAAGCCCGAGGTCTCGTTTCAGATCCTCCTTTATTCTTTGTTCGTCTGAACTGTTTGTCTCCGATTGCAAGACGAGATGTGCAGTCAGTGCGTTCTCAGTTGTGCTGATTGCCCATATGTGAATGTGATGAATGCCTTTCACGCCTTTGATCTTCATCGCTGTTGCTACGATATCATCCATACTGATGTATCCTGGAACTCCGTCAAGTGATAAACGTAAACTTGTCCTGAGAAGCCGCCAGGCGCCGAACAGTATGATGACAGCAACCACTATACTGAATATGCTGTCAACCCGGAACCAATTCGTGTAATATATTATGACCCCACCGGCAACTATGCCTGCAGAAATGAGTGCATCATTCATTAAATGCAGATAGGCGCTCTTAATATTTAAGTCTTTCTCCTTACTGCTGAGAAACATCAGAGCTGTCGCACTGTTGATGACAATACCGATGGCTGCTACAAAAGCGATAGTTGGGCCTGATGTCGGTGATGGATTGAAAATACGATGTACCGCCTCATAGGCTATCGCACCAATCGAAACCAATAAGAACATTGTATTGAAAAGTGCAACAAGAATTGATGTCTTGCGATAACCATATGTATATTTTTCATTGGATCTTACTTTCATAAGCCTGAAAGCCAGCAGTGAAAGCACCAGAGCCACTACATCTGCAAGATTGTGACCTGCATCCGAAAGCAGGGAAAGAGAATTTACAACAAGTCCGACAGTCACTTCAATCACTACAAAAATAAAGTTCAATGAAATGCCTATTATATATGCATTGTTCACTTTTGTCTGTTCCCCTGTCAGACCATGGCTATGTGAATGATTATGTTCCATACTCATCTGCTTCAACAATCGGATGATACCAGAAGTTCAATATTCTCACATTCTCTTTCTTCTCCTCACGCCTCACTCCTCACTCCTCATTTCTAACATCTTACCTCTCACTACTCAAACCTCTTAATCACCACCTCTCCCTTATTTTTATCTCACCTTTATTCTGAAAAACAGCATTGTCAGAGATCATCTCAACCTTTAAGATGGTACTGCTTCCTTCAGCTACCTGGGCTGTTCTGTTAATAAAAAATGTGTTTGTGTCTCCGTCCCGCTGAATAAAATCCTGCTGAGTCAGCATGTCATTATCGAAATAGATTTCGGCTTTCTTTATTTTCATCCCTGTTATTACAACAGAGGCGGTAAAGACAACTTCATACTGTCCGGGTTTTGTAATAAAGGGGCTAAGATCAATAGTTTGTTTCCCGGTGCCGTTAACGAATGATTTAGTATCCCATGTTCCGCATTGCTTCCATTCATTTGCTGACCATGCTTCCTGTTTGAAAATATAATTTTCAACATTGTAAACTGACACTGAACGTATCATGGGTAACTCAGCATACTTTGTGATCTTCAGTCTCACCTTCGATACAGCTAATGTTGGAAAAGGATCAATTTTCATCCTGCCTGCAGCGCTTCCCCGGGCAAGTAGCTTCCATTCTTTACCTGAAAGCCCTTCAACAACATACTCCCTGATGCAGTGACCCTCTCTGTAATCTTCCATCAGAATAATATGGTTTATATCTGCAGGAGCTTTGAATGGAATTTCAAAATAAACCCCTGAAGTATCCTGTAAGGTATACATGGGTTTTTCAAACCTGCGTCTTATCTCGTTTCCAAATTCTGCATAGAGCTTCACATCGCCGGCCGGGATCAAACCTGTGGTATCGGGTGTGGAATTCAGCAGCAAAACACCTCCATAACCGACTGATTTATAATAGATATCCATTAATTCGGCAAGATTGCGCCTCTTTTTTTCATTTACCGGAGACCAGAACCAGTTGTGGTTATAAAGAGTTACATCAGCCTCAAGCGGGGCCCAGGCATCTCCGTCGGGATCATCATCGTACTGGGTCGAAATGCCAGTATTCAATGCACTTTTTTTAAGGCTATTCCATGCCGGGTAGAACAGCTTTCCTGACTCTGTTCCAGGCCATCTCAGGCTGGCTTTCGGACCCTGCAGGATAACTGACTTTGATGCATACTTATCAAGAATATCACCTACCTCTATGATACAGCTGCCGTCAAACCATACCTCGGTGATATTCCCGTAATCTGACAGTACCTCCGTGAGCTGCTGCCTGAAAACTCTGTTGTAATCTTCCTGCTTTGACGGATCCTTCGTTTTGCCTCCGCTGCCTATACCGGCTCCCCAGGTATCATCTCCGGGATATACGTAAATACCCAGGTTAAGACCATACTTTTTACATGATTCAGACAGCTTCTTCAGAACATCCCCTTTGCCATTTTTGTAAAGTGTATTACGGATACTGTAATCTGATGTCTGTGTCTGCCACCAGCAGAATCCACCTGTGTGCTTTGCAACATAAAGGATCTCCTTTGCTCCCCACGATCGGGCAACCTCACACCACTGGTCGGTATTCAGCCTTGAGGGATTGACCCGGGATAAAGGTGTGGAGTGGTTGTCATATTCCCTTCCCTGCCATGTACAGGGATCAAGACATACAAACATGATACGCTCCTGTTCATGCCATTGATACTGAATTTCAGTTGGTCTGGCCATAATTGCTGCATTCTGTCCCTGAATTAAATTGTTAAAGCCTGCAAGCCAAAGGGCTATCTGAAATAAAAGTAATCTGCCGGTAAAAGTTTTCATACTGTTATTTTTAATGATCCGGAAATAAACAGTTTTATTCAAATATACTTATTTAGGAATTAATGATTTTGACTTTAATAGTTCATGACTTTCAAATTTAAACTAATTTATTACTTAGACGGAGTCAGTGTAACCAGAGAGGATGTTTTTGGTATTTATGTTGTAGTGTCTTTACGCCATTACGACGTTGCGCCTAATTTGAGTACCTTAGAAAAAATCTATTTTGTCAAACTCTTTTTTATATATTTACTTAATTTGATAAATTAACTTGTAATTCATCTGTAAAGAAAAGAATTGACCATGTATAGAAACAAGCTGATGAATCATAAAAACCTTGTTATATGAAATTCATGAAGAGAATTAAAGTTATTGCGATGCTCTCCATTCTAATCTTAACAGTTGTGTTAAAAGCACAGGATATCCATAAAAATCCGGGAGTAATCTCCGTAGTATTAAGTATCGAAGGCGGGCATGTGTTCAACAAGCATTGTGACTGAAAGGCTGATGGTCCAAATATCCTGGAAAACATCAATAAAGTTAAGCTTTGGCCACACCCGCACCTTTCATAAGGACTTCCGTGGACCATGGCACCGTATTTGAAATTGCATGGAAAGGAATAGCCAGTGAAGAAAG
>Ga0315273_10001336_pt1 | contig 27925 bp, 24 predicted proteins | sample YL17G02_0_MG_FD_205753 | JGI IMG/M metagenome (GOLD analysis project Ga0315273, IMG submission 205753) | Sediment microbial communities from Yellowstone Lake, YNP, Wyoming, USA - YL17G02_0 | ecosystem: Environmental > Aquatic > Freshwater > Lake > Sediment | place: USA: Wyoming | collected... | reverse complement strand
CCCTCCCCCTCATTGCCACCCCCATGCTTTTGCCCCTACACTTATCTTACAAGCTGATTGGGTGAGTGGGTAGGTGGCTTTCTATTCTCGGAACAGTGGCTTTTTTCAGCGGAATACGCAGGTCATGGCCGCGCCCCAGCGGAGGATATTCAGTGGTATACATCGCGCCGATGCCCGATCCTTACGACATAGACGACCAGTCTATCAGGATACTTCTTGTAGATTACCCTATAGGTGCGTAGCCGCAAACGATAAAAACCTTTCCACTCTCCCCGAAGTTTCTTCAGTTTGCCTGTTCGCAGGAGCTCAGTCTCGAACGCTTCGGAATAGTCGCAAATGAAACTGTCCAGGCTATCCAAAATGAAGCGTTGATCCTGCCGGTCGATCCGTCTCAGATCCTTGAGCACTCCTTCATCATAGACAAGCCTGTATGGCAACGCGCTAGAACCGCAGCGCTTTCCGCAGTTCCTGAGAGGTAAGCGCCCTGCTTTCACCGGCTTCGAAACGGCGCGCCCTCTGCTTCGCGATCTCCAGATCGAGGAAATCGAAGTAGTAGGAAAGAGCCTTGCTGATGAGCGCGCTCCTTTTTTCCCCCAAGGTCTTGGAAACTGTCTCCAGCTCCCGATCAAGGGACGCCGGGAGCATTATATTCCTTCTCACTCGGTCCATCTTTTTCTCCTCAATATAATTATACACACTTTTTTCCACACTTACAACGGGAGACTCTCAAGCATTCGAGCAGTGGGTTTCCGGCATCGGACCGCGGCTCGAGAGATATTCGCAGCTATGAAGCGTAGCTCTTCAGGATTCTGCCGGAAAAGTTGAGAACCGTCAGTTCGACGACTTCGTTGGTCTCCGGATCGACGCGCGAGATAATCCCTTCCCCGATATCGGTTCCCAGCGCCTTCTTCGGCGTGCCGATGGAGATGTACAGCACGTCGGCGCCGGAGTCGTAGTTCCAGAGGATGTTTTCCTTTTTCTCCGGGACTTTCAAGCGCTCCGTACGATCCTCCTCTTTGCAGAAGGTCTCCGTATGTAATAGGCAGTTATCAGGAAGCCGTCCATATTCGGAATGGGGACACCGCTCTTTGCGGTTACCGCGATCACGATTTCCACCACCCCGGCTGGGGGAGCTTCCCCTCGCGGCACCATCTGCGCTCATCGGCTCTCCACTGCGCTCGGTCCGCAATCGCCTCCTCCACATCCTTCTTGGAAAGCACATCCGATGCGAAAAGCCCGGACTTCTGGAGGGGAGCGATGTTCACCCGAACCCCGTCGTTCACGTCCGGCAGGTAGCGGCTCTCCTGAACGATAAATGCCTCTCGATCCACCGAGGGTGCCGCCACACCGTCAGGAGAACACCATTTGTCCGGCTTGCCCTTCTCCACCATTTCTTGCAGGCTCTGGGTGGCGAACCCCTTTTCGATTACCCCCTTCAGGCGCTCGTCGAAGTCCTTCAGCTCCGCGATCAGCTCCACGAGCTCAGCCCTGCGCTCATCCTGCCGGTCACTCCGCGACCTCTCGGGGATGGATCCGATAGACCTGAGCTCCGTCTCGAACTTCTGCTGCAGGGGACCGATGTATTGGGTCCTGATCTTGGGCAGCAGGTCCCCGTCTAGCTTGTGGTAATAGACCAGGCACGAGAAGGCCGGTCTCCGTTTCCTGGTGAACCTGGCGCTTTGGATCTGCCAGGCGATCGGCCGCTTGCGGAACAGGCTGGTCTGGTACTTGAAGAACTCACTTTCGATCCACTGCTCAAGGGGTTTTCCGAATGCTTCCGAGAACTGCTTTTCGAAGGAAGGCTCGTTGGAAGCTCCGCGAAGCCGCTCGATCAGGCTCGGTTCCCCGGTGCCGCCGGTAAAGGGGATGATCCCGTCACCATCGGCCCAGTCCGGGACCGCTTCTCCCGCTTCGATCTGCGACGGCCATCGATGGCCAAGGAGCCGGAGGATCATGACCGTGATGCGCTCAGCAGCCAGCCGCTGCTCTTCAGGAGGACAGCGCCAGCCTTCCTTCTCCACCCCCTCCTTCAGAAGCCAGTACACGGAGATCGGATGGATCTCGAGCTTCTGTGACAGCTCCTCCAGGAAGGTTTCGGCTGGGATAGGAATGCGCGCGCCGACCGCCGCTTGCTCTTCCTCTTCGTCGGCGTTTTCGTCTTCCGATTCCGGTGCACCTTCTTCGGACGTTGCCCCCGGACCCGCTTCGTATAACGAGCTGAGCTTTGCTTTCAGATCGGCAAGCGCTTTCGAGGGCAACTCCAATCGTTCATGCCTTTGAAGAAACTCCACGGTTTGCTGGGGTATCTGAGGCAGGCCGTTCGGAATCGGTGGGATCTCGTCGAACCCCCGGATCAGCGGATACCATCCTACAGGCGTACCGGTCTCATCGAGGACCGCTGCAGTGTCGTCTGCAGCAAGCCCATAGGCATCGAAGACCAGCTTCTCGGAGAAGCCTTCGACACTGTGGAGGACTGCAGCAATTGCATGGGGTTCCAGTCTGGAATGGTCATGTTCGACCGTGGCGAGGTCGAAGGTGCGCTCGGTCAGATCACGAGAGACGAGCGTGCGTTTGAGGGAAACACTCGCACTTTGGCATAGCTTCTGCGGGCTGGGCATGGAATCAAGAATTGGAACATGCGCAACGTAGCTCTCGCTAAGATCGATCTGTGCCCTTATCCCTCGGATGATATGGCTCGAAATACGACAGTTCAATAACGATGAGTGAACACGCAAAGCATCAGAGAAAAAGATCGCTGATGACTTATGTGCAAAGATTGCAGATCCATTCAAGAAACGAAGCCCCAAGCTGCCTCGTGCTGTGGTTGTATATGTCCACCCCTCCCGGAAGTAGTACTGCTCGTTTTGCACGCGAGGACCAGGTGTCTGCTTTATTCTTGCCCCATGCTTTTCCCAGTCCACCGTCCACCAGTGGTGGCCGAACCACTTACCATAGCCGCCCCCCTTCTCGAAGGGCACCCAGCGCCTGCTGCGCACCTGCTTCACCCATTCCGACGGCGGGGTTTCCCAGACGAAGCGCACGAACCGCGGGTCGTTCGCGGTAGCCAGGCCCTGCACCACGGAAGCTACGTCCCCCAGGGTTCTGCCGGCGAGCAACTCGAAGAACCTCGGCCTGAGCCAGTAGCAGAGCGGCGTCTGCGGGATGTCCAGAAAGCGCTTCTGGGGGGGGCGATAGGCTATTGTCGAAGGGGCGCTTGAAGATAGCTTCACTTCTTCTTGACTCCTCCCTTACGGCGGAGCTTGAGCCCATAGAGATAGATATCAGGGACATCTATTCTCCCGTCCATGCGTTCTCTAAACACACCCAGCTCGACAAGGTATTCCACGAGCTCCTTTGCATCCTTGACAGGAGCGTAGACATGTTGCGTGGATTCGCCCCATGAATCATTCCATTTTTCTTCAAGAAGCTGCTGGATCTCCTTCCTCGCCCACGGAACGAGACGGTTTTCCCGTATTCGCTCGCGTACCCCGTTCAGCCAGGGCCATTCATTGCTAATTGCCTGGCTGACGTGGTCGGAAGATACTTTCTCCAGCGCTTGCCGCAACGAGGTGGGATGAAGGAGTTGAGGTGGAATGCTTCGCGGATTCCGGCGCTCTATATCTGCTGCTTCTTCAAACAGACGAACGAGCGACCGGGGCGCAGATTTTTTTTTGCCATCGCGTATATGGTCCAGAATCCAGCTGAAGCTTTGGCCTTTTCTTGGATTTGCTCCCATGTATTGACCGACCATACGAGTTATCAATAATCGCGCATCTTCTGCTTCGTGTAATATCGGAATGTGTCCAAGCACCGCGTCTTTCTGCCGCGGGAAGGAAATCTTCCCCTTTCTGCAAAGCGAAAGAAGGCCTTCGCTTCTATTCGCGATCCGTTTGATGAGCATGGATAAGAGGTTCAGGTTGCTCCACGTAAGCTCGACCCTGTTGGCGGAGAGCTTTGGAAGGTCCGCTCCGCCGATCTCGGCATGCCTTCTAAACATGTCGGTCCTGATGAACAACTTTGCGCGTAGGCGCATCCATCTTCGTGAGTAACTCGCCCAGAAAGTGACCAGGCCTCTGACCGCTCGCGCCATTACGTCCCAATCGAAGCCTCCGAGAGTGTCGAGTTCGTCGTACCCGACGAATATCCATTTGTCGGAATCGCGCATCTTGCGATCCAGGCGGTCCAGGGCGAGTAATGATTCATTCCCTGCCTTGTCGAATTCCATAAGCACCTTTTCAGGTGAAGCTGCTTCCTCTTTTAGAAAAGAGCGAAGTGACGGTGCATCAATTTCATTTGCCAGAGCCCGAATAAGGTAGGCGAACCAGAAGGACTGGCATTTCTCAGGTGTTGTAAGCGTCTTTTTCAATCCTCTCGGGTCGGGGAATTGGTCAGCGGCGGGATGGCCTGTGATCCACCGGATCTGACCGCTAGTCGCACTGGATAGTCTGGATCCAGTCATGTACAGTTCCAGATGATCGACCAGGGCGCTTTTGAAAACTGCTCTAAAGAGTTCGCTCTTCCCCGTACCCCGTTCTCCGACAATGAGAATTACGTCTGGATCGAAAGCCCTGAGATGTTGGGGAACAGGGAAAAAACCCTTCTTGAACTTCTCCTCCGACTCCGTTTCCGCCTGCCCGGAGCCGAGGTCCGAGAGATCGTCCAGAAGGACTACGTATTCATCTTTGGCAGAGCTGCTCACTTCTCTTGTCCTCCGAATCGGGCCGTGATTCGAACTGTCAATCTGCGGTAATCATCCGAATTAAGCAGCAATTCCGAAACATCCGAGAGACCCGAAAAATGACCAAGCTTCTGATCGTAGGAAATTGGAATGGGAACATGGGGCCCATCACTGCTTTCAATGTCGGCCATGCTCCAGACGTTCTCGCCTTCCTCCGCGCTGAAGTAGTGCTGCGAGAACTCATCGCGCGCTTGGTCGGCAAATGCACCGATGGCATTCTGCGAAAGCTCGACAGCCGGAGGAACCATTGCCTGGACAAGCAGGCAGTCCATTTGAGGTTTCCCGGAACGGATTCTTTCAGCGCCCAGCCGATCGATGATCAGGCGCAAGCCGTGCCAGCTCTGCTGCGACGACGTTCCGAAAAGAACATGGAGATGTCCAAATCCCGAAAGAAGCATACCGGTCGGTTCAGAGAGGCCAGCTCTCACATCCATCAGAATCCAGCGGGGTTTGAGATGGGAGCGTAACTCCTGTAGAAGACTCGCCATCGGATGTGTCTCTGTACTCGTTGACAACGGCTCAAAGTCGAGGCGAGAGAGCTTGTTGAGGTATTCCGAATCTATTCTTCCCGCTGGAACAACAAGAATCTCTCCTTTACCCGCGATCTTTTCCTGCCGGCAGGCATGGTAGTAATCCCTGATGTCCACGGGACCTACAGGACGCTCGAGTAGGTAGTCTGTAACACCCCAGCGGGCAATCGATTCCTCCCCGTCAGGCGCAAGGAGCGTACCTACACCCGGGGCATCAAGGTCCGCATCGACCACGACTATCCGCTGGCCTTCTGCTGCAAGCTGCATTGCGATCGCCGCGATAGCTGTCGACCGACCGACCCCGCCCTTAAAGGAATAGAACAGGACGATCGGTGGGTACTCGCTGCCGATCAGTTCAGGAGCTTCCCAGGGTGGTTCGATCGAAGGAGCAAACCAGAATCCCCGTCCCCTTCGCCGTTCCAGAATCCGGATTCGATCGGAGCCGACATCCGCAGCTTTATCCCATGCATCATCATAGACTTCCCTATCCGCCTTTGATGCCTCATGGGTAGACCATACCTCCCCGGACCAGAACTGCGCCGCGCAGTTTGGGGTGCCTATGGATTCCGAGAGAATTTGAGTAAAAACGGATGACGGATTATCCGACCACACTACTAGCCGGAGTTTCCCGAAGATATCATGGATCAGAACGGCTTTTTGAATCCTCTGGTCACTTTCGGTGATTATCTTCAGGGATTCGATTGCGTTTTTCTTTGCTTCATCGCTATGGATCATCACACCACCCCATCGAGACGCATGGCGCCTACCGTGCAGTGATAGACACGATCAGCTTCGTTCAGCCAATCCGATGCCCTGTTCATGGAAATAGCACCAGACCTATGATACCGTATTGTCTCTTTCCAACCGACGGTCGAGGAATATATCGAATGGCTCGCAGAAATACCACGTGAATACCGAGCGGTGCGAGCGCCAGGGATCGCCGCAAGCCGCAATGCATCCGCGCTAAGATCCGACAAGATATGGACACGCTCAGGCGTTTCCCCTTCAAGAAGGATCATTGACTTCATGGAGCATTCGATTACGTACCCGGAGAGGTATGCCGCTCCATCGTATCGGTTGCCTGCGTGTAAAACGCGCGCATCCTCAAGATGCTTATTGGCGGCATCAGGATAATCGTCACCATTCGGTTGTCCTAATCGTGACATACTTCACCTTTCCATGTTACCGCTCGCTTCGCTTCGATATTGCCTGAGGAATTCATCTCTCAGAAAGATGGGCGGCTTGTCCCATTCAATCTGCGCCACCTGTTCTTGAAGCCGTGCGTCTGCAGTGACGAGAGAATCCGCGTTCGACGCGTAGAAAAGCCGAAACAGATATTCATCTTTTTCGTGTATACGACCCTTGAGAGACTCGGGAACCGGCGCGCATTCCTGTTCATCAAACATGTTGCACTTGTTGGAATCACGCAGAATGCTCAAATGGAGCACCTTGCTTACCCGGCGGGTTGCCACATCCGTGCTCTTCATGAGGGCATCAGCCTTGTGCATCCACGGTGACCCTCTCAGTACGGCGATGCGATCGCATTTCTTCCTTAGCGCTAGCATGAACTCATAGCTCTCTTCGCGCGCGTCGCTACCGTTTTCCCCGCTGAGGTCGCTGAGAAGCCATTCGTTGATGACGAAGAGCCTTTTCGCCATCTCCAGCCTTTCTACTTTTCGCCGGTCTTGAGGAAGACCTTGAGGTCAGAGAGCTCGGCTTCAAGGAAACTGGCAAGACCCCCTTCGATCTGGCCTTTTTCGTTTATTTTTTGCAGCTCAAAGACGGTTTCCTTTTTCTCCTTTCGAGCGTAGTAGCAGGCAAGCTCCGTGCCGCTCAACTCACCGGATGAGACCAGGGTGAGCAGCGCGGTAAGCAGGTTCTCGCTATGGGTCGAGATCAGGAATCGTTTGCCTTCTTCCCTTACTATCTGCACCAGGACTCGCGCGAGATTTCGTATCGCCGATGGGTGCAGGTGGATCTCCGGTTCCTCGATGCACAGCCACTGCGCCTCCCGGTGAAGACACCGCGCCAATAGATAGACGATCTGGTTGACCCCAAACCCGTCATTCACCAGCTCGGTACCAAGCCCTGTTTCGCGATCGGTCGCGTCCAGCGAAAAGAGGGCGGTCCCCGGAGTAACGTGAACGCGAAAGTCCCGCTTGAAGATCCTCTCCAGATACACGCTAACCTTGGATTCCAGATACTTATCCATGGACAACAGGGCTGCTATCTCATCTTCGAGGATCATTTGGCCTACTGGGGTGGTCTGGAAATGCGTTTTGGAGAATCCCCTCTTCAATGGTATGATGCCGACCTTTCGAAGCGTCTCGGTTGGGGTATTCAGAAATACCATGAGTTGCCTGGCGCGCTGTTGGGATTCTTCATCCGGTTGGGACGGCTGAACCTGTGCGATCACGCCATTCCAGTTAATTGTAAACGAGCGGTCTCCTTCAGATTTCGTTATCTGACTTTGTTGATTCGCTGGATAGGGGAACGATACAGGAAGTTTCAACTCCTCTCGAGCGCCGGACTTTTCGTCCAGGCAGAGTATAAAACCTCCGCTCTTGTCGCTCAGGTCGATTTCATAACGTATTCTTGCTTCCTGCTCTTCAATTTCTACCGAGAAGGATATCTGCCTGTCAATCTCGTGATTGAAAACAAGGCTCTCGTAGCTCCCGAGATTGGCGAACAGGTAATTGAAGAATCCGTTGGGGTTCTGGTTGGGGTTGAGCATGATGTTCTTCATCGTCGGAAGGGCATAGAGCAGGCTCGATTTCCCCGCACCGTTCGGGCCGTACACCAGGGTAATCGGCGCAAGCTCTAGCTCCTGTTGACGGATCGAACGGAAATTGTTGATTCGAAGTCTCATCGCATCACCTCGCTTGGCCACAAGTATATCCTATTTCAACCACCGGCGTGCACCGCCGCGCGCAGCAGCGCCTCCTTCTCCTCCGGGCTCTTGGGTCCGATCAGGCGGAAAGCGGTCAGGCGGTGCTCGTCCGGCGGCGCCTCTTTGCGCAGGGTAAACAGGGCCACGTTGACGACCTCGCCGCTGATCTCGGCGAAGGCATACGGTCCCAGGTGGGCCAGGGTTTCGATGGCCGTGTCCCTCAGCACGCCTTTGAAAGCGGCCTGACCAAGCTCCCGTACCTTCTCTTGCTCCACGGCGCGCAGGTCCGCATACGAGCGGAGGAACATCCAGGACTGCTGGGTCACCATGCCCACTAGTCCCTTGGGCGCGGCCAGCTCCAGGCAGCGCAGGATGAAGGCGGCGTACAGGTCCCGCTGCCCCGGGCGGTAATGATCCTCCACGTATTCCTTCAACACAGGGCCCATGCTCTTGGAGCCCATGTACGGCGGGTTGGTGGCCACCACGTCGTAGCGGCGCGACAGGAGCTCGAACAGGGCGATCCCTTTCTCCGCCGAGGTCCCGAAGAACCCCTGCCCGATGTCGACGGATTCCGCCTCCTGGTGGAAATGCGCTTCCAAGCGGCCGGTGACACCAGGCAGCCACTGCGCACGTTCCCCGGAGGGCTGCCAGAGCGGATAATTGCGTTGCATCTCGGCCAGTTCCTGGCGAACCGGCTCCTCAATGCGTAACAGGGAGCCGATCTCATCCGCGTGCGCCAGGCCGGCGAATACGACTTCCAGGGCAGGACGAAGCGGTTCATCGTCCGGATGCTTCTTGAGGAACTCCCGCAGATGGTCCTTCCCGGCAGGCAGGCGGATGTTGGTGCCCACCAGGTGGCCGGCGCTTCCGGAGAAATCCGGGGATTTCTGCGCCGCTTTCATCCACAAGGCCGCTTCGGCGATCTGTACGGCGCGGTCGTCGATGTCGATCCCGAAGAGATTGTTGCACAGGATCGAGCGGCAGATCTCCTCAGGCTTCTGCAGAAGGCCTTCCTCCTCGTACATCTCGTAGAAAAGGTCGAAGGCCTCCAGAAGGAAATGGCCGGAGCCGCAGGCAGGATCCAGGAAGGTGATCTCGCGCACGGGCTTGTTCGCGGCCGGGAGCCGGTCCGCGTTGCGCACATAGTACGGCCACTTCGCCGCCAGCTTGGTCTGCGGGTGCATGGCCGCCCAGGTGGCGCCCAGGGAGTTCTCGACCAGGAAACGCACCATGTAGGATTCCGTGTAGAGAGAGGTCTTGGGGATGATGTCCGCGCCTTCGCACTTGAAGCCTTTCTTCGACTTCAGCCAGGCATCGACCCGCGCCTTTTCTTCCTCCTGGTAGTACTGGTACGCCCAGCCCAGGGCGTCCGGCGCCTCGAAAACCTCGGTGGTGGAGCCGTTTCCGGACAGAAGGCGGATGCACTGCTTGAGCGCCGCCGACGATGGCCGGAGCGCGACGCCGGCGGAACGCGGATCGAATAGGCGCGGCAGGCTCGCCGCTCTTTCGGCAAAGACCCTGTCCAGCGCGCCAGGAACAGCCCGTCGTCTTCGCCCAGGCAGGCCTCCGGCTGCCTCAGCGCCAGCCGGTGATGCTCCAGCGACCTTCCCCCGTAGGCTTGCTCCTGAAGGATGACCCCGTCGATGAGCTGGCGAGCCTCCATGCAGCGCAGGGCCAGAAGGCGGTTCGTCCAGGTGTAGGCGGTCTCGCGCACGAACTCGGCCACCGCCCCCGCGATGCCGATTCCCGCCTCTTTGCGGAGCGCCAAGTAGGCTTCCACCACTCGGCGGGCGCGGCGGTCCTGGTCCGGCAGGTGGGGAAGCTCATCCAGAGGCACCGGCTCCCGCTCGCGCCGAATCCCGATGGCTGCCAGGCGTTGCTCCAGGTCCCCGGCTCGCCAGCGTCCCTCCGCATCGTAACGGCCTTCGAGCAGGTGGCGCATACCGAGGACGATCCCTTTCAGGATCTTCTTGTGCTCCGCACGCATCAAAGAAGCTCCACGTCGTTCCCCTGCTCCAGGAGGGACCGTACCCGTTCGTCCATCTTCTGCCTGAGGGTGTCCCACTCCGTTTGATTCGTGACCAGGGTCACCGGCGTGATGTCCGCGAAGCGCACGCTCTTCACCGGTTTAGGCGGCTTAGGCCGATCCTTGCCGCCTGTTTTCCCCCTGCGCTGCGCCTCCTCGGCGATGTGCCGCCCCGCCTCTTTGACCGCCTCGTCCGCCTGTTTCGGGAGGTACGCCGCCTGGGCCGGGAGGGTTACCTTTTCCAGATTCTCATTCAGTGTCTTGAGCGGCTGGAGGAGCCTATCGCCGAACTCCGGCTCCAGCCCTCGAGACAAGACCTCTTCCGGGATACGTATGGCTGCCTCCTCGAGCCTGCACCGAGCCTGCTCGCGCCAACCGGCGACAAGCTCGGAAAGCTCGAGCGCCGCCTGGGTTTTCAGGCTCAGCATGTGCTTCCAGGTGTCCTTGTCGGAGAAGCGGGCGCTTTTCTCGGTGAGGTCGAAGGCTTCCAGGAGCTGTTGCATCGAGCTTCCCCGTTCAAGCTGCGGTTCCACTGCTTTCAGCTCTCGCACGAAACGGCAGAGGTCATTGAACAGGGTTCCCGCCTCCTGCCGAAAGCTCGCGAGTTCTTTGATCGACTCCAGTGCGGCCAGGAGAGCTTCCCGATTGCCGTGGAGCTCGTTCACCCGGTGCACGGGATTGCTCAAGCCCCGGATGCGGCGCCAGGTATCCGCGCCTTCGAGGAAGCTCTGCGGCAGGGGCAGGCCGGAGCCATGCGCCCACAGCTCCACGGTATCCGCCTTGGCCAGCGCCTCGTCGGCGAGACCGGCGGCCACCTCGCTCAATGCCGCCGGAGTCTCGTCCATCCCCCGTTTGCCCGTGATCTTGATCAGGAAAGCGCGTGTTTCGGTGAGTACCTCCGGCTGCACCTCCGCCACATCCAGGATGATCTCCGCCTTGTCGAAGCTCCGGCTGACCCTCAGGATGTCGGCCACTTCGGGATCCGCCGGGTTGGTAAAGGGCTTCTTGTTCACGCTGACCTTGACGGAGCCGCAGCGCAGCAGCGCCGCCACCCCCACGCGGATGGCGTTCGGGTCCCAGCCATACGGAGGGGCTTCGAAGGTGCGGCACAGCTCCTTGCCGTACACCGCCCGGCCGGCGCTCTGCTGCGCCGCCAGGTGCATGCGGATGGCATCCAGCAGCGGGCAGTTGGCATCGATCTTCCCACCCTGTCCGAGGAGCTTGAGCTGAAGGAGGTCCCTGTTCTGGCCCCCGCTACCGCTCAAGGCGTCCAGCACCGCACGCTGATCATTGGCGATGCGCACGGGAAGACGGTCGAGCTTGGGATAAAGCTGGGGCCAGTAGCCGGCAAGCTCCGAGCGCAGGGCTTCCCCGGGCTTCTGCCCCTGCGCCACAGTGAGTGATCGGCTTGCGCCGTGGAATACGACCCAGCCCGTCCGTATCCCGTCCTTCAGGGCGTTGGCCACGCGCTTCTCCAGCTGGGGCAGGTCGTTGTATTCCCGTTCCTGGGCCAGCTTCCTCGCCTCTTCACTCTTGCGGGCGTCCCCCTTCCAGTTCTCGATGACCTCCTTCGTGGCCAGGTACCTGCCCAGTATCTTGTCGAACCCCTTCACGCCTCCGCAGACAAAAAACAACGCATTCTGCGCGTCCGGCCGCAGGCTCTGGCTCTCCACATCGGAAAGCGTGGCCGCCCACGCCCTCGTCGCCAGCGGCGTGAACAGCGCGAAGGCGATGTCGCCACGGCTGCCGGGTACTGCAGTACCGTCGATCTGCAACGCGAAGGGAAACTCGATCCCATGGTAGGGCACGAACTCAACATCGAGCCATTGGCGCCAGTGCGCCTTGCCGCTGCCGTGCACAAAGTTGTCCGACAGGCCGCGCTCGCGGTCCTGCTGCCGGTATTGTCCCTCGATCGTGGCTACTTCATCCTCGAAGGTCCTGCGCTCTCCGGTGAGAAACTCGTACTCCTCGCCAATCAAGGCCACGAGCCTCACCTTGCGCAGCCGTTCCAGCTCCGGGTCCAGCCGTTCGAGCACGGCGGCCACATCTTCGTCCGCCTTCTCGGCCAGCAGGCGCGCGAGGTTCTCCCTGCTGCGGGGAATGTAGGCCAGGTCCTTCAGGAGGAAGAGCACTTCCGCCACCTTGGGGGTCAGGGCCGTGGAACCCGGCACGACATCGCGGATGCGGGACAGCTCGGTGCGCACGTCCGGGCTGACCTCCCCTTCACCGGACAGGTTTCCGTAGATCTCGTCGAAGCTGACCAGGGCGCCGACTCCCTCGCCGAGGTACTGTCTTCGTCCCGCCCGCAGGATGTCCTGGGTGATGGCCAGGAGCGTCCGCGTGGAACCGGAAAGTTGCTCCCCCCTCCCGCCCTTGGAGCGCAGGCTCTTCACGACCTCCGGGATCAGATGCACCTGGTAAGGGAAGAAGGGGTAGTAGACGGTGAATTTCTCCTTCGTGCAGGCGGGAAGGGCCAGGTTGGCATTCGCCAGCTCCCCCAGCCCGCGAAGCGTACCGCCGCGCGCGTCATAGAGCTTTTCCAGCTCCCGTTTCCCCTGCTCGGTTTTGCGGAATAGCCGGTTCTCGAGGACCAGCTCGATGTTCTCGGTTGTCAGCCCAAACTTGAAGCGGAACCGCCCCTCGATCTTCCTCATGTCCCCTTCGAGGGCCCGGGCCTCCTTGAACACGGAGCCCATGTCGCCATGCGTGGTGACGATGATCCAGAGCTTGCCCCTGGCCTTGACGGCTGCCTCTTCAATGAGTGCCTGAAGCTGGGCCAGCCGCCCGGCGTCGTTCTCGATCCATTGCCCGGTCTCATCCAGGACCAACAGCAGCCTCTGCGGTTTCTTCCTCTCCTTTTCCTTTCGCTTGAGATCAGCGCATACCGTGTCCACCAGAAAGCCGACGTTGTAGAGCTCGCCTTTTTCCGCTTCCTTCAGCGCCCGCTCCACCTCCTGCGGGGTTTTGAACACCTCTGGGGCCACCTCGCTGGCCGCTTCCATCAGGTGCCTGCTGAAGAACGACAGGTTGCCCTGGACGTCGGCCCAGCTCTTGTCCGTCCGCTTTTCTACTGCCTGATGAAGGTCTTGCAGCCTGCCCTGCCTGTCGAGCTCCCCTTCGATGACCCGAGCGTAGATCAGGTTTCCGCCGTAGCCCTTGGACAGGTAGTACTGGGACAAAAGCAGGCTCGGTAGAGGCCTGGTCTTGCTGTCCATAAGTGTATTGAGATTGAACGCCTGGACCGAGGTCTCGCAGCGCTCCAGTTGTGCGAGGCTTCTCTGAATCGAGCCGCGGCGCGGGCTGTCGGAAGGGATCCGGGACAGAAAGCGCGCCGAGGCAGTGCAGCCGAGAAGGGAGGAGTTCTCCGCGAGAAGAGCCATCACCTTGGCGAGATGCGACTTGCCGGAGCCGAAGTAGCCGGAGATCCACGCGCCTATCTCAGACGTGGTTTTCAGGAACGTGTCTGTGTATTGCTCAAAGAAATCATCAAGGTATTTCTCGATGAGAGGGGTGACCACGTAGCTACCGATTTCGGAGGCCAGCTTGGCAGCATCCGCCCGCTCGCTCACCTTGATCACTGGATCGATCTTTTCCGCGACCTTGGTTTCAAACAGATCTCCTATCAGCATCGGCGCTCTCCTTTTTTTGTTAGAGCAGATCCCCCCGGTACATGAACTCCTGCTGGATGTCCAGGAACTCGTACGTGCTCGAGCCGACAATCGTGCCGGGGATAAGCACCAGGACCGGCCCGCGAATCGCGTCCTGATCGCCTCCCCAAAGCGCTTGCATCAGCTCTCTGGGTCCCATCACAGGGTACAGGGCGGCGCAGCGTTCCAGGCTCACCGCGGGCTTTGCCGCGGCACTCAGGAAAGCCGTGCGCACTGCCTCCGTGATGGCCTTCACCCATAAGGTGCCGAGCTCGTTTCTGGGATAGGAACCCGGCATCGGCTGTTGGAGCGTATCGAGGACGTTCTTCGCTCCGATCTCCGCCACCACCCCCTGGGTAATCTCCAGGAGATCCAGGGATCGGACGTCGATCGCCGGGCGCAGACCTTCGACCTGCGTGTGCCACTCGGCCAGCACCGCCGTCTGCGCTTCCACCGGATACACCACCGCCAGGAAGGGGGCCGCGGTCTTCCGCCCGATATGATCGTAGCGGGTGCGCAGCCTTTCCGCCGCCTCCCCGAGCTTCCAGCGCCAGTCCCTCGCGCTCATGGTCATTCCCTCCACTCCTCGGGGGTCTCCAGCACTACGGTGGAGCCGGCCTTCTCGAAACGGATCCGCCGGGCCTGGGTGAGCTGCAAGAGGACGTGGGCTACATCCTCGGGACCAAGCAGGAACAGCCTCCAGGTGGGCGCTTCCAGCACCTCTCGCCCTCTGAGCCCCTCCGCGGTCAACAGGCGAACGATGCACTCCGCCGTGGCGAGGGCAAGCGGCGGCTGGCTCAGCACCTTCCGCTGCGTTCCCTTCAGGAGCCCGAAGTCGCGCAAGGCCGTGAGAATGCTCGTGGCCAACTTGCGACGAGAGGACTGCGACCACTTGCGGATCTGTGGTTGGGTATCGCTCGCCTCATCGAGAAGATTGAGGACGTCGCCCGGCGCGACGACCACGGGGTCGGTGCTCCATCTCGGCCATAACCGTCGGGTGATAAAATCGAAGGCCAGCCGGTCGCGGATGGCGTACAGAAGATATACCAACGAGACAAACTCGCGGCTGTAACGGCCGGATGCATGGGCTTGCCTCAGGGCCGCGGTCATCCAGGGGCGGCCGTGAGCGAGCAGGCGGAAGTGAACCCGCTCCCAGATGGTAGTGCGCGTCAGCCGCGCGGACTGCCGGAGGATCTGGCCTTGATGGGCTTGTTCCCTCGCCTGCTCGATCGACAGCCCCGAGGCGAGAGCGCCGATGATCTGGAAGGACTCGTCGAGAAGCGCCCCCTTGGAGGTGTTGCGCGCGCTGTAAGGGCCCAGGTCGCGGATTGAACGTTTTCCAGGTGTCTCTCGTCTCATCTTCAGGTTATCCATTTCCCGCCACGTCAATCAGGCTGTCGAAAAACCTTCTGCGACGGCGGGGCGCGCCGGCCGCATGGTGAGGCCAACTAACTAGTCGCTCTCGGCTCGAAAGCTGAACTTGGAACGATCATAGTCCCCTTTCGCTGTCGTGCCGTTTTCCTCCACATCCATCCGCCGGTCGGGAATCAGGGCCTCTTGCCCCTCGGCTTCCAGCTTCTCGTAGTTCTCCATGCTGGCAAACCCAGCGTCCGCCTCCACCTCCCCGTGCTCCTCGCCCACGGTGCGTCGGCTGCCCTCGATAGCCTCCGGTAACGCCGCCGCATCATTATCCCCTGCGTTCACTTGGAAGTGAGTGACGATATCGTGAGCTACATCCGTCGTGGTGGTGATCGAAAACGCCGGGTTCTTCTCCCCATTCGCCTGCTGCATGATCTGGGCGTCAGGATCGGTGATGTTGACCTTCTCCTTCGCAACAAGATCCTGCTTCTCTTTCGCACTGGCCTCTCGGCTTTTCTTCTCCAGCCGTTCCACCAGCACCTTCTTGGCATCCCGCACCCTCTCCGAACGCCGTCTCAACGCCAGGACTTCCTCTGCCTCCGCTGCCTGCCAGTCCGCGGCAGTGTCGAGGATCTCTTGCAGTCGTTCTTTGATCTTGGCCTCTTCCTTCTCCATCCCCTCAAGCGTCTTACTCTGTTTGTAGTTGGCACTCGCTCGCAATTTCACGCTGTCGATTGCCAGAAGGTCGAACTCGATCAGGTTCTGCTCCTTGCAGATCTCCACCACTTGGCTGAACAACTCCACGATCTCCTTGGCGAATCGTGCCAGAAACAGCCCCATGGTCGAGTGATCGATGCTCAGGTCGCCGGTCAGCCACTTGTACGCCAGGTTGTTGATCGTGTCTTCTTCCATCTTGCGCAGCGAGAATTGGCAGCTGTGCAGAGCCAACAAAGCCACCTTCACGAGGGTCTTGGGATGAAAAGGTGGCCGCCCATCCTCGGATTCCACCTCATGGCAATCTTCGATCAGGCTGGTGTGCAGGCAATCCACCAGATCGTTAATCAGCCGCACAGCGCTGCCCTCCGGAGCGACGTTCGATAAATCTACCTGGGTGAGCAACAGCATCTGAGATCGATTCGGAATGATGAATGCTGGCATGAAGTCCCTCCCGACCTTCACTGATGGCGGACTGCGCCGTTCATCCTACATCAGACCGTCGCGCCAAACAATGATCCCGCGCCGGGAACGGAGGTTTTTCGACAGCCTCGTTGGAGTGGTGCTCGTAGGGCCCCACGAATACCACCGGGCGGTTGGCCAGCATGAAGGCCTCGAACTCCGCAAGCCCGCCCCCCCGAAACCAGCGCTCGCAGAGCTTCCGGTACATGTCCTTGCCAGCCGGGGGGATGTAGATGCCCAGGATCTGCTGCAGGCGATGCACCGCCCCCGTGGCCCCGTCCTCGATGATCTTGAAGCAGTCCCCGGCGCCCAGCAGGCGCTTGATGGTGCTCTCGGCCCGGCGCAGCCGGCGGCTGGTGAGGATGCCGGTGGCATCGTCCTCGGTGTGCGTGTTCCCGTACAGCTCCAGGACCTTCTCCAGATACCGCTCGATGAAGCGCACGCTGCGCCCTGAGGCGGTGTAGTCGGCGTAGGTGACCCGCCGTTCCCCGAAAGGGGTACGGATCACTGCGTCGCGCCCGATGATTTCGCTGCGCGCGAAGGACCAGAAGTCGTTTTCGCTTGGCATGTGTCCCTATCCTGACGCCGCGCTTTCCAGCAGCTCCGCCATCCGGTCGGGCTCCCGCGGCGGGCTGTTCCCGGCGATCAGCGCCTTGACCAGGCGCAGGCCGTCCTCGCGGATCATATGCCACAGCGGCTCGGCATCCGGCCCCTTGGGAACAGGCAGGATCGCCTCGCCGGAGGCCTCGATCACGCCCACCCCTTCGCTTTTCAAGCGACGCAGGGATTCGGGCGTGCGGTAGTCCGGGTTGCGCAGCAGGACCGTGGCGAGGTAGCCGGGCCGCGGACCCGGCTCCCGGATCAGGTTCAGGTTCACGGTGTTGCGCCCGGGATCCAGGCTCTGCCACCGCTCCAGCAGGGCCGCGGCGGCCGCGGCCAGCGGCTGCTCCTCGGCCGAGCTGAAGCGGAACGCGGCCATGGGGTAGTCCAGGAACTCGACGCTCACCCCGGCGAGCCGGCGGGTGAGCCCCGGTACCGGCCGCGCATCCATGACCGGCAGGCGCACTCCGCGCAGCATCTGGAAGTGCAGGTGAGTCAGGATCGAGGCTCCCGCCCACTCCACGTCGCTGTTGGAAACCACCGTGTATCCTGGGGCCAGGCGCAACAGGTCGAGCATGTCGCTCAGCGACTGGGCGCTCAGGCGCTGCGGGGCGTGCTCCGCGAGCACGGGCACGAAGTGGTAGGGGTACAGGGGGAACGGCGTGAGCTGGAGGAAAAAGCGGCGCGAGCGGCCGTCCAGCGGAAACTCGTACACGCGCAGCGCCTCCTTACCCGGGCGGCCGATGTTCTGCCTGCACAGCAGGCACGCTCTGGGCGCCGGCGGAGCCGGGCTGCGCGCCGGGGGCTCGGGGGCCGCGCGCTCCCGCTCCTGGGCGTCGGTGTAGCGGGTGCGGGCGAAGTTCACCTGGAGACGGAAGGTGACCCCGGTCTGCGGATCCGGGAACTCCAGGCGCTCCACCTCCTCCAGCTTCTCCCGGGTGATGTAGCCGGCGGAAAGCTCCCAGCGGTACAGGCAGTCCATAACCTCGCTCAGGTTGCTGAGGGCGTGGATCTGCTCCAGGTGATTCTGGATCCGCTTCTGGGGGGTTTCCGGCGGCAGGGCCAGGAATCCCTCGCGCAGCGCCTCCAGGACGCCCAGGCAGCGGTTCACCGGTTCTCTGTGGCCCGCCGCAGCTCGCGGGAGTGGTTGTACAGCTCCTCCAGGCTCAGGCGCTTCAGGAAGACGAAGCCGCGGGTGGCGCGGATCAAAGCGCTGGAGTGCTCGTAAAAGTACTCCCGGCCCAGGCAGGTTTTAAGCATCTGGTACTGCTCCACCTGGATCTTCTGGGCCAACTCGCAGAACGGCCCGTCGTGTTCGTAGCTGGGGAAGGAGGCCTCCCTCTGGGAGACGAAGGTGTTGAGGAACGCGCTTTCCTGCAGGGCGAACATGTTCAGCGACACCGGCACGAACAGGTCCGCCTCGCTGGGGTGGAAGCGGAACCAGACGTTGCGGTAGCCCAGCACCTGGATGTCGCGCCGGCTGGACTCCTGCGACCAGCGGCGCAGAGCCTCGGTTATGGCCTGAAGCACCTTGTAGTGGGTGTCCGGCCCGCTGGCCTCCGGGTCCAGGGCTACGGTAACCACATCGGGGTTGACTTCGCGCAGCAGGCGCAGGATCGGCGGGATGTCCCGCTCCACGGTGGGCTCCTCGGTGAAGAGGTCGCCGGTGTAGAAGCCCAGGCGCAGGTGGCGCACCGACTCGCCGCTCCAGCCGAAGTAGCCCCACAGGCAGTCGGCTTCCCATTCGCGGCACATGCCCTTCAGGCGCTGGATGTGGTCCAGGTCCTTCTTGCCGGGGTACTGGGTCTCGAAGTAGTTGATCAATTCGTCGATGCGGTGCGACAGCACCGCGCGGTCCTTCTCGTCGTAGATCTCCGCCAGGTTGCGGTACAGCCGGCGCATCTCCCCATCGTCGCGCACGGTGGCGGAGTCCGCCGCCACCCCGTCCAGGTAGCGCCACACGTCGCGGTTGCGCAGGGTGAGGTTGGTCGGGTCGAAGTACTTCTCAGCGGCCAGCTCCCGGAAGGTCGGGGAGGGCAAGTAGCCCTTCAGCTTCCGGCACTGCCGCAGCATGAAGGCGTTGGTCACGGCGGTGAAGCCGCTGGTGAGGGTGGCGAAGAAGTGCCGGGTGGAGTGCTCGCGGATATGGCGCACGATGAAGGGCAGGTAGCCGAGCATCAGGTCGTCGTGGTGCGGCTCGGTGTGCAGGAACACGGCGTCCCGGGCGGCCCGGGAGCCGGCCTCGATCTTGGCCAGCAGACGCTCGGCCACCTGGACCGCCAGCTCCTGAGCCCCCTGGCCGGTCTTGCGCAGCAGCTCGGCCGCCAGGGGCTGGCCCTGAAAGTCCTGCTCCGTGAGCGATTTCAGCGGCCTGCCGCGCTCCAGCGCCAGGTTGATCACGATCCGCTCCGCCTCCGCCTCGCTCACCGCCTCCTGCCGCGCGAAGTGCGCCAGGCGGCGGCCCTCCAGGGCCCTGGCCGCCCCCTGGGTCAGGTAGAAGCGGGCGCCCGGCAGGCGCTGCAGCGCCGAGGCGGGGTAGTGCACGTGCGGCGGGCTGGCTAGCGAGGAGGCCACGATGTCGGCCTTGGCCTCGCCGGCGGCGATGATCAGGGCGGTGCATTCCGGGTTGTGCGTGATCGTGGCCAGCCCGATGGTGATGACCAGGCTGCGGCGAGCCACCTCTATCCCGCCCAGGTCCGCTGCCGCGGCGGCCTGGGTCTCGTAGTTCACGGGGGCCAGCCGCGCGGTGGAGAACAGGTCCGACCCGCGCACGTTGAAGCCGATGTGCCCGTCCGGGCCGATGCCGCCCAGGAAGAAGCCGATCCCGCCCAGGTCGCGGATGCGCGCCTCGTACTCCGAGCACCACTGGTCCACGCGCTCGATCGTCTCCTTCTGCAGCCGCTCTTCGCCGGTGGCGGCCAGGCGGTAGCGCAGGGACAGGTCCACCTCGCCGCTGGGCCAGACCTCCTCCAGGCGCCGGCCCGCGGGCAGCCCGATGCGGTTGCAGTCGATCAGCAGGGCGCGCTGCGGGTCCAACCCGAAGCCGTCGATGTAGAAACGGTTGACGAAGTAATGGAAGCTGTTGTAGTGCAGCGGGTTGATAGGGTAGAACTCGTCGATCTGCACGAAGCGCAGGCCCCCCAAGGAGCACTTGCGGGCGGGGTCCAGCCCCCACTCCTCCAGCTCGCACTGCACTGCCTTGAGCTTCCACCCAGAGGCCAGGCGCCCCACCTCCTTGATGAAGTGCTCGGGCGTCCTGCCCGTCGGCAGGCTCACCACCCCTTCCGGGTTCTCCTGCACCCACTCCAGGAAGCGCATGGCCGCCAGCTTTCCCAGGGTCGGGAAGTTGGGGACCACGATCACGCCGGTCCGTTCGGAGGGGGGGTACTGCAGCTCGAGCCCCGACTCGTGCAGCGCCTTCTGTTCTACGATGGATGCCATGTTCTCCGCATTGTAGTGATCGCCGCGGGCCTGGGCAAGCGGCGGCGTTCAACCCGTCGCTTACGGTTGTGGTTTGACCGCGAGCCGGCGGGCGGGTATCATGCGGGAATGCCCGACCGTCTGCGCATCACCCGCTGCCGTATCCTCACCCCTTTCGCGGACATCCCCGACGGCGAGGTGGTGTTCGAGGAGGAGCGGATCACCGGCGTGGGCCCGGCGGGGAAGGGCGAGGCGGCGGCCGCGACAACCCTCGACGCCGAAGGGCGGGTAGCCGTGCCCGGCCTGATCGACTTGCACCTGCAGGGCGCCGGCGGCTGCGACGTGTTGGACGGCACGCCGCAGGCCCTGGACACCATAGCCCGCACCTGCGCCCGGCACGGCGTCACCGGCTTCCTGGCCACGACGGTATTCCGGCCGGAGGGGGACAACCGCCACCTGCCAGTCGCCGCCGCGGCCTGCCGGCCGGAGCGACAGCCCCCGGACGGTGCGGACTGCCTGGGCATCCACCTGGAGGGCCCGTTCATCGCCCCCGAAAAGCGGGGCATGATCCAACCGGATTGCCTGGGCCCGGTGCGGGAGGAGGTGTTGACCGAGCTCCTGCGCCTGTGCGGCGGGGCGCTGCGCATGATGACCCTCGCCCCGGAGCTTCCCGGCGCCCTCGAGATGGTCCGTCGCCTGGCGGCGCAGGACGTCGTGGCCTCCTTCGGGCATTCCGCGGCGGATTATGTGCAGACCGTGGCGGGCCTGAAGGCGGGCATCCGCCACGCCACGCATCTGTGGAACGCCATGTCCCCCCTGCACCACCGGGAGCCGGGTCCCGTGCCTGCGCTGCTGGAGCGCCGCGACGTCATCCTGCAGGTCATCCCCGACGGCGTGCACCTGCACCCTGCCATCCTGCGCCTGCTGGCCGGACTTCTGGGCCCGGAGCGCGTCGTGCTGATCACCGACGGCCTGCAGGCCCTGGGACTGGAAGACGGCCGCTATACCTACAACCGCCAGCCCATCGTGGTTAGCGGCGGCACGGCGCGCTCCCTCGCCGGGACGCTGGTCGGCACCACCCTCGGCATGAACCGGCTCATCCAGCGCTACCAGGGTTTCACCGGTTGCGCGCTGGCCGCGGCGGTGCGGGCCGCCTCCTTCAACCCGGCCTGCGTGCTGGGCATCCAGAAGCGCACGGGCAGCCTGGAGAGCGGCAAGCGCGCGGACCTGGCGCTGCTCAACCCCGATTTCACGGTCTGGAAAACCTGGAAGAAGGGGCGCCTGATCTACGAGCAGCCCGCGGCGTGAAGCCCCTGCTGCTGGCCGGCGGCCTGCCCCTGCGGGGCGAGCGCCCTACCTCCTTCCAGCGGCAGCTCCTGCTGCTGGCCGGGGCTTGGCGGGCCTCAGGTAGGGAGGTCGAGGTCAGCGGCCCGCAGACCTCCGGTCTGCGGCGGGCGGCAGCCGGCATCCTGCTGGGCTACCCGGACCAGTTCCCCGCCCTGGCCGACCCGCCGCAGGGCGTCCCGCTGTACCTGTGGGCCCAGTGCTCCCGCCCGCCGGACCCGCGCGCCTTCGCCTCGGTCACGGCGGTGCCCCTCACCCCCGCCACCGCGGGCTTCCTGCAGCGGGCAGGGGTGGGGCGCATCGGGCCGGTCATCCCCCACGCAGTGGACACGGACTTTTTCCGCCCGCCCACCGGCGGGCAGCGCGCGCGGGCCCGGCGGGCGCTTGGGGTGGGGGAGCGCTTCGCGGTGGGGGCCGTGGGGGCGCACACCTACCGCAAGCGCTTCGACCTGCTCCTGCGGGGGTTCGCGCTCTTTCGGGAGAGCTGCCCGGACTCGGTGCTGGTCCTGCACACCGACAGGGGGGTCAGCGCCGAGGGGGCCGACCTGGCGCGCCTGGCCGGGGCGCTGGGCCTGGGGGACGGCCTGCTGCTGTCCACCAGGGAGCTGTCCGCCTCCGGCCTGCGGGAGCTGTACCGGGCGCTGGACGTGTTCGTGAACCTCTCCGAGTGGGAAGGCTTCGGCCTGCCGGCCGCCGAGGCCATGGCCTGCGGCCTGCCCCTGGTCACCCACGGCGCGCAGGGACCCGCGGAGCTCGCCCCCTACCGGGAGCTCGCGGCCGCGGACAGCGCGGTCCGGGAGGAGGGCGGCAGCCTGTTGCTGGAGGCGCGCCTCGAGACCGCGGCCGCGCTGCTCCTGCGCGCCGCCCGGGAGCCGGAGCTGCGCCGGAGGCTGGGGGAGGAAGGAAGGACGGCCGTGGAGCGGGCGTGCGCCGTGCCGCGCATAGTCAGGAGCTGGGAAAGGCTGCTTACAAAATGTACGGGATGATCGCCTTGCGGCGCGCCGGGTAGTCGGGGAACGTGCGGCGGTACCACTCGTGGTGGGCGCGGGCGCGGGGGACCAGGTTGGCGGCCGTCCACAGGGCGAAGGTGAGCCCGGCCAGTGACCAGGTCAGAACCGCCCAGCCGACCCATTCCAGGATCTCCCCGAAATAGTTGGCGCAGGAGACCAGCTCGAACATTCCGCCGCGGGGAATCTTATACCCCGAATCTTCCCCCTCCCGCAGCCGGCGGAGGATGCCGTCGGAGCGGAGATTGATGAGCATGCCGGTGAAGAACACGGCAGCCCCGAACAGGAAGCGCGGGTCTACCAGCCAGGAGCCGGAATAGCGATCCCCGAACGCGGCGAGGTACCGTCCGTTCAGGTAGCCGTTGACCAGGTTGAACACGGCGGCCAGGGCCACCAGGGAAAAGGGCATCGGCCGCGTGCCGTTTCTCATGCGCAGCGGGTACAGGAAGGCGCGGTTCACGTAGTGCCCCACCCACAGCAGCACGAACAGGAGGGTCGTGGGGTTGAACGCCTCCAGCCCCGCGAAGTACGACAGGCACAGGAACAGCGGCGAGGCGGTCTCCATGACCACCCAGCCCACGCGGGCTTCGATGAGCGGCCCCCAGCCGGAGCGCGAGTGGCGGCCGTACGGCGCGGTGATGAAGAACAGGGCGAGGAAGGTGAGGGCCCCGACCCCGATCCAACCCCACTGCAGCCAGTGGAAGAAGTTAAAACCCTGCATACCTGGCTGCAATGTACCGCAAGGATACCTCGGCTGGCAAGGTGCCCCGCGGAGCTCTGTTTGTCGCCCCGCAACCCGATGTTCCCGCAAACTTGCCTTCAGGGCGAAAACAGGCTACTGTAGGGTCCCATGTCTGAACGCCACCTGGTCATCCTCAACCCCGCCGCTGGCCGCTGGGCTGCGGGCCGGCGCGCCGCCGAGATCGAGCGGCTGCTCGCCGCCCACGGGATCCGCTACGAGCTGGTGCGCACCGAACGTCCGCTGCACGCCGTCGAGCTGGCCGCCGCCGTCGAGGGCTATGATGTGGTCGTAGCCGCGGGGGGGGACGGCACGGGCAACGAGGTGCTCAACGGCCTGCTGGCCGCGGGGGAGCGCGGCCGCCGGGTCCCGGCCCTGGGCCTGCTGTGCGTGGGCCGGGGCAACGACTTCGCCTTCGGGGCGGGCGTGCCTGCGAGCCTGGAAGAGGGCTGCGCGGTGCTGGCCCGAGGCCGCCGCCGGCCCATGGACGTCGGCCGGGTGACGGGGCCGCAGCTTCCGGGGGGCCGCTACTTCGGCAATGGGATCGGGGTTGGCTTCGACACCATCGTGACCCTGGAAGCCGGCAAGATGAAGTGGGTGCACGGTTTCCTGGGCTACGTGGCCGGCGCCCTGAAGACCATGTTCCTGTACTACCGGGCCCCGCTCGTGTCCATCACCTGGGGAGGAAACAGGGTAGAGCAGAAATCGCTGCAGATCTCGGCCATGAACGGCACGAGGATGGGCGGCACCTTCTTCATGACCCCGGAGTCCCGCAACGATGATGGGGAGCTGGACTTGTGCATCGCCGGGGAGCCGCGGCGTCTGGCCATGCTGGGGATCATCCTCCGCTACATGCGGGGCACCCAGGCCGCCAGCCGGCACATCACCATGGGCCGCGCGCCGCGGGTGGAGATCCGCGCCCTGGACGGGGAGCTGGCCGTGCACGCCGACGGGGAGGTGCTCGGCACCAGCCTCAGCGAGCTTTCCGTGGAGTGCCTGCCTCACCGCATCCAGGTGGTCACCCGGGTTCCGGCATGATCGACGTCTTCGACGTGGATTACACGCTGCTGCGAGGGTCCTCGGCGCGCCATTTCCTGCTCGCCGGGATACGGCGCCGGCTGTTCCCCCTGGTCAGCCTGCTGTTCATGCCCCGCCTCTACCTGCGTTTCTGGCTGGGGCGGTTGGAGGCCGACTCGCCCGTGTGGGAGTTCCCGCTGCTGCGCGGGCTGCCCCGGCGCAGGCTGGAGGAACTGGCCGAGGAGAGCTTCGCGGCGATGCGGCGCGACCTGCGCCCTCAGGCGGCGGCGCTGCTGGGCCGGCTGCAGGCCGAGGGCCGCCTCGTGGCCTTCGCCACCACCTCCCTGGACCTGATCGTCGCGCCCCTGGCGCGTCACCTGGGGGTCGCGGAGGTGGTGGCCAGCCGGCTGGAGTTCGCGGATGGGGTGGCCACGGGCCGCTTCGAGGGGCTGCCGGTGCTGAAGGAGGAGAAGAAGCGCAGGGTCCTGGAGTTCCTGCGCGCGCGGGGGGCCGGCCCCGAGACCTGCTCCTTTTACACCGACAGCATCCTCGACCTGCCGCTGTTGGAAGCGGTGGGCGAGCCGGTGGCCGTGAACCCCGACGCGCTGCTGGCGCGCACGGCCCGCAAGCGGGGCTGGAGAATCTTGCGGTTCTAGGTCTATTATCTATACCGTATGCTTTCCACTGCCCCGGAGCTCAAGCTGTTCTGTCACCTCAGCGAGAAGATGGCGGGGCGGGAAATCCGTACCTTCTCGGGGCTGGTGGAATACGTGCTCGCCCTGAACCCGGGCTTCGACTCAGGCCCGACGCTCCTGCAGTCCTTCCAGCTGCTCAAGGAGATGAACTGGGGCTTCCTGCGCGAGTTGAGCCGCTCGGAATACCCTAAGCTGTGGAAGGAGCTGGTGCTGCCGCACCCGGACTTCCCCACGGCGGGGGACCTGAAGCGCAACATCTCCATCGCCAACATCTACATCGCCATGCTGGACATCCACGGCTACACCCGCTTCTGCCAGGACAGCAAGTCCAACCTGTCGCGCCTGCGCAAGCTGGACGAGTTCCTGCACGAGGGCATCCGCAAGATCGCCCGCGCCAACGCCTGCCTGGCCAACCGGGAGCGGGGCGATGAGATCGTGGTGCTGGCCGCGGGGGCGACCGATTTATTGAAGACCTCGCTGGAGATCATCAACACCTTCTCCAAGCACGCAGTGATCAAGGACCAGGCCGTGGGGCGCAACCGCAGCGACTACAGCATCGTGCTGCCGGAGTTCAAGGTGACCGTGGGGGCGGCCGGCGGGAACCTGACTACCCCCCTGATCATCACCGAGAGCGGCCTGGTATCCGGGTTCCTGCTCAACACCGCGGCCAGGCTGCAGAACCTGGCCAACGAGCTTTCGCCCCGGGAGTCCAAGGTGATGGTCACTAGCGCGGTGTATGGCAGCTACCTGAAGGAGAACAAGATCGTCAAGAGCGACCTGTACTCCAAGAACCTGGTCCAGCTCTTCAACATTGGCCCGGTCAGCTTCAAGGGCACGAAGGTCAACTGCTTCGAAGTGATCTACGCCGCCGGCGAGAAGTACCGCATGGGATACGTGGAGTCGCTGGAGCGGCTGTTCGAGTCCATCCGCCAGGAGCTGTGGAAGGGGCGGGTGCTGGAGGACCTGCTGGAGGTGGTGGTGCAGGTCGGGGTCAAATCCCCTCCCATCAGCATCCCGGCCAACGGGTCCGGGCGCGCTGTGACCACCGCCTCGATCATCCAGCTCTGCCAGCGGATCGGGCAGCTGTACCGGCAGGAGGACTTTCTGGCCGCAGTAAGCGCGCTGGGCGACCTGCGGGGCGAGCTGGAGCGGGTGCCGGAATTCGACCGGCTGGTCGTCAAGTACGTGGCCGAAGTCCACGGGAAGTACGCCCTGGTGGCCGAGGAGTACCGCAGGCGCCTGGAGGGCGAGATCAGGCAGAAGGTGGACGTGATCTTCTCGCCCCAGTACAAGCAGGCCTACCAGAGCTCCCAGAAGTACTTCGACACCTACGAGAAGCTCAAGGACTACGCCATGCGCAGCAAGCAGATCGCCAACCGCAAAGGCAGCTGGAACGCCCTCATGGAGGAGAAAAAGGAAGCCCTGACGCTGGAGATCTACGTCGGCAAGCAGTAAAGGATGAACTCCCGGAATGAACCTACCGACTCGAAGTAAGCCAGGCAGCTGGACTCCATATACTCCCGGATCTGCGGGATGCGGTGCGCCCAGCCCGCCGCGGCCACAGCCACCCCCGCAGCCCGGGCCATGAGCACGCCGGGCTTCAGGTCGTCCAAAATCAACACCTGCTCGGCGGGCTGCGCGAGCCGTCGCAAGGTCTCCTGCACCGGCCAGGGGTTGGGCTTGCGCTTGGCTTCGTCGGTTTCCCAACCGAACACCAGGTCCGGCAGCAGGGGCTCGTCGCCGGCGTCCCGGTAGTGTTTCAATATTACGTCCGGCTCGGAGTGGGAAACCACCGCAATTTTCCCGCCCAGGCGGCGGTACCCGCGCAAGGTCTCCAGGATGCCGGGGAAGAAGGAGGGGGTGTGGCGGGTGGTGAAGGAGCGCCAGATTTCGTACTCCACCGCCAGCTCCTCCGGGTCCAGGCCCAGCTCCTTCTCCAGATACGGCATGACCCCGGGGTGGAAGTTCTTCAGGAACCAGCCTTCCAGGCTCACGGGCTGGAGCCCCGGGCGCAGCACTCGCATGGCTTCCACGTGTGCGGGGTAATGCACCGTGGCCGTGCTGTCGACGGTGGTGTCGTCGTGGTCCAGGATCAGGCAGGCATAGCGCAGGCTCATGGACATCGACCCTATTGATTCACGGGAGGAAAGTCAACAGAATCTCTGCCGGGAGGAAGAAATGCGGAAACTCATTTACACCGACCGGGCCCCCAAGGCCGTGGGCCCCTACGCCCCGGGCGTCGTGAGCGGCGACCTGCTGTTCGTGTCCGGGCAGATCCCCCTGGACCCGGCCAGCGGCGTCCTGGTGGGCGGGGATATCAAGGCCCAGACCCGCCGGGCGCTGGAGAACGTAACCGCGGTGATCGAGGCGGCCGGCTTCAAGGTGGCCGACACGGTGAAGTGCAGCTGTTTTCTGGCCGACCTGGGCCATTTCGCGGATTTCAACGCCGTGTACGCCGAGTTCTTCGGGGAGGTCCTGCCGGCGCGCGAAACCGTTCAGGTGGGCCGCCTGCCCCGCGACGCGCTGGTGGAGGTGTCCGCCGTCTGCCGTAAGGGTTGAATGGGCACCCGGCTTCTGGTAATATGAGCTATCTTCAGAACTCGTCCAATAGGCTAAGATAGTAAATAAAATAGTCCCCAAACCGTTGACTCTTGCCGCTGCACATGCTATGTTTCAGCCATGGCACAGATGCTGTTCGGCCCTAACGGATTCATCCACGCAGATGAGGACAAGAATG
>Ga0315273_10001335_pt1 | contig 27948 bp, 23 predicted proteins | sample YL17G02_0_MG_FD_205753 | JGI IMG/M metagenome (GOLD analysis project Ga0315273, IMG submission 205753) | Sediment microbial communities from Yellowstone Lake, YNP, Wyoming, USA - YL17G02_0 | ecosystem: Environmental > Aquatic > Freshwater > Lake > Sediment | place: USA: Wyoming | collected... | reverse complement strand
GTGAAATTCCATTCACTTTTTTCTCTTCATATTTTGACCCGGCTTCCACCAGCACCAACACCGTCGCTGTCGGGTTATCTTTCATCGGTATAATGATGACCCGCAAGCCATTTTTAAAAACTTTTTTTGAGAATTTCATAAATTAATTTATTTTTTCTTTAATTCTCCAATTTATTTCAAAAGAAATCGAATATTTATTTGCTATTCTCCATTTTGAAAATCTAAAACAAAAAAACTGAAACTTATTTTCAGAAATTTTCCCAAATCCAAACCTATTTAATGTAAGTTCAATATCTATAACCATAAGTAAATAATGTTAAAATCACAACTAACCTATTTTCTCTTTTATAAAATTAATAAGTTCGGAGACTTTTATTCTCTCTTGTTCCCCTGTATCACGGTCTCGCACGGTCACGGTGTTATCAGTTAGAGTATCAAAATCAACTACAATGCAAAACGGCGTGCCGATTTCATCTTGACGGCGATAGCGCTTGCCAATATTGCCGTTGTCATCCCAGGCCACCCGGCCGAATTCCGCTTTGAGCGGTGCATAGACTTTCGTATTGGCATATTCTACAAGTTCCGGCTTGTTTTTAAGCAATGGTGAAACAGCGCAAATAACTGGCGCGATATTTGGCTTAAATTTCAAATAGGAGCGCACTTCTCCATTTTTCTCATCTTCAACATAAACTGAAAGAAGCAACGCCAGCACGGCGCGATCAACACCAAAAGTCGGTTCTATAACATGAGGGATTATTTTTTCTGCTTTTTCCTCATCAATATAATCAAGTTTATGATTTTTTAAATCAAAATCTGTCCTATAGGCAAGGCCAAAAAGCTCTTTTTGTCCAAAAGGATATTCAAATTCAAAGTCAATCGTTCGGCTAGAATAATGAGCTCTTTCACTGTCGGGAATTTCCATTTCGTGCACTTTATTCATATTAATACCTATTTCCTCCGTCCAATCAAGCATTTCGCCTTTCCAATATTCAAAATATTTTTCCCAATCTTCTTTACTAACAAAATATTCTATTTCCATCTGTTCAAACTCGCGCTGGCGAAAAATAAAATCTCGCGGAGCTATTTCGTTTCTAAATGCTTTGCCAATTTGGGCCATACCAAAAGGAAGCTTGGGATGAAAAGCATCCACGGTATTTTTAAAATTTACAAACATACCTTGTGCCGTTTCGGGACGCAAATATGAAGTTGCAGCTTCCTCTCCGGCGCCAACTTGTGTTTTAAACATTACATTAAATTGCTTGCCATCCTCCATGGGATCTGAAAACCCGGCTACGTGTCCCGAAACTTCCCAGACTTTGCTATTCATTAATATAGCTGCATCAATGCCGTACATGTCCCGCCTGGAATCTACGAATTTTTTCCACCAATTTTGCTTGACATTATTTTTTAAAGCTAACCCGAAATGCCCCCAATCATAAGTGCCGGCCAGCCCGCCATAAATTTCCGAACCTTGAAAAACAAAACCGCGCCTTTTGCAAAGCGAAATTATTTTTTCCATCAAATCATTGCTTTTATTTTCCCCGCCTGCATCGCTATGCGAAGCATTGCGGGCAGGTTTTTTATTTTTTTCTTTTTTCATATAATGAATTTACTTTATAACTTATTCAACCACAACACTTCCGCTTGCAGGAAAAGCTGCGTCATTATCAAGCCTTGTATTGAGACCCGTTTTATTCACTCTAATGTCTACATTAGCAAAATCGTCGTGCCCAGTCAAAATTGCGTCATTTATGATAATTGGAACCACGCCAACTTGAGAAAATGAAGGATTAAAAGAAACCTGAAAGGCAACAGAGCGAGAGGCGCTGGTGATACCCGTACCCTTCGGTATTCTATCCACGTTCCATATTATTTCTCTGATGGATGGGTTATAAGTTAAATTTTCATCGGCGGGCGAAATAGGTCCCACGAAAGTTACCCACGGCGGGAGAGTAGAATTTATTTGCGCTTTGGAAATACTGTTGGCGGTATTGGAGAGAGTCCAGACGACGGTATAAGTTGTTGCTTTTTCGGCTTTGGGAGGTATCGGACCGGTGTTGGTAAAAGGTCCAGAATAATAAAGCGCTTTAGCAGAAAATCCAACATCGGAAATAATTCTTATAATTACAGAAGAAGAATTATTTAATTTATTAACGGCAAAACCTTCGAGAGCTTGCTTGCCAGAGATGTCTACTTCTATATTAATGGAGGGGTTAGAAAGTATTCCTCCCGCCGCGGAAAATAGTGACAGCGGAGAAACAGAAAATGTAACAGAGTCGGAATCACCCGGACTCACTTCCTCGAGACCATTTTTGGAATTTTTATCCCAAGTTATTGCATCTTTGGATGAATCATAAAAACCTTGTCGCGCAATTATTGTTTTGCGATCAAGAGCATTTCCGGAAATTTTCGCCACTATTTGCAAATCATTCACTTTGGTATCTAAATTATTTATGTAACGGATTTCAGCCTGGACGGATGTTTTGGCATCAGTCGCATATTCTCTTTGAGACACACCATTTATAAAAAGATTTGCTTCAATAAAAGGCTTTTTAATAGTGATAGTGCTCTTGATGGAATTAAAAATAACACCAATCGCAGATTTATCTGTATCGGACTGCGAACCGCTTGATATGTTAAATGTTTTTTCTTCCCCGTCAAAAACATCAACCATTTTGCCAGATATGGAAATACTGTGTTCTGCGCCGGGGGCAAGATCTCCTAAATTCCAAATATTGTTGCCGAAAGAAGGTGCCGGCACAGCCGACACAAAAGTAAATCCAACCGGGTAATCAAGCTTAACAAGTATTTTGAGAGCCGGCTTAGTGGCATTGAGCGTCGCTTTTACATTCAGACTAATATTTTGATTTGGGCTGATAGTCAGAGGAGCATCCACCGAGAGATTTATCGGTGTGGAACTTATATTAACTTCATAAAGTTTGTCTTTTACGAAAATAGCGTTGGATCCCGCGACTCGATATTCCAGGGAAATTTTTATAGGACGAGTGCTCCCCTGTTCGCCAAAAAGCACTACTTTTAAATTTTCATTACGGACGGCTCCGGCTGGAATTGTCCCTAGCGATTCGCGAAAACGCTCAGTATCAGAAGACAAATCGCCCGAAGAACCTTTGGGATACTCCATGACAAGATCAGCTAGGTCCAATGAAGAATTATTTCTATTAGTAATTCCAACAATGAGCGGAAGCTCTTCCCCTCCGGCCGTGAAATTATTGCCTAGGATAGAGATATCAATATTGTCATTGGAAACAGTATTGCCCCCGGCCAGAAAAACATAAGTGGCATATCCCAAGGTTAAAACAAAAAAAACTATTGAAAAGATAAAAAATTTCTTAAACATGGAAGTTTTCATAAAAAATTTCTCTTCAGTATTCCTTTCTTTTTCTTCAGTTTTCCAAGAATCCAATATATCTTTTCTGTGTAAACGGGAAAGGCCATCCCGATGTTCTATCTTAATTTGATAATTTTTACTAAAGAGCTTGTCCTTTAGCTCTTCGAGTCTGTTAAGTTTATTTCTATCATCTGGCGGCATATATAGAATTGTAGCATCTCGGACGAAATTTTAAAAATTTCTTGCGGGACAGGTATTTTATAAATGTGTCTCTTTGAGAGCTTTATTTATTTGATGCAATACCTGATTTCTTGATTTAGAAAATTCAAATATCAGATTCGGTTCAAATGGAGATTTTACAAGATTTTGCAGTATTTCATTTCCGCCGATATATCCTAAATTATTGAGTATGCGCAAAACAATAATAGCTTCGGTGTTTCGCAAGTCCTCTTTTCCACCAAAGATGGGTCCGTCTTTGGTGGCTATTTTTTCTAAAATAGACAAACCATTTATTAGATCAATAAATAAAGCTTCATTCGGTTCAACACCGGCCAGCAATCTCTTTAATAAATTTGCAATATTGGAAAAAATTTCAAAAATTTCGGAATTTTTAGAAAGCTGTCCCAATGCATTTGTCTTGGATGCGCTGGTCACTCGCCAAAAATCTTTGCCTTGCACTAAATCAATTTTCACATAGGCAAAATCCTGCAGGACAAAACGCAGTCTGGAAGACATCTTGCGCACCCCTTGCGCTGAAGCATAAACCATCCCAAAATCGCGAGTAAAAATAGAATAATACTTCCCCGCTTCGCCGAAATCCTTGCTTCCCAATATTATTCCCTCCGTATGATAAATGTGGTGCATCTTATTTCAAATTTTCATTTCGCCATTTTCTGTAACAAAACAATCTACAGCGTCAACTAAAATTGTTTTCATATTTATATTTTATCAATTTTTACTTTAAACACCAACTCATCTATTTTAATTTTTTCACTATCATTATTTTTAAATTCTATTTTTGAAACCAGCACAGTTTTTTTCAAATCATTTTCAAATTTTTGAATTAATTTTTTGCCTGCATCGTTTGTTTCAAAAGTAAGTGAGACAATATCGCTTGGTGTCAATCCTATTTTCTTGCGCATGACCTGCAGGGCACGCACAAGCTCGCGATAATCCCCTTCAGCTTTAAGTTCTGGAGTTATTTGTGTATAAAGTAAAACATTCTCATCGATATTTTTAGCTATAATAATTTCTTTTACATTCAATTCTTCTTTAATTAATTCAATATATTCATTACTTAACTTGTAATCTTTCACCTCAAGTTTGGCGAGTGGTTGGCGAACGGGAATGCCTAATTTTTGCCTTTCTGCATTTCCACTAGTGCAAATATCACGCACGGTTTGCATATTTTTCAAAACCAAAGAATCAACCTTTCCCGCTTGCGGCCATTCCGCTAAATGCACACTCTCCTCATCTTTTTCATTCTTTAATTTCAACCAAACATCTTCCGCGGCAAATGGCGCAAACGGAGCTAAAATTTTTGCCAGAGTTTTTAAAACGAAATACAAAGTTATTCTTGCCCCGTAGTGAGCTTGCTCTACTTCGGGGTTGCTTGCCTCGTTCTTAATTCGCTCGCGTGAACGACGCAAATACCAAGTAGAAAGATCGTTAATAAAATCGCGAAGCGCTCTGGTTGGTTCAAGTAATTTATAATTATCAAGATTTTCTGTTGCAAGTTTTATTAATTCATCTAAACGAGCCAAAATCCAAATATCTAAAATATTTTCTGACTTCAGTCTATTATTTTTTTCTACCGTTTTATCCCTATAGAGTTCATAAAAAGCCAGCACATTATAAATAAGCCCGAAAACTTGCTGACAAAGCAGAGCGACGGTTTTTTCATCAAAATTCTTTGACTCACCGGGTTGATTTATGCAGTACATCCAAAGGCGAAGCGTATCAACGCCGTATTGATTCATCATTTCCCACGGATCAACGACATTGCCGAGAGATTTGGACATTTTCTTACCGACAACATCTAGTAAATGTCCGAGACAAATGACATTTTTATATGCTTTGCCACGTCCCATCAACACTCCGACTGCATGCAAGGTGTAAAACCAGCCGCGAGTCTGGTCAACCGCTTCCGCAATAAAATCAGCCGGATAGCCCGGACCATCTACCCATTCCTTATTTTCAAATGGATAATGATCTTGAGCAAATGGCATAGCGCCAGAATCAAACCAGACATCCATGACTTCTTTTACACGAATTAAATCAGATCCATTTTCGTCAACCAATTCCAGAGTATCAATAAATGGACGATGTAAATCTATTTGACCATATTCATTTCTGGGTAACGGCAAAAAATTACATGGGAACACTTCTGCGTTTTGAATAATAGGATATTTAGTGTGAAGATTGCGAGATTCTTCTTCAACGTTCAAAGCTTCATAAGAAGACAGTAAGATACGCAACGGATATTCGTGACAGATAAAAAAAATATTTTTTCCTGAGTATTTTTTCTCAAGATTTTCCAGAACGCTAATCATTCTTTTCCTGACATCCGTATCATTTTCATCCGGAGACGTTACAGCTCTAAATTCCCGCAATTTTTCGTTTGTTATAATTTTTTCCTCCGAAATCCCCAGGGCATCAACCACAGTTTTCGATGTTTGTTTTGTCCTTATAAAATTAGAAGAAACAATAAAGTCAGGTTTGTATTTTAAACTGGATACTGACAATTTGACCTGCTCTCTCCCATGATCTGTTAAAACATCATTCTCGTCTCCCGGACTTAAACTATCTACATTTTTTTTATTGGCAACAGAACCTCCATGACGCATGACAAAATATTTATTTTCGGACTTTCTGGTTAATTTTTTCAGCTCGCCGACACTTCCTATTACTCGAAAATTATTATTCTCGTCAAACCATACCGGCAAGGGCGTCCCCCAATATCGCTCGCGGGACACCGCCCAATCTTTTATCTCCCTCAGCCATTCGCCGAAACGCCCGTCTCGGATGCACGCTGGCTCCCAATTTATTTCTTGGTTTTGACTAATGAGTTCTTTTTTGATTTTCGGGTCAGACATTTTGATATACCAGGAATCCCGTGCGTAATAAATGAGTCGAGTTTTGCACCTCCAACAAAAAGGATATGAGTGGGTATAATTTTCTTTACCAAACAATAAATTTCTTTTCTGTAGATCTTTCAAAATGTCTACAGCTAATGTCTCGTCCACAACAGATCGACCTTCGAGCCAATTTGTGCCTTTCATAAAAGTTCCGTCTGGAGATACAAGGTGATGTTTTGGCAAACCGATTTTTGTGCCAAGTTCAAAATCATCTTGTCCATACATCACAGCAGTATGCACAATGCCTGTTCCATCTTCTGTAGTCACGAAATCCGCTTCATAAACTTTGTAGGCTTTTTGTAATTTTGGTTTTTCATTTTTAGAAATAGTATTAGTAAGATATGGGTAAAGCGGCTCATATTCAAGGCCGATTAAATTTTTACTTTTTATTTCTTCTATAATTTTATACTCGCCGTCTATAATTCCCAATCTTTCTTTTGCTAATATTAAAAATTCATTTTCTTTTTCAATTTTCACATATTTAACATCCTTCCCAACCGCTAAAGCCACATTTCCCGGCAATGTCCAGGGCGTCGTCGTCCAGGCGAGAATATAAGTGGAGCTTTGCTCAACAATTTTAAACTTTACCGTGACAGACAAATCTTTTATGTCTTCATACCCTTGCGCCAGCTCGTGCGAAGATAAAACCGTTTCGCATCTCGGACACCAAGGTACAACTTTATAATCTTTATAAAGCAAATTCTGCTCATCCACTTTTTTTAAAATGTTCCACACGGATTCTATGTAAGTGTTGTGATAAGTAACATAAGAATGCTCCTTATCAACCCAATACCCGATGCGATCGGTAAATTTTTCCCAATCGGATATATAGGCAAAAACACTTTCTCTGCATTTTTTATTAAAAGCTTCAATACCATAGTCCTCAATATCTTTTTTTGATTTTAAATTAAGAGCTTTTTCTATTTGTAATTCAACTGGCAAGCCGTGCGTATCCCAACCACCCTTGCGACGAACGTGATAACCGCACATCGTTTTGTAGCGCGGAATAACATCCTTAAAGGCGCGTGCCTCCATCGAATGGAGAGGCGGTCTGGCATTCGCTGTCGGGGGACCTTCGTAAAAAACAAATTCACCTAGGGGTGAAGGTTTTTCCAAAGATTTTTCAAAAATTTTATTTTCTTTCCAAAATTCCAAAATCCGCTCTTCGCGCAGTGCTGCATCGCTTTTTTTGTTAGAATTTTCCTTTTCAGCCATGATTAGCTGAGTTTAACATAAAATCTTTATTTTTACATCTTCTCCGGCGCCACGATGCCGAGGAGGTGCAGGCCGGTTTTCATTACGAAAGAAAAGGCATAAGTCAGAGCAATTTTGTAAGGCGAAGTTTTGTCTTTTTTATTTACAATGGTCATATTCCCATAAAAACTGTTGTAAGCACGCGCGATTTCTATCAGATAATTAGTAATATAATGCGGTTCGTATTCGGAGGCGGACCGGAACACAATTTCCGGAAATCTATATAATAATTTTTCCACTTCAAAAACCTCATCGGGTACAACTTCAAAATCCGGCAGGATATTCTCTTTTTGCGCATTTTCCAAAATTGAATTTGCCCGAGCATAAGAATATTGCAGATAAGGACCGGAGTCTCCTTCAAAAGAAATTGATTTTCCAAAATCATAAATAATATCTCCGCCGGTAGACTGCTTGAGTATTGAATATTTTATTGCCGACACTCCGACATCCGTTGCTATTTTTTCTTTTTCTGTCAGTGGAATATCGCGCTCTTTGATTTTTTCTAAAATGGCCGAGCGAGCATTATGGAGCAGGGATTCTCCAGTAATCACATTTCCTTTTCTGGAACTCATCTTGCCGCCCACAAAGCGCATCATGCCGTGAGTAATATGTTTCATCCTGTTTTCAAAATTCGGATGGATGAGCGATATGGCTTTCGCGACGACCTGCATATAATCCATTTGTTCGTTGGCGGTGACCATAATGGATAAATTCATATCCGGATCTGTTTTAAATTTTTCTTCGGTCAATCCTAATTCTTTGGTTTCGTATGTCGGTAATCCCTGCGAAGTTATAAAAACTCTTGTATGAAGCTTCGGGTTATATTTTTCAGCTTTAAATACAACGGCGCCGTTGGATTTTTCAAAAACTTTGCCGATATTCGCGTGGACAATATCCTCGCCGATTGGCGCCATTTGGCTTTCCAAAAAGTAGAAATTAAATTTTGTGCCGAGCATCTTATATAAATCCTCAAAGGCCTCCATTGTCGCCTCAAAACCCCAAGTGTACAGTTTATTTATTTTTTCATCATTTCTTTCGTAAATTTTTTTATTTATTTCGTCAATTTTTTCTTTAGCTTTTTTATCATTTTCATAAGCTCTAGCACCGTTAACATATGCTTTCCCGATATTAGCCGATTGCAAAGCACGAGAAACCAGTTTATTTTGTAATTTTTTATTTTTTAAAAGGCCATAGATAGCTTTAGCCACATGCAGCCCGATATCGCCCTGATAATTCGCCCTGGATACTGTGGCGCCGGAATGTTCTAAAACTCTCGCGATTGATTCACCGATTGCGTTCGTCATCAAATGCCCGATGTGAAAGGGTTTGAAAGGATTCGGGTCGGTATACTCAACCATTATTTTCTCTCCGGAACGGATATTATTTTTCCCGACATTTTCTCCTTTGTTTAAAATTTCTTCAACGCTCTGGCTAAAAAATTCTTTAGATAAATAAAAATTTATAAAACCTGCGCCGGCAATTTCCACTTTTTCTATTTCTTTAGATAATTTTTTATCAAGTTCTTTTTTTATTTTTTCCGCCAATATTTTGGGATTAGTTTTTAATTTTTTGGCGCAAACCATAGCCACATTCGCGGAGTAATCCCCGTTTTTCAGATTCTCTGGATGCTCCACAATAAAATCAACTTTTTTTATTTTAAGATTTTTAAGCGCTTCTTTTATCAAATTTTTTATTTTTTCTTGCATTTTTATTTATGTCCGGTACTACCCTCACGTCCGACTCCGCGGACGGTTTCTGAAATCTTGTCCACTTCTATTATCTCACAATGTTCAAATTTTTGAACAAGCATCTGGGCAACCTTATGACCTCTCGGAAGGAGAACTTCTTTATTGGAAGTATTTAAAAGACACATTATAATTTCCCCCCTATATCCAGAATCAATCACTCCGCCAAAAACTTTAAGCCCGAGATTGAAAGAAATACTGGATTTATCCCAAATAAGACCTACGTGGCCTTCCGGAATCTCTATAGCTACTCCCGTATTCACCCTTTTTTGCTTGCCCGGCGGAAACACCACATTCTCTAAAGCATAAAAATCCATCCCCGCATCACCCGGATGCCCGTGTGTCGGTATTTTCGCATTTTTATGCAGTTTTTTAACTTTGATTTTCATTTTAATTTATTTTAAAACTTTTTTAACCTTTTCATAAATTTCTTTATGAATTATTTCGCGAGGTAAAATATAGCCCCTGGGCGCACAATCAATTTTAATAAAATTTTTCACTTCCTTTACAAGCTTCAAGGCACTTTGTCTAGAATTTATGAGAAAATTAACATCTGCTTCGTGAACATCTTTCTTTTTCTTTAAATATTCTCTTTTCATTTTACTGCTTTCACGATGCTGAAGAAGCTGAAGAATAACTTTTACAGGTAAATCCAAATATAAAGTAATATCAGGTCTTGGAATTTTAAAAACTTCATATTCCATCTCATCGAGCCACTTCATAAAATTATTTCTCTTTTTTGCGTTTTTAATTTTCCCGCCTTGGTGAATTTGGTTGGCCGAAACATAGCGATTAGCGATAATAATATACCCTTTCTTCAGCCAATTTCTCATTTCACCACCAGATTCCCATCGATCGGCGGCATACATAATTGAAGCAATCTTCGGGTGAACATTGAGAAAATTATAATATTGCTCGCTTAAGCAATGACCAATAAAAGCTCCAAAAAAATTTTTATAATATTCCGGAAAATCAACTATTTTTACTGTCTTTCCTTCACTCTTTAGCTTCCTTGCCAAAAGTTCAACTTGCGTCGCTTTTCCGCTCCCGTCCGTGCCGTCTATTACTATGAGTTTGCCTTTCTTAACCATATAGAAAATATATAACTTAATACAATATAATTAGTTCATTCGTTCGGAATACTAAGTAAACTCAGTATTCCTCACTCACTGCCAAATATAGCAGAAAAAAGCCGAAATTGAAAATTAATTTACCCCGATTTGCAGTTCCATATCATTTAGGAATATCCTTCAACGACTGCATCTCAAATGTATTTATCACCAAATCATCATCAACGTTTACCAAATAGGCCAAGGCCTTAGCTGGTTTTTCAACAAGCATCGCGGCGCTGAAATCAGTCTTACGGTCCTCCGCTTTTCCAAAAAGATTCGTATGGATAAAACCGGGGTAAAATCCCACAACGCTAATATTAAAAGGAGCAAGCTCTAATTGAAGACATTTTGTAAAACCAGTCACCGCCCATTTCGAAGCATTATAAACAGAACGTTCGGGTCTGGGATTAATGCCGGCTTGCGAGCTAATATTTATGATTCTTCCATGTTTTTGTTTTTTCAACTGAGGCACTAAGGCATTTACCGTCAAAAATGTCCCCAATGCATTTACCAGAATAGTATTTCGAATCTTCTCCGGGCTATTTTGTTCAATCGGACCTTTAATCCAAACTCCTGCGCAGTTTATCAAACAATCAACTTTTTGATATTTTTTTACAATCTGCGAAAATGTATTTTTCACTTGCTGGGCATCAGTAACGTCACAAATAATTCCATCGCATTTAAGCTCCTTAGAGGTTTTTACCACCTCTTTTGCATTCTTGCCTAAAATTATAACTTTATTTTTACTAGTTAAAATTTTAGCGGTAGCTTTCCCTAATCCGCTATTCCCGCCCGTTATTACAATTACTTTTTTATTTATTTTCATAATTTTTATACAAACTTTTTTAATATTGGAAACTTCTTGGCCAGAGTTTTAATTTCTTTATGCACAGATTCTTTTATTTTTTTTTCATCTTTGTTTTTTAAGACCTTAATCATAAGTTCAGCGACATATGCACATTCTTTTTCTTTAAATCCCCGCGTCGTGATGGCTGGGGTGCCAAATCTAATTCCCGACGGATCCAGAGGCTTCCTGGTGTCCTCGGCGATGGTATTCATATTTAAGGTAATACCCACTTCGTCAAGCACGGTCTGCGCTTCCTTGCCGGTCACACCCAAAGAACCAAAAACATCGGCCAAAATAAGATGATTGTCGGTGCCACCGCCAATCATGCGAATTTTGTTCTGATGAAAAACTTTTTCCATCGCTTTCGCATTCTTTAAAATCTGCTCTGCATATTTTTTAAATTTTGGTGTCATCGCTTCTCCAAAAGCCACAGCTTTTGCAGCAATAGTGTGCATATGAGGACCACCTTGGATTCCGGGGAAAATTGATTTATCAATTTTTTTAGCTATTTCTTCATTCTCGCGCGTTAAAATTATCCCTCCGCGCGGACCGCGGAGTGTTTTGTGAGTAGTGGAAGTTATAATGTCAAAACCATCATCAAAAGGATTGCGCAGCGCGCCGGCGGCGATAAGCCCGGCAATGTGCGCCATATCGGCCATCGTGACAGCGCCAACTTCATGAGCAATTTCTACAAATTTTTTATAATTGAGCGTGCGTGAGTAAGCAGAAAAACCGGCTAAAATTATTTTCGGCTTTTTTTCTAATGCCACTCGGCGAAGTTCTTCATAATCGATTTCTCCCGTTTCAGTATTCTTCATTTTATACCTAACGAAATTATAAATCTTGGCGGGAAGCGTCATTGGATGTCCGTGAGTCAAATGTCCTCCGTGTGATAGGTCCATACCCAACACCGTATCCCCCGGTTCAAGTAGCGCGGCGTAAACAGCCAAGTTTGCAGGAGCACCGGAATGCGGTTGAACGTTGGCAAATTTGCAATTGAAAAGCTTACATACCCGTTCAATTGCGAGACGTTCAATGGCATCGGTAAAATCTTGACCGCCATAATAACGCCGCCCAGGATATCCTTCAGAATATTTATTTGTAAAGACGGAACCGTTGGCTTTCAAAACATCTTCGGAAACATAATTCTCGGACGGAATAAGCTCTAATCCTTCCCTCTGCCTTTTTTCCTCCCCTTTTATCAACTTTTCTACTAGTTTGTCCCGCATGTTTATAATATAACAGATTATTTGTCAAAAGAAAATAATATATTTTGGCTATCTGATTTTATAATTATAGTGCCAAGCAAGTCAGTCCTAAAAATTTCTGCGCCAAATTGGGCCAAGGTATCCAGGGTTTCTTGATGCGGATGGCCGTAATTATTGTCTTTGCCGTCCGAAATAAACGCATACGAAGGAGAAACAGCTTTTACAAACTCTCCAGAGGTAGAAGTTCGCGAGCCATGATGTCCGACTTTTAAAATAGTGCTCTTGAGTTGGGCTGGAGAATTTTCAGAAAGAATTATTTTTTCTGTTTTCATCGTGCTATCGCCAGCAAGCATAATAGAGGTACTGCCATAATAGAGACGTGCCACGGTTGACCCATCATTCGTCGCCCAAACCGACACGTCGCGATCCGGAAATAAGATGTCTATGAATGCGCCTCCTCCAATATTTAATCTCATTCCTTTTTTGGCTAAAATATCCGGAATACTCTGATTCTTGATTTCCATTTTCAAATTTTGAAATGTTTTGGAATCACTCAAAGTGCCCGGTTCGAAAACCTCACCCACTTTATAATTTTTTAAAATATCCAAAATCCCGCTGATGTGGTCCGCATCCGGATTGGTAATAACTATCGCATCAATGCTTTTATCAAATGGAGACATTACGCGCGAAAGCGGGCCCAAAACTTTATGCGCCGGTCCCGCGTCAAATATAATTTGCGTCCCGACCGGCGATTCTATGAAGAGCCCGTCGCCTTGGCCGACATCCAGCATTGCAAAAGTGAGCCCTCGATGAGAATTTTGCCAATCTAGGCGGACAAGAAAAACATTAGCCGCTAAAAGTAAAAGTGTTAAAACAAGCAACCAGTACTTTTTAGTAGATGTTTTGTATTGTTCCAACATATTACAATACTAACATGAAAAAATTTGAAGAGATAAAATTCAATTGGGAAGCTATAGAAAATAATTTTATGAAGGCAAAATGAAAAACGTTTTGATACTCCTGCCAAAAAGTCTATAAATAAAATAGACGTAGATTAAAATTGTTAAAAATAATGGAAAATCTGGAAAAGCAAAAGACGCAAATGGCAGATTGGAGAAGAAACTGATTACCGCCAACTCGTAATGCAAAAACAAATATGAAATAAAGCCGACTGGCACAGCAAACACATACCAAATTAGCCCCGCCAGACCAGTCAGGAAACCGAGCATCATCGTCAGTGGTATGAATGGAAGAATTAAAACATTGGCGGGCAAGGCAACCAAAGAAAAATTGCCCATTTGATAAAGAATAAAAGGAAAAACAAAAATATAAGCGGCGACCGTGATGGATACAATATCCCGTAACTCAAAACGCGCCGGCACCCATAAAAAATATTTTTCAATTCTAGGCGCGAGAAATATCACTGCGACCGTTGCCAGAAAGGAAAGCTGAAAGGAAACATCGTACACCAGCAAAAACGGATTAAGAATTATCATAAATACGCCGGCCAGAACGAGCGCCCGGGCGACATCATAATTTCGCCCAGTCGCCCGGGCGACCAGGGCCAAGGTTGCCATTATGCCTGCGCGAATAGCCGTAGAACTTCCTCCAGTCATCATAATAAACAGTAAAATCGCCAAGATGCCCATTCCGATGCCAAGATTTTTCGGTAAAAAGGCGAATAATTTCATAAACCATTCGGCCACGATCGTCACATTGTAGCCGGAAAGCGCAACGATATGTATCGTGCCGGTATTTACAAAACTCTGCTTGAAAGCTTGATTAAAAGAGGACTTTTCGCCCAGAATAAGTCCGCCCATCAATAAACTCTCCGGATTCGTGATGGCAAAATTCATTTTTTCCAAAAACTTTTCTTTAGCGAAGAATAACGCGCTTTTGAGTTTGTTGCCATTCCCGCGTGAAACAATTTCGATTTTTGGATAATTCATCACGTATAAAATCCCGTCTTTGCGCAAATAATTTACATAATCAAATTCTTTTCCTTGGTCGGTAGTAAAATTCTCCGGCTTTGCCAATTTGCCAGAAAAATTTATCTCATCTCCATATTTATAATCTTCATCCAGATTAGTAGAAAGTAAAATCTTTATTTTATTTCCCTCATTTCCCGCCTCAATCGTTAATTTCTGATTATTTTCGCCAATATTTGGCTCATCAATAACTTCTCCAGACAAAGAAATTTTTTGACCCACATTAGACTTAAAAATGCTGGGTTCTGGAATATCAACCATGTGGAATCTTAAAATTCCAAGACAAAATGCTAAAACAAAAACTGAAATTAAAATTCCCTGATTATTTTTGGAAACAAGCGTAAAAAATAGAAGTAATGCCAAAAAAACTGCTCCAAATAAAATAGCCAAATAAAAATTCACAAAAACAAAAGAGCGCAACAGCACTCCGAACAAAAAACCGAAACAAATTATGTAAAAAACTCTATCGCGCATTTATTTATTTTTTATTTTTCAATTTTACTGGATTCCCATCCGCAAAACTTGTAGCTATTTCGTCAGCTCGATTGTTGTATTTATTTTCATTATGTCCTTTGACATAAGTCCATTTTGGTTTTAATTCTTTTGTAAGCTCATATAATTCTTCCCAAAGTTCACGATTAAGTATCGGCTTTTTATTAGCATTGCGCCAATTATTTTTCATCCATTTTTGTATCCATTTAGTGATTCCCAAAATCACATATTTTGAATCGGAAAAAATTTCCAAATACATAGGTTTAACCTCTGTATTTGGTTTGTGTTTTTTAATATATTTGAGCGCTACCATGGGTGCAGTGAGTTCCATTTGATTGTTCGTCGCATATTCCCTTCTTCCGCCAATTTCAAAAACATTTTTTCCAAAAATAAAAACAGCGCCCCAGCCGGCTTTCCCGGGATTCCCTTTCGCCGCACCATCGGTATAAATTTTTATTTTATCTGTTCCTTGTTTCATCTTTTATTTTTACATAATATCAACTATTCTTAATCTTAGCTCTTCGCGACCGCGAAAACGAGACAAATCAAAAGTCGCCAGTAAATTTACATCTAGTCCCTCTGATATTTGGTTTTCAAAAGAATCAATATCGGAAAAAAAGGAAATTGCTATCGCTTTATTCTTGTTTATGTCAGAAAAGATAATTTCCAAGTGCTCACCGGAGCCATTTTTGCCGAATTTTTTTATTTTTTCTATTTTTACATTTTCAAAAAGAAAAACGGGCTTGGGATTTCCAAGTCCAAAAGGCGCCAGCTTTTCTATTTCGCGCCAATTTTTCATATTGACTTCGGAAAGATTTAACACAAGATCGCTCTTTAAGGCAAGACCTTGGACTCCCTTAAGGTCTTGCCTTTCTAATTCTTTTTGGCTCTTTTTTATTTTATTAAAAGAGACCGACAATCCTTCTTCCAAAAAATGAATTTTTTCGTTGTGTACCGTAAACCCCCCAGCCAGCTCATGTCCGCCAAAATCAATAAAAGATTCACTATTTTCCGTCATAAGCTCCACGACCGACACCGACCCGTCGCTCCGGCAGGACCCCTTAATGCAATCATTCTCGTCTTTACCCCAGACAAAAACGGGTTTCTGGTATTCGTCTGATATTTTCCCAGCCACCAGTCCTAAAACACCAACTCGCCACTCAGGATTACCTATTACTATCACTTCTCTTATCTCTCTCTTTTCAAATTTTTTATTCACCTCACGCATAATTCCGGTAACAATTATTTTCCTTTCGTCATTAATTTTTGACAAATGATCAACGAGCACGCCTGCCTCTATTTCATCGTCTGTAGCCAGAAGCTCATAGGCCCGCATCGGATCATCCATCCGCGACGCAGCGTTTAACCGCGGAGTTATCATAAAACCTACATCATCCTCTGAAAGATATCGCTGTTCGATATTAATTTTCGCCAGAAGTTTTTGTAGTCCCGGACGGAGGGATTTTTTTAGAACCTTCATGCCGAAATACGCCATCGCTCTATTCTCACCCGTCAGCGGAACCATGTCGGAAAGCGTTGCCAGACCCGCCATATCCAGCATCCATTTTTCTGCGCCCTTTTTAATTTTGAAATATTCACCATATTTTTCTATAAAAGCTTGAGCCAGTTTGAAAACGACACCCGCTCCGCAGAGTATTTTCTCCGGATAATTGTCTACTTTAGGATTTAAAATCGCATAAGCGCGAGGCAAAATTTTCTGAGGAATATGATGGTCGATAATTATCACATCAATGCCATCCACTTCCGCTTGAGCTATTTCCGCCACCGCGGTAATGCCAAGGTCAATGGTTATTATAAGTTCTGCTCCGGATTCCTTAAATTGTTTTATCGCGTCAAGATTAAGGCCATATCCCTCAGAATGTCTGTGCGGGATGTAGATTTCATAATTTACATAATTTATTTTTTTAAATAAATCGTTGAAAATAACCGCCCCGGGAATTCCATCACAATCATAATCCGCATAAATAATTATTTTTTCTTTGTTATCTGTCGCTTTAAATATTCTGATGCAAGCTTTCTCCATATCTCTCATTAAAAAGGGGTCGTGAAAATCCCGCTCGTAATCCGGGTTCAAAAAAATTTCGGCTTGTGCCGAATCAGTTATACCCCTTTTTTCTAAAAGTGTCCGCAATAATTCGCCATATCTTTTCATAAATTGAATTTTAGCATATAATTGGAATATGGAAAATGACTGTATTTTTTGCAGAATTATAAAAAAAGAAATCCCTTGCGCAAAAGTTTACGAAGATGAAAATTTTTTGGCTTTTTTAGATATCCAACCGGTTTCGGATGGGCATATTTTAATTGTTCCCAAAAAACATATTATTTGGATGCAGGACGTCGATGATGAGATAATCTCGGAAATTTTTAAATTATCTAAAAAATTGATGAAGGCGATAAAAAACGGGCTAAAGTGCGACTATGTGCAAGTTTCCATCGTCGGTAAAGATATCCCGCATTTTCATATACATTTGATTCCGAGATATTTTAAAGATAATTTATCTCAATTTCCAACAAAAAAATACCAAGACGGAGAATCAAATGAAGTTGCAAAAAAAATTATCCAAGCGCTTTAATACCAGGCAAGGTCCCGTTTACAAGAAAATCAAGCGTGGCTCCGCCGCCGGTAGAAACAAAAGAAAATTTTTTCTCCCTCTTCATTTTGGAAATCAATGCCACCGTGTCTCCCCCGCCGATAATACTTTCAGATTTTGAATTTGCGACTAATTTTAATATTTTTTTAGTGGCTTCGGCGCCTCTGTCTTCGTATTTGCCGAGCGGTCCGTTCCAAAGAATAAGCTTGGATTTTTTGATGAGTTGTGCGAGATTTTTAACCGCTTCCTCTCCAATGTCCAAAATAATTTCGTTTTTCTTGACTTCATTCGCTTTTTTGTTGACGAGTTTGTCGCCTGACTTCACCACGACATCGCCCGGCAAAATTAATTTTTTATTTTTTAATAATTCTCCAATTCCATAATTTGTATCGCTAACTAAAGATTGTCCAATTTCATACCCTTTGGCTTTCAAGAAATCATTGAGTAGCGCTCCGCCGATAAAAACATGGTCCGCCAGCTTTAAGTATTTTTTAACCAAGGGCATTTTAGTTGAAAATTTGGCTCCGCCTAAAATAAAAAGAAACGGGTGTTTGGTTTTCCTGAAAGCATGGGATAAATTTTTTACTTCTTCTTCAAACTGAAAACCGGCAAAACTCGGAATATATTTAGGAAGTGAAACTATCGAGGCATGTTCTCTGTGAGAAACCGAAAAAGCGTCATTAACATAAATATCCCCTAGGGTTGAAAGTTTTTTGGCGAAAGTCGGATCATTTTTTATTTCTCCCGGAAATTTTCTGATGTTGTCAAAAAATGTAACTCTATTTTTAGCTATTTTTGAAATTATAAAAAAACGTTTTATTACAGGCTTAAGACTGGCTGTGCCATTTTTGCCAAGATGTGTTATTAAAATCATTTTCGCGCCCCTTTTTTTTAAAAAATTAATAGTCGGCAAAGTTTTTTTAATCTTAAAATCATCTTCAACTTTGCCGTTTTTAATGGGAACATTAAAATCTACCCGTAAAAGCACGGTTTTTCCTTTTACATTTTTTATTTGTTTAATGTCTCGCATATTTTTACAATCTCCGCAAATTTTTTTGCATCCAAGCTCGCGCGACCCGCCAGTAATCCATCCACGCCCCCGTTTTTTAAAAACTCTTCCGCATCTTTTTCGTTGGCGGAACCGCCATAAATAATCCTCATATTAGACACTTCTTCCCCAAACTTATCAGAAAGTATTTTGCGAATAAAAATGGCCATCTCTCTAGAATCATCAGAGGTGGCATCTTGGCGATTAGGAGTGCTGGAAATCGCCCAGATTGGTTCATAAGCAATGGTGATTTTGGAAATTGAATTTTTGGAAATTCCAGCCAGACATTCTTCTAACTGCATTTTAACCAAATTAAAATAACCGTGATTTTCATCACGCGCACTTTCTCCTACGCAGAGTATCGGACGAAGCCCGGCCGAAAGCGACGCTCTGACTTTTTTATTTACATCAGTATTGCTTTCTCCCAATGCGCGCCTTTCCGAATGGCCCAATATTACATATCTAGCGCCGATATTGTAAAGCATTTCAGCCGAAACCTCCCCGGTATAGGCGCCCACATCTCCCCAGAAAGCATTTTGTGCGCCTAAATTTATCTTTTTAGATATTTTTTTTAATTTTTCCAAATATAAAAACGGCGGACAAATTACAACTTCTGTTTTTTTTACAGTAGAAACATTTTTTGCCACATCATTAAATAATTTTTCCGCTTCCTTTAACGTAAGCGGATTCATTTTCCAATTGCCGATAATAATCTTTTTGGACATAAAGAAATTATATCATATCCATAAAAAATTAAGTTTTATTGAGTTTCTCCCCAGCTTTGAATATTCCATCCACCGGATGGTCCGGAAGAAAAATTAGAGTTTGCAAGACCTGAAAGATAATGAACTTCTGCGCCGTTGTCTATAATAATACCATTCCCTACCACTTCATTTAGTTCAACGTTGTTGTTAAGATGCACTGTGCCATTTTGAGCATTTACGAGTATAGCACCGACATTATTTAAAATCTCTATAGCATTTAAACCAGAACACCCAGCAGGACACGTGCTGGTAGTTGTAAGTAAAACATAACTACCCTCACTCCCAGAACCAAAAAACTCAGCATTATTAGATAAAACTACTCGTCCGTCTGAAATAATAATACCACCCGTAGGACCATAAGAACTGCTTAAAGAAATTTCAGCACCATTATTAGTGGTAATATTTCCCACCACATAAATAGTACCGGCAATAGTAAGATTGGCGTTGATAGCCAAGTTGCCGGTAATTTTTTTAGGTCCTAGGGTTGCTGGAGATGAAATAGTTAAATTGCCAACAGTGGTTCCCCCTAATTCAGCATCTGCTTTCCACTTATCAACCATAGCTTGTGTAATGGGCATATCAACCACACCTGGGTCAGCTTGTGATGTATTACAAGATTTATTATTACCTGTTCCAGTTTGACAATAAAGATTGCCGGCAACAGTAGAGTTGGTAACAGTATGAGCTCTAATATCTCCCACACCTCCTTGTCCGACATCTACGTTATCAATGACCCCAGAAGCTCCGACTGAAAAAGCAGACCCTGTAATAATGGCACCATTTGATCCAGTGATGTTGCCATTTGAATAAACATTACCATATACTATTGCATTCCCAATAACAAATCCTCCTATACCAGCTTGAATACCATAATTAAAAGAGATTCCGTCTCCAGTGCTCAGTATAAGTTCATTCGTTCTTTGCCTTGAAGAAACATCACCTAAAGAAGAAATAGTTTTTTTATTATAACCAGAGTCTGTTATTATAGCTGTAGCTGAATTTCCTTCTAAGGTAATCGTATCTGTAGACCCCATGGTTTTGGCAGTCTTTAGGCGAAAATATGCATCTTCCATTGCCGATTCAGAAAGGAAAAAACTCTGATGAGATTTTATTAAATCATTAGATATTTTAAATTCGCGCACGGTGGGAGAAACAAGCCCGGAAATTATTGCCAAGGAGATAAAAAGGAAAAAAACAACGGATATCAGCATGGCCGCGCCGGATTGATTGTTAACTTTTCTTTTCCTCTTTTCTTGCATTTTTTAATTCGTAATTCGCAATTTTTAATTAATTAATAATCCCCTCTCAAAACAACCGTGTCGTAAAAATCCTGCGTGCGAACCAGTGTATCGTTAACAGATTTTACGGTCAAGAGTATTTTGATGGCTTTCCCTTTGGCTGTGGTTATCTGCGTAAAGCTAAGAGCTGTGACGTCTATGTTCGGCGTATTTAAGTTTCCAGTAAGCACCCCGTTCTCCAAAAGTTCAAGATCGGAACCGGAGAGTGAGAATTTCACCGTTTTGTTTGCGCCGGTATCGTTTCTGGTGTTGAGCGTTAAGTCGTTGCCACTAATTGCCCCTACATCATAGGATGCCCTAATTTCTCTCCCTATCCTTTCCATTATAGTTCCGCTTCGCGCGAGCTCCGCCTGTATGGAGGTCTCTCGGAACGATCTGGCCATTGTAATTATCGCGTCAATTGCCAATAAGGAGAGAATAGTAAAAAAGGAAATATAAAAAAGAAGTTCCAAGAGGACATACCCGTGTTTTGTTTTATTGTTCTTTGTCATGAAAAAATATCAGATATATAAAACTGCAATGTCTTGGTTATCGTTGTTCCCCCTTCTGGCCAAGATACCGTCACGGTTATTAACTTTGTTCCCGGGTCGTTGGCGCCCGTGGTGGAAATATCTTTCGTGGTATTGTCGCGATTAACATTCGCAATGCTTACGGTGCGAGTGAAAATGCCCACCATGTTGGCGGTTGGGGACAATGTCCAGGTATTGGCCGAAAAAGTCGGATAATAGTCCGTATCCGCAGTCAGGCCGGAAATATTAGTCCAGGCGTTGTCTCTTTGTATTCTGACCGCCTCCGCCCCTTCTTCCAATAAAAACGCCGCCTGGGTCGCATGGAAAGCTTGGCGGGAAACATAAACGGATTTTTGAGAAACTGTCATGGCGACCAAAATGGAAACCGCGATAATAGAAACAGCTATCAGCACCTCAATTACCATAAATCCCCGCCCGCAACGCTTCGCGTAGCGATTCGGGCGAGCCTGTTTTTGAAAATTTTTTTTCATTACTCTAATTCATACTGGCAGAACCAGTCGCCGATATGGTAATAACTTTTGAAAAAGACGAGGTGGAAATGGTAATCGTACCAGTCTTGCTGGGCGTGCCGGAAAGGCGGTTGAAATAAATATCGCACGGGATAGAAGGTGTGCAACCAAGCACAACATTTGTAATACTGGCTGGTGTTATAATATCTATCGTTTCATTGCCGCTGGTACTAGGTGAAAAAGCTGTCCCTTTAAAAATTATAACTTTGCCAGACTGAAAACGCACTCCGTAAGAAGAAGAATTTATGGATGCCAGTGTTTGCGACCGAGCTTTATTTAAGCTTGATATTATGTCACCCACGGCGCTTTTGAGCACTTGGTTTTCTCTTATTTTTGAAAATTGCGGAATTGCAATTGAAAATATAACACCGAGCACGGCAATCACGACCAATAATTCTATTGCCGTTATACCTTTTTTATGACGGTTCGTTTCCATGTTAATTTATATTGCCTAAAACCGAATATAACGGCGAAATCATTGAAATAGCGAAAAAGCCGACTCCTGTGCCGATGAGAATCATCAGGACGGGTTCAATAATTATAGAAAGATTTTTTGTCTTATTTTCAACCTCCTCCTCATAAAATGAGGCAACCTGAAGCAACATATCGGATAATTTCCCGGTTTCTTCTCCAACCTGAATCATTTCGGACATCATTATGGGGTAAAGATCGGTGTGGGTTTCAAAAGCCTGAGAAAAAGGAGCCCCTTTTTCTACCACTTCTTTTGCTTCATTTAAAACTTTTTTATAGTAAATATTTTGCACCACATCTTCGGTTATTTCCAACGCTCGCGTAATAGAAACACCAGAAAGTAAAAGTGAAGACATGGTGCGGGCGGTGCGGGCGGTATTTAATTCTTTCGTTAAATTGCTGATAACCGGAATTTTCATAATAACAAAATCAATATATTTTGCCATAGATTGGGCGCGAAAAATTAAATATAAACCAAACCCAGCGCCGAGGATGATTACAAAAGTTAATATCAGATTGCGTGAGAAAAAATTACCAAAGAAAATAAGGAGACGGGTGGAAAAAGGCAAGGTAACGCCAAGAGATTTAAAAGTGTTGGCCAACGTTGGCACCACAAAAGCAAACATTAAAACACCGATAACAACCATCGCCGACATAATAATTCCTGGATAGATAAGCGCCCCTTTTACTTTTTTAGTCAAATTATGCGATTTTTCCAAATTAAGCCCGATATCAGAAAGCGCGTTGGCGAGATTGCCGGATTCTTCACCGGCGCGCGTCATGGATATAAAAAGTTTTGAAAAAACGCCCGGAAATTTTTCCAGCGCGGAAGAAAAAGTCTTACCGGCATTGATGTCGGCCGAAAGGGAAATCAAAATTTTATCAAGAGCGGAATTTTTGGTTTGCTTTTTTAGAACTGACAATGCTCTGAAAAGCGAAAGACCTGACCGGATCATTCCGCTTAAATTTCTGGTGAAAATAATCTGTTCCCTGACGCTTACTTTTGAAAAAATACCGGCGAGGGTGGAAAATTTATTAGTCAGGCCTTCTTTCTTTTCTCTGATTGACAAGGGAATATAACCCCGAGACCTAATCTCTCGAGCCAGAGAAAAACGGTCGGCCGCATCCAGTGTGTTTTCTAAGATTTCTCCTGTTTTTGATTTTGCGCTATATGAAAAAAGCATCCCGGTACTAAAATTTTAAGTTCTTATTTATAATGGTCATTTGTTTTAATCAAAAATTTGGTACGGGATAAATTTTTTACTCGGAAACAACGCGGAACACTTCTTCCAAGGTGGTCACGCCGAGCACCGCTTGAAAAACTCCGTCTTCAATCATTGTCATCATTCCTTCTTTTTTTGCTTGTGCCTCTATTTCATCCTGGGAATTGCCGCCAGTAATCATTTCCTTGATAGTAGATGTGACTTTCAATACTTCATGCATGCCGATGCGATTTGAGTACCCGTCTTCGAATTCGCTACTCTTGACCGCTTTATAAAAAGGAATTTTATCCCAAGTATCGTTGGCGCCAATAATGTTTTCAGTTTTCAAAAATAGGAGTACGCGGTCCAAATCAACAATCTTCCCGAGATTTTTTATTTCGGCCGGCGATAAGAAATATTTTTCTTTATTCGGAGTGAGCTTACGGATCAATCTTTGCGCAATTATTGTTTTAACGGTGGCAGTTATTAGAAAGGGTTCAACGCCCATATCAATCAGTCTCGGTATCGCGCCAGCCGCGGAACTGGTGTGAATCGTGGAGAGAACCAAATGTCCCGTGAGCGAAGCATTGACGGCCAGCCCCGCTGTTTCCCCATCGCGAATCTCTCCCACCATTATTATGTCCGGGTCTTGACGCAAGAGTGAACGAAGCCCGTTGGCAAATGATAAACCAATCTCGGGTTTGACTTGTGTTTGATTGACTCTCGGCATTTGGTATTCAATCGGATCTTCCACGGTGGAAATATTAACTTCCGGCCTATTTAAAATATCAAGCATGGTGTAGAGCGTGGTCGTTTTTCCGCTTCCGGTCGGACCGGTAGCCAGCACCATTCCTGTTTTGAGTTTTAATGAATTATGTATTTGTTCCAAGCCCTCACCATGAAAACCAAGAATTTCCAAAGTAAATCCGTGCGCATTTTCTTTTAAAATCCTGATAACTGTTTTTTCCCCAAAGAAAGTCGGCAAAGTAGAAACGCGAAAAGAAATTTTTTCTCCATTTTGCTCTATTTTAAACCGGCCGTCTTGGGGCAATCTTTTTTCATCCAGTTTTAAGTTGGACAATACTTTAATGCGAGCAGTTATGCCCGACCCGGCATTTTTATTTAAGACCATCGCATCATGCAGAATACCGTCTATTCGGTAACGCACCGTCAGTTCTTTTTCTCCCGGTTCAATGTGAATATCGGATGCATTTTGCAAAATTGCGTGGAAAATCAGAGAATCCACAATTTTCACTACTGGTAAATCTTCTGCCATTTCTTTCAGTTCGGTTTCGGATTTTTCACCCTCTTCCTTGAAAGAAACACCAAGCGAATTAGATTCTTTCTGAATAATATCTTGAAACTCGGCTTTTAAACTTTGCCGATATTGCACCAGCATAGCTCGAATGGAAGAAGTGTCAGTCAGCCGGGGTAAAATTTTTAATCCGGAACGTTTTTTAATGAAATCAATCACCGGCAAATCGTCAACATCCAGCATTGCCACTTCCAAACCATTTTCACTCTTTTTATAGGCGACAATATTATAATTGCGCGCAATCGGCTCGGGAATTAGAGAAAGAACAGAAAAATCAATTTTCTGACTTTGATTAGTTAAGCTAATGAACGGTATGCCTAAAACAAAGGCCTCCATTCGCTTCAAATCAGTTTCAGATATTTTTCCATCGGAAAGCAAAATATTGCCAATTTTTTGTTTTTTAGTTTCAGCTTTTTGTAATGCATCTTCAAAGTCCGTTTTAGATACGAGCCCCGACTCCAGAATAAATTTCTTTAACTGTTCTTCGTTGATTTGCATCTATACAGTATAACAAAAAATCCCCCCAATGGGGGATTTTTTGTTAATTTTCTATAAAGGTCGGTTTTTTCCTCACCGTAACTGTTGCATTTCCTGTCGATGCGGACACGCCATTGCAAGTGACTGTATAGGTAGTCGTTGAAATTGGACTGACCGAAAGACTGCCAGAAGTGGCGCCACCGGTGTTAAAGTTTGTACCTGTGCAGGACGTAGCGCCTGATGAAGACCAAGTAAGTGTCGTAGAATTACCCGAAACTATTGTTGTTGGGTTGACGCTAATAGTTACACTAGTGCAGGCCGGAGTACTGCAAGTTTGGTTTTTGGAAGAATTTCCGCCATCCAGCAAACTGCAATCAGCTCCTCCGTTGGCCGGAGCCGGATTGGTGCAAGTGCGAGTGCTGGTTTGAGTTCCCGTTTGGCCGCAAGCGGTTACACTACAAGCACTCCAGCCACTCCAAGCGCTCCAACCGCCGTTGACTACATTAGCACAAGTACTCCCATCCCAAGCGCCGGAGACGCAAGTTACAGAAGATGAAGCAATGGTACTTTGGGCAAGCAAGACGGCATTGTTGTAGAGATAAAAAGTATCACCACCCCATTTAACTGCGAGCGGTACATCGGTGCCTGAATTTCCAGTGGCTACGGTGATGTTTATGGGTTTCGTAATAGTAGAAGTGCTGGCGGGATTGGTGGTAGTCCAAGAGAAATTTATATTACAACTACTTGCTCCCAACGCAATAGCGCAAGAAGGAGACGGGTGAGTGAGAGTACCGGACATGACAGGAATGACAGTCGTCGTAAACGTTACATCAGCGCCATACGACGTACCGACACTGTTGGTGGCATAAGCGCGAACGTGATAAAGAGTATTGGCTGTTAGTCCGGCCATGTTGCTTGTCCAAGGACCACCGATTGCCCAGCCATTGGTTGTTTTTGTTGAGAGAGCGGTTGTGGGATTTATCGCTGTGCTCCAGACGATGCCGCTGACTGTCACGGCTGCTCCTCCATTGGAAGATATGTTTCCACCACCGGTGGCAGTAGTTTGAGATATGTTTGTAACTGGAGTTGTGGTGGTGATGGTTGGGACGACCACAACGGAACCAACGGTATAGGCGCTTGTTGTTTGATTGTTTGTTTCGTTCGTTTCGGTCACATAACCAAAAGAATCAACAAATGCGCGACCCGTATAACTGCCTGCGCTTGCTATTGTCCAGTTTGTGCCACCCTCCCACAAAGAAGTATTTTGGGTAATGGAATAAGTTTTGCTTTGCCCGGCCGCAATAGAACTGAAATCTGCCACATAAACAATGCCACCGGTGCCAACAGCCACAGCCGAGGGCTGGTTAGAATAAAGGCTTATATAGAAGAATGCTTGTGAACTTGTGGTTGGCGACGTGCCGATATTTTGGATAGTAACAGAGGGATAAATTTGTTCGCCGGGCGCAAAGGTTGTTTTTGTGTTGCCGCTAGAATTAGTAAGATGAAAATCGGTAATTGTCAGGTCTGAGGGGCCGCCTCCACCACCCACAGTTACAATGCAGGAAAAGCTACTTGCCCCGCTTGATACCATAACTATCTTGTCCCCGCTTGTGGAATAAGAAGTGCTAAAGAAAGAGCCTGAACCAGAAGGAGGCGAGCCGCCTGGCGCTGACCAGGTGTACGAGCCAATGCCGCCTGTCGCTGATAATGTAGCAGCTTGACTAACTGACACATTTTGCACAGAAGGAGAGCAGGAAAGCGAAGTAGGCGCGCTAATACTTACCGTTGCCGAACAAGAACCAGAACCGTAGGCATTGGAACATGAAAGTCCATAAGTAGTGTTTGTGCTAATTGGGCCATATGATTGAGAGCCGCCGCTCACGCTCTTTGAACCAGACCAGCCGCCTGAGGCAGTGCAAGAGGTAGGACTATTGATAGTTGACCAGCTAAGCGTTCCTGAAAGCGGCGCTGTTCCTAAACTCGGAGAAGCCGTAAGAGTGCAGGTTGGCGCACTGCCAGAGACTCCGCTTTGACTGATTGTAAAAGTTTGACCGCCAGTAGTAATAGTGCCGGTTCTAGCTGCTCCGGCATTTGACGCCACTGAATAATAAACAGTGCCTGAGCCAGAGCCTAACGAGCCACTGGTTATAGTTATCCAAGAATAAGCAGTGGAAGCTGCCCAGGCACAGCCAGCAGTCGTAATTACAGAAAAACTAGCCGAACCTCCGGAAGATCCGTAAGAAGCGCTGGTGGGTGAAAGGGAATAACTGCAGCCAGTGGTAGTAACATTAGTAGTAGACTGAGCAAGAATACCGGTTTCAGTCCAATCGGCTTTGACAGCCTTGATAGAATAAGTGTAAGTTCCGACTGGCTGATTCCAATCAGTTGCTGAGCCTGAGGTATTAGCGGTCTGGTTCCAAAGAAAAGCTCCATTCTTATAAATTTTGACTAAATTAGGAGGGTTGGCAACATTGGAAGAAGTCCAGGAAACCGCAACATTGCACGGCGCTGTGCAAGATGCTGTACTGCTGATGGTACCAGAGGGACTTCCGGGAACACTAACATTAACTGTCACACTATCCGAATC
>Ga0315273_10001333_pt1 | contig 27965 bp, 31 predicted proteins | sample YL17G02_0_MG_FD_205753 | JGI IMG/M metagenome (GOLD analysis project Ga0315273, IMG submission 205753) | Sediment microbial communities from Yellowstone Lake, YNP, Wyoming, USA - YL17G02_0 | ecosystem: Environmental > Aquatic > Freshwater > Lake > Sediment | place: USA: Wyoming | collected... | reverse complement strand
CCCGGGAGGACCGCGAGGACCGTGCCCGCTCTCCAGGACGCGAGCCCGCCGCCCGTCCTGTATTCGACCTCGTCTCCGACCTCAAACGTCACAGCGCTGCTCCTGCATCTCCCGGGACGTAGACCGCCGGACCGATCGCCGTGGCGACTCCGATCGCGATCGCGTCCATCAGCCGGAGCGCCTCCGCCTCGGAGTCGACCCACCAAGTATGGAACAGTTCCCGGTCCGAACTCGCGAGCGTCCAGCGCGCGTGGACCGTCCACTTCCCGGGCTGCTCCAGGCTCTTGATCGAGCCAACCTGGATTCTCCGCTCCCTCTGCTCATCCTCCACGACGACGTAAACGCGCGTGTGCGAATTCTCCAGATCGAGCCGCGTCCATCGAGCCGTTCCCATCCTAGCCCTCGCCTTCCTGCGCCGCCGCTGCGTGCGCGCTGTCAATGCTACCACGAGCGCGCTCGATCGAGCGACGCCAATCGAACGAACTCGACTCCCACAGTCGGACTCCGCGAGTCCCGGAGGAGTAGCTCCTCCAGCGACGCGAGCACCAGGAGCAGACCACGGCGAAGGAGAACTCTCTGCTCCCTACCTCGCAGCCGCAGCCGCAGCGATCCGGGAGAGCCTCCCGCGCAGCCGCAGCGCTGCAGCCTGGACACGGAACGATGATCTGCTCCCGCTGAATCCGCCGGACGAATGTCGCGAACGCGACCAACGATTCCGGGCTGTCGGAAACCGGAGCCGGAGCCGGAGCCGCCTTCGCTTTGCGAGCAGGAGCGCGCCGGGTCGCTGTCATCGCGGCCACGTCCCGTGGACCACGATCTGTCCGTCGACTCCCGCGAGCCCCTGGACGCAATCGCCGGTCATGCACAGATAGCAGAGGTCGTGCGGAGCCTCGACGCGCCTCGGAGGACGCTCGTGCCTCGACCCTCCCTCCCGCGCCTCTGTCGGATAGACGTGGACCATCGGTCGACGCCTCCGGACCTCGACCATCGGACCTCGTCTCTCGACTGCTCTCATCGCTCGTCCTCCTGCTCTCGCACAAACGCAATTGTCTCATCGACCATCAGATGATCGATTCCCGGGTGCGCGTGAACCGCTCGGTGAATCCGATCCTCGCCGGAGAGGACCGCGAGCCGGACACATTCCCGGACCGCCTCCTCTGCGCCTCGCAGATAGTCGCGCAGCCGCTCCAGGACTCGCTCCCGCTCATCGTCCGGGACGCTCTGGAGAGGCTGTCCGAGAGCAGCGCGAACCGCCGTGTCGCGAACGACCCGGACCAGCGTCTCCACGATCTCGTCCGCGACTATCGCTTCCACACGACCTCCAGCCTCGGACAAAAACCGGAAGCGCGCAACGCTGCAGCCTGCGCAACGCGCAAAACCTCGGAGCGTCGCCGGAGATGCAGTAGCCCGAGCCCGAGCCTCGACGGCTCTCGGACCTCGATCCGGAGCGCGCCGTCCAGGAGGACGATCTCGCTCGCCTCGACTGCCATCTGGACGCCCGCAGCCGCGAGAGCGAAGCGAGCCTCATCGCGCCTGCGCGCGAACGTCCACGGGTCGAGCGTCATCGACTCCACGCTCCGCGCCGCAGAACGGAGATCAGGATCGCGGACCAGGACGCGACCCGTTTCCGCAACGGCTTGATCTGTAGCCACGCGGGAACGCGCCCGAGCGAGCGCAGGCTCTCGCCCGGGAGACGGTAGGAGATCGCGTCGAGTTCCCGCATCGCCGCGAGAGATCGCTCCGCGAGGTCGTCCTGGTGGTCTGTCATCGCTTCGGCTCCTCCAGAAATGCGTTCTCGGTCCGACCGCAGCCGATCCGCCGATACCCTGCGCGCAGCGCCCGCCGCAGCGCGAGCGAGCGCCGCGCCCGCCACTGTTGCGCTCTCGGGCAAGGGTCGCGGACCTCGCCACGGAGGAGCCTGTAGGCTCGATCCGCGAGCAGAGAGCAGGACACGGGCAACCAGCGACGGCTCTCCGGCCAATCGACCGGAGCCTCGCAGTCGGGACCGAGCGAGAGCAACCACGGATGGCGCGCGAGCGCCCGGGAGTGCCGGTCGACCATCGTCTGGACCACGACCTCCAGGGTGACTCCCTGCCGCTCCGCCTGCCGGAGCAGGACGTGACCGATCGCAGCGTGGTCCGCCTCGCTGCTCCAGCCCGCCTCCGAGACGAACACGCGCATCAGGAGCGCCACGAGGATCTCCCGCGTCATCGCTGCGCCGCCTCGCCCTGGACGATCGATGGGAGCGACCAGAGCGCTCCGCGCGTCCACTCCGCGATCCCGAGAGCGTCCGCGATTCCCTCCTGGACCTGCTTCCCTGCGCCCACGAACCGTCCGTCTCCTCCGAGGATCTCCCGCGCCCGAGCGAGCGCGAGCAGCTTCCCCGTGACCCGATCGGGCTGCTTCCCTGCGCGCTTTCGGAGCGGAGCCTGCCACGTCCCGGGAGCGACCCATAGGACCGAGGTCGGAGCCCTGTTACCCGCCGCCTCGCGCAGCGCTGCGACATAGGTCGGGAGCATCGACGCGCGACGCGCGAGCCGGAGGACCGCCTGCGGATTCTTCCCCATGTACTGTGTCTCAACCACGAACAGGGAGACGCCCGTCTCCGCGCAGAATTTCGCGCAAGCGACAGCCGCCGCCATCGGATAGATCGCGAGGAGCCGCGACGGCGAATAGATCAGGACCGCGCCCGCGTCGCCCGGGTCGATCGCTGCGAACGAGCGAGCCGGGAGAGCGAGGCGGATCTCCAGGAGACGGTCCGCTCGGACCTCGTGCTCACGCAGCATCGCCGCCTCCAATGATGAGCCGCGCGTCGACAATGACCTGTGCCGGATCAGTCGTGAGCGGTCCCGGGACGACGTGCAGCGCGAGCGAGCCGATCCTCACGTCCGGATGGAACATCGCGAGATTCTTCCCGACCTCCGACGACGCCGCGAGCAGGAGACGATCGGACAGCGCCTCGCGCAGCATACGCCCGAGGTCGCCTCCCTGCGCTGCGACGGTCGACCTCACGATCCGCAGCAACTCCGGGATGTCCTGGTCCCGAGCCGCGTCGACATACCTCGCAGTCATCACCGGATCGCTCCGGTTCTCTCGCGACAGCGCAGCGCGCTCCTCGACCTCGGAGAGCCAACGCTCCAACTGCGCCTCTGTCCTCACCATCGGAGCGCCCGCTGTTCGTCGCCGTCCGCCTCTCGCTCCCGCGAGGCTCTCGGAATCGAGAGTCCGCCGCGTGGAGCCCGCATACAGCGGAGATGGATCGGGAGCAGGTCGAAGCGCTTCGCGCGCTCGCTCGCCCAATCGCGGAGTTGCCACCAGGCGAGATCCGCCGGAGCCTCCCGCGCGTCGACGCCCCACTCCTCCGAGAGTACGAGCCGGAGCGTCTCCGCCTCCTCGACGCAGTCTTGGCGCGCGAACTCCTGGTAGGCGTCGACCAGCGCGAGCAGCCGCTTCGCCGCCCGCGCCTCCACGTCCCAAATCGCGACGCGCCAATCTCCGAGGTAGGTGAGTTGCCTCCTCTTATCGCCGCTGATTTTCTCTCCGCGCTGGTCCGCCGCGTGGCTGTCGAGAAGCTCTTGGTCGTCCAGCACCAGGACGTTAGGACGCCCGGGAAACTGCGGAGGACCGAGATCCTCTCTCGCCTGCAGAGTCCTGCGCGCGAGCAGGAGCAGGCTCTCGGGAGTGAGCTTTTCCCCTGCGATCATTTTTGACAGCCCGGAGGCGTTCATCGGCACGATTATAGTCATCGATTCTGCCCTCTTTCATTGCCTGCATTGCTTCGCGCTCCAGTCGAGCGAGATCCGGATCGATCTCGGGAGCCCCTCCGCCCTCGTCCGCCATCGCGATGAACGACTCCAGCTTCTCGCCGGAGCGACAGATCAGAACGATGTCGTTGTACGCCCGCGCCGATTTGTTCTTCCCCTGGTGCCACTCCGACGCGGAGCACGCTGCGATCGCGCGCCGGATCTGCTCCTCTGTGTATCCCTCCGCGAGCCGCGCCTGGAGCGCGCGCCGCCGACCCGCCGTGAGCTTCGCGCGAGGTAGGCTCATGCGCTGTTGCCACCAGCCGAACAGCGCCGCCACGGAGCGATCGTCTGGAGGAGCCTCCTGGACCTGGAGCAGCCGGTCGCCCTCTATGTCAGAGGCGAGCCTGCGCAGCCCGCGCACGAGCGTCGCATCGTCTAGCTCTCCCTCCAGGTAGCGATGCAGCGCCCGCGCGAGACGAGCGCCGACCGCGCGAGTCTTAGGACAGGATTCTGTTCTGGGTGGCGACATAAATTTGGTGTCCCGTGGAGCAGCCGGGACCACGCTGTTCGGAGCGACAGATCAGAACGGGATGTCATCGTCCGCGAATGTGCTGCTACTCGACCACGCAGGCTCCTCGTGCCCGCCGATCTCCTCCTGCGCCCGCTGCTTCGGACCGCGCGCAGCGCGATCGCCGCGCGCAGCGCTGTCGACCGGATCCTTCGTCTTCCACTCGCGCTCGTTCCACTTCTCGATCGCGTCTCGGTCGCTGTCGGAGTAGAGCCTCGGATAGATGATCCGGTCGAGGTCGTAGTTCACGAACACTCGACCGTCGTCCATCGCGTTCTCCTTTCGGGAGACGGTCGCCTTAAACGCTTTGTTTTTGAACGTCGCCGCAATGTCGCGGTCGGAGTCGAGGTCGACTCCCTCCTCGCAGCCGACCGCCTCCATCCACAACTCCAGCCGCTTCCGCGACCCGAGCTTGGACGTGTCGAGCGAGACAGCGGTCCAGAATCCGAGCCCTGCGCTCGGTCCCGCACAGACCTCGAAACGGGTCCGGAGATAGGTCGCTTTGGTCCGCGCGCTGGTCTGCCGCTTGAACCAGACCAACGCCACGACGTAGTCGCCGGGAGGGAGATCGGGCTCGCGATCGCCCGAGTCGTCGCTCTCGCCGCCGGTCCGCGCTCCAGGCTTAAAAATGTTGGTCATGAAGCGCCGCCTTCCTGCGCCGCCGCCGTCGAGCGCTTCGGAGCCCTCGCCTTACGCTCCTGGACCGGAGCCGGAGCGATCGCCTCCAGCGGAGCGGGAGGAGGCTGCAACTCCGCCGGAGGGAGAGGCTCGGGAGGAGCGTCGAGCGCTCCGTTCAGCCGGTCAATCCAGGAGGAGAGATTCGCGACCTCGACCGCGCGCAGCGGCTCACACGGCTTCGTGACCGCGCGCTCGCCCGCCTCCAGCACGACTCCGTACACGACCCGCTCCTGCTTGTCGTGCGTCCGGTACGAGTAGCCCACGACGTTGACCGCAGCGCAGAGGTCGCCCACGAGAGAGCGAGGCGAGAGCTTCGGCTGGACGATCCGCTCGATCACATTTCCGTCCTCGTCCTCCTTGACCCGCTCATCGCGGAGACAGAGGAACACGACGTTCATCGGGAGGTCGCGGAACAGCTTCATCAGGTTAAATGTGCGGTCCGAGAGTACGCCCCAAAACCGTTGTGCGTCGACCGGGAGCCCGTCCTTCCCTGGACGCGGAGGAGCCTGCTCTCGGATCTCCCGCATGAACACCGTGCAGGCATCGGAGAGCGAGTCGAGCACGACCGTCTGTGGCCAATGCTCGACCGGGAGCCGCATGACCTCGATCGGCTCCTGGTTTTTGTCCGTGTCGTCCGTCACGACGAACGGCTTCGTCCGATCGCCGCGCAGAGCCCGCAGCGCGATGCGATAGTCCGCAGCGCGCTCCACGAGCAGGACCGGAGGGATCGGCAAGCCGAGCCTCCGCGCCGCCTGCTTGATCGACGGCATGCCCTGCCGCTCCGAGAGCAGGATAAGCGGAGCCGGAGCCGTGACTCCGAGCGTCGTCTTCCCCGTCCCGCTCGCTCCAGCGATCGCGAACTTCCAGTACTTCTCATCCGGTCTATCGTCTATTCGTTGCATTGCTCTGGTTCTCCTCTGTGTGTTTTCAGTCCGTGCCCGGGAGCGTGAGTTGCGCGCCCTCGCGCATCGCTCGCTCCAAAGTATTCGCCCACTTCTTCACGTCGTCGCTCGCTGTCGCGTTCCGCTCGTCCCGCTCCGCCTTCGCCTCGGTCAAGTCCTGCCACGCGACCTCGACGCGCCGGAGCTTGTCCTCCGCCTCCGCCGTCGACCCGCTCTCCAGCGGAGCCTCGATCGCATTCCCGAACGCCGCCTCCTGCGCGCCGACGATCCGCGACGTAGCGTCTCGCTCCTCACGAGCAGTCGCGAGCGCTTTCTTCCAACGCTCGAAACTCACGACGATCCGCTCCATCGCCTTGACCGCGTCGAGGTCGCCGCCCGCAGCGCGAGCCGCGAGTTCCTTCGCCCGGAGGTCGATCGCTCCTCCTCCTCCGGTCGACGCCTCAGAAGCCGACTTCCGGCCCTTGGGTTTGCCCGGAGGTCGCGCCGCCTTTTTCGGTCCCTGTCGCCTGCTCTGCTCCGCCAACTGTTCGTCCGTCGCCATCTTTCGTGACCTCCTCGTGTGCTGTTTCCGCTATCCGAAATCCCGCCCGCGTCTCCGGACTGTCGTGCAGGCAAACCTTGCGGTAGGCGCACGGCATCGAGTTCGCGAACGTACAGTTGCCCGGATTGCGAGTCCGGAGCGCAGGCTGCGCCATCGCGAGCCGGAGGACTTTCACGTCCGACCGCAGATCGAGGAGCCACGCGCGCTCGTCCTCCTCGGTCCGCGCGAACTCCTGCCGCGAGAACCAGCGATCGGTCTGTGACTGCAGTCGCTCCAGGATCGCCGCCTGCTTTTCGTTGATTGACTTCCCCGTGTTCTCGATCTGCGCCTGGAGCGCCGCGAGATAGAGCGCGCCGGTCGTCTCTACCGCAGCGACGCTCACGGTGCCGTCCTTGTTGGTCGCCGGAGCGCGAGGAGCGGAGCGCCTCACGAGGTTGTATCGGCACCAGCCTCGGACTCCCGCCGCGAGTCTCTCCGGGTCGACCGTCGAGCCGTCGAGAGGTCGCAGGTCGCCGCGCCGCGCGAGGTAGCGGAGCGCCACGAGATAACCGCTCATCTGCGGATCGAGTTGGATCCTCCGCTCGACTCCTGTCGCCGTCGCGTCGCCGTCCGTCGTCTTGTGGTCGTCCACAATGACCTGCCCGGAGTCCGGATCCCACCAGACCGCGTCGATCTTCCCCGTGTACCAGAGCGCGCTCGGTCGACCGCGCGAGTCTGGAGCCGGGACTTCGAACGCCAGTTCAAACGCGAGAGGTACGAGCCGCGCGAGGTCGTGCCGCGTCCGGTCGAAGAAGTGAGAGAGCGTCCAGGAGCCGACCTCCAGGAGCTTCTCCGCGTCCGCCTCCAGCGCTTCGGCTTCCGGCAACGACCAGGCAACGGACGCGATCCGCGAGCGGTACTCCGCGACCAGGAGCGTGAGTTCCGCGACCGCGCCGCGCTGCGCCCGCGCGAGTCGCGAGCGCTGCAACTCCAGGGTCGAGCAGGACGCGACCGCGAGGAGATACTCCTCGTGAGCCGCGCCCGGACTGTCGAGCAGATACGCCGCCCGATAGCCCGCCTCGATTCCCGCGTGGAGCATCACGCCCCACTCCAGCGGTCGAGATCCGACGATCGTCCGGAGCCTCTCCTGGTAGACGAGATCCCATTTCTTCCGGCATGCGTTGAACGTCGCCCGCTCGCTATGCGTGACGACTAGCTTCGTGCTTTTCCTCGACTGCATTCTCTCCGCCTCTCTGTCGACCAGCGTCGACGCCTCGACCCTACTCCAGATCTTTCGCGAGCGCGAGCTTCAATCGGCTCTGCTCCCGCTCCAGCTTTTTGATCGCAGTCTTTGCGCGAGCGAGCAGCCGCCTCGCAGATTCTTCGCGAGCGACCCATCCCGCCTGGAGTTTCCGCGAGCGGAGCAGCGCCACCATCCTGCGGTCCGGCTTGATCTTCTGCACAGGCTCTTTCGGGAGCGCGACGACCTTCTCCCGCTCCGCGATCGCGTAGCCGAGAGCCGCCGCGAGCGCGTCGAACCGCGCGAGGTAGCTCGCCGTGCCGAGCCGCATATCCTCCGGGAAGTCCAGCGTCCCGACGCCTCGGTGCCAGTAGGTCAACTGCCGGACCGCCGCTGCAATCGCTCGGACGCTCGCTCCGCCTGGAGGGACCGAGATGGTCCCGACCGTACCCATCAGCCTCCAGGTAATCGGCTGGACGCTCGCCTCCTGAAACCGGACCTGGAGCGTCGACCACGACCACGACCTGCGCGCAGTCGCCGGAGGATTGCCGTGCAGCCTGCGCTCCTCCGCCACGACCGCCTGCGCGATCGCTCGGAGGTCCGCCGTCCGATACCCCGTGGCGTTGGAGATTTTCATAGAGCGAAAACCTTTCCGAGCGCGCCGTCCGCTCCCGCCTGCACGTCGCTGTCGCTCACTTGGACGTAGTCCTCCAGACCCGCAGCGTTCGCCGCCGACCAGCGCGTGGCGATCGCCACTCCGTAGGTCGACGCGCCCACCTTTTTGAGACTCTCGACGCGGTCGCTGAAGTCGCCGGACTCGCCGTCGCTCACCAGGATTACGTCCGCCTTGCGCATGTGCGAGCGCCCGATGATCAGAGCGTGCGCGTGGTCGAGCGCAGTCTGGACGTTGGTCCCGCCGCCCGAGAAAAAGCTCACCATTTCCAGGAGCCGCGCGAGCGTGAGCGACCGGGGCTTCTCGACCGTCCACGCCGCCTGGACGCCATCGTCGAAGTGAGCGAGAGCGAAGGGTCGACGCTGTCGCGCCGCGACCTCCAGGAGCGCGAGAGCGACTCCCATCGCCCACTCGCTGCGCGCTCCGCTCATCGAGCCGGAGGAGTCGACCAGGACGATGATCGGACCGCGCTCCGCAGCCTCGGTCCCTGCGAGCCGATACTGGAGAGCCTGCCGCTCCACCAGCCTGCGCAGGACCAGGATCTCCAGGTCCGGATCCGCGATCTGCGCGAGTTCGCTCGGGAGGAGACGCTGGATGTCGTCGCCCATCTCCACGTCGACCGCCTCCTCGCGTCCAGGCTCGACCCTGGACTGTTGCGCCTTCTTCGCCGTGAGACGCATCCGACCCGCGAGAGCCGCGATCCGCCGGAGCCGTGGGTCCGCTCGGAGCGCCGCCTGGACCTGGACGCTCGGAGCCTTGACAGCCGACAGCGCGCCCGCGCCCGCTCCGTGCCCGAGCCCTGCCATCGCCTGCGCCATATCGTCCAGCGTCTCTCCGGTCGCCTTCTCCGCGCGCCGCAGAGCCTTCCGGACCGCCGCCTCGCCCGTCGCGCCGTCGAGCGACTTCGCCGCCGCCTGCGCCTGTGCCAGCGTCGCGTTCGCGTTCTCGCGAGCAGCGACCGCCGCAGCCTGCGCAGCCTCCGCCGCCTCCTGGAGAGGTCCAGCCGACCCGTCGTTCCCCTCGCCCGCCTCCGCAGCCTCCGCAGCCTCCGCCGCCTCCTGCGCCTGCGCCTCCGCCTCCTGCGCCTGCTCCTCCGCCTGCGCCGGATCCTGCTCTGGTAGCTGTCCGAGAACCTCGTCCAGCGTCGAGCCTAGCTCGTGGACCGCCTGCGCAGCCGCGACGCCGCAGGCCCAAGCGTCGCCCTCTGCGCGCGCCTGGAGATCCTGCCACTCCGGGAGCGACTCCGCGATCTCCAGGACGCGAGAGATCCACTCCGAGCCCGCCGCAGGCTCCGCCGCAGGCTCGACTCCGAGCCCGTAGAGAGAGCCGAAAACGTCGCGGTTGAAGCCCGCCCATTGCGTCGCCTCGCGAGAGCAAAGCGCCTGCCCGAACGCTCCCTCATCTGCGGCTTCAGCCGCCGCCAATTGCCGAACCCACATCCCTACGCTGCGCGTTGCATCCGAGCCTTCCTCCAGGCTCCGCGCTGCGCTCTGCAGCTTCTCTCGTGCTCCCATTTCGATCTCGCCTTCCTGTCGGCAAACCGCCGACTCCTGAACCGTAGCCTGGAACGCCTCCGACCTACAAGGTCCGGACGCTTCCAATTCGACATAGACGCCCGAGAGCGTCTCCGGACTGACAGCCTCGCCCGCCTCCAAGCTGCTCCTTTTTGGCTGGAGCAGCCTGGAGGACGACGCCCGGAGCCGGAGCCCCGGGACGACTCCCGGATTAGCGCTTCATCCCGATCGACCGCGCCGCCGCGTCCCGGACCGGAGCGAGCGCCCGGACCGCCTCCTCGATGAGCGCCCCGATCGCGTCCCGCGAGGTCTGCGTGGTCGCAGATTCCGCGAGCGCCCGGAGCTTGTCCTCCGCCTTCCGACCCTCGCGTGAGACGGTCGGACTCGTCTCCAGGTAGCGATCCTCCGCCTTCGGCATACGCGCGATGAGGTCCGTGATTGCGTCGTAAACTTTCCGCGCCTCCGCGACCGTGCTCGCCGTGTACCGCGAGACGATCTTCGCGATCTCCGAGCGCTGCTCCGGATCGGACCAGAGCGCGTGCGCCAACACGTCGAAGTGATCGAGCGAGACAGCCGCGTCGCCTGCGAGCCATGCGCGAGCCCGGAGCAGAGAGACGCACTGTTTCCAGCGACGGTCCGACGCCTGCGGGAGTCCTGCTCCTGCGATCTCGCGACGTAGCTCCGCGAGCCGCTCCGCGACTGCGCGCGACAGCGGGAGAGCTTTCGCCTCCGCCTGCGCCGCGTGGACCTCGTCCAGCGTGATCAGACCAGCCGGGAGGACAGGCTCGTCCGAGAGGAGGAGCGTCGCGAAGGAGCCGTCCGATTTCAGCGGCTCCACCCAGAACCGCAGGAGGAAGCGATCATAGAGAGCGGAGAGTTCCTCGCCCTCCGGGAGTTCGTTCGACGCGCCGACCAGGATCTCCAGAGGGACCGCGACCGCGCCTCCGTTGTTATGCCACTTCCGCTCGTTGACGATCGTGAGCAGGCTGTTGAGGATCGCGCTGTTCGCCTTCCAGACCTCGTCCAGAAACGCGATGTTGCCCTCGGGCAATTTGCCGGTCGGCACGCGCTGGAATTTGTCCGCCTTCAGCGCAGAGAGGCTCACCGGCCCGAACAATTCCTCCGGAGTCGTGTATCGGGTCATGAGCCACTGGAAGTATCGCGAGCCGTCGATCGAGCCGCAGAGCGCGTTCGTGAGCGCCGATTTGCCCGTGCCCGGATCTCCGAGCAGGAGGACGTGCTGTCGCGCGACCAGCGCGCAGAGCAGCCCGTCGATCTCGCGCTCGCGCTCCAGGAAAACTCCGCAGAGCGCTCCGCGCAGTCCGCCGAACGCGCCCCTCAGTCCTGCGCCTGTCCGCGCTCCGTCCGCCTGGAGGACGACCTCCTCCTGCTTCTCCGTAGTCGTCTCGATCTCGATCTTTGCGTTCATCTCGTTCTCGCCTTCCTGTCGGCAAAACCGCCGACCCTCTAGGTGTACGCCCGATTCCAGCGCGTGGGGGAAAGATTCGGCTTCATGCCGGTCGTTTTCCAGCGCGCGCCGAAACGCGCCCGCGCGTCGAAGCTCGTCCTTTTCCAGTCCGCCGCTCCGCCTGGACCGGAGCGAGCGCCTCCAGGACCGCGCCCTGGACGACCTCCCACGCCCGGGAGCGGACCGGAGGAGCCTCCGGGAGAGGCTCGCTCCACCAGTCCCGGGAGACTCCGAGCGCCGCCTCCAGCCGGACGAGGGTCGCCTCCGCGAGCCGTCCCGAGCGCAGGAGCGCCGCGACCCGAGGACGCTCGACCTCCAGGCTCCGCGCGAGAGCCGCAAAGCTGGAGCCGCGAGAGCGGAGGAGGAGACGGACCCGATCGTACATTTGCCCGACCTCCAGGACGACTCCCACGACCTCGGTCCGGTCCGCCGGTCGAGATCGGAGAGCGCTCGCCCGCCCGCTCCTGCTCCTGCGTTTGCGAGGCGTGACCACCAGCCCTATCCCTGCTCCACGTCCTCGCCGTAGGCTCCGCGAGCGGAGCACTCCGCCTCCGCTCCAGCCTCGCAGCCCGCCTCCTCGCAGTCGGAGCAGACCGCGTCTCCGCGCGCTCCGATCGCGATCTCCATGCAGTCGCGGCACGCGCACGGGACGTAGCCTCCCGTTCCGATGAGGTCCAGGTCGTGACGCTCCTCCGCCTCCTCGCCGCTGTCCGGCGGAGGACTGTCGCCGTCCTCGACCTCGGTGATCCGGACCGCCTGCAAGATAAAATGTCGCACACGACGGATGTCCTTGGTCGTGCTCATCGCCGCGACCTCGCGAGACTGAACGCCTCTTTGTCGCCGTATGCCAACTGCGCGCCCTCCACGAGATAGACGCACAGGACCGGAGCCTCCACGACCTCGTCCTCGTCCGGAGGATCGTCTCCGTCCTCTCCCTCCGCCTCGTCCCTGCGCGCCGCCGCGACCTCGTCCGATCCGACGACTCCGAGCAGCGCGTTCACGAACGGCCACTGTTCCTGCGACTGGAGTCGGACCTCCACGTCCTCGCCGTGCTCCGCCGCGAAGTCCTCCAACGCCTCGACCAATTCTCTGATTTTCATAACCGCCGATCTTTCTCTGGACTCTCTCCAGCCTGCGCGCTCCGAGCAGTCGCCCGAAGCGCGCAGGCTGTAGAGGCTCGCCTCCGCGAGCCGCAGCCGGTCGACTAGACGACTCCGATCTCCTGCGCGACCTCCGCCTTCGCCGCCTCGATCGAGCCCGTGAGTTCCGCAGCGACGCCTCCGAGAACCTCGGTCCAGAGCCCGACGCGATCCTGGAGCGACTGCAACCGGCGGACCCGCGTCTCCAGATGCGACTCCTTGATCTCCTCGCCCGCGTCCTTGCGCTCCTGGACGAACTCCCGGAGTTCCGAGCGCAGCGCGTTCAACTGCGCCGTGAAGCTCGCCTTCGCAGCCTTCGCCGCCGTCTCCAGATTCGCCTCGTCCGCATACAGCGCGAGGACGTAGACGCTGGACGCTGTCGAGCGATTGACCAGAGCCGCGAGAGCGCGAGCCCGGTCGACCTGCGCAGCCGGGACGAAGTACAGCCCGCCCGTGCCCTCTCGCAGAGAGATGCCCGCGAGCAGAGCGTCGCGAGTCGTGCCGTGGAGCGCCGTCGTGAGCCCGTTCGACAGGTCGCTCGTGCCCGCGAACTCCTTCGCGTCCGCGAACCCGCGCTCGACCTTCGCCGCGAGAGCGAGCGTCGAGGCGTGACGCTCCGCCGTCGACGCCGTGGCTCCCGCTACGTCCTCCGACTCAAACCGATCCGCGACTCCCGGCGTGGTAGCCGGGACGACCCGCAGCGTGACAGCGTGGACGTGAGCGAGAACATCGCCTGCGGTCCGCGACTCCTCGACCAGAGCCCACTCGTAACGCGAGAGCCGCCGGAAGATTACGTCCTTCGCTCCAGCGCGCGCAGCGTACACCGCGTCCGTGAGCAGCGCCTCCGGACGAGGGTCGCGACCGATCGCGCGACCGAGCCCGAGAGCGTTCCACTCCGCGCGCATCGCCTCGCGCTCCCAGTGGACGCCCGCGAGGCTCCAGTAGACGAGCGCTCCGAGAACCTGTTGTCCCTGCGCCTGGAACACCGCCTCCAGCTTGCTCGCGACTCCCGATCCTATGTTTTGATTCGTTGACATTTTCGTTCTCGCTTCTCTCTCTCTGGACTTTGCCAGTCGCAGGAGCCGACCTCCGTGGTCCGCTCCTCCGACTGACAGTCCCGCCGGAGCGGGACCGTCGTCTCCCTACGCTGTCCTCCGATAGTTCCCGCGACGCCCGACCCGCTGCGCCAAGCCAGCGCGAACCAGAGCCTCTCCGTGCTCCTCGAAAAGATCCGCGAGCAGTTCGCGCCGCTCGACCAGAGAGAGACTCCGGACCTCGACCTCGACGCGAGCGAAGGAGAGCGACGGCTCGTGCGTCGCTGCTCCGCTCGACCTGTAGCTCACGATCGCGCCGTAGCAATGGACCACGCTGTCCGCGTCCGTCGCTCCGAGTCGGATGTTCTGGACGAGGTAGCGCCGACCAGTCGCGACGACGGTCGCGAGCCTGTGCTGGTAGTAGGAGGAGTTCATCTCAGATGCTCCCGGGCTGTTGCATACGGATGATGTTGACCTTCACGAGGAGCGCGATCCGATGCTGTGCCTCAGTCCGCGCGATAGCCTGCGCGTGGAGTACCGCGCGCTTCAGACCCTCCGGGTCGCCTCGGAATTGTGAGAGCAGGTCCGCCGTGATTCGATCCGCCTTCGACTGTCCCTTGATTGCCATTTTCTCGCTCCGCCTTGCTGTCGGCAAAACCGCCGACCACCAAGGTGTACGCCCGATTCCCGGGCGTGGGGCAAAGATTCGGCTTCGCCCTGGTCGTTTTCCAGCGCTCCAAAGCTCGCCCTTTTTCCGTCCGCCGCGCCCTCTCGACCGGGAGCGAGCCCGGTCCGTTAGTAGCGGACGAGGCGACAGCCCGGACCGAGCGCTTCCAGGAGTTCCGCCGGAGCCGGAATCGGCCCGAGGGTAGACCACCAGCCTTTCCCTCCGGAGGATCCCCTCCGCTGGACTGTCGAATCCGCCCTGGTTGCTGTCGGCTGCTACGCCGCGACCGCCGGAGTTTCCGGGTCCGGAGGTCGAGACGCTCTCACCGCTGCGTGTCTAACCGTCCAGCGCAGCCGGGAGCCGTAGGCTCTTCCCCGCGCCTGGAGAGGCTCGCGCTGCGACGCTGGTGGTCGGAGCCGATCGGGTCGATCGGCACAATCGCGGAGTCCGTACTCCTGCGCGCGAGTTGATAAACCAGTACTTCTCCAGCCGCGCAACGCGCGACTAGCCGGGTGACTTGCCCGTGTGCCCTGGACGGCATCGCGGGAAGGATTACGCCTCCCGCAGTCGAGCAGGCAACAAAAAACTGCGCCCCTCTCCCGCCGTACCAGAGCAGGAGAGGAGCGCAGAGGCGATCACCAGCAACGAAGAACCGCCTGGAGAGGCTACTCCTGGAGGAAGCCGGAGTCCACAGCCGGACCTCCCGCCGCAGCCGCGAGCGTGGCTTCGTCCACGTCGACGGGTCCGCACGCCTGCGCCGCGCGACCGCCGTCGCCCTTCACGAAAACGAGGATGTTCTGGTGAGTCTTTCCGAGCTTCCGGGAGGCGGAGAATATCTTGCCCGCTCGGATCGGGAGGGAGCCCGCAGCCGTGACGAGGATCGCCTCGTTGTATAGCTCCAGCCCGCAGGCTCGGAACGCCTGGATTGTGTCCGCCACGAAGTTCCGATAGTTCCCGCGCCGGTCCCGGATGTCGCCCACGACGAAGCAGGCGAAGCGGTCGTCCCGCAGTCGAGCGCAGGCTCCAGCGATCGCCGCCCGATAGCCTGCGAGGAAGTCCGGATAGCTCATCGTGGAGAGGTCGCGAGCGTCGTCCGAGTAGACCTCCAGGTCGAAATACGGTGGGCACGAGAACACGAAGTCGACGCGGTCGCCCTCCGGGAGCAGCGTCGCGATCTCTCGACTGTCTCCGACGATCCAACGCGGAGCGATAGGTCGCGCCGCCTCTCCCATCGCTGCGACAGTCTCCCGCGCCGGAGCGATTTCGGGAGTCGCGAACGCGCCGCAGGATTCGTCCTCCGACAGCGGTCGGACCTCGACGCGAGAGACGACCGGAGCCGGATCTCGCAGGAGCCCGAGCAGCGCAGGGTTGCTCTCTACGTCGACCACGAGATGGATCCGATCGCAGTCGCCTCCGTTGCGAGCCGTGTGCCCTTTGCGCGTGTCGAGATACCACGTCGAGCCCTGCACCATGTGCGCCTCGACCATCGAGCCGTCGAGCGTCCAGCCCTGGAACAGAACGCGATCGTTCGTCACGAGAGGAACGTGGATCCGCAGGAGCTTCCCCTCCGCCGTCCCTGCGAGCCGGTCCGTAATGTCCGCGTGCCGCGTCAACTCTCCGTTCTGCGCCGCGAGCCGCATGAGCCGGACGCGATGCTTCACGCCCGGAATCGCTGCGACGATCTCCTCCGCCTCCGGGAGCAGCGCGCGCAGCGGCGTGTCCTCCAGTTGCCACGCGAGCTTCTCCGCGTTGTCGATCTTCCAGCGCTTCGCCATCTCGTCCGGCTTCTCGATGAAATCGGTCCGCCCGCCGTAGCCTCGGAGCGCGAGCGCCGACCAGGAGTGGCGTTTGTTGTATGTGCTGTAATGGTCCGCCCACTCCGGAGCCGCGCGCTCGATCGCCGCGAGCAGCGGTGCCGTGTTGAATGTCGGGAGGTCGAGCCGACAGAGAGAGAGCGAGTCGACCGCAGAGACGCCGCCGGGAGCCTCTCCGGAGCCGCAGCGATACACGCCGACCTGCTCACTGGACGCTCGGATCTTGACAGCCTGGAGGACTCCTCCGAGCGCTGCGACGATCGAGCGATCCGTCTCGCTCTCCTGCCAACACTCGACCCAACAGGGACCGAGCGCGCGCAGCGCAGCCGCGAGGCTCGCCTCTCGACCAGGAGCGCAGGCAATCCGTTTCACATGAAACGCGCCACGCTCGATCCGCGCGCGAGCGTCGCCCGTGAAATCGCGGACCTCAGTCGCGACCTTCGCGACTTTCACGACCGCAGCGCCGACTAACTCTCCGGTCGGAGCCCGCAGGAGCCGGAGCGAGCCGTCGCTCCAGGCTATCGCCACGTCCGTCTCCTTGAACCCGGAAAACGCTCCGAGCGCGAACCGCTTGTCGTGCTGCTTAAAGAGCGCTGCGACCTCTCGGAGCGCCGCGATCGGGATGCCCTTCTGCCAATCCGCCATCGGCTCGATCTCGACCGGAGGAGCCGCTGGAGCAGCCGGAGCAGCCGGATCGGAGCCGTCGTCCACGGTCCGACGCGCGAGCACATAGAGGCAATCTCCAGGACGCAGGAACGGGATGCATTTCGCCTCATAGTAGGGATCCAACTCGACGCCTCCGATCGAGGTCGAGGGAGCGCGCTCCTCGAAACCGACCGCAGAGGTCACGAGGTCGACCGAGTCTCTCCAGCCCTCCGGAGCGACGCGGTCGAGGAGCTTCACCGGGTCGAGCCCGACCCGGACTCCGAGGACAGGCACGGCGATGCCCGCCCGCCGCAGCCCGTGGAGGACGCAAGCGAGCCCGTTCCCGGAGCCCACGCAAACGACGACGCGAGACGCCTCTCTCGGGATGTTCGCCGCCTGCCGGGAGTTCACCTCGACGTACTCCTCCGATTCCAGCCCTAGCTCGATGTGCCTCCAGCCCTCGCGCTCCGCCGCGTCCGCGCGCGACTTCGCGACCAGCGTCCGCAGGTAGCCGACCTTGTGCTTCACCAGTTCCGCGCCGTGCGCGACCGCGTCCTTCTCCTGGTCCGATAGCTCGTTGGACGGAGCGACGTGACAGCGGACCGGAATCCCGAGCGCCTCTCCGATCCGCGCGACGCGCGAGATCATCGGAGCGGAGCGAGAGCCCGCCACGGACAGCCCGCGCGCTGTCATCCCGATCGCCCGACCAGCGCGAGCCTTCGACCCTCGCGCTCCGGCGAATTCGAACAGGTCGTCCCGCTTAATCCACACGTCTCCGACCCGCTGCACAGGCGTGAGAGCCTCCGCGTCCAGGACTACCTCCTCCGCCTGCGCGCGAGCAGGAGCAGCCGCCTGCGCGCGAGCAGGAGCGCGATCCGGAGCGCCGCAGATCGCGAGCGCCTGCCGCTCGTTCTCCAGCGTTTGATCCTCGCGTAGCTCGATCCCGATGTAGCTCCGCCCGAGGACTCCAGCGACGACGCCGCGCACGGACCCTCCGGCGAACGGGTCGAGGACGACGCCGCCGGGAGGCGTGAACCAGCGATAGGCCAACTCGCAGAGGACCGGATCGAAGATCGAGGAGCCGCTCTCATAACTCTCCGGTCCCGCGTAGTGCTCCCGCTGGAACTCCTCGGTCGACAGCGCGCGACCGAGCCGCGCCTCCGCCTCCTGTTTCTTGTAGTAGTAGAGCGGATCGTTCCCGCTGTCGGACTTCATGAGCACGCCGTTCACATGCTGCGCAGCCGTCGTCCCGTGGTGTTCCCGGACGAACTCCTCCCACGTCAACTCGCGCCCGAGCCGCTGCTCCACCTCGCGCTTCTTCGCGTAGAACTGCGGATCGTTTCGGCTCGGACTCGTCCCGAGTAGCTCGCTCACGCGCCCTAGCTCGGAGCGAATGCCGAGCCCGATCCACAGCCGCTTGCGCTCCTGCCACCAGCCCTCGCGAGCGTTGAGCACGGAGAACGGAGCCACCAGGAACCGCGCCGCGAGTATGCCGGTCGCCCTGCCCGGACTCGGGAGGTCGATCGCCGCGAGAGCGTCCCGCGCGAGCGTCGCCACGTCCTCGCTACTCCAGCCCGCGATCTGTTGATCCGTCACAGCGTAGGAGTCGAGGATCCCCTGGAGGCTCGGAGCGTCCCACTCCGCGATCTCTCCGAGTCGATTATCCGCGAGCGCGAGGAGATGCGCGTCCGCCGGGTCGAGGTCAACGAAGCGAACGGGCACGCGCTCCAGACCGAGCAGCGCCGCAGCCTTCAGCCGCGTGTGCCCCGCGATGACCTCGCCGTCCGCGCGACGCGCGACGATCGGAGCAGCGAAGCCGAACCGCTCGATACTCGCCGCGACCGCCTGCACAGCCGCGTCGTTGCGCCTCGGGTTGCGGTCCCACGCCCGCAGAGAGGCGATCGGAACCCACTCCGCTGCGACCTCAGAGATCGCCGCCTTCGCTCCGTCGAGCGCCTGATTCTGTTCCACGCTGTCCTCCTAAGTTCCACGAGCGCGCCGAACGCGACGCGCCGAATCTATGCGGGTGGCGGTCGGGTCGAGCGCCGCTTCTTCGCCTGCTCGTGCTGTCGCTGGACGAGCGACTCCGTCGCCGGTCCCGAGAGCGGTCGGATGCCGATCGGGAGCGCTTTCACGCGCGCGACCGCGAGCGCCTTCCTCTCCGGACCGCTCGCCTGGACCTCCTGCGCCTGCTCCACTCCGAGTCGCGCGACGCGCGCCTGGACGAGCGCCCGAGCGTAGAGCAGCCCGAGCGCGACCAGCGCAGTCACGATCTCCTCAGTATGCGCCCCGAGCGCCGTCGCAAAGCCGCCAATCAATCCGCCCATCTCGACCTCCTACCTGCTCCCGCTCAATCGATCGATCCTCTCCACGATCACGGTCACGCGCTCCAGGACGAGCGCCGTCGCCTGCTCATGCTCTTGGATCTTCGCAATCGCTCCCTCCGCCACCACGAGCCTCGGATAGACCGCGCCGACCGAGAACCCCACGCCTCCGAGCGCGAGCCCGAGCGCGATTAACTGCACGAGCGTCAACCGGAACCCTGTCTCCGGTCGGAGGTCGCTTGGGCTCGGGAACAGGGACTTCTTCAGTTCCATCGCCTCTCCTATGCTGCGAGCAGAACGTCGAGCGGACCCATCCAGCGCAAACAGAACACGTCGCGCTCCTCCTCGCGAGTCGCGAGGAACGCCGACTGCGCGACGACCGGAATCGCCTGGACGTGCGGGAGGTCGTGCCGCGCCCATCGCGCGCCCGCTGTCAGTCCGCGACGCTCCGAGAGGCGACAGAGGTCGCGCCAAAACAGCGGAGAGGCGTTCCACAGTTTGCGCGCACAGATTATGTCCGCCGCGATGCCGTGTGGATGCACCGAATTGATCGAGCCGGTCCCGCGCCGGACCAGGAGCGCCACGCGCTCCGGACTGCGCCACGTTTCGAACAGGCGAGGCTCGTGTCCCGCCGCGACCATCTCCTCCAGGAGCGCCTCGACCTCTGCCCGGAAGCTCGGGAGGAGCGCCTCCAGGTCGTCACAGATCGCTCCGCCTGGACGCTCCGCCGCGCCTCGGACCGATCGAGCGTGGAGAGCGACCTCGCGAGTCGCGCGCTGGAGCAGCGACGGCATCAGAGACTCCACCCGATGACCGATACCTCCAGAGCCACAGTCGGCACGCCGACCGGCACGAGATTTATGTCGAAGCGCTGGCCTTCCAGCGTGCCATCGCCGTAGTGACACGGGAGTTCGACCACGCGATTTGTTTGCGTCTGTTGACCCGTCCCGCCGTCCGTGATGTCCACCGACTGTGCGTATGGAATCAGCGGCTCCAGGCGTGGCGTGATGGCAGAAACAACTGCGGTTCCGGGATTGATCCCATCAGTCTGTGTCCGCATCGACACCGTGACCGAGCGCGCGTTCGCAGGAATTATCCCGCGCAAGTCGAGGGTCACCGTAGCCGGAGCCGCTAGGGCTGCGGACGCCCGAGAAGCTACGTTTGCGAGCAGGCTAGTGACTGGCACCAGCATCGTGCACGCGCCGCCCGATGTTTGTGTTGCGGGTCGCGGTTCAAACGCGCCCTCGCGATAGTTCGACATGACGTGGACCGCGCGATGCGCCGGGACCGGATCGAAGTTGGAATAAAACGTCGCCGGAGGAGCGGTGATCGGTGCCGAGTTGTCGCGCCCGCTGGAGTCGGGCTGCGTCTCCGTGACCCACAGGATCCCCTTCGCTGTCTCGAAAAAGCCCGCCGCTGAAACGGACGGCATGACCGTCACTCCGTTCGCGGAAAGCGGCGCGAGATAGTAGTGCTCGAAACGATCGAAGGCTGGAGACACGATCGAGGTCGACGTTTGAGGAATGACTCCGCTGTCCGCGCGCAGCCAACAGCGCATCCATCCGATCCGTCCCTGGAAATTCCCGCCGATCCGATCGTCCACGCCGCCGCCGGGAGGTGGCGTATGCGCAGCGTTGTTCGTGACCTGTGCGTCCGGGAGCGCAGGGAGCGCCGCGAACGCGAGAGGATCGTCGCCCACCAGATCCTTCAGGTCGTTCCGCATATCCCAACAGAATCCGCTCGGGAGCGCAGGGACCAGACCTGCGCCATCGGTGACGAACCCGAGGATCGGAACCCACGGGTCGCCGCTGAATGCCGGGAGCGACGCCGCGTTCCCCTGGATGACCTGGAATTGGATCCGTCGCTCCGCCTGCTTCGGGAGCGGAGTCGGGATGAACGTCTGCGTGGGCACGTCGAATACGTCGCGGACGCTGGAGACGGTCGTCACGTCCACGACCTGCGCCTCCAGGATCATGAGCGTGTTCGGGACCGCCGGGACCGGAACGCTCACGTCCGCGCGACTGATACCGATCCGGAAGATACTCTCCAGAGGGAGCGGAGCCGCAGGCCAGATGAACGACGCCTGCCCGAGCACGCCGCTCTGCACGGTGAGGAAAGCGCCGCCGCCACGACACGACAGCCCCATCGTGACGCTCTGCGGATAGGCGTCCTGCGGTCCGCCGTAGAACTCGATGGCGCGAAACGCTGCAAGCTCCAGCAACCAGTCCGCGAGGACGCGCGCCTGCATGGACTGGAGGTCGTTCACGTCGACAGAGAGCGCGCGCTCCAGCGTGTTGATGATAATTTTGTCGCCTGCCATCGTGTCTCCCTCACATGGTGTAGTCGCGGAACAGTAACCAGTTCACGCCCGCCGCGCGAGCGCGATCAATAGCGTCGTAAAGCTGTCCGAGGCACGAGAGGTATCCCACGGGACGACCGTCCCACGCGATGTTCCAGTCCCACGCCGCCGCCGGGTCGCGAGCGCCCACCGGCTGGTCATAGGCGAATCCGAACTCGCCCTCGTTGCCGTTGCTCACGGCGATCGCGAAGAACGTGAACGCCTCATTCAGTCCGAGCATGACCGCGCCCTGCCCGATTAACTGCGAGCCCGGGAAGATCGGGACGATCTCCAGGCTCCCGAAGTCGAACGGATCCCAATCCCAGACCACGCCCTTCAGCGTCGCCACGTCGCGCGTTTCGAGCAGCCTGTAGCGGATACCGCACGGCCCGAGCGTGAGCGCGCAGATCCGCAGGATCGCCGCAGGACTCACAACATCCGAGAGAGCGTTGATTCGGTTCCGCAGTTGGTCGTCCGTCTCTCCCGCCTGCCGACCTGTCGCTCTGTCCGCTGCGATCGCGTCGAGTTCCCCGAACAGCCCTCCCGTGGTCGGAGCAGCCTGCGAGACAACCAGCCCGATGTCCGCAAACTCCGCGACCTCGACGGTCACGATCGCGGTCACGTCTCCGAGGAGGAGCGGAGGGTCGATCGTGATCTCCTCCGTGCCGGTCACGGCGACGATCCTCCGAGGGTACGTCACGCCGCTCGGGAGCCCGAGGATCGTCACGAAGCGCCCGAGCATCGTCGCGGAGAACCTGTCCGCGTTCGGAAAGAGCGGAGCCGGGAGGACTCGCTGCAGCGTCGTGGTCGACGTTACCAGGCACACGACCTGCGCGCGCCCGAGCGTATCGAATCCGACGATCGAGCCCGCCGGGAGATTCCCGGTCGTGCCGACATACGCCGCCCGGACTGGAGCGACGATCGGTCCGCGAGAGCCCTCCGGGAGCACGACCTCGGAGGAAAGAACGAAGAACGGCTGCACGATTCGCTGTCCGAGCGTCCCGAGTTGCTGCGCCTGCAGCCGCGTCCCGGGCTGCAGCCGTAGCTCTCCGACCGTGCTCGCCGTGCGCGTGATCTCGACCTCTCCGATCGCATACGCTGCGCCGCTCGCCGGAGGAGCAGTCTGGACCGGCGGAGGATAGGGCAACAGGAATTGAGCCTGGAACGTCACGTTCACGGCGTTGCTCGCCGCCGCTAGGATCGCCGCCTGCGCCGCCGGTACGTCGAAGCCCTGCCCGTTGTTCTCGGACTCGATCGGCTCCGTGTATGTGATCGGGAGCAGTCGCCGCCACAGGTCCAGGAGAGCGTCCTGGTCGCTCGCAGGCGTGGGCATTAGGCGAACTCTGCCGTGATGAGATCAGCCCGCGTCTTAACGATCTCGGAGCCCACAGGGACCACGTCTCCGAGAGGCTCCAGGAGAGCGTCCGCGAGGACGATCACGCCCGGGACTCGTCTCGCAGTCGCGAGGATCAGAGACGCAGGGAGCGTCTCTCCAGGCATGAGAGCGTTCACCTCGGAGACGAGGAGGAAGCGGACCTCCTCGAAAGCCGCGCCCGTGTCCGTCCCTGGTAGAAAGCGCAGCCGGAGCCGAATGTCCTCGTACCTCGGGACCGCGCCGAACACGTCCACGACGATGCCCGCCGCTCGATACTCCAACAGAGCGATCCGCACAGCGTTCGCGAGCACGGTGTTCCCCTGCCCGAGAGCGTCCGCAATGTAGACACGGACGACTCCGCTCGGGTCGCCGGTAAACGGATCCAAGTCCTCGATCGCGTTCGCCGTCGAGACGCCCGGGACCGTGAGCGCGCCGAACTGAATCGCCGCGAGCGTCCCGCGTCGAGCGGTCCGGAAGAAGTCGCGACAGCGACTCCGGAGACTCGCGTCGCTCTCTGTATCTGCTCCGCCCGACGCAGGCTCCAGATTGGTCACCGTGAGCACCGGGTCCGGAGGCTGCGCGATAAACTGCGTGATCGTTTGCGCCTGGACGTTGCCGGTCGTGCCCACGACGAACGCCTGCGCCGGGACTGTCACCGGAGCAGTCGAGCCCGCCGGGATTGACAGGACTTGCGTGAGCACGAACTCGGTCCCTCGTACCGTCCGGACCTTGTAGCCGACCGGCAAATTGATGAACGCTCCGGCGGGATTTGGTCGCGAGAACGTGAGCGGGACTACCGCCGCGACCGGCGGCTTCCGGACGATGTCCGGAGCGTAGCGGTCCGCCACGAGCCGATCGAGGTCGCGACTCTCTGCGGAGTCGAGGAAGAACGCGCCGCAATGCGCGACGACCTGCCGCATGATTTCGTTCGCCATCCCGGAGCAGGACGCGAGGATGATGTTGATGTCCGTGCCCTCGGTCGTGATCGCCTCTCGACTGATCCGCTGGTCCGGAGGACGCGCGAGCGCCCGGGAGATGACCTCCTCCGCGCCGATGTTGAACAGGTCCGCCCTGGTGGGAACGAGCATGTGGCGCAGGGTAACACGCCCGCCGTGCCCGAGGCTATCCTCCGCCCGTCGCGTTCGACGTGGGTCGCAGGTCCAGCGTTTGCGAAGCGGACACGTCGAGCCCTCGGATCGTCCGAGCCCGGACCGTGACGATGAGCACGAACGGGCTGTTCGGACTCTGCTCCATCGATACCTGCGCGCGCAGAACCTCCGGCTCTCGCTGGACCTGTATCCGGATCTCTGCCGCGAGCGCCGTGAGCGTCCCGACCAGGAACGGGTCTTTTATCCCGCGCGCTGCGCCGTACTCCGGGAGGTGAAAGAACCCGCCGCGAAAGGTCGACAGTCGCCGCAGGATCCGCTTCCGGAGCCCCTGGATTCGATCGTCCAGAGCCACGTCGCCGCGATCGTTGATCTGATACTGCCCGAGCGGAGGAGGGTCGTGGATGCCCGCGTCCCGAACCAGAAACGGGTTTGCGATGTCGTAAGGCTCCCGCCCTCGCTCGATCCCTGCGAGGCGGACCTCCGGCGGAGGAGGCGGACCGTCGAATGTGTACGAGCCGCAGAACTCTCCGGGAGCGCCGCTCGAAAGCGCCAGCGTGTACTGCTCCGGAGTCGGGAGCATCGCCGGAGAGACGGTGATCAACCACAGTTGACCGAGCGGAGCGAGAGCAGTCACCAGCGTGACCGCGTAGACCTCCGCGCCGCCGACCCGCGCGACGACCCAAGTCGCGGGGTTCAACCCCACCACGAGAGCGAGCGGAGCCGTGATGACCTGTATCGTCTGGACGCCCGTGACGGAGACGCTCGCGACGACCGAGACGATCCCTCCGAGCCACTCCGAGCCGAACGGGACCGAGCCGAGAGGAGCCGTCCCGAGCGCGCCGCCGCGACACTCCGCGTTGACCGGCGTGCCGGTAGTGACCGGAACCGGCGGAGGAGCAGGTCCGAGGATCACGGTCGCGGTGAGTATCTGTCCCGGCATCGGCTAATTCGTCGCAGTCTGAAAGACCGGCATCGCGAGCGAGACGCTCCCGACCTGTTGCCCGAATTCGATCATCCCGAACAGCGTTTGTCGCGCCTGTGACGTGACGTTGTCGACTACCAGCGGAGGGTCGACTAGAGCCTTCACACGTTTGTACGTCGCCGCCGTCACGTCGTCTGTAGCGAGCGCGAGCGCCGTCGCGCTGGTCCGTCGCGCCGACAGTCGAGCAGCGTCCGGTCCTTTGACGGTCAACACCGCAGCCTGCGTGATCGCGCCTCCTCCCGCTCCGTAGTTCGCCCAACCCCATCCGACCGAGCCCTGCTCCTGCGTGACAGCGGTCGACGCCTTGTAATGCTGGCACATGACCATCGCCTGGAGCCGCCGACCGTTGGCGAAAACCGGGAGCGTGAGATCCGTCCCATCGACTCCGGAGTTCTCATCGAAGTCGCAGGAGACGCTCACGGGGTACGTCCCGACGCCCGAGCCCTGCGCGAAATTGATCGCGAGGTACGCGATGAAATCCGCCGGAATTATCTCGTCCACGCTCTCCCAAGTAAAGCCGGTCGAGGTCGTCTGCTTCCAGTGAACGTCCCACGCCTGGAGCCCGTCCGCCCAACGCCCCACGAACCCGTCGTCTCGGAACGTCGCGTTGTTGTTGTCGCCGCCGAAGGCGTTCTCTCCGTAGTTGTTGCCGGAGACGAAGGCTCCGCCGGAGGAGTCAAACCAGCCGATGGAGATCGGGCTCTCATCCGAAATGTGGTCCGCCGTCACGTTGATGTTGGACGAGATGACGTTCACCACGTCCGGTCGCCACGGGAGGCTCGCGACGGATAGAGCAGTCGCGAGGACAGTCCCGACGACTGCGCGCACATCGGCTCCGCCGATCGCCACATAGTGCCACTCGACCGCTGTCGCGATCGACGTGCCCGTCCAGGCGATCCGAAACCCGTCCGAGATCTTGGAGTAGACGCCCGCATAGTTCGGAGACGCGAGCGTCGAGTTTCCCGCCTGGTAGAGCTTGATGATCTCGCCGCCGCCGCCATATCGCGTGTCCGTGTTCGTCCCGCTGTCGTGCCAGTTCCCAACGTATCGCTGCGCGACTGCGGTCACGCCGTCGTCCGCGCCGATCCCATAGGCGAACTCCGCGTCGACTACCGCCGTGGTGTTCGCGACCTTCACGCCCCACATAATCAGCGCTTTGCAGTCGAAGCCGAGCCCCGTGATGTCCTGGTCGCCCGCGCTCGTCCGGTTCGAAAACTTCCCGGACCGAACCGTCACGTCGCGCGTGGACTGGACCTGCGGAGGCTGTAGGACGAGCATCCTCGCGACGAAGCGACTCGATACCGCCTGTGTGACGCTCGCCGTTCCGGTCGAGGTCGCCGCCGTCGCGAAGTCCTTCTCCTGGATGTAGATCCCGTTCCCCGTCGTCTCATCTTCGAAGCGCTCGGACCAGGTCGCGGTCGGAGTAACGGCTCCGAGCCCGGTCCCGTCGACCGTATAGATCGCGAGAGCGAGACAGTCCGCGAGGACAGTCGTCTCCGCGAGGCACACCATCGTCGCGCTGGACGCAGGCTGCGAGCAGCTAGTCCGCGAGACTGGAGTCACCGGGTCGACGCCTCGGATGCAGAGCACCGCACAGATAATCTCGTCCGTCGTCCCGTTCGTGAACGTCCAGGAGGTGGCGTCTCCCGGAGCCGCGAATTTGTAGAACAGCTTGGAGCGCCCGAAATTATGCGCCGCTAGCAACTCGTGCCAGCCTCTCGGAGGGTAGATGAATTCGTTGACCGAACCATCGGAGCCGTCGCTCGCAAAGACCGCGAGGAGCATGTCGTTGATCGCCGCCGGTCCGCCCGCGTTGATCGTCGCGCAGTTGACCGCGAGCGAGGACGCGGAGTTCGACTTGTTGCTCGCGATACCGATGTAGCTCGGGAGCGTCACGCGATGTACGTCTCCGGTCGGAACTCACAATGGTAGTTCGTCCCATCGAACCAGGCTGTCACCAGCCGAGTTGTGTTCAGCGCATCGCCAAAGACCGGCTTCACTCCGCCCGCCCACTTGCACGTCGCTGGCCACGCAGAGGTCGCGATGGTCCGCCCGCCCGTGCCGTCCTGGACGATCTCCAGGACGACGGTCCCGATCTGTCTCGGAGCCGTGAGCGTAATCGCCGTGATGTTCCCCGTGAGCGTAATCTTGTGCCAGTTTTTGTCCGCCGTGAAGTCGAAGGTCGGAGTCGCGGAGAACGCGGTGATCGTGAGGACGCGGAGCTTCGCCAGCCGATCGAGAGCCGCTAAGACCTCGGTCGGAACGGTCGCGTACCAGTCGCCCGGAGTCGTGGGCGTGTATCCAACCTGCACAGCGGTGATCGCTGATTGAGGATGGACGTGGTCCTCCCGCGCGACCTTAGTCGACGCTCCGGGTGCGCCTGCTCCGACGACCTGCGCCGCCGGTAGACCAGGAGCAGGCAAGGCGTGGCGATGATCAGACCGCGAGAGGCTGTCCGCTGTTCCGGTCGCCGCTGTATCCGCGACCGCGATAGTGCCCGCGATCGCCGTCGCGAGAGGATCGATCCCTGTCGCCGGAGCGTGACTCGCAGCATGAGCCGCTGGAGCGAGAGCAGACATTGGATGGACGTGGTCCTCCCGCGCGACCTTCGCGCTCGCTCCCGCCGTGCCTACTCCCACGATCTGTATCGCAGGCAAGCCCGGAACCGGGACCGCATGCTGGTGATCTGCGCGCGAGACGAGCGGAGAGACGCCTGCGCCTGCCGCGTCGCCCACGTCGATTTGCTCGACGTTCCCCACGAGCCCGTAGCCCGGGAACGTGACCGGAGCCGCCAATCCCACGAGAGCCGCGCCCACGCGCTGCACGATCTCGCCGTTCGCGATCGCGCCCACGGTGAGGTCTGTCGGACCGCCTGTCTCGCGAATCGCGTGACCGTGATCAGAGCGCGCGAGCGAGTCCGCTACGCCCGCAGCGTTCCCTCCTCCGACTCCGACCGCCGCCGCCGTCGTGATCGGATCTCCTCCGCTCGGGAGATGCTCGCTCGCGTGGTCCGCGAGGTCGTGATTATGGTCGGAGCGGGAAACGGTCGGAGCGATACCCGCAGCCGCCGCGCCGTAGTCGACCGCAGGAGGAGCGCCGCCGTAGCCCGGGAAGCCGCCGCTCGCTCCGCCTGTCCCGCTCCCGAGCAGGTTCCGGAGGTCGACGTAGTCGAGCCCATCGTCTGTCGGAATGATGCGGAGCTTGTACTGGTTCGCGAACGCGGAGTCGT
>Ga0315273_10001332_pt1 | contig 27968 bp, 40 predicted proteins | sample YL17G02_0_MG_FD_205753 | JGI IMG/M metagenome (GOLD analysis project Ga0315273, IMG submission 205753) | Sediment microbial communities from Yellowstone Lake, YNP, Wyoming, USA - YL17G02_0 | ecosystem: Environmental > Aquatic > Freshwater > Lake > Sediment | place: USA: Wyoming | collected... | reverse complement strand
ATGTTTTACAAAAAAAGGCGAAAGACAAAAAAGGCCGGATATGTACGATCATTTTACAGAGCGAGGCAGGACATCAGAAATGCTATTTTAGCGGCCAGGGAATGTCGACTTTCATATTTGTATAAATTTTCTCTTGACAAGACACTATATAGTAGTGTTTATTGACTTATGCAATCGGAAATCTCACATCAGAAAGGACGCATTACTCATGAAAACCTATGATGGAACCGATATCAAATTCCTCCTGGAGAAAAAAGGGTACAGTCTCAGCGATGTAGCTCGCGAACTGGGTCTTTACCCCCAGACTGTATGGCAGATTATCTGGGGTTTTGGAAAGTCACAAAGAATTGTGTCTCACATAGAACGGCTGCTTGGCTGGACGCCGGGAAAATTAAAAATAGCCCGCGCCTCCAATCATAAAGCGGCCTGATAACGAGGCCCCCCCGATCCGACTAAGATTAGCGGGGGCTTCGTCTTTTTCAGGTAAAATAACGATTTAAAAGCCTAAAACAAGTAAAGATTTAGCCCGATTCGGATAAATCAATTCGCAAAAAATGAAATTTTGTTTGTTTTTACACCGAAAAGAAGGTGTTTCATGCCCCAAAAGACCAAGTATCGCGCCTCGATGACGCTCACCGAGGCGATCTGGCAGACGGTAAATCGCGGGAAACTGACCCCGGACGAGCTCGAGGACGAGATAGATTACTCCGCGAGCGCGCTCAAGAGGGCCGGTTTGGACGGCGAATCGGGCGCCGGATTCAATCTTCGCAAGTTAATACCCCTCATGAAATCCCAGGGCGACTACACAATCATCGAGCACCTGGCGCATCACTGCGGTTTCATCCTCATTACCATCCCAAAGAGCGGCAAATCGAAAAAAGAGCGGATAATCAGCCTGGCCGAATACCAGCGGCTGACTGCGGCGGCGGTCCAGGTGCTTGTCCGGCTGATTGACAACGGCGTGAGCGAGAAGGAGGCCACGGACACGCTCTACGAGATGCTCAAGGGGACCGCGAAGATGATGGAGGAGGTAAAGCAGGGGAAACAGATCGAGATGGAGATGTAAAGACGGAAGATTAGACAGGATTAACAAGATTTACATGATTAGGGAAAGGACGGAAGAGATGGGATTTGAACTGTGGAAACCCATGAGGTTAGTGGGCGGATGCGCTTGTGTGAGAATAACCAAAAAGGGGTTGATCTATTTTAACAACTTGGCACGGGCAACGCTTTTCGGAGCGGAATACAAAAATTACAGGCTCTATTTCGATCGGAGGGGGAATCAGATCGGATTTGAAAGGTTGACGGGGAACGGAGAATATTCGAAGCCGATCCTGAGAAAGAAAAACGGGGAAGCATTCAAGTCGGGATTATGCGCGTGTGGATTTTTCGCTTTTTTCGGTCTGGACACGAAAAAAATCGCCGGGAAATATTTGATTGAAGTTGTGGCCGACCGGGCAATCCTGGTGATTCAACTGCCAAAGTTGTAAAGCGAAAAGTGTCAAGTTTTGGCCAGTGATGTCGGAAAAGTTTACAACTATTATTGTAATAATATAAAACATCGAAGGGAGAGGGTCTTGCCGGGGAGGTTTTTCGATCTATTGACGGAGGAATCGGCGCGCGGAGTAACGGCAAAAGCGCCAGGAGGCGGGCGGCTCCGCTTCCCTCCCTGGGAGTCGAGTCATAATCCATATTTCGTGAGAGACCGAAAAAAAGCGATTTGTGATGAAATTTTAGATGGGGAAATAAAAAAAACCGTTGCAGAGAATCATAAAATAAGCTTAAGGCATGTAGAAAAAATCCTCAGAGAAAATGGAATTGAGATTAGAAAGGAGAGAACGAACACGTTGGAGGCGCGGATACGGCTGGCGCGAAAACTGGGGAAGAAGGTGACGGATATCGCGGAAGATGAAGAAGTGTCGAGAGTAAGGATTTATCAGATCATGAAAAAGAAAAGGATACGATGATGACAGAGTTGGCGTGGTTGATTTTCGCGGTTTGCGCAGCGTATGCGGCGCTGATGCTCATCGATTACATGAGACGGAGAGGCGGCCGGAGATGATAGGTTGGATTTGCTTTGCGGCGCTGGGGGGATTCATGGCGGGTGTTGTTATGACAGTGGCGACCGCTTTATGGTATCAGCGGTTCATGAAGCAGAAGCTGACGAATGTATTGAAACCGGATTTCAAAAAGAATTAAAAAAGGAGGCAGTTCAATGGTAAAAGCGGTGGTACGAGGCAAGAAAGAGATGGAAGTCGACGTGAAGATTGCGGGGAAGATCAGGCTGTGCATCCGTCAGGGGCTTGTCCTGAAGCGCAAGATCGAGCTGGCGAAGGCGGCCCTCGAAGTAAACAACGAGAGGCTGCTGCCGTTCGCGGAGGACTTGCGGGTAACCACGCAACTCACCTCTTCGACCTTCCGGAGCGAGGACGGCGAGGTGACGGTGAAGTTCTCCGAGGCGCTGGCCTGGGAAGAGAAGGACATGCCGAGGATCAAGGCGATCAGCGGGCCGCTCTTCACGACGCTCTTCCACGAAATCCCGATGTTCGCGGTGAATTCGGAAGACATCCCGGAGATACAGAGAAAGCTGGGAAAGGATTTCGAACGGCTGGTTTCGCAGCAGTCGTGCTTCAAGCACACCCCGGCGCTGAAGGACATCCTGACGAACGAAAGCACCCTGGGGACAAAGCTCGGTAATTACATCCTGGTCAAGCCGAAAGCGCCGAGCTTCGGATATACGGAAGCGGTACCGGAGACGACGGTGCATGCAGGAAACCAACGCGCCAAGGGCAAGATCGAGAGCGCCCGGAAGGAAGTGGCGTAAAGATTTGTCTGAACCATGATTCGCATGATTAAACGGATAAAAAATGATGGGAATACCAATGACAGAACCCAATCAGCTTGACCTTTTCGATGCGCTGAACATGGACAGCGATTCCTGGACCGTGTACGGGATCATCATAAACCGTCTGGGGCGCGAGCAGGCGGTGAGCGTCGATGCAATTTCGGAGCAGACGGGGATCGCGGGCCGTGAGGTCCGCGACATCGTCAAGAGACTTATCGAACAGCATCATGTGAGGATCGGGTCTGCGCTGGCGAAACCATCGGGGTATTACATGATACAGTCGGATGAAGAGGCCGAGGCAAACGAGCGGACGCTCAGGAGGCTCGGCCTTTCCATTCTCGTGAGGGCGTCTGTGCTTAAAAGATTGACGGTCGCGGAGTATATGAAGCGGCTTCAAACGGAATTGGAGATGACATGCCTGTCGAAGTGAGGAAGTTTCCTGCGCCCGGGATACGGAGCAGCGAGGCGATGGGGAGAGAGTCCACGCCAATACAGACGCAAAGTCCGGCGTCGCCGCAATCCAAAGCGCACAGCCCGCGTCCCAAAGGCGCTTTAACCAAAGGCCAATTATCGGCGATCTGGACGATAATACGCAAAAACGGGTTGGATGAAGATGCGTTCCGGGAGTTTCTGGTAAAGGAATTCAAGGTGTCGTCCACGAAAAAGCTCTCCCAGGCGGACGCGGCGGAGGTGATACACAGTCTGAAGGTTCTCATCGGCGAGGAATACGAGCCGCACATCAGGGGAATGACCTGGGGAATCACGAGGCCGCAGATGCGGTACCTGAAGAAACTTGCCGCCGACCTGGGCTGGGACGACCCGAAACGCCTGGACGGCATGGTGCGGAAGATGTTTCCGCCGAAAAACCGGCTCGAACTGCTCAATAAGAGAGAGGCGACGGCGCTGATCATAGCGATGGAGAAGATGAACTCACCCCATGTCCCCTCTCTTGCAAGCAATAGAGGGGAAGCCGAGAGGATAGCGAACAGTAAATAGTGCACTAAACCAGTTCATATTTTCCGCGTGGGAAAATTTGAGAAAGGGACAAAATGGAATCAATGGTGAAATATTTGAATGAAATAAATCTGCCGGAAGTTTACGATACCAAGGTATTCATCGAAACCGCGAAGAAGATAATTGCCTTTCAGCGCAGGGTTTCGGCTGAATCCGCATTACAAGTAGGAAAGATTCTCATTGAAATCAAGGCGCATGAAGGACACGGCAACTGGTTATCGGCGTTAGATGAAATTGAAATAAAGCGGAGCACAGCCGAACATCTCATGAAGCTTGCGGAGATATTTGGAGACGACCCCGAGAAGATAGAAGGAATGGGTAAGAGCAAAGCGATCTTGATTTCGTACTTGCCGGAAGAAAACCTGATACATCTCAAAGTAGATGACGTGCTGTATGATCAAGATGGTAAAGCATATACATGGGAGCAAGTACGGGAGATGACAACGCGGGATCTTGTGCGGAAATTCAATAGGGAAAAGCGGGAACTCAAAGATAAAGCCGATAATGTCATAACCGAAAATATACGTATGGAAAAAGAGAACAAGCGCCAAACGGACCTGAACGAGCAACTCATGAAAGATGCGAACGAGTTTATGGCGGATTTAATAAAGAAGAAGGATCAGCTCTTAAAAGAGAAAGACGAGAAATACAACACGTTGCGCGAGCTGACGATGGAGCAGCAGGAGGAGAAGAAGACCGGCGAGGAGGCGATCTCCGCCATTATTCAATTTCGCGGTGCTATGATGATGGCAATGGGACAGATGAACAAGATAAAGTTGATTCTTGATCCCGAACTTCGCGCGCATTACTACGGGGCGATCACCTTTGCGCGGCAGATTCTTAAGGTAATCGAGGAGCGGGCAGGGGCTTATTTCGGCCCGATGATGGAGATTCACGAAGAAGATATACCGAAGGAAGGCGAAGAAAAAAAATGGATGGGACCATATAAATGCAATCCGGAACGTATTGATATTACTGAATTAAAATGAGGGTGCTGTCAATGGATGATGCAATCGAAGAGTTGGCGCGGGACTGGGGAATCATAAGCGCGGGCGAGCGGCGAAAGGAGATTGACTCGCTCGTATCGCAGTATGGGGTAGCGGCGGGCACCGTTTACCGGAGGATCAGGATTTACCGGGCCGAGGGGCGGAGGGTGATCACCGGGAAACGCGGCCCCAGAAGCGACAGAGGGAAGCCGCATAGATACTCGCTCGAACAGATGCAGATGTATATCGAGGCGGTCATGGGACTGAAAGCGCTGGACCCGAACCAACCGGATAATCGGGTCCAAAATCCGAACAAGACCATGAGCACGGCGAGGGCAATCGAGATCGCCGAGAAAACAGGAGATATACCGAAGGGGAAGCTTACCCCCCGGACATTGAATCGATGGGCGCACTCTCTGCAAGTGACGGCGAAAGATATCTGCGCGCCGACAGCTGCGGTCAAGCTTGAAAGCCTTCACCCAAATCATGTGCATGTTGTGGACTTTTCCGTCTGCGAGCAGTACTACCTGCGGGACAGCGATGGGAAGGTGATCACCAGGCCATGGACGTATAAGAATAAGCCGAACGAGGCCAGGAAGAAGATATGGACTTTCGCCCTGGTCGATCATTACTCCGGGGTCAAGTTCATCAAATACTTCCTGAGCGCGGGCGAGAGCTCGAGGATTCTATTTGAGGGAATCTGCGAGGCCTGGGCGAAAAAGGAGGACAGCCAGTTTCCCTTCCACGGCGCCCCGAAAATACTTTACGCGGATAAGGGGAGCGCCCTGGGAGCGGGAATGATCGCCAACCTGCTCGAGGCGCTGGGAGTACAGGTGGTGAAGCACAAGCCGGGAAATCCGCGCGCGAAGGGCATGGTTGAGGGTGCATTCCATCAATTTCAGAACGGTTTCGAGAGCGATCTGCGGCTCTGCCCCGGCCAAACCATTGAGGAATTGAACGAGCGGGCGTATAACTGGCTGGTTAATCATAACTGGAAAACGGCGGAGGGCGAGAAAGCGCCACGGTTTTCGCGGTGGCAGGAGATCACGGGCGAGCAGCTCCTCGAGCTCCCGAATGACGATATTTTGCGGCGTGTGACCGCGACCGGGATCATAAGGACTGTAGACGCCTACAGCTCGATACGGTACGATAACGAGGTCTTCGGGGTGCCGGAGGAGTTGTTGGGCCGCAAGGTACGGGTCTGGACGAACATCGACGGCGGGATTTCGGTGCAAGATTTGGAGACCGGAGAGATGCATCCGGCCGGGGACAGGAAAACGGCGGTGTTCGGGGAATTTCACAGCCACAAAAAGACCGAAGCGGAACGTCTCCAGGACGGCGCGATAGCGATGGCGCTTGAGATGAGGAAGGATATCACCCCGGAGTTGCTCATGCGGGATGTCCCGAACATCCACGCCATGCCGAGGAAGGGGACGAAGATAGAGACAACTCACCCCCTGGCTCCCTCTCTTGCAAGCAATAGAGGGGGAATCGACCGGTACGGGAGCGTGTTCGAGGCGAAACGGGCGATTGCGGACGATCTGCGGATGAATCTGGGCGACCTGCCCGGCTGGATGATGGAGGAGGTGGACGCCGCGCTCCTGGAAGGGCTTGAAAAAGTGAAGGTGAAACAGATCTCGAGGTACGTGGGAGGTTTTTTGCAAAAGCAGGCGGTATAAATATGAAAGAAGGGAGCAAATCATGAAAGCAGCGCAGCCATTCTGGAATCACTGGGGGCTTTTACGGAACCCGTTCGGTAACATCGGGAGCGCGGACGATGTGTTTGAGAGCCGGGAGATCGCCCGAATAATGGAGCGGCTCTACGAGGCGGTCGAGGAAGGCGGGATACATGCGATTACCGGAGAGCGCGGCATCGGGAAGACCACCGCCAAGAACGAGCTTCTGAACATGATGGAGGAGAACCGGAGCAGGTACGCCTACAGCCTCCTCGAGTGCATGGACCTGGGTAATGTGAGCATGGCAACCATTCACTCGGCTCTGATCATGGATCTGTCGAGCGAGCGCCAGAAGATGAGTTCGGAGGCCAGGTCGAGGCAGGTGACCCGTATCATGGGAGAACTGGCGGCGACGAAGAAAATCGCGCTGGTGATAGACGAGGCGCAGCGGCTTCCCATCGAAACGCTGGAAAAGCTCAAGATGCTTACAGAGCGGCGGTGGGCTTTCCGGACGAAGCTGATCTCGGTGCTGCTGTTCGGGCAGGCGGAGCTGATTCACCGGCTGTCGCGGGACGAGGGGCTGACGATGCGTGTGACGAAATACCGCATGAGCGGTTTCTCGGACGATGAGGTTTTACAGTACATCGACCTGCGCTGCCGGACTGCGGGCGGGAACATGAAGGACATCTTCGACGATGAGGTGTTGGTATATATCGCCGAAAATCAGCATTCGCCGCTCCATATCAACCATGTCTGCTCGAGCGCGATGCGGATGGCCAGGCAGATCGGGGAGCAGAAGGTCACCTGCGCGATGATCTACGAGACGGGCGGCATCCGGTCGCCCCGGCAGATACTCAAGGATAACGGCATCACGGTGACAGGGTTCGCCAGGGATATACATATGCATGATCAGGTTGTGACCCACCTGCTGAACGGGGATGAGAGCCAGGCCTCGGCAGAACAGAAGGCGCGTTTCCACGCCGGTCTGAGCAACATCAGCAGGGGAACGGAACTGGATACGGGCGATCACGGCGAAGAATACAGTGAAAGGCAGAAGGCGGCGGGATGAACCCGGAAGCGGCGGAGTTGCATGAATACCTGATTGCCAAGGTTGGGCACCGGTGGCGGCTGGAGACCTGGGGAAAACATTACGCGGCGCGGATACGAAAGTATGGCCTCGAGGCCTGCAAGATCGCGGTGGACGGATTTACGAGCCAGCGCTGGTGGATGGAAAACAAAAGCCAGGACGCGCCGGAATGCATATGCAGGAGCGATAAATCGCTCGAGCGCTTTCTGGCGGCCGGGATGATGCTGCCGGAGCACAGAGCCGAGAACAGGGAAAAACAGGAGAAAGCTGCGCAGATCCGTGCCCGGAAGGCAAAAATTAGGGCAATCCTCATGCGCGACCTTGATGTCCATAAACGGTTCCTGCGGAAGATATCGCCGTTAAGAGAGGAGATCAGCGAAGCCTCCTGGGACGCTTTTATCGCACCTCTCCTTGTGGTGGGAAAACGCGATGGAGTGCTCGAACTGTATCACGAGGACAGCGCCGTCTGGGTGCAGGAGCACTTTGCGGAAAAGATCGGGGATGCGCTGGGGGCGAAGGTCAGGATAGTGGGAGATATATAAACTCACCCCATGTCCCCTCTCTTAAAAATAGAGGGGAAGACTGGAGTAAAAAATGGAAATATTTATTGTAATTTGTGGCAATGTATTAATGGCTTTTATTGCCACAGCCCTTGGGGTTTATGCCTTCATAGAGGCAAGAAAGATATGAAAGGAAAACATTATGACCATAATTCTCACCCGCCACTCAGATATGCGGAGACAGAGACGCTATTCCGATTATGGGGAAAACGAGATGATTGAACTGGCCAGGCTGGCGCGGATCTGCGGAATGAAAGTCCCCGGGAAAAATGGCTGCAAGCGATATAGGTTCATGGGGAAAGATTTCGTTTTCGATGAAAAAAGCAAAAAGGCAAAGCTGGTCACGGTGATTTGAAAGAGAGCGCCTGAGTGCCTCAGAAAAGGAAAAGGAGAAGATATGCGCCGGATATGGAAAGTATGTTGGTTCGTTTGTATGATTCTGATAATTAGCGTTATCATCCATGAAATAGACTTTTTAATTGTCAAACCGCAGGTGGAGAAGGGGAAGGAATCGGTCCGCGCAGAGATTCGCGCAGACATCCTCGCCGATGTGAAAGCGCAGATGGCAATCAAGCCGGATTCAACGCTCAATTACCTCGACTGGCTCTACATGGGGCAGTCGAAAGAGATCGCCAATTTGAAGAGGGAAGTGGCGAATTTAAAAAAAGGCAAATGAAGATGGGAGGCCGCTAATCTAATGGGTAAGCATCCGGTGGAGGTCCAGGAGCGGGCGTATGAGCTGCATATGGTTCAGCAGATACCTTATCAGAAGGTTGTAAAAATTCTGAAAGAGGAGTTCGGCAGCTTCGCCTGGGGGACGCTCGTAAAATGGCGTCATAACACAGATTTGGACTGGGAAGGACGGTATCGTGAATACTGCAAGAATGTGGCGGCGGCGACAGACAAGGCATTGGTGAAAAAGATTACCCCGATCACGACCTGTATCCAGGAGATCAGGGAGGATACCTATCAGCAGCTTAAGACTCTCCTTACGCTTGGCCTCCAGGATAAAGACGGCTACCCGGTGCCCATCATAGACGCCAAGAACCTCGGCCAGGTTCTTCAGGGATTTACGCGGCTGGTCGACCTGGAAATGAGAAGAATGGGAGATGGGAAGACACAACAGGCAGGAATCGTGCAGGTGATAAATGTGATTTTCACCGTAATAGAGAATACTCCCGGAGTCGGTCAGGTATTCAAGGCGCACCGTAAGCAGATAACGGACGCGGTTTATGAGGAGATAAAAGAGTGATCACCACCCGCGATGAAAAGAATACGATCCTCGAAGTCTTTCTCGATAAGTTGGAGAAGGATGACCGGTTGAAGGTGGAGTACTCCCCCAAGCCGCTGGAGTTCCTGGCGAAGCGGGGAAGCTACTATCCTCCCATACTGGAGAAAATGTTCAAGGATATATACTTCGGGCTGGTTACCAGGGCGGCATTGGTGGGACCGCGCGGCGGCGGGAAGACATTCAGCCTGGGCGACCTGGCGAGTTGCATGTTCCTTTTCAAGGATTACGACGTCCTGATCGGGAGCGGGAGCGAAGAGCAGGCCTCGAAGGTCTATGACCGGGTGATGCAGATCCTCTGCGATGACGATGAGACGGCCGATTATGTGCCGAATATCACCACCAAGGTCGCCAAGGGAAAGAAAAAGAACTGGATTGAGTTTGTTCCGGCGAGCCAGAAACGGGCGCGGGGGCCGCATCCGGGCGAGGGCAAACGCGGCGGCATGATCATCGTGGACGAGGAAGCCGAGATGGACGATGCGATCCTGAAGGCGCTCATGGGGACGGGCGGGACGGCGCAACCCCTGGTGATCGTCCGGGCGTCCACGGCGCACAAGGTGGATGGGACATTTGCGGAGCTGCTCGACAACTTGAAGGGTTACACGCTCTATAAATGGGACGCATTCGATGTCTGCGGGAAATGCGACCGGAAGTGCGCAGATTGCATTCCCGAATTCCGGGATGATTATTGCCAGGGAAAGGCCAAGAAGAACAGCATCCTTGGCTGGGTCTCGGTCGATTATCTCTTCGCCATGTGGGAGGAGATGGATAAGGAATGGTTCGAGGTCGAGTTGATGAGCAGGCGGCCTTCCGGCGCTGGCTTGGTGGTCGATCCGCAACATTGGCCTGCGGCGCTCGTCGATGAGGCGCCTTACGTTCCGGGAGCTCCCAACTGTATGGGGATTGACTGGGGTTATGTCGGCATGTCGGCGGGGCTTGCAACACAGTCCGCAAACGGGAAGATTCAGATATTTAACAGGATACGCTGGACCCGTAAGGGCATCGAGATTATCATCGCCGACCTGGTTGCCTGGCGCGAGATGTATGGGATAACCGAAGTCTATGCGGACTCTTCCCACCCGTTCGAGAACGATCAGGTGAGGAAGGCGGGATTCATCGTCACTGAGGTGACGTTTGTAAGTTTCAAGGACGCTGGGGCGGGCGCAATCAGGGGATTTTTTGAAAAAGGGCAGATCGAAATACCGAAAATATACAAGGACGTCATCGAGCAGCTCAAGAAGTGGCGCCGGGGCAAGGACGGCAAGATTATAAAAAAGGATGATCATTACTGCGATGCTTTACTTTGTACGATGTGGAAATGGTGGAAAAAGATGCGGAGGCAGGTGGGATATACGAAAGTGACGAGAGGATAGAATGAAAGCGCCATTCCCCTACTTCGGGGGCAAATCGAAAATCGCGCACCTGGTTTGGCAGGCGTTGGGGCAGCCAAGGCATTACATAGAGCCGTTCTTTGGCTCCGGCGCGGTGCTTCTCGCCCGGCCGGGATATGACCCGGCGCATCATACCGAAACGGTAAACGATAAGGACGGCTTTGTAGCGAATGTCTGGCGTTCTTTGAAATTTTCTCCGGATCAAGTTGCTGAATGGTGCGATTGGCCGATCAATCAGGTAGACCTCTGCGCAAGACGTCAAGAACTCATACGAAACGAGGAGCGCCTCCTGGAGAATCTGAAAGCCGATCCGGAATGGCACGACCCGGTGATAGCCGGTTATTGGATATGGGCGGCAAGTTGCTGGATAGGCAACGGGTTGACAGGAAAAGAAGCGGGAATTCGCCTAAGTGGGGAGTCAGGAATTAATGCTATCGGTAGGAGGCTTGGGTTATCGGGATTCGCGGATAAAGGTGTCCGTATATATCCAAGACCGGATTTGACTACGGGACAGGGGATTAATATCGCCATGAGCTCCGGGATCCATACCTGGTTTCATGAGATTTCGGAACGGCTCAGAAAGGTACATGTTACCTGCGGCGATTGGACTATTGTCTGCGGAGGAAACTGGCAGGATAGAAGAGGAATTGTCGGAATATTTTTTGATCCGCCGTATGGTGTGGATGATAGAAATAAAAAAATATATCACCAAGACTCAATCGAGATTGCGGCAAAGGTAAACTCTTGGGCGCTCGAGAGGGGAAAGAAGGAAAAATACCGGATAATTATAACTGGATATGAAGAACATATGAACCTTCTCGATCACGGCTGGTCATGCCTTAAATGGAAGGCGAATGGCGGCTATGGAAACCGTTCAAAAGGGAAAAACAAGAACTGCACACGGGAGATGATCTATTATTCGCCGTATTGTGTACAGAATCAGATGGAAATGGCAATATAACCTTATAAGGAGAGCGACTCATGAACAAGATACCAGGAGTAACGATAGCGAAGCGGCTGCGGAATGTGGATTTGGTCGAATACAGTGATCGGATCGAGCGTGATTTCCCCGACCCGGTGCTGCGGTTCCGGCTGGAGCAGGTCAAGGCGGCGGGAAAGAGCCAGCAGCCGAATCTTGAGACGGCATACAGCGATATGAATCTGATCAGGCCGCCGTTCTCGATGGCGGTCATGACGCGGTTGCTCGACCTCGATCCCTACCTCTGCGGCGCGGTGGAAGCAATCGCGACCAATGTGAGCGCCTGCGAACTCGAGGTGGTCTGGACAGGCGACGGCGACGGGAACAAAAAACAGCAAAAGACGCTGAATGAGTTTTTCTTCGAGGCGAACGATCCCACGAACCCCATGAGTCTCCAAGAAAAACTGCGGGTCTGCGCGATGGATTACATCGCCCTCGGAAGTTGGAACCTAGAGATCGTCCAGGGCGGCGAAAAGCTGATGGACCTGGTGCATGCGCCCGCCGAGTTCGTCAGGGTTCGGGTCAAAAAGAAAGATAAAATTCTCACAACCGCATACGTGATGATCAAGGACGGCGTGGAGACGCCATTCTCTGTCTATGGAGACGAGAACCGGGTTAAGGAAAATAACCAGATCCTCCGCGCGATCCGCAAGCGCCCCGGACACCGGGTGTACGGCAAACCGGCGACATACAGCCTGGTGAACACGGTGCTGATGAATTCGCTCCGGGACGAAAAAAACCTGACCTGGTTCGACCAGGGGAGCCTCGCCGATCTGCTGATCCTTGTCGAAGAGAATATCGATGATGGGATCAAGAAGCAGATCATCGCCGATTATCAGAACACGAGCGATGGAACGCAGACGATGTATATACTGCACGGGGTCGGCAAGGCGGTGGTCCGTGAATTGAAGCGCTCCCTGGAAGACACATCTTTCGATAAATTCGAGCAGAACAACCGTCAACGGGTGCTTTCCGCCCTCCGGACGCCTCCGGCGAAGGTGGCGATATACCAGGACGCCAACCGAGCTAACAGCATCACACAGGACGAGGTTTTCCGCAACGAGGTGATCAAGCCAATTCAGGACACTTTCCGGGTGCGGTTCAATCATGTGATCAAATACGGCTTCGGGTTTCCCGGCTGGGAATTTCGCATCAAGCCGTACAGCCTGAGAGACCGGAAAGAGGAGGCGGATATACTCAAGACCTATATCGATTGTGGAATATATACCGTTAATCAAGCCCTGGCTACGCTAAATCTGCCTCCAGTGGAAGGCGGAGACCGGCGCGTGGTCAATACACCCCTGGGTCTGGTGGATGTTGCCACATGGACAGTCGCGGTGGCTGCCAACTCCAACATAAACCCGCAACAGGCGCAGAGACTCGCGGAAACCGAGGCGGGACAGTTGGTACTGGCGCTGGCGGCGATAAGGAGGAAGTTGCTTGAATATAAATGAAAAAATCCCCCCTGCCCCCCTTATTAAGGGGGGAAGCCGAAGGCGGGGGGATCAGGTTTTCAACCTCCTCGATCGCGAGATTCACGGCCTGCTGGTGGATCTCCGGCTGGAAGACCCGAAGACCGATGAGTTCATTCCCCCGGAGGATATGGTAAAGCGGTTCATGGCGGCCTGGGGCAAGGCGGTTGACGTGATCGAAAAGAAGGTTGTGAAACAGATCGAGGCGGGAAAAACGGAAATCAAAATATAGATGCCGAAACAAGTTCGGCATGACACGTGTCATCCTGAACTCGTTTCAGGATCTAAGGAGATGATTTTGAGCACAGACGCGGCAAACGAGTTCGAGGATATCCTCTTCGCCTTCACGGTCGAGGCGGCGCTGGCGGGCGGGGAAAGGGCAATAGCGCTGGCTGAAGAGGCAACAGGCGTCGAGTTCGGGCGCGCGTTTCACTTTATCGATGAGGACGCGCTCCGGTACCTTCAGGAGAACGCGATCAGCCTTTCCGAGACCACCGCCGCGCGCCTGACGGGGAACCTTGAGGAAGCCATCCAGGCGGGTATCCGAGAAGGGAAACCGATCAGCGAGGTAGTCAAGGACGTGCACAGCGTTTTCACCAACCTTAAAGAGTACGAGGCCGAGCGGATCGCCCGGACGGAGATAGCGCGCGGCGCCAATACCGGGGCGATATCGGGCTATAAAGAGATGGGTATCGCAAAGGCGGAATGGTACGCCAACTCCGGCGCCTGTGTCGAATGCGAAGGCATGGCGGGGAACGTCTACCCGGTCGACGAGGCCAACATGATCCCGCTGCATCCGAACTGCTACTGTTTTTGGCTGCCGGTGGTGGGGAAAGAATAACATGGGAAAAATCTTGACAAAATGGTCTGACCTTCATATACTTCTGGCGAACAGATTCAATCACCGGTTCGCCGCTCGTCAGTCGGCCTTTTTCATGCCTGAAAATAATGGCGTGGAGAGTCCTTATACCGCGAGGTATAAGGCGACCTGTGATTGGGTCGGTTCAACTCTCCACGCCTTTTTTATTGGCGTGCAGGAACAAAACAATCACGCAGGAGGCACCCATGTCGCAGAACCCACCCACAACCTTTTATCTCGAAACCGAGATGAACAGGGATTCCGGATTCATCCGGGAAGTTTTATATCTCCTGATCTATTCCGGTTATTCCGGAGAAATCAAAGGATTGCCGGAATACGCTCTTCAGGAATGCATCGAAAAGATCGAGCAGTTGCAGGAGCATATTGAAACATCAGTCAAGCGGTTAATGGCGAATGAGAAAGGGGAAGGCGATGAACGTGACAATGGATAGTAATCTCAAAGAGAAACTGGAACAAGTCGGGAAAAGGGAATGGTGGCCGATAGCGACATTAGCCAATCTTCTCGGAAGGCCGAAAACTTACATTTATCGCCGGATAGATTTAAAGAACTTTTCTGTATTGGAGGATGGAACATTCAAAAAGATTCTTTCCAAATCCGTCATTGATTTTTATGAAAACCGTTCCAAGAATATCAAAAATATTTCAATTGAGCAGAATGCCTTTAAAAAGGGATTTTATGCAGGATTGAAAATGTACGAAACAGCCCAGGAGATGGATGTTTCACTTGATGATCTGCAAGAGATGATAGCAAATTATTGTGAAGGAGATCATGATGACGGTGATAATGAGCGAAGTGCTTGAAGAAAAGCTCGCTATTATCAAACGAAAGACGTGGTGGCCAGCTACTCTCTTGGCAGAAGTATTAGTAAAGCCGAGGCGGTATATTTATCGGAAAGTGGCCAGCGGCGATTTCATTGTTTTCAATGATGGCGGGCCGATGAAAATAACATCAGAATCCGTTGTCACATATTTTGAGAACCGTCATCATAATTTGTGACCGTTGGGTCACACGAGACACTCATAATTTCGTACATAACTGCCGTAACCACGAGGGTTCGGCAGTTTTTTTATGCCTCGGAGGAAAGATGCCAGACCGGCAGATCATACAGGTTCCGTTTTACCGTCTCGACAAAACCAAACAGATGGTGTACGCCTACGCCTCGACCGGTGGGGTGGACAGCTACGGAACCATCATCGATCCGCCCTGGATGCCGCAGGCGATTATCGGCTATCGAGAAAAACTGACGGTGAGCGCCATGCATCTCGACCTGCATGGCATGCCGCAGATCGAGACAGGAAATGAGCCGATGGTGGTCGGGACGGTCCCGATGCTTGAATGTGACGAAAAGGGTCTCTGGATCGGCGCTGAGATCAGACTGGATGATGTCTGGCAGAAAATCACTTCCGGGGAATATAACGGCTTCTCAGTCTCGGTGCTGCCGTATGAGTTCCGTGACGAACAGGTCAACGGGCAAAATATAACCCGTATTCTCAAATACCACCTCACAGATATCACCGTGGGTTATCCGGCTTCGAATCCGGAAGCGCAATTTCAACTCATCGAACGCCTCGCGGTTGACGCCGAATCCCCCTGGATATGGGACTGGACTGCGGATGCGGAAGCTATAGTCGCTCAGCTTGGCTGGGAAGGTCTCGCGCAGGCCTGCATGTACCTCGACCCGGCTGCCGACCCGAAGACCAAGGCGGCCTACAAGCTCCCGGTGATGAAACTCAAGGAAGGGGCGCTCACCCTCTACTTCAACGGCGTGCGGGCGGCGATGGCGCGGCTGCTCGGCGGCGGCGGCAAGATGAACATCCCGGACGATGAGCGGAAAACGATCTATAAAAAACTCGTAAAATTGTACAAAAAGTTTGACCAAACCCCGCCTGAGTTCAGGCTGGACATTACCGATGGAGGTTACGACATGAGCACGTTCGGAGAGGCGGTAAAGGGACTGTTGAAACGGCTGGCGGGCAAGGAACCGGACGCCCAGGCGATTCAGGAAATCGCGGAGCTTGAGACCAGGCTCGCGGGCGAGCAGGCGCAGCAGGTGAAAACCCTCGGCGAAACGCTCGCGGCGGTCACTGCGCGGCTGGACGGGATCGTTTTGGCTTCGACAAGCTCAGCTATCGCATCGGCTGCTGATCCGAAGGACGCCAAGATCGCGGAGCTGACCGTAACGGTCGCGGCGATTGAACCGCGTCTCGCAGCGGTCGAGAAGGCGACAGCAAGGAGCCAGCAGGTCGGGGAGACCGGCGCGGACGGCAAGGAAACGGATGTGTTCGCCGGGCTGATATAAAGGCAGCCACCTAATCCCCCAAAGGGGGACTAAAACGAAAATCGGAAAATCAGGATCACAACTCATAATATGAGGATTCAAACGATGAAAAGATTTCGAGAAATGACAGATGAAGAGCGGATGGTATATATCGAGCAGCGAATCAGCACATCCGATATTTCGAGCGCAGGAAAGTTGAACGCGGCACAGGCGGCACAATTTATCAGCCTGATCGCGGATCAGACATCGCTCAAAGATTTCGTGAAAACATACACGATGACCACGCCTACCCTCGACCTGGACAACTTCCTCCTGGACGCACGCCAGATGCGGAAACCCACGGAAGCAACGGAATATACAACTCCGCTTCTTTCGGCGACATTCGCCAAAAGGACGCTGACACCGACGGAATGGATTTACCCGGCAAACGTGAGCTACACGTTCCTCGAGGACAACATCGCCCGCGACAACTTCGACGGATTCCTCATGGGCGAACTGGCCAAAGCGGTAGGAAACGACCTGGAAGACCTGAACACCAACGGCGATGAAAAAGGTGCAGCCGGTTTTATCGCACAGAATGATGGCTGGATAGCGCTCGCATTGGCAAACTGCCATAAGTACGATACCGAGGGCAAGGCCGCGCCGGAAGGCGGGTATTATTTCTCCGACACGATTTTCCCGGAGATGCTCGCCGCACTTCCCAATAAGTGGAAAAACGACCATACCCGACTCGCCTTCCTCATGTCGCCCACAGATGTCGAGACATACGAGGATGAAGGAATTTCACGCCAGACCGGGCTTGGCGACAGGGTGTTGACCACGCAGTATACCCCACCCTGGAAGGGAATCGCTGTCAGGCCGGTGCCGACCATGCCGGACGGAACCCACATCCTCACCCTGAACCAGAACCTGGTGCGCGGCATCCGGAGAGAATTCTCGCTCGAGCTGGTGCGCCAGCCGCGCAGCCGGAATGTCGAGATCACAGTCACCGGCCGTCAGGATGCCGAGATCGAGATCATCGATGCTCTGGTGATCGGGAGCGACCAGACCGCCTGAGGCTCACTTCGACAAGCTCAGTGAGCGGGTAAGAAGTTAGGAGGGGAGGGAATAAACACCCGCCCCGTCACGATAAAAAAACTGAAAGCGAGGACAGCATGGCGGACACAACATTGAATTACGCGAGGATCAAACTCCCACGAAACAAGAACGATTCAGTGCCTCAGAGCGTGACTTCAAAAGGAGTCACCATTCGCCAGGGCGGCGCAGGCACAGAGATTGACGACCCGGCCACGATCGCGCGCTTCAAACTGATTCTGGGCGAAAAGCTCGAAATCAGCAAGAAACCGTTCACTGTCGAGGCCGGAACGGGAAGCATCGAGCCGGGGAAGACCCATTGAACGCAAAAAGGACAAACATCAGGAGCACACATAACACAGCACTGGAGGACAGATAGATGTCAGTGGAACCTGAAAGAACGATAATGACCCGCCTGGGAAAAGCGGCAGATACGATAGCGGATGGCACCACCTGGAGCACGACCGGGACGCTGTTTTCGTATATCAAAGTGATCTGGACCTGGCTCAAGGCTTTCGCGGCGCGGATGCCCTCGGCAGGGACAATCGCCACGACCGCAGACCTGGTTTCGGCGGGGACGGTCGACATCAACGCCACGGTCAAGGCGAGCGTCAAGACGCAGGCGGCATCGGCATTGACCGATTACGACCCTCCAACTAAAGCGGAGATGGATTCGGCAATCGCTTCAGCCGGGATACTCAGGCGGACAGTGACCGGCAAAGCGGTGGCGTCCATCACTACGGCGAACCTGTTCACCATCTCCGGAGGCCCGATAAAACTGCTCGCACTCGTGGGATACATTACCACCGGGATACAGGCTGCAACAAACGTGAGCAACATCCAGTTCACGCCGACAGGTGGATCTGTAACCGACCTCTGTGGAACGCTCGAATTGAACAATGCTGCGATCAGAAAGTTCCTTTACTTCGATGGAACGAAAGCAAATGCCTTGATTCTTTCGACCGATGCCGGAATTATCGTGGCACCGCTTGCCAGCCCTCTTATACTGGGCGTGGGTATAATCAAGATGACCTGCGCGGCAACGACCTCGGGAGCGATTACCTGGTACATGGTATACGAACCGCTGGACCCGACAAGCGCGGTAGCATGATTTTGAATGAGGGGGGAGGGACATCCCCCCCTCTACTAAAGAGGAAATTATGGCCTGGCAAATATCAGTACAACTCGATCAGGACAGCAATGATGTGGGAACGATCTACGCCATCTGGATTGAAGGAACCCCACCGGTCTCGTTCATCTATTCGGCGCGGGCGAAGAAGGACGTAGGCGGAGCGAACGCCTTTGTGGCGGCTGCGATAGCCGCCCGTAACGCCTGGCAGGCGAAGAATACTGCGAATGCCGCTGGTGCGGCTGCCCTGCTGACGAAGATAAACGCAACCGATCCGCAGGCGGGAGGCTGATATGGCGACTACAAAGGCAGTAAGTGTCCTCGATAACAATGTCACACTGACCGCTGGCGCGGCGGATCATACATCGACCGTCTGGGATTTACAGGATGGGTATGGGGCTGAACTCTCAATCAAGTTCACGAATGGTGCAACCGGACCAACATTGGCGTCCCAGGCACAGATATGGGTGTCTCCGGATAACTCAAACTGGTATAAATTCGGAGGCGCATTGATTGCCGCCTTGGGCAATTCGGTCATCACATCATGGGGAGGCATTCCGATAACGATCGGGGTGAAATATCTCAAAGTCATCTCAGGTGGCAATACCGGGCAAAATACAGTGATCAGAGTTGAAGGATCAGAGGTCTCAGTGATCTTATAAAGGGTTCATATGTCAGGAATAATGAAACCACCTTTCGGGGCGCAGATCAACCTCTCCCATCCTCTCGCGCAGGGGCTTGTTGGCTGTTGGCTGTTCAACGAGGGTAGCGGCAACCAGGCGCATGACTTATCCGGAAAAGAGAATCAAGGCACACTTACCAATATGGCTAACCCGCCGACTCCTACCTCCGGTTGGAATGCAGGACTTCACGGTGGGGCGTTGGCGTTTGATGGAATTGACGACTTTGTGGATTGCGGGAACAGACCGAGTTTTGATATCGTTAACGGGATCACAATTTCATTTTGGATATACTTTACGGCAAAAAGTACATCTGGCCATTATCCATATTTGATCGGAAAATCAAGTGCATACAATTTATACCTGGATGAGAACAGTCTCAATATAAATAGCCGGGTTTATATAGGTGGTGTCTCGAAATTTGGCACATTGTATAATGCGACTTTAAATAAATGGTATCATGTTGTTATAACTTATGATAAAACTCAAATATGTGTTTATGCAAACGGAAAACCACTTGATCCGGTGGCGCAAACGGGATCAATTGATTCAAATACATCTTCGTTTAAAATAGGCGCACAATACGCCTTTTTCATCATATCCTCTGCCTCCATATATAACCGTGCCCTCTCCGCCAATGAAGTGGCCTATCTCTACGCCTTCCCATACTGCATGTTCGAAGAAATCGCTTATCCCGCCTGGATGGCGCCGCCCAGTATCCCGATCTTTATGCAGCATTATCGGAGACTATCAGCATGAGCCAATGGCTAAGGCAGGGGACACCGCGACTTATAACTTTCGGGCCATTTCTATCGAAAGGGGATGGCGTGACCTTACAGACAGGCGCGGGGATCATCACCTCTATCGACCATGCCACGACAGGAATCCTCCTGAGCAAAAACGGCGGCGCGGCAACAATACGGCATCAGAATGTGACACCCTCGACCTATGATGCCCACGGTTTTTTCAAGGTGACGCTCGATGCTATCGATACGGATACTCTTGGAACACTCATGGTCATGCATTCGGAACCAGCGACATACCTCTCTGTCTGGCGGGTATTCCTGGTAGTTCCGGCGCAGGTATGGGATTCCCTTTTCGGCTCGGACAAACTTGATGTTGCGGTTGTAGAAGAGGCCAACCTTGACTTCGGGGCATTGCAGAAATTGAGTTTAGGTGCGGCAATAGAAGCTTTTGACCCACCCACAAAGGCGGAGATGGATTCGGCGGTCGCGCCCCTAGCGTTGGAAGAAACGGTCGAAGGAATCCAGGACACTTTAGATGAAAAACTCGATGTTGCGGTTTCCACGCGGGTCACTTTGGGAACAGGAAACACCTCGAAGGTTTATACCGTTGTGGACGGCGAAGGCCACAATTTGGCCGGAGTGAGTGTGGAGGTCCGGGCGGCGAATGATGTGACCTCGCCGGTGATCGCCAAGGGAATCACAGGAGATGCGGGGACGGTGACATTCCTCCTGGCGAGCGGGACGACCTATTACCTCTGGCGAAGGAAAGCCGGATACACGTTCACGAACCCGGATACCGAGGTGGTGCCATGAGCGACTGGGCGGGAACGGGAACGCAGATCGGCGGTGTGGATCCGCAGGCGAACGCGCTTATAACGCTTGACGAGATCAAGCGCTGGCTGAACCTTACCGGGACGGACGATGACGATTTTTTCCAGGAACAGATCAACGACTGGAGCGATACCATTGCAAGCCGCTGCAACCGTAAATTCGTCTCGCAGGATTATGAAGACGAAGTGCACGATGGCGAAAAGGTATACATTCTTCCGCGCAACCTGCCTGTAACCGATATAGACAGCATCACGGTCGACGGCGGCGCGCTGGGCGAAGATGATTACACTCTCGATAAAGAGGGCGCGACGGTCCGTTTGAAATCGGGTGAGAATTTCGGCGGCGGCCCCGGCGCCGTTCTGGTGACCTACACGGGCGGTTATGACCCGATACCCGGAGATCTCAGGCGCGCGGTAAGACAGCTTGTCGCCCTGGAATACTACCTCTCCGGTCACGGCCGTAAGGCGCTGGCGAAGCGCGGCGAGAGCGCACAGGGCGGGAATGTGACCTACGAGAGATCCCCGCAGGATCAGGAGCGAATCATCGAGGGATTGGTGAGACGGTACGGGAGAAGGTAAATGCCGGATATTGATATAAAGTTTGACGGACTGGATGAAGCCAAAGAGGGCATGAAGCGGATTGCGGACGCCATGCCGGGAAGCGTATATGCCGGAGTTGTGGATGCCTGCAAGCTGATTCAGAAGCAGGCACAGACGGTGCACCTGGCTGGGATGACGCTGACGCCGAGGTCACATTTTTTACAGGGTTCAGTGAAAATGGATGTCGTTACGAATGGCAAACAAGTAGTGGGAAGGGTCGGCAGCCGGATGGCTTATGCCGCGATACACGAGTTCGGGTCGGGCGGATTACCGGGAGGAGTTATAACAATCAGGCCGAATAAGGCCAAATATTTACACTTCTTTATCGGTGGCAAAGAAGTATTCACAAAACTAGCCAGAGTTCCTATACCCAGGCGGGAATGGCTTTTAAAATCATTTCAGGATGTGCTTCCGCAGATCGAGGAAATATTCGGCAGAAAAATAGAGTTGACGCTGAACAGTTATTCAACCGGGTACTTCAATGGCTGAGCGGACGGAAAGCAAGCGAGAACTGATTCTTCAGAACCTTGAGACTACCCTGGGAGCGATTGACGGGGAAGAGCCGTTTTGGACGGAAGTCAAGAGCGTGAAGCGTGTGCCGTTCGTGCCGATGGAGTTCGAGGGCGAGGATAAGCCGGGGCTTCTGATCGTGGCCACCGGCGAACCTGAAACCATTGAAAATCAATTTAATTATCATGACAAGCGGGATTTGAAGATTGGGATCGTCGGGGTGCTGGACCGTCCCAGGGGCGACCAGGGAACGGCGATAAACAGGTTCATGAAAGACGTGAGCATCGCGGTCATGGCCGATGTGACGCGGGGCGGGCTGGCCTCGATGACATTCAAGACGCGGCAATTGGACGCTTCCAATCTGTTCGGCGATCTGGCGATGTTCGAAATCGAGTTGAGCATCAGGTATCACTGCGACGGGAGGGAAGAATGAGAATACAGTATACGGGTGAAGCCAGAGTCCGGGTCGATGGAGTAGGGTATTTCGAGCCGGGAGAAGAGCGGGAAGTTGATGATGAAATAGCGCGGGCTTTGACCGGAGAGGAATTCAAGCCTGTCCAGAGCGCCGTCAGTACAGAGTATACGGGACCTGTGGGATCCCCGAAAAAAGGGCGGCGGAAAAAGAAAAACTTAGGCACTTAGGCACTCAAGCACTCAGGAGGTTATAATGAGCCAAGAATACGCATACGGGCGCACGGAGCAGGTCTTCGTGAAGAAGGAAACCTACTACGGCGTGCTGGTATACCCTGCGGGAACGGACGCGATCAGCGTCCTCAAATGCGACATGGGAATGAAACAGGAACGCAAGGACATCCGTGAGAAGGGTGCGAGCCGTAGCCTGATCACCCGGGTTACGGGGCGGAAAACGGCGGACTGGAGCATCGAGAAGTATCTTCGGCCTTCGGGAGTCGCGGGCACAAAGCCGGACGATACCGATCTCTGGGAGGCGCTATTCGGGAGCGTGACCACGCCGAATAACACGGTTCTTTATGCGCTTCTGGCCGAGCCTGCGGTGGTGGGTCTCTCCATCTTCCGCAATGTCGGGCCGCACCAGGAGGCGATCTGCGGCGCCATTCCATCCAAGTGGGGATTGAAGTTCGGCGGCGGCGATGAGCCGAAAGTGACATTCTCCGGCCAGGCGAAGGATCATTACCTCAGCGGGAGCGATGCGCTCGCGGCTGAAGTGACCAGCTCGGTCTATATCTATGTGGCCGATGCGCGCCGGTTCGCTGTGGGCATGAAGGTGAAGGTGGGGACGGAGACAAATACCACCGGATTCCTCATCGATGCCATTGATTACGCAACAAACAAGATCACACTCCATACGGCTGTGACCCATCAGGTCGCGGCTGCGGCGGTGATACCTTCCCCCCTGACGGCGACCACTGCGGGGATAGTGATCCCGGTAATTGTGGGAACGGTCAAGTTCGGAAATACCACGATCCTTATCACCGGCTGCTCGTTCGATGTGGACCAGAAGGTCAAGTTGCGGAATGACGAGTTCGGCTCGAGCTCTGCAAGCGGTTATCGTCATCCGGACTTCCGCGATGTCTCCTGTTCGCTCGACCTGAATTTCACTTCGGGCGCGGCGGCCTGGCTGAACGACGCCAAACGATTCACCCCGCAGGATATCGAGGTGATATTGGGAGACACGGCTGGGAGCAAGGTGCAGATAGACGCCTCGCAGGTGGAATTTGACATACCGAAACCATCAGTCCCGGACACGGACGAGACCAAGATAACGCTTTCCGGGAAATGCCTGGCGACAAGCGCGGGAGAGAATGAGCTGACGGTGACTTTTTTATAAAAGGCAATTAGGAGAATAATATGAGCGAAATATATGCATACGGGCGGGAGGAGGTTGTCTATGTCGCCAGGGAGAGCGCCAACGCCTTCGGTTCGCTCGTGTATCCTGCCGGGGCGGACGCGATCAATGTCCTCAAAGCCGATTTCGGTTTCAAGCAGGAGCGCGGGGACATTCGCCCAAAGGGTGCCACGCGAAGCCTGATCGACCGGGTTACCAGGCGAAAGACCGCCGACTGGTCAATCGAGAAATACCTATTGCCAAGCGGGGATATCGGCGGCGATGTGCCTCCGGATGATTACAGTCTATGGGAAGCGGCATTCGGCGCGGTGGACCAGACCGGCATGATCTTTTCCCTGGCGGCTGAACCGGCGCTGAGCCTCACCCTCATGCGGAAGTACGGCCCGCACCTGGAGATCATATACGGCGCGGTGCCCTCCAAGTGGGGGCTGAAGTTCGGCGGCGGCGACGATCCGAAAGTGACCTTCTCCGGGCAGGCGGCGGATCAATGGTTCGGCGGCGCGAATGATCTGGATACGCTCGCAGAAGCGGCCACAGCCACCGATGAGATTGTGGTGCATGATGCGAGCCTGTTCGCGCTCGGTATGAAGATAGTGGTCGGGGATGAAGACAACGGCGGCGACGGCTTTGTGATCACAGACATCGACCTGCTCACGAACACGCTCACTCTGGACGATCCGGTCACCAGTCAGGATGAGGATGCGGCGGTGATTCCCCTGGCGCTCATCCCGGAGACTGCGGGGAATGTGATCCCGGTGGTGATCGGCACGGTCAAGTTCAACGGCGATCCGGTCTACATCACAGGCGCAAGCTTCGACCTCGACCAGAAGGTCAAGATGCGTAACGATGAATACGGTACCGACAAGGCGCGGGGCTTCAGGCATCCGGATTTCCGGGATGTCTCCTGCTCGCTGGACCTTTGGTTCGAGAAGGGCGCGGCGGCCTGGCTGAATGACGCCAAACGGTTCACCGCACAGGACATCGAGGTGGTGCTTGGAAATGCGGCCGGGAGCATGATGCAAATCGACTGCAACCAGGTAGAGTTTACCATACCAAAACCAGAATATCCCGACACGGATGAGGGCAAGATCGCGCTGGCCGGGAAGTGCCTTGGGGATGACGGCGAGGACGAGATAAGTGTAACATTTATGTAATCCCCTCTGCCCCCCTTATTAAGGGGGGTGCCGAAGGCGGGGGGATCAAAAAGAAAGGATGAATCATGAAGGATTACGCGGCAGTCGAGGGATGGGTCACCTACGTCCCCGAATTCGATGATAACCGGGAAGACCTGGACCCGATCACTGCGGAGATCAAGCCGCTGACCGTCCGCGAAGCTCAGCGGCGGGGCGGCAATGTGACCGCGAAGAATACCAGGGACGGAATTCGTACGAACGCCGTGGATATCCGTCAACAGACGTTCTGCGGCCATGTTCGCAACATCTGTCACCTGCGGGTCGGCGGGAAGGATATCACCACCCCGGAAGAGCTGCTCGATACCGGGCTGAACGCCCTGGTGGAGGAGCTTGACGCCGCCATCACGGACGCGAGCCGTCTAAGCGAGGGCGACCTAAAAAACTGCAAACTGCGGTCCGATGGCTCAGTCGGGAGAGTCGCTGGGACTGCGGGAAGTGCAGCGAAGAGCAGCAAAGGATAAGAAACTGCGGCGGGGAATACCGCAGTGACGGGCTTCCGGTGATGAATCTCGGCGATATCATACTGAAGGAATGCCCGGAGAGCTTTATAAGCGATTTTTCACAAAGTATGATCACCCTCTTTCACATGTGCTATTCGATCCTTCCAACCATGGGGGGGCTTGCTTTCATAGGCGGCCCCCTCCCCTCCCCCGGAGGGATCTGGGAGCAGGAAAATAAGGTGATGGAAGCGTTCCAGATAATAAAAGCGGAAATCGGAAAGAAAGAATAAACTCACCCCCTTGATCCCCCTCTCTATGCTATAGAGGGGGAAACGAGGAAATGATGGCGAAAGATTACGAAGTCAATGTCACGGTGAACGGCAAAGATAATACGGCTGGGAAATTCGGCGATATTGAAGGCTCGATGGATACCTGGCTGGAACAATCGAAGGAGGTGGCTATAGCTTTCGCGGCAATGGGCGCCGCCATAACTACAGGTCTTGGATTCGCCGTAAAAGCTGCCGCTGAATCTGAAGAAGTTTATGCACACTTAAAAGCCCAAGTGGAGGTTACGGGGAACAGTTGGGCAGATGCAAAACCCAAAATAGATGATTTTACGGAATCTATAATGGCAACAACCAAATATGGTGATGAAGAAACAGCCCGGGTACTTCAAAGATTATTCATATTTACTAGTGACCTTGGCGAAGCCATGAAAGGAACGAAGTTGGCGATGGATATGGCTGCCAGCGGTATGTTTGACGTGGATCAGGCAGCCCGATTAGTCGGCATGGCTATGAATGGGAACACTGAAATTCTGGGTCGTTTTCTTCCGGAATTTAAAGCCGCAAACAATGAATCATTGAAGTCGATGGATGCGAACGAAAAAGCCGCCTATGCTCTGGACGTATTGCAAAAGAAATTTGGAGGATTATCCGATAAAGAACTGAATGATTTTAATGGCCAGATGCAACAACTCGGTAATTATTTTGGAGAAGTCGCTGAAAATATAGGATTTGCATTAATACCGGCATTGACGGAAATATCGAAATCGATGACGGGATTATCAAAAGACATTAAAGAATTTACGAAGAATAACGAGGAATTAACGAAGATAGTAACGATTCTTGTCGGAAGCTTCGGTGGATTATCTCTAGCGGTGAGTGCTTTAATTCTTGCGGCTCCCGGTCTAGCGGTAATATTTGCAAACTTAGGAGCGATAGTCGCGGTCGGTGGCCCTTTACTATTAGGACTTGCGGCTGTTTCATTGGCTTTAGCGGGTATATATACCTTTTGGAATCAATTAAAAGACCTTTTTGCCAAGGATATTGTTTTAGAAGAATCCTTAAAATCTCTTACCAAACCAGGGGCGTGGGATGAGTATCTCAATAACCTGTTTGATGCAATAGATAAACAAAAAAAGGCTATAGTGGTATTAACAAAAGAAGAGCAGGCCAATTTAAATACTAATAAGATTAAAGCGAGATCTTCCACTTTCCCCATCGATAGTATTTTCGGTAATACATTCACATCCGGTGTAGACCAGAAAACGGTCGAGATGGTGGATACCATGAGACACGCGCTTATTGAAAAAGGGCCGGATATCGGGAAGACATTATCAGACGCGATAGATAAGGGAAAGCCGTTCGATAATTTACTTGCGCAAATAGATTTAACCATAAGCCTCATACAAGCGAAGATGAGATATGTGGGCCTTGGAGAACAGATCACATACAGCCTCGACGCGGGTTGGGATGCATATGCAGCGCATTTACCTACATTCGGCGCGATGGTTGAGGATTTTGCCATCCACTTACGCCGAACCATCGACCGTGAAGTGTCGCAGAGTATATTCGATTTTTTGCGGGAAGGGAGTTTCACTTTCAAGCATGGCTGGAAGATGATAGTTGAAATATCACAGGAAACGATTAAAAAGATGTTCGAAACAAAGGTCATCGATAAAGCGATTGGAGCGCTTGTGCAATTTGTGGTTGATGAATTTACCGGGGAAAAGAATAAGGAAAAAGGATTCGCCCGTATATTAAAAGCTTTTAGCAATATATGGGATGATCTTGTCAGTGGAGTCGATACGATATGGGGAGGAATTACATGGCTCGTAAGCTGGGTTGTGGGAAAGTTTACCGATAAAGATACTGGTATAGGTGCGGGAATTTCTAATGATATTTTCTTAAGCATAAAGGACATGCTTACCACCAATAAAACATGGCCTGCTATCAACCTGTTTTCAAGTTTCTTTCATCCTGTAGGATCTTCGATTTTAGGATTCATAGAGGACACGCTTACCACCTATAAAACATGGCCTGCTATCAACCTGTTTTCAAGTTTCTTTCATCCTGTAGGATCCTCGATTTTAGGATTCATAGAGGACACGCTTACCACCAATAAAACATGGCCTGCTATCAACCTGTTTTCAAGTTTCTTTCATCCTGTAGGATCCGAGATTTTGGGATTCATAGAGGATAC
>Ga0315273_10001331_pt1 | contig 27982 bp, 23 predicted proteins | sample YL17G02_0_MG_FD_205753 | JGI IMG/M metagenome (GOLD analysis project Ga0315273, IMG submission 205753) | Sediment microbial communities from Yellowstone Lake, YNP, Wyoming, USA - YL17G02_0 | ecosystem: Environmental > Aquatic > Freshwater > Lake > Sediment | place: USA: Wyoming | collected... | reverse complement strand
CATGAATGCTCCCTTCTGTGAAAACGTCAGCATGGATGTATGAAGATGACACTCAACCTGCCAGATCCTGTCGTCCGAGAGGCCAAGCGAAGGGCTTTAGCGGAGGACACCACGCTGACAGCCCTGATCGTCCAGGGTCTCAAGGTCCGGCTAGAGCGTGGCTCGGCACGGGGGGCCCTGCCGGTTTCCACGGCGGCGGGAGGATTATGCCCGGGCGTTACCTGGGATCAGCTCGGGGCGACAGAGGATGCCGGGCAGGCGCATCGGTGAGGCTCTGGGACGTCAACCTCTGGGTCTACGCCTTTCGCGCCGACAGTCCCCTCCACGGGCGCGTTCGTCCCCTTCTGGTCGAAGCGCTTGAGGCGAGAGAGCCATTCCTCTTCTGTCCATCCGCCGCATCCTCCTTCCTTCGCCTTGTCACGAACCCCCGCATCTTCCTGGAGCCCTCCGACTGGCGCGAGGCTTGGGCCTTCATCGACTGGCTCGAAGCCCATCCCGCGGCAGTCTTCGCTGAGTTCGACGCGGTGACCTTCGGCATATTCAAGCACCTCTGCCTTGTTGCCGGGGCACGAGGCAACGAGGTGCCCGACGCTCTCTTCGCCGCCCTGGCCTTGCGCCATAACGCTACCCTTATAACTGCCGATGCGGGCCTGAAAAAATGGCAGGGGGTGGATGTTGCGGTGCCGGAAAGCATGCAGCGGTGACAGCCCTCAGGGTCGACGGCCAGCAGTTCTTTCACCACGTCTTCCAGCGTCCGTTCCCGTCCGCGCTTCAGTATCACCTGAGCCTCGCTCAGACCCAGCGCGCTCTGAAGATGAGCCGCTCGTAGGCGCCGCCGCGTCCGTGGGACAGCCCGTCGCGGGAGAGTGAAAGTCCGTGATCCGTGGTCAGGATGAGCGGGCGCTTCTGGCGCCTGCACTCCCGCAGCACAGCGGGAAGGTCGCGGCTCGCGATGTCCCCAAGAGCCGCGGCCATCTCGGAAAGACGGAGCTTGCGCGCATGCGCGGCTTGATCGAATACAGTGAGTCGGGCGATCACGGGCTTCGTCTCGACAAGGGGGAGCAGCCGCTCCTTGAGCGATATCTCTTCCGTACCCTTGAGGGTCAGCAGGGGCATGTCGCGCAGCCACAGCTGCTCCTGCGGGTCTCCCGTGAGAGCGAGCAGCGAGGCGATCGATTCCTGCGTGCGGGGGACGGTTTCCAGGCGCGCCCAGCTCATCTCACCGCCGGCAAGCTCCCCGTCGTTCCACGCCTTTCCGATGACCTGCATCCAGACATCGGCTGGAACTCCATCGGCGATGAGCACGACCGGCCGGTCGGACAGCTCGATGGGCTGAACCGGCGCAATGCCGGCGATCCAGGAATCCGCCGCTATCGCGACCTTGTCGAGAGCCTCCTGGAGCGCGGCTGCGAGCTCCTCCGTGGTCCAGGGATCGAAGAGCAGCTCCTCGAAGGGGATGCGGACAGAGAGCCGCTCGGGATAGGCCAGGCCCAGGAGGGTTTCGGCGCGCGCGAGTGACTTCAGCAGTCCCGCGATGCGGAGCGCCCGCTCGGGGTGCGCGTGCAGGGACTCCGGCCTGAAGCCGGAGGGAAGAGCGCGCCCGGCGAGCGTCCGTTCCGCGAAGATCAGCCACGCGGCGCGAATCGCCGCGGTGTGCAGCCTCTCCTCTCGAACGAAGCGAAAGAGATCCTCTTGATCCGTTGCCAGAAACGTTTCGCGCAGGCGCGTGGAGGGGAATGTCTCCTCCAGCGCGCTCTCCCACCGGGCGACCTCATCGGCAGGGGAGGCGCCCGGTGAGAGCTGATACGAGGGCGAAAGCGAGGGCGGGCGCGCGAAGAGATCGCCATGGAGAAGCGGCCAGAACGACGTGGCGCCGGGACCTGCTGCTGCGCCTGCAGCCCCGCCGGCCGCCCGATCCGGTTCCACGGCGATGAGCGCGTCCTCGGATGCCTCCGACAGCCACTCCGTGACCAAAGCGAGGATCGTTCGGGCAGGAAGCCTGCGGCCCGAGAGCTTGGCATTCAGCTCCGCCAGGCTTCGCGAGCGGATGGGGATCCTCCCCGAAAGGGCTCGGCCCAGCTCGGATGCGGTCCCCCCGTCGATCGCGCCCGCAAGCTCGGCGGGGCTTACCGCGCCGCGGCGCAGGATCTCCGCCAGACGCTTCAGCCGCTCTGCGGAAGATGCCTTGACGTCTTGTAGGGCGAAGGCGCGCGCGGCAAGCGATTCAACGACCCGAGGGCTCCCGAGGATCTCGCAGTAGGCCAGAAGGAAGCGGTCGATCGCCTCTGGCGGGCTCTCCGAGCGAGCGGGCGCGGGGGAGTCGCCCAGGGCGAAGCCGCATCCGCACAGAGGCGAGCGTAGAAGCTCCTCCGAGAGCCTTCTGTTGCACTGTGCCCGTTCATCCGCGGAAAGCTCGCTGAGAAACGCTTCCAGGCCTGCCGGCCTGTCCAGAGCCTCGATGGCGGACAGCAGGCGCAGGACCTCCAGGGCTCTGTGTGCGGAGCGCGACAGGGCCGGAGGCTGACGCGCCTGGTAGAAGGCCGCATGTTCGCGCGCGTACAGCGCGCCGTAGGCCTCGCGGATCTGAGCGAAGACGGCCGAGAGATGCTCGCCTCCGTCGCTCACCACGCCGGCCTCGGGGGATTCCAGGAGAGCCAGAGCGGTGGCGCGAAGCTCCGCGATCCGCCCCTCTCGCGACGCGGCCTTCTCGACGGCGGGATGGCGAAGGTAGTGAGTGATGAAGATGAACTGCTCGGCCTTCTCGGCCAGGAACCTCGACAGCTTGCCGAGCGAGAGCACCTCGGCGTTCGTGAGCCCCGTTCCCCGCCAGGCGCGCAGGAACGACTCCAGGCCCTCCTTGGCCTGGTAGGAGACCTTGATCGATCCCGCAAGGGTCGCGACCGCCGTGAGGGTCCGCTCGAGGTTCGCCAGGCCGAACGCCTTGAACGAGGAGAACTCCGCCATCCGGGCGAGGCTCTTCCTGACCCCTTCGGCCAGGTGCAGAGCCGTGTCGCGGAACTTGATCACTTCCTTCCACGCCTCTCGCTGCTGGTGAAGGCCGAAGGATTCCACACCCGCGACGGAGGGCAGGAAGGCGCACTCGCCCACGAGGGTCTCCCGATCGGCCTCGGCGAGGAGCTCCCCCAGCGTGATCTCGTCGGCTTTTTCGACAGACTGCAGATTCAGGTAGTCCAGCGGGATCGCTCGCCCGCTCTTGCGCGCCCCGAGAAGCCCGCCCACGACCAGCGCCGCGACGAGGAAAGCGGCCGTATCGTGGGGCAGGCCGAAAGGGCTGCCCTCGAGCCCCTCGAACACCCGCGAGACGGGCGTCGGCCCGGAAGGGCTTAAGAGCGACAGCAGGTGGGGGATGAGGGGATAGCCCGAAGCGTCGGGAGAAAACACGTACGAGCTGCGCTTGATCTCCACCAGGCCCAGAGGAGTGGCAAGACCGTCGATGAGAGCCGAAAGCGCCCGGGAGCGCGCCTCGGCAAGCGGGAGCGTCCCCGGCACGACGAACCCTTCGAGCACCTGCTGGTACAGCCGGGGCGAGGGAAGGATCTTGCGGGGGGCGACCTCTCGGAACCGGGGATAGCGCGCTTCCAGCAGCCTCTCGGCCGCGATCTCCAGCAGCCTGTCGAAGCGCTTGATCTGGCGGACGGACGGATCGACGCGGATGCCTGCATCGGAGAACTCCCCCGCGTACAGGGCCTCCAGGGCGGCCTGGATCGCCGCGGGAGCTGCCCGGACAGTCCGCTCCTTCAGCAGGGGGAGAAGGGGAATGTCGGCCGGATTCGTTTCGCTCATCCTCGCTGCGACCATCCGCAAAGCGAGGTACTCGCGCAGGGGCCGGCTGTCCTTCGGCAGCGCGATGCGCCACAGCGCCGCGTGAGGGCATTCGAGGGACTGATCCCCCACGGCGAGCACGAGGGCGAAGTCGTATCTCTTCTCCGCGAGGTCGTAGGCCAGCCTGTCGGCGAACGCCCCTTGCGGCTCCCCGTGCAGGAAGCGCACCAGGGCGGAGCGCGCGCTGGAGCTCCACGACACGCTGCGCCGCGCCCCCTCTTCCCACACGGCCGCCCCCGGCCACGACTCCGATTCGCTCATCTGCTCGAGAGGCTCGATGAGCAGCCGCGCATCGTCCCGCGGGATCTCCGCCTCGCTGATCCTCACTCGCGCGTCCAGCAGCTTCCCCGGATCCTCCTCGATGGTGATCGCATACACAGCCTGAAGCGGGTCCCCGGAGGAGGGGAGGATCCTGGACAGGAAGCGGCTTCCTTGCACCACGGGATCCAGGATCGCCTCCGACACGTAGCGGGCGTTCAGCGAGGGCTGGGCGGCAGCGATGCTGCAGGCGGCAAGCTCGGCAAGCTGGGAAACCGTCGGTGCGCTGGCCGTGGGGTGCACCTTGTACAGCACGAGCATCCGCACGAGCCTGCGCGCCAGGGCGCGGTCCTCTTCGGATTCAAGAGCCGTCCCGATCACCTCGTCCAGGTGGGGCACGATGCGGCGGGGGTAGGCGTGGAAGGCGGAGAACTCGGCCAGCCGGGCGGCAAAGTGATCGTAGATGCTATCGGGGCCCAGCAGCTCGGCGGCCGGCCTCGAGAGGATCCCGGGAATGCCGCGCGCCGAGTCTCCCGCGATACGCGAGTAGACGAAATCCACGATGCCGCGATGCTGCGAGAAGAGGTCCCCCAGCCCCTCAAGCAGGGAGAGGGTCGCCGGGTGCACAGGGTAGCAGGCGCGGAAGTCGTCGAACGCAGCGGAGAAGGTCGCGTACTGACTTTTGTAGTGCTGGTAGATCCGCGCGATCTCCTCGTCGGCGCCTGGCTTGCGCCTGACGAGCCTTCCGCCGATGAGGGAGCGGACGTGCACCGTGTTCAGAGCGAGCCTGACGGGGAACCGGTCCTTGATCTTCCTGAGGATGGCCTGCGAGACGTCGCCCGTGGCTTCGATCGACTCCTGCACGGCTGCGACGATCCACAGGGGCTGCCGGGAGGCGAGCTCGCCGAGCAGCTGCAGGGTGCGCGCATCCTCGTTCAGCGCCTGCGGGGTCGCCTTGGAGCGGAAGAACTCCGACAGCTCGTCGATGAGGAGGAAAAGGCCGTCGAACCCCGCCTCCTTCACCCGGTCGAGGAGGCGCGTGAAAGCCCCCAGCCGCTGCTCGCCGCTGGCACCCTGCTCGGCGCCCCGCGGCGGAAGTCCCGCATTGACCGCGTCGCTGACGATGGACTCCAGCGCGGTCGCGGCTCGGAAGTTCACCAGGGAGATATCGACGGGCAGGAACCGTTTGCCGCTCTCACCCAGGCGCTTCAATCCCGCGTGCCTCAGGTCCAGCGCAGCGCGCGCTTCGCCGCCGGCCAGCCACGCGTACAGCGCCGCGAGGAAGTGGGACTTGCCCGAACCGAAATCACCCTGCAGGAAATAGCCCTGGCCGCGCCCGCTGGAGAGGGCTTCGGCGAGCACGGAGAAATGCGCCGCCGTTTCCGGCGTGAACACGAAGCTCGCGGCGATCTCCCCGGCGCTCGAGCGGCCCTCCTCCAGCCGGATCACCGTCCGTACGGGCGGGACAGCGATGAGGTCGCCGATCTTCAAAGACGTTTCAGCCACGCTCACGATGGACTCTCCAGCTTTCGACGCAGGGTCCTGATGCGGCCGTACAGGCCCTTCGCCTCGGGATGCAGGCCCAGGAGGGTGGTGTAGAAGTTGATCGCACGTTCCCTCTCGCCCATCCGCTTGCAGGCCGCTTCGTAGCTGGAATGCAGGTACACGTCCGCGGGCTCGACGCGCAGCAGCTCCTCCAGCAGCGGCAGCGCTTCGCTCTCCCTGCCGGATTTCGCCAGGAGAAACGCCTGCCTTTTCTGGACACGCAGGCCCGCGCCCTGGGCTTCCAGCTTTTCGTACTCTTTCAGAGCCGCTTCGGGCCGTCCCGCCTTTCGGCACAGGGAAGCGTAGATCTCCCGGTACACGGGCGGGAGCGAGGGGATGCGCAGGAGGCGCTCCATCCGCTCGCTCACCGGCGCAAGGCCATCCCGCTCGACCTCCATTTCGGTGAGGGCCCACAACGCCGGCGGATGATCGGGCGCGCGCTGGAGCCATCGCGTGCACTCGGCGATCGCCTCCTCGCGCCTGCCCAGCCCGGCAAGTGCCTTCACCTTCCAGGCAGCGCTCTGTTCTTCGGGCAGCGCCCATTCGGCAAGCAGCGACAGCTCCTCCTCCCAGCGTGAAAGCCGCGACAGGCATTCGAGGGCTCCCTTTCGAGCCCGTGCGGCGACCTTGCCGAAGGCGAAAGCCTCGCGGTAGTGCGCGAGGGAATCCTCCACTTTGCCGAGCCCCAGGAGGGAGTCAGCCGCAACCATGAGGGCATAGGGGTTCGACGGGTCCGCCGCAAGGGCCTGGTTGGCGGCGGCCAGGGCCCGCTCGGGCTCCCCCGCCCTGACCAGGGCGACGGCCTGCTGGGTCAGCCAGAAGGGGTCCGGGGAGGAGCTCTGCTGGCATTCCTTCTCCGCCAGGTCCGCCGCGTCCCTGTATCGCTTCTGCTTCAGGAGCTGCTGGAACTCGCCGAACGCCTCGCTCATGCGCGGCTAGAGTAGCCCATTTTAGGCGCGCGTGGCGAGCCGGGCCAGGACGTCCGCCATCGAATCCAGGGCGGCTGCATCGGCGAACTTCACGCTCATCCGCCATCCGCCGTCTTCGGTTCGTTCCATGCATTCGGAGAGAAGCCCCTTCATCCGCTCGCGCATCTGGTTGCCGGCAGAAGCGACGGGCTGGCTGCCTGGCGCCGACGCAGCGCCGCCCGCTTCTCCCAGCAGCTCCCCGATGAATCGGAACGCGGCGCCCAGCATCTCTCCTCCCGCGCGGGCAACCGTCTCCTTGCGCGCTTTCCCCTCCGCGCGAACCTGGGTCGCCCTGGTCTCATCGATTGGCGCCGCGGGTTTCTCGCCGATGAGGACCTCCAGCCTGCGCTTCAGCTCGTCGATACTTCCCGTCAGCGAGACTTCCTTCACGGTGGAGTCCGGGTCGAGGGCCGCGAGGGCGAGGGTCTGCTTCGCCGAGAGAGTCGAGAGCATGCCTTCCTCGATCGTTCCCTCGGTCACCAGGATGTACACGTGCACCGGCCGCTTCTGGCCCATCCTGTGCGCGCGGGAGATCCTCTGCTCGAGCACCGCGGGGTTCCAGGGCAGGTCGACGTTGACCACCGTGTCGGCGGCCTGCAGGTTCAGTCCCGTGGCGCCCGCGTTCGTCGCCATGAAGAGCGCGCACCGAGGATCGCGCTGGAAGCGATTGACCAGCGCCTGCCTCTTGGCCTGCGGCACCGAGCCGTCCAACCTGACGAATTCGATATCGCGCTTCTCGACGAGCGGCTCGATGAGGTCGAGCATCGTGGTCCATTCGGAAAAGAGGAGGATCTTCCTGTCCGGCTCGGCAGCGAGCCTTTCCAGCAGCGAGTCGAGCTCGGCGAGCTTGGTCGAGTGCCCCGGCGGCTGCTTGTCCACGAGGAAGGTGCTGTCCGCGGCCATGCGGCACATGAGCAGCGCCTTCTGCAGCCTGAGCAGGTCCATCTCGCTGATGTACCGCTTGGCCAGGATGGTCATTACAGTCCTCTTGTGGCCGTCGTGGATGTCGGCCTGCTGAGCGGTCGGGGCGATGCGCAGGATCTCGGTGCTGCGAGGCGGCAGCTGCCTCAGTACCATGGCGCGGGTCCTGCGCAGGAGGATGGGACCCAGGTCACGGCGCAGCTCGTCGAGGTTCTTGTAGCCCAGCACGCGGCCCCTCTCGTCGACAACCCGATGCCTATGGAAGAAGCGGAAGGCGGGTCCCAGCTGCCGGGCATTGATGAACTGGACCACCGAGTACAGCTCATCCAGCCTGTTCTCCAGCGGAGTGCCCGAGAGCACGAGGGCGAAAGGCGAGGCGAGACCCTTGATGACGCGCGAGGTCTTCGCCTGCCAGTTCTTGATCCTCTGTCCCTCGTCCAGGATGATGAGGTCCCAGCGCGCCCGCTCGATCGAGGGGAGGTCTCGCAGCACCTGCTCGTAGTTGCAGACCGTGTAGAACGCGTCACCCTGGTACATCTCGGCGCGTTCGCGCGCCCCGCCCGCCACCAGTCGGGCGGTCCTGCCGGCAGCCCGCTGGATCTCCACGGCCCACTGCGACTTGACCGACGCGGGGCAGACCACGAGCACGCGGGCGATCCCCACCTCCCGGGCAAGGAGCTCCGCGGTCCCGATGCCCTGCATGGTCTTGCCCAGGCCCATGTCGTCCGCGATGATCGCCCTGCCCGCGCCCACGGCAAAGGCGATGCCGTCCAGCTGGTAGGGGAGGAGCTCTACGTGTAGCAACGACTTTCGCAGGGGATGGGCGGCAGGGTCGCGGCGGATTGCTTCCACCAATGTGTCCAGCCGCTTTTTCAGGAGGAGGCCGTTCACCATCTCCTCAGCGTCGGGGTAGAGGTGGACGGGATGGCCGAGGCGCTCAAGCTGGCGAATCCGCGAGAGCAGGTCAGCCAGGTCCGTCACGGCCAAGCCTGCAAGCGGCGCGGCGACCGCCCGCGCCCGCCCCTCCAGCTCCTCAGGGAGCGCCAGCCGCAGCTCGGCGGTCTCGCCGTAGCGGACGTGCAGGCTGAGGCGCGTGCGGCGGTAGTTCTTCTGCCGCTCGCTCTTCGGGAAGCGCCGCTTCACCGCACCGAGGGCGAAGATGAGATGCTTGCAGGTGCCCAGGGTGTTCGTCCTGAAGTCGGGGCAGGAGCAGTACGACTCGCCCCTCTGCCATCCTCGGAGCGCGACCCTGTAGGTTTTTCCGGACACGGAGCTGGTGACCGCGTAGTCGCTCCAGATCCCCTCGCCGTTCAGGGAGGAGAGGGACATTTTCTCTTTCCGTGCCCTTTCGCTGCGGTCCGCAAGAGCCCGCTCAACGAGCTGCTCCTCCGTGAGGGTTTCCAGGGGAACATCCTCGGGCGGAGGGGCCGAGAGCCCGAGGGCGAGCTTCTCTTCGAGAACCAGGGAGAAGGCCGCCCCGATGTGCTCGCAGCCGGTGCCGCAGGTCGTGCAGGAAGCCTCGATTCGCCCGGAGCGCTCCTCCGACAATCGAATGGTCGCCCTGCTCCTCCCCAGGTCGAGGATCAGGCGTCTGGCGTCCAGCGTGAGCTGAGATTCCAGATCGATCTCGAAGAGACCTCCTTCGCGAAGGAGCCTGTCGCAGGAGGGGCCCAGGAGCTTCTTGACATCCGTGTATTTCAGATGCGAGAGCACGTCGCGGAGCTTCCGGCCGGTGGGAATGCGGGCGGATCGAGTTTGCATGAAGGGATTCTACGCGAGGGGCAGTGCGGAATCAATGGGGCGTGGCGCATGTTCGTCAGTCGCGGGTCCGCTGCTCGAAGAACCCGGGCGCGGCCGCTTCCGCCAGCTCCCGCCCCAGCTCGATCAGCTCGTTGTCCGCGGTCGGTCTCATCACGGCGACCTTACCGCGATCCGTTCGGAGGCTCAAGGCGGAAATTGACAGATGCCCCCCGCCAGGGTACTGTATATCAAATACTTATAAGGAGGGAAATATGGCAAAGCGATGGATCATGATTTTGCTGGCGTTATTGCTGGCCGGCACGATGATCATTACCGTCAGCTGCAAAAAGAAGGAAGCCGCCAAGCCTGCGGAGCTGAAAGTGGTGCTCTATGTGAACGGTCTCCTGGGCGATAAGAGCTTCTTCGACTCCGCCAACCGTGGGGTCCAGCGAGCGGCGAAAGAGCTGGGCATCACCGCTAAGACCGTCGAAGGCGACTATAAACAGGACCGCTGGGAACCGGACCTCATCCAGCTGTCCGAGGGCAACTGGGACATCATCATCGCCGGCACCTGGCAGCTCCAGGAGTACCTGGAAAAGCTGGCGCCCAAGAACCCGAAGACGAAATACATCACCTACGACACCTCGGTGGATTACTCCAAACCCGGCCTGGACAATGTTTACTCCATCCTCTACAAGCAGAACGAGGGCTCGTTTCTGGTGGGCGCCCTGGCGGCCATGATGACCTCCTCCAAGATGCCACTGGCCAACCCGCAGAAGGTGATCGGCTTCCTCGGCGGCATGGACATCCCGGTGATCAACGACTTCAAGGTCGGCTATGAGCAGGGGGCCAAGTACATCGACCCGGCTGTGAAGGTTCTGGTTTCCTACGCCGGCTCCTTCAATGATGAGGCCAAAGGCAAGGAACTGGTGCTAGCCCAGTACGACCAGGGTGCGGATATCGCCTATAACGTGGCAGGCCAGACGGGGCTGGGGTTGCTGGACGCGGCCAAGGAGAAAAAGCGCTACGCCATCGGCGTGGACTCCGACCAATACTTGATGTTCAAGGACAGCGACCCGGAGAAGGCCTCCTACATCGTAGTTTCGATGATGAAGAACGTGGACTTCTCCCTGTTCCGAGCGATCAAGGGAACCATCGATGGGACCGTCAAGTACGGTTCGGCCGAGGCCCTGGGGATCAAGGAAGGCGGGGTGGGGGTGGCGGACAACGAGAACTTCCGCAAACTGGTCCCCGCTGACATGCGCAAGAAGATCAAGGATCTGGAGCAGAAGGTCGTCAGCGGCCAGATTTCGATCGACACCGCATTCGGCAAGTAGACATCTGCGAGGGGCGGTCCAGGAGTGACTGGATCGCCCTTTTTCGTTGGGGGGCCTCATGGAAATGATCCTGGAAGCGCGCGGCATCCTGATGGTCTACCCGAACGGCGTGGTCGCCAACCGGGGCGCCAGCCTGGAGGTACAGAAGAACAGCATCCATGCCGTGGTCGGCGAAAACGGTGCCGGCAAATCCACGCTGATGAAGGTCCTGTTCGGTATGCTCCAGCCCCAGGAGGGGGAGATCTTCTTTAAGGGGCGAAAGGTCCAGCTACGCAGTCCCCACGAAGCGATCCGCCTGGGCATCGGCATGGTGCACCAGCACCTGATGTTAGCCTCGGATCTGACCGTGGCCGAGAACATGGTGCTGGGTGTGGAGCCGCGGTGGGGCCAGTTGTTCTTGGACACCAGGAAGGCCCAGGAGATCACCGAGCGGGTCTCGAAGGAGTACGGGCTGCCCGTACCGGCGGACCGCAAGATCAAGGACCTACCCATCGGCGTGCGGCAGCGGGTGGAGATCATGAAAGCGCTGTACCGCAACGCGGAGCTGCTGATCCTGGACGAGCCCACCTCGGTGCTGACTCCCCAGGAGGGGGACGTTCTTTTTGCCACCCTGCGGCAGTTGAAGGAGCACGGCAAGACCATCATCTTTATCTCGCACAAGCTCAAGGAGGTAAAGCAGATCGCCGACCGGGTCACCGTGATGCGTGACGCCAGGGTCATCACCACCAAGGAGGCGGGAGAGCTCACCGAGCACGACATCGCCTATCTAATGGTCGGACGGGAAATCAGCTTCGAGCGGGTCCCGCCGCCCGCTTCGGTCGGGGAGACGCTGCTCAGTGTGCAAGGTCTCTCCTACGTGAACGAGGAGAGCATGCGCGTTCTAAATAACGTATCCTTTGACGTGCGCGCTGGTGAGATCCTGGGCCTGGCCGGTGTAGAGGGTAACGGACAGACCGAGCTGGTGCGCATCTTGACCGGACTACTGCCCGCTGCGAGCGGCCGCATCACCATTAAAGGCAGGATGGTGAACGGGCTTTCTCCGCGGGGCATCCGGGAAACCAATACCGCCCACATCCCCGAGGACCGTATGGAGGACGGGGCCGCGGCGGAGGCGAGCCTTCAGGAAAACGTCATCGTGGATCGTTACTACAAGAGCGGTTTCTCCCGGGGCCTGCGCCTGCTGTGGTCATCAATTTTCCGGCACACCCAGGAACTGATTGGCCGCTTCAACATCCTGGCCCCGTCGCCCCGCGCCTCCGTGGCCTCCCTCTCGGGTGGAAACATCCAGAAGGTCGTGGTGGCCCGAGAGCTGTCCAGCGATCCGGAGGTGATCATCGCCTCACAACCCACCCGCGGGATCGATGTAGGCTCCGAGGAGCTGGTACACAATCTGTTGAAAGAGGCTCGGGACAGGGGCAAGGCCATCTTTCTGACCTCAGCCGACCTGGATGAGATCCTGAAGCTCTCCAACCGGATTCTGGTGATATACAATGGTGAGCTGGTAGTCCACTTCCCAAATACAGCACAACTCACCGGGAAAGACCTGGGGCCCTTCATGCTGGGCGTGCAGAGAGAGGAGGCTGTGAGTGGAAAAGTTCGTCCTTAGATACTTCAACCTGATCCGCGCCGTCATCGCCGTTGTGATCGGGATCGTCATCAGCGTTTTCCTGATCTATCTGGTCAGCAAGGACCCGGGCTTTTCACTGCAGCAGTTTCTCCTGGGACCGATCCTCTCCCGCAGCCGTTTCTCCAACGTGATCGAGACCGCCTCGCCGATCATCCTCTGCGGGTTGGCTATCGCCGTGGCTTTCCAGGCCCGGCAGTTCAACGTGGGCGCCGAGGGCGCTCTGTACCTGGGAGCAGCGGTAGGTACGGCCTTCGCTGTCTCCACGCATATGCCCGCCTTCCTGCACATCCCGCTGGTGCTCCTGGTAGCCGCCGGGGTAGGAGCCATGTGGGGTATGATCCCGGGCATCCTGAAGGCCAAATGGAAGGCCAGTGAATTGGTGGCCTCCCTGATGCTGAACTACGTGGCCTATTACCTCGGCCTGTACCTCATCAACTTCCATTTTCGGGACAAGCAGGCCGGGTACCTGGCCTCCTACCAGCTGCCCAGGACCGCCTGGCTGGCGCAGTTCATCCCGGACACGCGTATGCACTGGGGCATCTTGATCTCCCTGGCCATGGCCTTACTGGTCTACCTGTTCCTGTACCACACCACTAGCGGCTACGAGATCAGAATGACTGGCTTCAATGAGCACTTCGCCCGCTTCGGCGGGATCAATGTTTTCAAAGTCGTGGTGTTATGCCAGCTTATCCTGGGTCTGCTGGCCGGGATCGGCGGCATGACCGAAGTGATGGGCATCCACCGGCGCTTCCTCTGGCAGAGCCAGGGGCATCCCGGCTATGGCTGGGATGGGGTGGTGGTGGCCATCATCGGACGTAACCACCCGCTGCTGATCATCGCTGCTTCCTTCTTCCTGGCCTATCTGCGGGTGGGTGGACAGGTGCTCAATCTCATGTCGGATGTCCCCGCGGAGATGGTGACGGTGATCCAGTCGATCATCATCCTCCTGATCACGGCTGAAGCCTTCCTGAGCCAGTGGCGCTACCGCATCATGGTACGACAGGCGGCGCGCCAGGAGGTCGCGGTATGAACGCGATGCTCAAGAGTATCCTCTCTACGGAGTTCGGCTTCGCCATACTACGAGTGATGACTCCCTTGCTATTGCCGGCACTCGGGGTCGCGATCTCCGGCCTGTCTGGAGCCACGAACATCGCCCTGGAGGGGATCATGCTCGTCTCCGCCTTCACCGGCGTGATGATCAGCGCCTTCACCAAGAGCCTGATCCTGGCTCTGCTTGGCGGGATAGCGTCAGGCATAGGCCTGGCCGCACTTTTAGGCTACTTCCACCTGAATTTGAAGGCTGACATCATACTCGCGGCCATCGCCCTGAACATGCTAGCAGAAGGGGTTACCGTGTTTTTCCTCTTCATGTTCACCGGGGACAAGGGCACCACCAGCTCCCTCAAGAGCTTGATTTTCCCGGCCCTGCATTTCCCCCTGATCCAGAACATCCCGGTATTGGGGGCGATTGTGAGCGGGCACAACGTCCTGGTCTACGGGGCGCTTCTGGCGGTTTTCCTGTACTGGCTGATTACCTTCAAGACCCCGCTGGGCCTGCGCATCCGGGCCGTGGGCCAGAACCCGGATGCCGCCGAATCGGTGGGCATCAATGTGAACCGCACTCGGATGTGGGCGCTTATGCTTTCCGGGTTCTTTGGCGCCCTGGGCGGATTGTACCTGGCCATGGGCTACGTCTCCTGGTTCTCCCCCCGCATGACCGCTGGACGGGGTTGGATTGGCATTGCCGCGGCATCCCTGGGTGGAAACCTGCCCCTAGGCACTTTTCTTTCATCGCTCCTGTTCGGGGTGGTTAACGCGCTGGCCAACTATCTGGCCCCCCTGAGGGTGCCCTCGGAGTTCATCCAGATGATCCCCTACCTGGCCACGGCCGTGGCCCTGACCATCTATTCCATCCAGGCTATGCGCAAGCGCCGGCGGAGGATATGAGGCATGAAGATCCTCATCGACTGCGACCCCGGCCACGACGACATGGTGGCCATCATGCTGGCCTGCGCCTCCCCTCAACTGGAACTCCTCGGGGTGACCACCGTGGCCGGCAACCAGACCGGGGAGAAGACCTGGCGCAACGCTCGGCGCATCCTGACCCTGATCGGGCGCCAGGACATCCCCGCGGCCCGCGGGGCCGATCGGCCCCTGCTACGCGAGCCGGTCGTTGCCCCAGAGATCCACGGCGTGTCCGGCCTGGACGGGGCGGAGCTTCCCGAGCCGGGCTTTCGAGGGCTGGCCGAGCACGCGGTGGACTTCCTGATCCGCACGATCATGGGCTCGCGCGGCCCGGTGACCCTGGTGCCCACCGGGCCGCTCACCAATGTGGCCCTGGCCCTGCTCAGGGAGCCGTCGCTGGCCCGCAAAGTGGAGCGCATCGTGCTCATGGGCGGGGCGGTGTACGACTCCAACATCACCCCGGCCGCGGAGTTCAACATCTACGTGGACCCGGAGGCGGCGAAGATCGTGTTCGAGTGCGGCGCGCCGCTCGTCATGGTCGGCCTGGACGTGACCAACAAGGCACGCCTCAGCTTCGCTGACATCGACGAGCTGAGTTCCTGGAACGGACGGGTGTCGCGCGTGGTGGGGCCCCTCCTGCGCTTCTTTGCCCGGGCCAACCACGAGATCTTCGGCTTCGACGGTGCGCCTTTGCACGACGCTTTGGCCGTGGCCCATCTGCTGAAGCCGGAGGTGATCCGCACCCGGCGGATGAACGTGGCCATCGAGACCGCCGGCGAGTACACCCGCGGGCGCACCGTGGCCGACGTGTACGGCGTCACCCGGCGTCCGGCCAACGCCGAGGTGGCACTGGAGGTGAACCAGCCGCTGTTCAAGGAGATGCTCTTCCGGGCCATCCGGACCCTGGACGCCGCCCGGGCATGATCCTCCGGGGCGCCACGATCCTCGACGGAGTGGACGTGCACATCGCGGAGGGCCGGATCCGGCGGATCGTAGCCACGCGCGGCACTGCCCGCGCCGCAGGCGATCCGGCGGCGGCCGACCAGCAGGTCCTCGATTGCCGCGGGCTGTACCTAATCCCCGGCCTGGTCAACACCCACAGCCACACGGCCATGACCCTGCTGGGCGCGGCGGAGATGCTCCTGGGCGGGGTCACCTGTGTGGCCGACCACTACTTCCACATGGACCGGGCCTGGGAGGCCTACCGCGAGAGCGGGATGCGCGCCGACCTGGCCTGGGCGGCTTTCGGCGCCGGGGAGGGCTGGCAGCGGCAGTGGGCCGAGGCTCTCGAGTTCAGCCGCGCTTTCGCGGGTCGTGAGCCCCGGCTCGCCGTATCGCTGGGCCCGCACTCCCCCTATATCTGCCCGGAGAGCTTCCTGACCAGGTGGAGCGCAGCCTGGCGGAGAAGGGATGCACCCCGGTGGAGACGCTCGCCGCCGCCGGGATCCTGCGCCCGGGTACGGTGCTGGCCCACGCCGCCACGGACCGCGACCTGACGATTATCCGGGAGCACGGTGCGGGCATCGCCCACTGCGCCAAGACCTATCTGAAGTTCGGAGCCTTACCCGACATCCTGCCGCGGGCCCTGGCGGCCGGGGTGACCGTGGGCCTCGGCACCGACGGGCCGGCCTCCAACAACACGCTCAACATCTTCGAAACGGCCCGGGACGCGGCCCTGTTGGCGAAATGCGCCCGGGGCGACCCAAGCGTCGCCCGCGGCGGGGAAGTGCTGGGCCTCCCGGGCTACGGCCGGGTGGAGGAAGGCAGCCTGGCCGACCTGGTCCTGCTGGACCCGCGCCACCCCGCCCTGGTTCCGGAGCACGACCTCTTCGCCAACCTCCTGTACTCCCTCGGGGAGCGCAGCGTGCACACGGTGATCGTGGACGGAAAGGTGGTGGTGCGGGAGGGTCGCCTGCTCACCATCGACCTGGAGGATTTGCGGCGCAGGGCAGGGGAGATCGCCTCCCGCCTGGTGCGGGCGGCGGGCCAAGCCCCGATCCAAAGCTACTGACTACAAGATCCGCAGGTTTTTGAAGTACTTGCCGTAGAAGCCCCGGTCCCGGGTGAGAAGGGCTTCCGCCTGCAGCTCGGCGAAGGCACCGATCAGGAAGTCGGTGATGATCCGCTGCCGCTTGCCGGACAAGCGCCTGTACTCGCGCCAGTACATACCGGCAAGGTAGGCGCTGTCCGTATTGAGTAGGGCCACGCCGATTTCCATTTGCTTCAACGTTTCGTCCAGCCTGTGGCGGTCGGGAAACTGGGGTGCGAGCTCGGCATAAACGATGTTACAGATGACGAGGGCGCCTCGGGAATAGGCCTTTTCCAGCTTCGCCAAGGAGGCTTCGCCGAACTCCGGGTCAGGCAGGAAGATATCCAGCAGGATGTTCGTGTCCACTGCGCAGATCATCGGCCGCGGATCTCCTCAACGAGGCGATCCGCACTCGCCGGTCTGTTGAGGAGGCCATAGACCTGCCGCAGGGGGGAGTGGCGGGGCGTCTTCTTGACCAGCAGCAGCCCTTCCTCGGTGGGAACGAAATCCAGCTCCGTGGTGCGGGTGATGCCGTAGCGCTCGCGATACTTCTTCGGGATCGTCACCTGGCCTTTTTCCATGATTTTCATGATTTTTATCTCCGAAAGTAATACTTCCTATTCATGAATTTATCGAAGCGGCCGTAGCTTGTCAACGCTCCGCGGGCAAAGTAGGATGCCGGGATACAAAGGCCGGAACCATGAAACAACGCGTCAAACGCCGGGATATCCTGCCGCTGTCGAAGCCGGGCAAGGTCGCCACGGGCCTACCCACCGGCGAAGCCTTCCGGCCGGAGTGGATCGACTTCGAGCGCGGCCTCCGCGTGGGCAACCTGGAGCCGCACGAGCGCATCACCCAGATCCTCAAGTACCGCCTGGAGCAGCTCTACGGCACGGGGTTCGTTACCGACCGCTGGGGGCGCGGGGTGTACTGGCAGTGGATCTGCTGGCTGCCCCGGGCCAACCGCCAGGCCAAGCCCCTGTCCTCCGCCTACAACTTCGGCTGCGCCAAGCTGTTCATCGGCCTGGACCGGGAGAGGCGCATCTTCCAGTTCGGGCTGCAGGTGGAGCGGGGGTACGCCTCCCCCTCGGCGGACTACGAAGGAAACACGCTGCAGAAGGACTGGGACTGGCACCGCCTGGTACGGGGGTTCCGCGAGGGCAGCCCGCTCGCGGCGGAGCTGGCCCGCCTCGTGAAGCGCGAAGGCTTCGTGGCCGAGCTCGGCGACTGGGAGCACAACGCCGTGTTCGATGGGAAAAGTTACGCCGGCGCCGGAGTCCTGGCCGCCGCGGCCCGTCGCCAGCCGCGGAACCGCTGGGTGGGCTTCCAGCTGTACTACCCCATGCCGGAGCGCGAGCTGCGGGCCTCCCCCGGCTACGAGCTGGTCGGCGCCGTGGTCGCCGGCTTCCAGGAGGTGGTCCCGGCCATGAACCTCTGCATGCAGGTCCCGCTGGAGCCCCGGGAACGGCTGCCGCGCCTCGAGAGCTGACCCACGGAGCCATGCCGCGCTGCCTCTGCCTCACGATCCCCGGCCCGAGCCTGGAGGGCAATCCCCTGGGCAGCCCCGTGGAGCGCGAGTTGAACGTCTACCTGCCGCCGGGCTACCACGAGGAACCCGGGCGCCGCTACCCCGTGCTTTACTTCCTGCATGGGTACGGAGCGGGCCAGTCGACAGTGCCCCCGAGGCGCAGCCTGCAAGAGGCCGTCCCCCGGCCGCTGCGCCCCCTGGCAACCGCGGTCAGCCGCCGCGTGGTGACCCTGGAGACGCTGGATGCCCTGATCGGCTCCGGCAGCCTGGCGCCCTTCATCCTGGTGCAGCCCGACGGAAGCCTGCATCGTGACCACCGCTACGGAGCCCGCGGCCTGGATCGGAGGGTATCGCAGAAGGGCAGCTTCTTCACCGACTCCCCGCGCACCGGACGGTACGCGGAGTTCGTTTTCGGGGACGTGGTGCGGCACGTGGACCGCACCTGGCGGACCCTCGCCTGCCGGGAGGGCAGGGCCCTCCTGGGCGCCTCGATGGGCGGCTACGGGGCCCTGCTCGGCGGGATCCTGCGCCCGGGGAGCTTCACCGCCGTGGCAGCTATGAGCCCGGTGATCGGCTGCCTGGACCTGCTGCACCTGAAGCTGGTACGACCGTACTACCGCCTGCTGTTGGGCCCGGGCGGCGCAGCGGCGCGCGGGGCGAGGGACCTGGACGATATCCTGGAAACCTGCGACTGGATTTTCGGAAGCGACCGGGAGACCTGGGCCCGCGCGGACCTTGGGGACCTGGCGGTCCGCACCCCCGGGGCGCTGCGCGGCGTGCGCGTGCTCGTGAGCTGCGCGGAGGCCGACGAGTTTGGCCTGGCCGGCCCCTGCCGCCGTTTCGCAGGGGTGCTGGCCGCATCGGGACTGGACTGCGAGCTGGAGATCTACCCGCTGCGGGGCCTGGGCCGGTTGTCGCCGCATGCCCTGGGCATCGCCGGGCATATCCTCCCCGGCATCCGTTTCTGCCTGCATCACCTGCAGCCAGCTACAGCCGGCGAACCGCCTCCAGCAGGCCCTCCGCCAGGCTCGGGTGGATGAACAGGCCGCGCAGCACCTCCTCCGCGGTGGCCCCCCGGTCCAGGAGCAGCCCGAAGGGGGCGGCCAGCTCCGAGGCGTTTTCCGCGCAGGCCCAGATGCCCAGGAGCCGGCCGTCCGGTGCGGCCAGCACCTTGACGAAGCCCTCCCGCAGCCGGTGGGACAGGCCCCGCCAGGTGTCCGCCAGGTCGGCCTTGCCGCACTGGAAAGCGACCCCCCGGCGCTCCAGCTCGCGCTCCTGCAACCCGGCCCCCGCGATCTCCGGGATCGTGAACAGGGCGCGGGGCAGGGAAGGGTAGCTCCCGGGGGCCGGTCGCCCGCCGCGCAGGGCCCGGGGCAGCAGGAGCCCCTGCTGGATGGCGGCGTGGGCCATGCCGCACAACCCGTTGACGTCCCCTACGGCGTAGATATGGGGGACGCTGGTCCGGAAACTGTCGTCCACGGGGATGCGGTCTGCCACGCAAGCCACGCCGGCTTCCTGTAGGCCCGCGGGGAGGTTGGGCGCGCGCAGGCCGGTGATCAGCACGCGCTCCGCGAAAAGGGTTTCCCCGCCGGCCAGGTTCACCGCCACGCCGCGCCGCGCGGCCCCGGCCGAAACGACCCCCGCGCCGAGCCGGACGCGCACGCCGCGCGCTTCCAGGGCGTCACGCACGGGATCCGCCAGGTCCCGGTCCTGTCCCGGCAGGATCTCCGGCTCCTTTTCCAGGAGCTCGACCCGCGCGCCCATCCCGGCCAGCAGGTAGGCCAGCTCCACGCCTTCCACGTCCGCCCCCACGACCGCCACGCTGCGCGGCACCCGCGCCTGGCGCACCAGGTCCGCGTGACTCCAGACCCGCTCCCCGTCCAGCGCCAGGCCGGCGGGGGCTGCCGGTCGGGTGCCTGTGGCGATCACCACGACCTGCGCGCGGACCCGCTTGCCGCCCACCGCGAGGGTGTGCGCGTCCAGGAAGCAGGCCTCGGCCCGCAGCAGGGCGACCCCCGCGCCGCGCAGGCCCTCCTCCAGACGCCGCTCCACCTCCGGCAGGCGCGCGGCGGTACGGGCCAGCGCCGCGCGGCTCGAGCGGGCGGACCGATAGCGGCCCGGCCGCTCCCGCCGCAGCTCGTCCAGAGCCATCTTTACGGGCAGGCAGCCCCAGCGCCAGCCCGTGCCGCCCAGCTCCGCCTTCTCGGCCAGCGCGGTGCGGAAGCCCGCCCGCGCCGCCTCCAGGGCGCAGTAGTACCCGGCCGGCCCGCTGCCCAGCACCAGCAGGTCGCAGGTCACTTCAAGTACCCGAGGTACTCGGCCTGCTTTTCTAATATCGCCGCCAGGCTGGCCTGCGCGGCGCGGAGGCTGTCCACCACGGGGTCGGCCAGCAGCGCCTGGAGGGCCAGCTCGCGCGAGCCCTGCAGCACGGCTTCCGCGGTCAGGTCGTGCACGGCCACTTGGTTGCGCAGCAGGCCCAGGATGCCCCTGGGGTAGTTCTCCAGAGGCACCCCGGTGACCCTCCGCGCCTCCACGCGCCCGGGCACTTCCACCGTGAGGTCGCGGGGCAGGCCGTCGATGAGTCCCTCGTTGGGCAGGTTGACTGCGGGCTCCTCGTAGGAGTCAGCGCCGAGGATCCCTTCGAGCACCGGCACCAAGCGCTCGTGGTAGTCGCCGGTCCCCGGCTTCAGGGAAGCCTTCTTCCGGCAGGCCTCCTGGTACCAGGCGTAGAAGTTCAGGATGCCCAGGTGGTCCACCACCTCGTGCGCCCACGGGAGGTACTCGCCGAAGTGGCTGTCGGTGGTGATGGGCAGGTAGCCGTACGTTTCCAGCATCACCCGGAACAGCCCGCGTTCGCCCCAGGGCCTGGCCCGGCCGCGCAGCTCGGCTTCTTCCTGCGCGGAGGGTAGGCGGCCGTGCCCCTCCAGGAAGGCGTAAAGATCCCCGGTCTCGGGCATGCTCTGGAAATAGGCGGGGGCCAGGCGGCGCACCTCCGGGTAGGCGTCGCGCCCCGAGCTGCGGTAGCGCACGGACAGCAGCACGCTGAAGTGGTTCAGGCCGCCGGCCCGGTATTCCAACTCGGCGGGCGGGGTCGCGAGCATCCTGGGCAGGTGCTGGGCCAGGGAGGCGATTTCGTGGCACATGCCGATGAGCTTCAAGTCGGGAAAGCGCCGCTGGACCGTGGTGCAGATGCGGCTCAGCGGGTTGGAGTAGTTGAACACGGTGGCCTGCGGGGCGATGCGCGTGACGTCCTCGCAGATGGCCAGGATCGGCGGGATGATGCGCAGCGCGTGGAACAACCCGCCGGGTCCGCCGTTCTCCCCGTACACCTGGCGGATGCCGTGCTGCTGCGGGATGCGCCAGTCCTGGTCCCACAGGAGGAAGCGGTGCCCCACCTCGATGGCGATTACGCAGAACCCGGCCCCCGCCAGGGCCTCCGCGCGCTGCGTGGTCGCCGAGAGGCTGAAGGGCAGCTCGTGTTCGCGCACGAAGGCCGCCGCCGCGGCGTGCACGGCGGCGAGGGAGGCGGCGTTGATGTCGTGCAGAACCACGTGGCTGCCCGCGAGCAGCGGGGAGCGGAAAATATCCCCCAGCAGGTCATAGCCGAACTGGGCGCTTCCCGCGCCGATCAACACGATCCGGTTGGCCACGGCTCCTCCTCGGGACCACATCATACCCGCGGCGGCCGTGTCTTGCACAGGCCCGGCGGCTTCGTCTATCGTCGAGGTCGGGTATGCTCCTGTTCGACACGCGGGCCGCCGGCTTCCTTTCGGCCGGGGACCTGGAGCCCGCGCCCGGGTTTCCCGAGGACCGCGGACCGCTTCCTGGCAGCGGCGCGCGGGGTGCGGCTGTTCGGCGACCTGCCGGTGTTCGGGGCCCCCGCCAGCGCCGATGTCTGGGCCGGCAGTAACCGGCCTTCGCGCCGCTACTGCGGCCCGGTAGCCTAGCGGCCGCGGGGGTGGCGGCGATCCGCGGGCGGGGCCGTGGAGCCGCGGACCACCAGCTGCGCGGGCAATAACTGGCTTGAACATTTCCGCCCGGCCAGCAGGTTCACCGCCAGTCGCGCCGCACGGCGCCCCTTCTCGAAGCCCGGCTGGTGAACCGTGGTGAGGGCGGGGGAGAGCAGCCCGGAGAGCGCCACGTCGTCGAAGCCGGCCACCGAAAGCTCGGCGGGGATGTTCAAGTCCAGGTCGCGGCAGGCCTGGTAGGCGCCGTAGGCCGACACGTCGCTCATGCAGACCAGGGCCGTGGGTCGGTCGGCGCGACTCAAGATGCGGTGCGCGGCGCGGGAGGCGGCCGCAATCGAGCCTTCTGAGACGTGGACCTTCACCCCGCGGGACCCCAGGCTCAGGCCCCGGGCCCGCAGCGCCCGGCGGAAGCCGGCCAGGCGGCGCTCGGCGGTGCGTGAGCCGCGGCCGTCCGACACTCCGTGCGCGATGCTGCGCAGCCCGATGACCTCGATGTCCCGGTGCCCCAGGGCCAGCACGTGCTCCATCAAGGCCTCCGCGGCCCGCCCGTCGTCGATGCCCACGTTGAGCGCTCCGCCGTCGCCGTCGATGGTGACGAAGGGCAGGCGGCGGCGCTCGAGCAGCTCACAGGTGCGGCGGTCCGGGCTGACCCCCAGCAGGATAAAGGCGCTCACCATGGCCGTGCGCACGGCCCGGGACAGCAGCCCCTCCAGCGGCGGGATCAGCGACAGGGACAGGCCCTCCCGCTGGCACACCTGGCCGATGCCCTGCAGCAGCTCGGCGGTGTAGGGGTTGCGGAAGGCTTCGGGGATGGCCTGGGGGAGCAGGAAGCCGAGCGCGGCGCTGGAGCGCGTGGCCAGGGTGCGGGCCACCGGGTCGGGTGAGTAGCCCAGCTCCTCGGCGATCCCCATGATGCGGCGCAGGGTCCCTCGGGACAGGCGGGAGGGGTCGTTAAAGGCGAAGGAGACCGACGTCTTGGAAACCCCGGCCCGCCGGGCCACCTCCTTAATGGTCACCCGCATGCGCTGTCAGCCTTTCACCGCGCCGGAGGCGATGCCCTTGATGATGTACTTCTGCAGCGCCAGGTACAGCACGATGATCGGCGCGGCCGACAGGATCAGGCTGGCCGCCGCCGGCCCGTACTCGCGCAGGAACATGCCGTAGAACTGCATCTGCTCCAGCTGCAGGGTGCCCTTACGCACCACCACCAGGGGCAGCAGGAAGTCGTTCCAGATCCACAAGCTGTCCAGGATGGCGATGGTGGCGGTGATGGGCTTCAGCAGCGGGAACACCACCCGGAAGAAGGTGTAGAACCTCCCCGCCCCGTCGATCGCCGCTGACTCCTCCAGCTCCCGCGGCACGCTCTTGACGAAGCCGTGGTACATGAACACGGCCAGGGGCGCGCCCAGCCCCCAGTACATGGGGATGATGCCCCAGATGCTGGAAAGGCGCAGGTCCGTGGCCAGGCCGACGATCGGCACCATCACGATCTGGAAGGGGATCACCAGGGCGAAGGCGAAGGCCGAGTACAGCAGCCAGGAAAGCCGGGTCCCGGTGCGCGCCAGCTTGTAGGCGGCCAGGGAGCTCAGGAACAGGATGCCGCCCACCCCCAGGGTGGTGACCAGGAAGGTGTTGGCCAGGGTGAGCGGGAAGCGCATCTCGGTCCAAGCCTTGAGGAAGTTGGCCAGGTACAGGCTCGTGGGCGGGGCTACGGGGCGCAGCGTGATCTGGGCGTCGGGCTTCAGGGCATTGTTCAGCACGAACAGGGCCGGGTAGATGAAGGCCAGCGCCGCGGCGAGCATCAGCACTTCCAGGGCGATCAGGGCCGGGGAACGCCTGGGGCCTTTCTTCATTGCTGCACCTCCCGCCGCTTCATGGCCGTGAGCTGGATGCCGGTGATCAGCACGATGGCCAGGAACAGCAGTATGGCCTTGGCCGTGGCCAGGCCCGCCAGGCGCTTGGCGAAGGCGTCGAAGAAGATGTCCATGACGAAGGGCACGGTACCGACGGCGTAGCCGGAGGGGCCGACCATGGCGTACACCAGGTCGAAGCTTTTCAGGGAGTTGGACAGGCTCAGGAACAGGCATACGGTGAGGGCCGGGACCAGCAGCGGCAGGGTGATGTGGCGCAGCCTGCCCCAAAAGCCGGTGCCGTCGATCATGGCCGCCTCCAGCACGTCGATGGGGATGGTCTGCAGGCCGGCCAGGTAGATCACCATGAGGTAGCCGGTCTCCCGCCACACCTGCACCAGCACGATCAGCCAGGGGGCCTTGGCCGGGTCGCCCATCCACTTGTCGATGCCCGTCACTGCGGGCAGCAGGTGGTAGAAGACGAACGACCACACCAGGGCCACCACCACCATGGAGAGCACGTTCGGCAGGAAGAACACGCTGCGCAGCACGTTGCGGCTCTTCAGGCGCGCGTCCAGGGCCATGGCCAGGAAGAAGGCGAGCAGGTTGGAGCCCAGCACGTTGAACAGCGTGAAGAACAGGGTGAAGCCCACCACCCCCATCTCGAAGCTGCGCTGGACCCAGCGGGAGGCCAGCAGGCTTTTCAGCTTGCCGAGCCGGAAGATCTCCTCGGCGGCCGCCCGGGCCCGGGAGGCGCTGTCGGCCGAAAGGCGGTTCCCGTCCAGGAAACCCCGCAGCGCAGCCTCCAGCGCGGCGTGGTCCTGGGCTAGGCCCGCGCTCTTCACCCCGGCCAGGAGGCGGTCCACCTCTGCGGAGGACACGCTGCGGTCCTCCTCCACCTCGGGCAGCAGCCAGACGCGGTCCTCCAGGCTGAACTCGTCGAACTCCGGCTTCAGCACGTAGCCCCGGGGCGTGGCCTCGAAGAAGCCCCGGGCGAAGCGGCGCTCCTCCTCCCCGGCCAGGTTGGGCAGGAACACCCGCTGGAACTCCCGGCTGGGGATCACGGCGGGCAGGCCGGAGTCGGGGTTGAAGTTGCGCTTTTCGTAGCGGCGCGGGTAGAAGCGCTCCTCGACCCTGCCGCTGAAGATCTGCAGGTAGTTGCTCAACCCCACGTAGCGGTAGTTCTCCGGCTGGTAGCGGGCGGCGCGCAGCAGGGCATAGACGTGGTAGCGGCGGCCGCCGGTGAGCTCGTAACGTTTGTAGAGCTGGTCGGCCGGGTCCAGGCGGTACACCGAGAGAAGAAACTTGCGGTCCGCGGGCCTGGCCAGACGCTCCAGGATGCGGGACTCAAACTCCGCGCGGGGCATGCTGATCGGCGCGCGGGGGGTCAACCCGTCCCAGTTGGTGAACGAAATGCGGATGCCCTGGGCGAAGGGGTAGAGGAAGAACAGCGCGTAGGCGGCAAGGGCGGGGAGGACGAAGATCCAGAAGAACGTCACGCGCTGGAGCCTGGACTCAACCATGCCGGTCCCCCGATACAAGCCGGGGGGGGAAGGCCCCCCCCGGGGGCGGTTTTCTATAAGACTGCGCGGGCAGTACGGGCTAGCGGGCCTCCCGCCACTGGCGGTCGATGTCCGCGATCACTGTCTCGGCGTTCTTCTTCTTGAACACGTAGGCCTGGGCGCCGTTCTTGACCGCGTCCTCGAACACGGCCGTGGGGTACATGGAGAAGGCCCAGGGGTAGGCGCCGGACTTGCCCACGGCGGACATCAGCTCCACGAACGGGGCCCTCAGGGCCGACAGGTCGGCTCCCTTGAAGGACAGGGTGAGCTTGTAGTCCGTGGTCCAGATCTTCACGGCCTGGGGGGTACTCAACCAGGCGAGGAACTTCTTGGCCGCCGCCTGCTTGTCCGCGGGGGCCTGGGCGGAGATCCCGAAGCAGGAGTCCACGTCGGCGTAGAACTTGTTCATCTTCGCGTCATTGAACACCGGGAAGGGCACGAAGCCGCAGTCCAGGTCCGGGTTGGTGCCGATCGCCGCGCCGTAGGACCACAGGCCCTGCACCATCATCGCGGATTTGCCGCCGGCGAAGGCCGCCTGCTGCTCGTTCCAGCTCATCTCCTCGGCGTTGGCGTCCATGTTGGCCCGGTAGAAGTCGATGATCGAGAACAGCCGCTTGGTGTCCACCACGCCGTAGCTCGCCTTGCCCGCGCCCATGTCGGCGATGAACTTGTCGACGGCGATCTTTTTCTCGGCCAGGAGGTTGGTGTGCACCAGGGTGATGAAGTGGCCGATCGACCAGTTCTCCTTGAGCAGGCCGGCGAAGGGGGTGACCCCGTTGTCCTTGAGGGTCTTCACCACCCGCTCCAGATCCCGGTAGGTGGCCGGGGCCTTCAGACCGTGCTTGGCGAAGATGGCCTTGTTGTAGATGATGCCGATGCCGGCGAAGTCCATGGGCAGCGCCCATTGCTTGCCCTGCAGGGTGACCGCCGGCTTGGCCGAGTCGATGACCTTGCCCAGAACGGGTTCCTTCGACAAGTCGAGCACGTAGCCCTTCTGGGCATACTCGAACACTCGGCTGTAGGACTGCATTTGTAGTAGGTCCGACAGCTTGCCCGATGCCGCCCGGGCGGCCATGGTGGCGTCGGCGTCGTTGGGGATGATGAGCAGGTCGATGGTGATGCCCGGGTTCTCCTTGACGAAGACGTCCACGAGCTTTTTCAGGCCTTCCTGGTTTTCCTGCTTGTAATAGTAGAGCTCCAGCTTCTGCGCCGACAGCGCGCCGGCGAGCAGGACGGCCAGGACCAGGAATACGAGTAATCGCCTCATACCCAAACCTCCTTGCGTCGAATGGCTTAACCGGTTTAGTTAACCGGTTTACCTGCGAGCATAAAGTCTCCCGACCTGTGAAGTCAAGCAAAAGAGGCCGTCAGCAGCGTCAGAGGGAGGCGGGCGCCGCCGGCTGCCACGCGGTGCGTGCCCGCGCGACCTCCACTCCGTCGTGTAGCCGGACCAGCGAGTGGGCGTACGCCTCCCCCGGCATGCCGGGTGCCGCCACCGTGCGCGACAGGATGCGTTCGCCGATCCCCGCCTCAGCCAGGAAATCCAGGTCCAGCTCGGCGGGCACCGACGAGCGCAGGAGCTCGGCGGGCAGGCTCTCCAGGATCCACTCCACGAACCGCACGTTGTTGGCGTGCAGGTTCACGTCCAGGTCGCAGTAACGCACGGCCAGCTCGGCTTCCCGTGCTCCCCCCGAGGCCTCGGGAAAGGGCGGCAGCTTATCCAGGTCGGCGGCCAGGGCCTTTTCCGAGTGGATCAGCGCGCTCCAGTCGGCCATGCTCTGCGGGCGCACCGGCCGCTTCCTGGCCGTATCCATCAGGAGCCAGGCGCTGGCGGCCGCGCCGACCTCCCGCCCGTCCAGGCGCAGGCGGAAGTCCCGCAGGGCGAACAGCCGGGACAGGCCCGAGGGCCAGGTCTCCACGATCAGGCTGGCCCTCCACCCCGGGTACTCGCGCAGGCGCACGCGCAGCCGGGAGAGCATCCAGGTCAGGTTCTGGGCCGCCAGCTGCGGGATGGAGAACCCCAGCGCGTCGGCGTTGTGCCCCGCCGCCTCCTGCAGGAAGCCCAGCACGGCCGGGGCGGCCAGGCGGAAGCAGGAGTCCAGCTCGTAGGTGTGGATGGGGAAAGCCCCGGACCAGACCAGGTTCACTTTTTCCCGACCGTGGCCAGGTACAGGGTGAACTGCTCCTCGCCGTCGAAGCCCAGCAGGCGGTCCACTGCCTCGTCCGCGAAGGCGGCGATGGCGCATACCCCGCACTGCACGGCCTCGGCGGCCAGGTACAGGTTCTGGCAGACGTGACCCGCGTCCAGCAGCAGGTAGCGGTAGCCGCGCTCCCCGTAGCGCCAGCGCATGCGTCTGACCACGGCCGCCCAGGCGAAAGTGACCGCGCTGGACTTCACGAAAGGCTGTCCCAGGCAGGCGGCGGTGAGCTGGTCAGCCAGACCGGGTTCCCGGCTGGTTTCCACCAGGGCGTGCTTGAGGGCGGAAAAGCGGTACAACCCCTCCGGCACTCCCTGCACGTTGTTGACCAGCAGGTAGGTTTCGATGGCGTGGCGGGCGCCCGCGGAGGGCACCGTGCGAAAGGTCGCGGAGCCGGGCACCACCTGGCGGATGCCTTGCGTGCACCACAGAAGGAAGGAAAGCTCTTCGACACTCAGGGGGGTGCGCGCGTAGCGGCGCAGGCTGCGGCGGCGCTCGATGGCCTCCTGCAGGTCCTGCCGCGGAATGGCGAGGGAAGAGGGTGCCGGCAGGGCGATCATGGCGGCGTCGGTCTCCGCCTCCAGCTCCAGGGGGGGTTGGGGCACGCCCCGGTCCTGTTCCGAGGGGCCCAGGAAGTGATAGC
>Ga0315273_10001330_pt1 | contig 27998 bp, 29 predicted proteins | sample YL17G02_0_MG_FD_205753 | JGI IMG/M metagenome (GOLD analysis project Ga0315273, IMG submission 205753) | Sediment microbial communities from Yellowstone Lake, YNP, Wyoming, USA - YL17G02_0 | ecosystem: Environmental > Aquatic > Freshwater > Lake > Sediment | place: USA: Wyoming | collected... | reverse complement strand
CCGGTCTCGATGAACTTCTGGGCGTTCACGCCCGCGATCTTCTCCCACCTTGCGGAGCGCTTCGCCCGCTTCCTGGAGGTGCGGGGACGGGACCTCAAGTCGGAATTCTACATCCCGACCGTCGTGAAGGAACTCATGGATGAGGGCCTCGCCACGGTGCGCGTGCTCGACTCGCCCGACCCCTGGTTCGGCCTGACGTATCGCGAGGACCGCGATGCGGTCGCGGCGCGGCTGTGCGCACTGGTCGCCCGTGGCGACTACCCGCCGAGGCTCTGGGACTGAATCGCCTTCGTGGCGTTTCCGACGTTCGACCGCGATTGAGTGCAGTACTTATCCGGGGCGCGCGGCGGCGGAGGCGGCAATGGCGCGTGTGGTCATCCTGCGGCGACGGCGTGGTCGATGGCTCACTTCTTCGCGCCGGTTCCCCGCGGTAGGGCGGCGGCCGGCCTCGTGTCACTTGCCGCGGCCCGCCGTTCGGCCACCGGCCCGCAACGACGCGCCAGGACGGCCGCCCCCGACGTCCACACGTTGGAGGACCCTCGCCGTGAGCAGGCCGATGAAGACCATCGCGGCGAAGAACAGCAGGTACGAGATCCGCCAGTCGATGCCGGCCGTCATCATGCTGAACTCGGACATGCCCCCGATGCCCGCGATCAGATTCAGCGGCAGGAAGACCACGTTGATCATGGTGAGGTTCTTCAGCAGTTGGTTCATGTTGTTGTTGACCAGGCTGCCACGGGCGTCCATCAGACCGGAGAGCACCGTGGAGTAGATCTCCGCTTGCTTGTAGCACTGGTTGTTCTCGATGACGAGATCGTCGATGAACTCCAGGTCGGCGGCGGTGAACCCGGACTTCTCCGCGTGGGTGCGCAGGCGCGCCAACACCACGCCGTTTGAGTTGATGGCGTTGAGGTAGTAGATCAGGCTCTCGCTGAGGTTGAACATCTGGATGAGATGCTTGTTCTCCATCGAGGTGTTGATCTTCTGCTGGAGGTCCCGCGCGATCATCTTGATGACCTTGAGGTGCTCGAGGTAGTGCTGGATGGTGTTCAACAGCAGCCCCAGCATGACGTCGGCCGGGCGGTGGAGCGTGGGTGTCTGCCGGGCCCCGCTGGTCAGCGGCAGGTTGTCGGTCACGATGACGACCAGGCGCTGCTCGAGCAGGAGCATGCCGATCGAGGCCACGTCGAAGTAGAACGTGTCCTTGCCCGAGTAGCTGGTCGGCCGCTTCCAGATGAGCAGCATATGGCCGGGCGTCATCTCGATGCGGGGGACCTCGTCCGGATCCAGAGCGGAGGACAGCGTGTGCTCATCCAGGCCGAACTTCGCACGCAACAGGTCCCGCTCGGGGGCGTCCGGGTTCACGAAGAGGTGGACGGGAGCGTTCGGTGACGTGGACGGGACCATGGCGCCGTCCGGCAAATCGAAGAGTCTGATCATCTGCGCCTCCCGCCCGGGGTGCCTGTGGATCTGGTGGACATCGTGCGACGCCTGGCGCGGCGGGCGCCCGACCTGTTGACCGGGACTGTTCTCGATCCCGCTGCTGCGTACTCGGTCTGCGCGACTCGCCACGTCGAAGCAGGGAATATGGCGTGAGACAGCACGATGGGCAAGCCGCTTCGGCGGGCCCGGGGCGGCGAGACCGGCGGCCGCTTGACGCGGGCGGTGCGGCTCGCGAGCATGGCGTCATGAACCCGCCGCCGAACCAGACCCGGGAAACGCCCTCCCGCTTCTCGTTGTTTGCAGCGGTTTCGAAGGTCCACGACACCTCGGCGCTTCGAGCGCTGGTGGAATCGTACGCATTGCCATTGCTGGCGCTCGGTGGAGAGACGTGGGAACCCGGGGCTGGACGGGCGCCCCCGCCTCTGGTCGTGTTCGTGGCGACCGGCGGCACGGAGCGGCTGATCCTGGAGAGCGCGGGTTTCGACGCGCGCGAACCGGTGCTCCTGGTCGCGCACCCGGGACACAACTCGTTGCCGGCCGCCATGGAGGTGCTCGCGCGCGTCCATCAACTGGGCATTCGCGGCCAGATTCACTATCTCCGCGGCCCGGCCGACACCGATGGACTGCGAAGACTGGCGGAGACGCTCAGAGACTGCCTGGTGCGCCGGGCTCTGATCGAAAGCCGCATCGGACTGGTAGGGGAGCCTTCGGACTGGCTCGCTGCGAGTAGCCCCACGATCGAGACCGTCAGGACGGTATGGGGGCCCACCGTGGTCCCGATCTCGCTCGAGAGGATCCTCGCGGAGCCCGACCAGGAGTCCGCAGCCCGCGGGGAGGCGCTCGCGCTCGACTTCCGGGCAGGGGCGGAGCTCGTGGAGCCGGCGGTATCTGACCTGTGCGCGGCCGGACGCGTGCATGCGATGCTGCTCGGGGTGGTGGAAGCCGAGCGGCTCGATGCGGTGGCGGTGCGTTGTTTCGATCTTGTGCTGCGCATGCGGACCACAGGCTGCCTCGCGCTGTCCCGCCTGAACGACCAGGGCATCATCGCGGGATGCGAGGGCGACCTGGTCGCCACGGTCGCGATGCTCTGGCTCCACCGCATGATCGGGAACATCCCCTGGATGGCGAACCCGTCCCGGATCGACCTGGATCGCGGCGTCTTGAGCCTTGCCCACTGCACGGTGCCCCGCAGCCTGAGCAGCACGTACCGTTTGCGATCGCACTTCGAGTCGGGCCTGGGCGTGGGCGTCCAGGGCGCGATGCCCGCGGGCCCGGTCACGCTGGTGCGCATCGGCGGAGCCCGGATGGGACGGTTGCGCGCCATCAATGGTGACCTGACGCGCAACACGGACCATGCGGACCTATGCCGCACGCAGGTCGAGGTCGAAGTGGGCCGCGACCGGCTGCAGGAACTTCTGGCACAGCCTCTGGGCAATCATCTGGTAGTGGTATCGGGGCATCATGCCGTTGCGCTGAGACGCTGGCACGGGGCGATGATCGCCTGATGTCTCGATCCCCCATGCGGGCCGCGCGCCGCCACTCTGGAGTTGCCCCGTTTCAGTGGCCGGTTGAGGACCGCGGTTGATCGAAAGCCGCGCGGTACGCCGAGCAGGCCACGCTCAACAGCACGAACGCGGTCGCGGCCACAACCACGCCCCACGGCAGACGCTCGCCACGCGCCAGGACGCGCGTGCGGGCCCACGCGCTCATGACAGCATCCCCTTCAGTTGCTCCGCCGACGGCACCCGCCCGGCGACCTTCACCTGCCCGTCCACCACGAGTGCGGGCGTGGTCATGACGCCGAAACCAAGGATGGCTTCGATCTCCGTCACCTTCTCAATCTCGTAGTCGAGGCCGAGTTCCTTCGCTGCCTGCTCCGTGTGCTCGAAGAGCACCTTGCACTTGGCACAGCCGGGCCCGAGAACCTGGATCTTCTTCATCGAGGATTCCTTCATATCAGTTGCCGCCCATCAGGACGCCGAACAAGAGACCACACACGGTTGAGAACAGGATGACGAGGGAGACGAATGCGACCGTCTTCCGCGTTCCGAGCACGCTGCGAATCACCAGCATCGAGGGCAGCGACAGGGCCGGCCCGGCCAGCAGGAGCGCTAGCGCCGGTCCCTTCCCCATGCCCGTGCCGATCAGGCCCTGGACGACCGGGACCTCCGTCAGCGTGGCGAAGTACATAAAGGCGCCGATCACCGCGGCGAGCGCATTCGCCATCAGCGAATTGCCGCCCACGACCTGCGCCACCCAGCGGGAGGGGATGAGCGCTTCATGCCCCGGCCGCCCAAGCAGCAGCCCAGCGGCGAGCACGCCGCCAAGGAGCAACGGGAGGATCTGCTTGGCGAAGTCCCAGGTGGACGCCACCCATTCCGAAAGCTCGGCGCGATCGAACCAGCGAAGCAGCATGATGCCGAGCCCCAGCAGCAAGCCGCCCGTAAGGATCCACTTCACTCCGTGAATCGCGGCCCACAGGCCCACGTGGCCGCCCGTGGGCGCGCTCCAGTTGGCGAACACGAGGACGCCGACCATGGCGGCGAAGTAGACCGCGGTCTGACCGAGCGGGCGGCGCGGAACCGCGGGCTCCGGCATCGCCAGGGCGAGAGCCGCCCGCTTCGCTTCCTCCTTGCGATACAGCCAGTGCATGCTGAGTCCGATGAGGACCGAGAAGACCACGGCCATGATGGCTCGCGCTGCCCCGAGTTCGATTCCGAGGACGCGGGCCGTCAGGATGATGGCGAGCACGTTGATGGCCGGACCGGAGTAGAGGAGCGCGATCGCGGGGCCAAGGCCCGCGCCGCGCCGATGGATCCCCGTGAACAGCGGAAGCACGGTGCACGAGCAGACGGCCAGGATCGTCCCCGAGACGGCCGCCACGGGATACGCCAGCCACGGGGATGCCGTCGGGCCGAGGTAGCGGATGACCGAGGCCTGGCTCACGAACACGCCGATGGCGCCGGCGATGAAGAACGCCGGCACCAGGCACAGCAGGACGTGCTGGCGCGCGTAATCCTGGGTCATGGCCAGGGACTCGACGATCGCCCCCTGCAGTTGAGGATGCGCGTACGGCATGGACCAAGCGATCACAAAGACCGCAAGGAAGCCGGAGAGGATCTTCAACTCACGAAAGTCCCGCTTCGGTGTGGCGGCGGGCTTCGTGGCGGCCGCGCCTGCTGGTTGTGAGGTCACGGTCTGATTCATGCGGTCTCCCGTCCTGGCGCACCTGTCATGGTCACGAGGAGTCTGCCCACGAGCGCCTCGATGCGATCGCGCACCGCGCGGGACTCCTCATCGCCGAGGTCCCCGGGGGCCGCCAGCGCCCGCATGCATCGGCGGGCCGCCGGCAGGGTCGGGAGCGCATCAGACACGGGCGCGGTTTCCGCGCGTCCGGCGCTGCCGAGTGGATCGCGCCCGCGTGGCCCCCCCGGCAGGGGGGAGGGTGCAGAGCTCGGTCAGCGGGATGGCCCTGATCTCACGGAGACGCCTTCGATCCGCGATCACCGCCGGATCACGGCCGAGGGAGCCCCGCAGCAGTCCGAGGACCAGCCGGGCGTGGGGGTTCGGCGACTCGCCGACAAGTACATACTCGATCCACTTGCCGACACGGTGGTCTTCGACGAGTCCGGCGACCTTGAGGATCGTCAGTTGCCTTGAGGTGGTGGAAGGAGCCAGACCAAGCACCGCTTGCACCTGACAGACGCACAACCCACCGTACTCGAGGAGCTTGAGGATGCGGATGCGCGTCGGGTCACCGGCGGCTTTCACGGCCATCTCGAAGTCCCGCATGGTCCGGTCTCCTTTGCTCACTTCGTCATATGCGGAAGTGTAGTTAGGCGGCGCGACCCCGTCAAGGACGCCGGGAACGCAGTTCCGGGACCGCAGCCGCCGCGCGGGAGCAACGCCACGAAGAAGTCCCATCCGCCCCAGAGGGCCAGCGCCTCCTGGCGTGCTTGGTGTCTGGGGCACAGGCATGGTCCGGGCGGTAGAGAAGCGCGCGCGGACGGGGCTATCAAACGGTTACCAGGCGCCCATCCTCCGTCGCTTCCCACCGCACGGTGGCCAGATGGCGTTTGATGACCGGCGTGGACGCGATGAGCGACTCGGGCTTCTGGCACATCCGCCGCATGATGTAGACTCCCATGGCAGCTCGCGTCAAGGCGGCGGCAGCTCACGCGGGGAATCGAACTGTGACGGCAACAAGGAGCGGGGCTCGCTTCGAAGGTGATACGTCGCGTGAGGCGCTCCGTGTGCAGTACGCGGCTTTGCGCCGAACGACTGCAGCGCAGCGACTGGCGTTCATGGACGACCTGACGCGGCTCGCTCGATCGATGACCCGGGAAGGCCTGCGACGGCGTCACCCGACCCTCGCGGAGGAGGAGATCGACGTTCTGTTCTTCGGCCTCGTGCTCGGTCCCCGCCTCGCCGCGGAGGTGCTTGAACATCGGCGAGCGCGCACTGCACGGCCCGTCCCGTGACCCTGCCAACGGAATTCCTGCTCCATGTAGCGGGACTCCTCGAGCGACTCGGGATTCCCTACCATGTCGGCGGGTCGGTGGCGAGTTCGGCACACGGCATGTACCGCGCCTCGGCGGACGTTGATTTCGTCATAGATCCCACGGCCGATCAATTGGAGGCCCTGACCTGCGTCCTCGAAACCGAGTTCTATGTCAGCCGTGCGGCGGTAGCCGAGGCGCTTGCGCGCCGGAGCACCTTCAACGCCATCCATGAGCTGACCTCGTTCAAGATCGATTTCTTCGTCAAGGGGCCGGCGCCGTTCGATGCCGAGGAGTTGCGGCGTTCGATCAGACAGGTCGTCGGCGCGGAAGGAGTTCGCTCGGTCCTGCTGAAGAGTCCCGAAGACACGATCCTCCGAAAACTCGAGTGGTACCGGCGCGGTGGCGAAGTGTCGGAACGACAGTGGCAAGATGTCCTCTCGATCCTCGCAGCCATGCGCGGACAACTCGATGAGCCGTACCTCGATCACTGGTCGCTGGAACTGCATGTGGCCGACCTGCTCGACCGCGCCCGGCGGGAGACAGCGGACCTGTGAGAGCGCAGGACGAGGGGACATGCGCAACCGACGGCGAACGGAGCAGGGGGCGACACCCATGGTCCCGCGGCGCAGATGCATGGAGCAGCGATTTCGTATGACGGAGGACGGATAAGAGACCCGGCCCCTGAAGTCTCCGTCAGGCGATGCCCCGCTCCGTGCAGGCCGATGGCCTGCTCTTCTACGCAATGCCCTGCGTCGAGGGCGAGTCGCCGCACGAGCAAGTGGTCCGGGAGAAGCAATTGCCGTCCAACGACGCCCTCCAGATCGCCCGCGAGGTGGCCGACGCACTGGGCTCCTCCGACAGCAACGGAGTCACTGCGGACATCAAGCCCGTGAACATCATGCTTGAGGAAGGGCACGCGGTCGTGGCGGACTTCGGGATCGCCCGCGCCCCGACGGACGCAGGCGTCGCCCGTCGTCAGCGGCCGATGCGTCGGCTCAGCGCGTCCTTCGGTAGAGGAAGACCTGCCCCTCGTTCTCCATCGTGAAGGTGTCGCCTTCGATGGTGCCGTTGGTTACACCGGCACCCTGCCACTGCATGGTGAGCTTGGATTCGTCCCGCGTGTAGGTCGCGCTGACCTCCCGGCTCTGGGCCTGGCCCGAAGGGACGACGAAGGCCGTCACGCTGGCGCAAGTGCCATCCGGCCGGATGGTGAACGTGCCTGAGGTGACCTGGATCCCGGGCCCCTCGTGCGTCACGGTGAAAGGAAGGGCCGTGCCGTTGATGCTCACCAGCATGTAGCTCCCGGCGATGTCCGGCAGCTTCGCAGCGTCCGCCGCCGCGGGAGATGATGTCGGGGCCGCCGGCCGGGGAGTCTCCGCGCGCCTGCAGCCCGACAGCAGGACGCACGCAGCGAGCGCACAGAGGAAGCACCAGGGGACGAACCGCGTGACTGCCTTGGTGAAGGCGGAGGGACGGCAGGGTCGAGGTCTCATGGCGGCAACTCCTTTCGAGGGTGGCGGAGGGTCTCGCCGGTGAAGAATGGCTGCGTCACCCGCGGCATCGCGCGACCCGGGATGCGACTCATCGAGGGCTCCGATCGCGCCTGCCCGGGAGAGTGGTACTCCCGGGGGCACGCGGTCTCGGAGAGCAGTCAGCGCGCGCGCGTAGATGTCATCCTCTGCCCCGACTGGCCGATAGTCAAGAACCGCTGCAACCCCCGGCGGCGGTGATGACCATTCCCAGTTTCCTCGACTTCGTGACCCTGGCCCGGACCTTTCCATGATCGCGCGACCCCGAAGAGCGCCGAGAAGCAGGCGTACGTGTCAAGCCATTTGAGAATGTAACCCGGAGGAGCATCGCCCGCCCGCCCGATTTCCAGACCGAGCGAAGTGCGCTATCGTGCCACCCCGTGGCCCGTAGCTCAGACGGATAGAGCAGCGGTTTCCTATCACCAGAAGGCGGAAGGCAGGTCCACCCGCTGAAGTGCTTGTCACGCAGTGCGCCGCTTGCGGTCAACGCCGCGAACGGGGCTTCGTCTTGTGGTTAGGATGGTCAGGAGGGGACTTTGAACCGGCGACCAATCGGCAAGCAAGTGCCTGTCCGTCGCCGTCCTCGTGGAGCGCACCACGCGGGCACGGATTCGATGACGGACCGCGAAAGGATGCGCCGGATAGTGTAAGTTGTGCCCATCGCCTCCTTGTCCGAAGTGGGTTGCGTCAGCCGAGGTTCCCCATGCTCCAGCTCAAGAACCCTTCTGAATGCACCTGGGACGTGCTGTCCCTGGGCGAGGTGATGGTACGTCTGGATCCGGGCGAGACGCGGATCCAGACTGCCCGCCAGTTCCGGGTGTGGGAGGGCGGTGGTGAGTACAACGTTGCCCGCGGGCTGCGCCGCTGCTTCGGCCTGCGGGCCGCAGTGGCCACGGCCTTCGCGGACAATCCCGTGGGGCGCCTGGCGGAGGACCTCATTCTCCAGGGCGGCGTAGACACGCGCCTGGTGAAGTGGGTGCCCTACGACGGTGTCGGGGAGGTGGCGCGCAACGGTCTGAACTTCATGGAGCGGGGCTTCGGCGTCCGCGGGGCCGTGGGCTGCAGCGACCGGGGCCACACGGCCGTGAGCCAACTGAAGCCCGGCGACTTCGACTGGGAGCACATCTTCGGCACTCTGGGGGTGCGGTGGTTCCACTGCGGTGGCATCTTCGCGGCATTGGGCGCCCAGACGCCCGAGGTGGCCATCGAAGCCATGCAGGCCGCCAAGCACCACGGCACGGTGGTGAGCTACGACCTCAACTTCCGCCCCAGCCTGTGGAAGGACAAGGGCGGTTCGGCCGGCGCCCAGGCGGTGAACCGGGAGATCTCCCGGTACGTGGATGTGATGATCGGCAACGAGGAGGACTTCACCGAGGCGCTGGGCTTTTCGGTGCCGGGATTGAACGCCACGCGCACGGGCCTGGATCCGGCTGCCTTCAAGGCCATGATCGCGGAGGCGGTGAAGGCCTATCCCAACTTCCGGGTCGTGGCCTCCACCCTGCGGGAAGTGCACTCCGCCACGGTCAACGACTGGGGCGCCGTCCTCTGGACAGCAGGTGTCTTTCACCAGGCCATCCAGCGGAATCGTCTGGAGATCCTGGACCGCGTGGGCGGCGGTGACTCCTTCGTGTCCGGCCTCGCCTACGGCTTCCTGGTGGGGAAGGGGCCCCAGGCCGCCGTGGACTATGGGGCAGCCCACGGGGCGTTGGCCATGAGTACGCCCGGTGACACTTCCATGGCCTCCCTGCGCGAGGTGGAGGCCCTCCTGGCGGGGGCCGGCGCCCGGGTCCAGCGCTGAACGAACCTGTCCATCGTGAATCTGGAGGCTGCCCGCTTGAGCCCGAGGCATGTTGAGTCCCGCACCTTCGAAGCTGTGCTGGCGCGCGTGTCCCGAACCCGCATCGTGCCCGTTGTGATCCTCCAGGATCCCGACGACGCGCTGCCCTTGGCCGAGGCGCTGCTGGACGCGAGCCTGGACATCATCGAGGTCACGTTTCGCACCCCGGCGGCCCGCGAGGGCATCCGGCGCATCGCCGACCGCTTCCCCGAGATGCTCGTGGGGGCTGGCACGCTGCTTACGCCCGGGCAGGTGGAGGACGCGGTGGCCGCGGGCGCCGCCTTCGGCATGGCGCCGGGCTTCAACGAGGACGTGGTGCACAAGGCCCGGGAACTGGGGCTCATGTTCATGCCTGGGGTGATGACGCCCAGCGAAGTGGAGCTGGCCCTGGCGGCGAACTGCCTGATCCTCAAGTTCTTCCCCGCCACCTGTGCCGGTGCCGCCATGCTGCGCAGCCTCACCGGGGTCTACGGCCACACGGGCGTGCGGTTCATCCCCACGGGCGGCCTGGACCAGGGCAGCGCCGCGGAGTGGCTGGGCATCCCGGGCGTCATCGCCATCGGGGCGTCCTGGCTGGTGGATCCCGCCCTCATCGCAGCCAAGAACTGGCTTGAGATCCAGCGCCGCGCCCGTGCCATCCTGGACGCTGTCCAGGCCTGAACCCGAGGGCTTCCATGTCCGACGCTTCGCAATCCTCTCGTCTCGGCGCCTTCCGCTGGACGATCTGCGGGCTGCTGCTGACGGCCACCATGATCAACTACATGGACCGGCAGATCCTCGGCCTGCTAAAGCCCCAGCTCCAGCACGACATCGGCTGGAGCGAGGTGCAGTACGCCCGCATCGTCATCGCCTTCCAGGCCGCGTACGCCCTCGGGTTGGCGGGCTTCGGGCGCCTCATCGACAAGTGGGGCACCAAGCTCAGTTACGGCGTGGCCATGGTGGGGTGGAGCCTCGCGGCTGCCGGACATGCGCTGGTGTCCACGGTGATGGGCTTCGGCATCATGCGCTTCCTGCTGGGAGTGGGCGAGGCGGGCAACTTCCCGGCGGCCGTGAAGGCCGTGGCGGAGTGGTTCCCCAAGAAGGAGCGCGCCCTGGCCACGGGCATCTTCAACTCCGGCTCCAACATCGGCGCGGTGATCGCCCCGGCCGTGATTCCCCTTCTGGCGGTGACCATCGGCTGGCGGGGCGCCTTCGTGCTGGTGGGGGCCCTGGGCCTCCTCTGGCTGCCCTTCTGGCTCCTGTTCTACAGCGCGCCGGGCCAGTCAAGGCGCTTGTCGGCGGAGGAACTTGCCCACATCCGGCAGGACGGGCCCGAGGAGAGCCGGACGCCGGTGGCGTGGGGCGCCCTGCTGCGGCACCGCCAGGCCTGGGCCTTCATGGTGGGCAAGTTCCTCACGGATCCCATCTGGTGGTTCTACCTCTTCTGGCTGCCGGGTTGGCTCAACAAGACCTATGCCATCGACCTGAAGCGCCTCGGCCCGCCCGTCGTGGTGGTGTACGTGATGGCCACCGTGGGCAGCATCCTTGGGGGCTATCTCTCATCGAGGCTGCTGGGCCGCGGGGCCACGCCGAACCGGGCCCGGAAGACCGCCCTCCTCATCTGCGCCTGCGGCGTGGTGCCCGTGCTGCTGGTGGTGAAGGCCTCGGGTGTGTGGGTGGCCGTGCTGCTCGTGGGCCTGGCGGCGGCCTCGCACCAGGGCTGGTCGGCCAACCTCTTCACCACGGTGTCGGACATGTTCCCCAAGCGCGCGGTGGCCTCGGTCACGGGCCTGGGCGGCATGGCCGGTTCCATCGGTGCCATCTTGTTCTCGGAAGTGGTGGGCCAAGTGCTGGAGCGCACCGGCGCCTACTGGGTGCTCTTCGCTATCGGTGGCTTTGCCTACCTGCTCGCCCTGGGCATCATGCACCTGCTGGTGCCCCGCATGACGCCCGTCGACCTCGACCGATCCCAGGAGTCTCCGTGCTGATCGCCCGAATCCTCGTGCTCGCCCTCGGCCTCCCGGCGCTGGCCCAGGCCGCGCCCGCCCTGAACGTGGCCCAGATCGACGCCCTCGTGGCCAAGGTGGCCGCGTGGCAGATGGCCAACCCCGGCACGCACCGCATGACGCACTGGACCCAGGGCGCCCTCTTCAGCGGCCTCATGCGCTACGCCACCTTCCAGGGCCCCGGCAGCGCGGCCGAGCGCTACCTGATGGCCGTGGGCGAGAAGGAAGGCTGGGCCCTGGGCCCTAAGAAGTTCTTCGCGGACGACGACTGCGTGGGGCAGACCTGGATCGACCTGTACCGGATTCACCGCCGGCCCGAGATGATCGCCGAGACCGTGGAGGTCATGGACGAGTTCGTGGCCAACCGCGATCCCCAGGGCGACATGGCGCACGTGCCGGCCAACTCGAGCCAGCGGTGGACCTGGTGCGACGCGCTCTTCATGGCCCCGCCGGTGCTGGCCAAGCTCTACGCCATGACGGGCGACGCGAAGTATCACGTTACGCTCCTCGCGGAGTACAAGCGCACGGTGGACCTGCTCTTCGACAAGGAGGAGAAGCTCTTCTACCGCGACGACCGCAACATCCCCAGACGGGAGGCCAACGGCCAGAAGATGTTCTGGTCCCGGGGCAACGGGTGGGTGCTTGCGGGCCTCGCGAACCTCCTGCAGGAGCTGCCGAAGAAGGCACCCGCGCGCCCCTACTTCGAGGACCTCTTCCGCCAGCTGGCCGGGCGGCTCAAGGCAATCCAGCAGCCCGACGGCTCCTGGCACGCCAGCTTGCTGGACCCCGCGTCCTACCCCGTGGCGGAGACCAGCGGCACGGCCTTCTTCACGTATGGCCTGGCCTGGGGCATCACCCATGGCCTGCTGGACCGCGCCGAGTACGAGCCCGCCGTGGTGAAGGGCTGGAAGGTGCTTGCCGCTGCCGTGGAGCACGACGGCAAGCTGGGATTCGTTCAGCCCATCGGGCAGGACCCCCGCACCGTCACGCGGGACATGACCGAGGTGTACGGCGTGGGTGGCTTCCTCCTGGCGGGGGTGGAGGTGCGCAAGCTCGCGCTCCGGGTCGCGGGCCGCCACGTGCCCGAGCGCAAGGACGACTTCGCCTGGGAGAACGACCGGGTGGCCTTCCGTGCCTACGGCCCGGCCCTCCAGGCCACGGGGGAGATCTCCAGCGGCCTGGACGTGTGGTGCAAGTCCGTGGCCCATCCCGTGGTCGACCGCTGGTATTTCATGGACGACTACCACGCGGATCACGGTGAGGGCCTGGACATGTACAAGGTTGGTCCCGGCCGGGGTTGCGGCGGCACGGCCATCTGGACCGACGGCAAGCTAGTGGCCTCCAAGAACTGGACCGCGTACCGGTTCGTCACCCAGAAGGCGGACAGGCTGGTCTTCGAGCTGGACTACGCCCCCTGGCAGGCGGGCGCCGCCACGGTCACCGAGACCAAGCGCATCACCCTGGCGGCCGGCACGTCCTTCAACCGCATCGAGAGCCGTTTCGCCGTGAAGGGCGCCCCGAAGGCCACCCTGGCCATCGGCGTGCAGCGCCACGAGGGCCTGAACGGGCAGGCGAACCTCGACGCCCGGCGCCGCGTCATCGCCCTGTGGGAGCAGGCCCCTGATGCGACGCTCGGGCACATCGCCACTGGTGTGAAGCTCCTGGGGCGCAGGGCCCAGGTGCGGGAGGCCGAGGGCCACCTCCTCCTGCTCACGGACATCCGGGACGGCGATACCGTGACCTACCAGGCGGGCGCCATTTGGTCTAGTCATCCCGCGGCACCCCGCAGCTCCGAGGCCTGGTTCACCGCCGTCGGCAAGTAGAGGTTCCCATGAAGACCATCCACGCCCTTGATCCCGTCCGCTCTCGCCAGCTCGACACCGCCGGACTGCGCGAGCACTTCCTGCTCACCGACCTCTTCCAGGCCGGCAAGGTGGAACTCAGGCACTGGGAGGTGGACCGCGCAGTGATCGGCGGCGCCGTGCCCACCACCGAACTCCTGGCCATGCCCATTCCCCGCGAGATGGCGGCAGAGACCTTCTGCGAGCGCCGGGAAGTGGGCGTGATGAACCTCGGCGGCACCGGCACGGTGACGGTGGACGGCACTGCGTACGCCCTCGAGGCCTGTGATGCGCTCTACGTGGGACGCGGCGTGAAGAGCATCACCTTCGCCAGCGACAGTGCCGTCGCGCCCGCGCGGTTCTATCTGCTGAGCTTCCCGGCCCACAGCGCGCACCCCACGCGCCTCGTGAGGAAAGCCGACGCCAATGTGCTGAACCTGGGCTCCCCGGCGGAGGCCAACGCCCGCGTGCTGCGGCAGTACATCTGCCCCGGCCGGGTGGAGAGCTGCCAGCTCGTGATGGGCTACACCGAGATGCTCGAAGGCTCCGTGTGGAACACCTTCAAGCCCCACACCCACGCCCGACGCTGCGAGATCTACCTCTACTTCGGCGTGTCCGAGGGTGAGTGCGTAATGCACTTCATGGGCGAGCCGACGGAAACGCGCCACCTGGTGGTGCGCGACCTGCAGGCCGCCCTGTCGCCCAACTGGTCCATCCACGGTGGCTGCGGCTCCCGCGCCTACGCGTTCGTGTGGGGCATGGGCGGCGAGAACCAGGTGTTCACGGACATGGATCCCGTGGCCATGGACCGCCTGGCCTGAGCGGTTCCGCCTGATGCAAGAAGGCCCCGGAGGCAACCTCCGGGGCTTTCTTCGTGGAGAGAGGTGGGTCAGCGGGCGAGCCATCCGCCATCCACCGCCAGGGTGTAGCCGTTCACGTACGCCGCCGCGTCGGAGGCCAGGAAGACCACCGCGCCCTTGAGGTCCTGGGGCGTGCCCCAGCGGCCCGCGGGGATACGCTCCAGGATGGCCTGGTTGCGCGCTTCGTCCGCCCGCAGCGCCGCGGTGTTGTCCGTGGCCATGTAGCCCGGGGCGATGGCATTGGTGGTGATGCCCTTCGGGCCCAACTCGCAGGCCATGAGGCGGGTGAGGCCCATCACCGCGCTCTTCGACGCCGTGTACGAGGGAACCCGGATGCCACCCTGGAAGCTGAGCATGGAGGCGATGTTCACGATGCGGCCATGGCCGCGCTCCGCCATGTGGCGCGCCACGGCCTGGCTGACCTTGAAGACGGCCTTGATGTTCAGGTTCATCACGTCGTCCCAGTCCTGCTCCGAGAACTCGAGGAAGTCGGCGCGACGAATGATGCCCGCGTTGTTCACCAGGATGTCGATGCGGCCGAAGGTGGCGAGGGCGCTGGAGGCCAGCTTCTCGGCGGCCTCGGGCAACGACAGGTCCTGCACCAGGGTGGCGCTCTTGCGGCCCAGTGCCGCGATGACGGCAGCGGTTTCCGTGCAGGGTTCGTGGCCCACCAGGAAGATGTCCGCGCCCGCTTCGGCGAGAGCGACGGCCATGCCCTGGCCGAGGCCGCGGGATGCACCGGTGACGACGGCCACGCGGCCGTCCAGCTTGAAGGCGTCCAGAATGCCGGCCATGAAGCAAGTCCTTCCCTTGCAGGGGCTGGTGCGGCATGCCGCTGCCGCGACCCCTGTGAGCATCCTCGCGAGTGTAGTGGACGGGGATGGTCATGACAACGACGCGACGGCATGCAATGGTGGGCAAGTACCTCGGCCGCGTGCGAATCGGCAGCAACGATCCGCTCCGGCCCCTGAAGACGGTGCCGTGCCGGCTGTCGGTCGTGAACAGCACCGGCTGACGTCGGACGGCACGGGCTGGGGCGGTGGACCGGTCGGACCGGGGATCTACTTTGTCGAGGTCCGCTCCGCACTGGGGAGCGCGCAGCCGCTGCTGGTGATGCTGAAGTAATCGCCGCTGGAGAGTCGGAAGCGCCCCGGGACTTCGTTTCTGGGGCGCTTTCGCGCTGTTGGAGGGCGCACCTGGGCTGGGCGTCTACATTCTTGTGGCAGGAGAGGACTTCGAAGCGGCGATCAATCGGCGACCGAGATCACCGGGCTGGGTCGTCGGCGGTCCAAACGTCACGGATGCGGGCTTGACTACTGACCTCAGCAAGTGGTCATATGACCTCGTATGAGGGTCACTGACGCTTCGAGCCCATTCGGGAGCCAAGCGCGGACGCGCATCTTGCTCGCGCTGGAGCTGCTGACAGAGACATACGCGCGCGAGCTGGCCCGGGTTCTGGACGCGAGCCTCTCTAGCGTCCAGCGAGGGCTCCAGTCGCTGGAGCGGGACGGGTTGGTCGCCGGCAGGGACGTGGGTCGGACGCGGCTCTTACGGTTGAATCCGCGCGCATTCGCCCGGCGTGAACTCGAGCGCTACCTTGAGCGGCTCTTGGAGCCCGAAGCCGAGCTCCGCACCCGAGCCGCCCTCCTCCGGCGCCGTCCCCGCCGGACCGGAAAGCCATTGTGAGGTTGAGCGCCCGATCCACGCTGGCAGACGTCGCCGTGACTGTTGGCGATGCCTTGCGCCGTGCGGGAATCCGGGTGGGTCTCACTGGTGGTGCCTGCGCACATCTCTACTCCGGCGGCGCCTACCAGTCCCCCGACGCCGACTTCGTGCTAACCGGGCCCTGCAGTAGGGAAGATCTCGACCGCGCACTGGCAGTGCTCGGTTTCAGGCGAGTCCGGGACCGTTACGTCCGAAGGGGCGTCTCGTTCTTCGTCGAGTCTTCGAGGGGACCGCTGGGGATCGGGGAGGACTTCCGCGTTCGGCCAGCGTGGAGGAACCGGGGTTCCGCGCGCACGCTAGCGCTCTCTGCCACGGACGCATGCCGGGATCGGCTCGCCGCGTTCTTCCACTGGAACGACCGGCAGAGCCTCGCCGCAGCCGTGGCAATCGCCGTGCAGAACCGCGTGGCTATCGGAAAGGTACGGGAGTGGAGCAGAAGAGAAGGGGCCCTTGAGGGCTATGCCATCTTCCCCGCTGAACTTCGGCGGGCTCGAGAAGTTGCTTGTACCCGGACGCGACTGTCCCGCACAAGACCGAAGCTGTGACTGGTCGTCGCCTATTCGGGCACGATTCGGTATAGAGCGTGCTACATTGCCCTCGTCGTCGTGGGGGGGCGTCTGCCTATCGTGGCGCACTAACCTGAAGGCTGCCTGAAACGGCGGGCTTCTTTGGGTTGGTCTAGTATAGTTAAGGCCCGATGTGCCTCGTTCTGCCCGTTCAGGGAGGTTGTCCATGAAGCGCATTCGCTTGTTCGTGTTGATTGTCGCCTGTGTCGCGCTGGCGACGCCGATCGCCATCGCCCAGACCGCCAAGCCCGTCACCAACTCCGCTCCAACCGCCAAGGCTGCCAATCCCGCCGCCAAGGCTGCCAATCCCGCCGCCAAGTTGCCGGCGCCCATCCTGACGGCATTCCGCACATCCTATCCGAACGCCACGATCAAGGACGCCGCGAAGGAGACCAAGAATGGGAAGACCGTGTGGGAGGTTGAGAGCATCGACAACGGCCTGACGCGTGACCTCATCTACAACCCGAACTGCACGGTCGCCGAGATCGAAGAGGAAACGGCGATCGCCAGTGTGCCGGTGGCGGTGACCGATGCCATCAAGGTCAAGTACCCGAAGGCCAGCATCACGAAGGCCGAGAAGATGACGGTCGGCCAGACCGTCAAGTATGAACTGACGTTGAAAGGCGCGTCTGTGGCGTCGATCGAGTTGACGCCAGACGGCAAGCCCGTGCCGGCCGCGAAGGGAGCCAAGAACGAGAAGGAAGACAAGGAAGAGAAGTAACCGGACAGACACAAGCGTTCGCCGCCACCGCCGCAAGGGCAGTGCGGGCTAGCGGCCATGGACTACATCCCTTCGTATCCCCCCAGGAGGACTGCACGCTCATGCCGACGCCACACATCTCTGCGCAGCCCGGCGATTTTGCCGACTTGGCACTCATGCCCGGCGATCCACAGCGGGCGGAGCTCATTGCCACCAAGTTCCTGACGGAGCCCCGTCTGGTCACGAATGTCCGCAACGTCTGCGGGTACACCGGGAGCTATCGCGGGCGCCGCGTCTCCGTGATGGCCCACGGCATGGGCATCCCGTCCTGCTCGATCTACTCGACCGAGTTGATCCGGGAGTACGGCGTGAAGGCGCTCATTCGGGTGGGGAGTTGCGGGGTGTTGGCTCCGGATCTCAAGCTTGGGGATGTCATCGTAGCGATGGGGGCCTCCACGGACTCAAAGGTGAACCGCGTCCGTTTCCTGGATCATGACTTCTCGGCCATCGCGGACCACGGGATGCTCGCCAGTGCCGTCGAGGCCGCGCGGCGACTCGGAGTTCCCGTGCGCGTGGGGAACGTCTTCTCCTCCGACTTCTTCTACACGCCGCAGCCGGAGATGTTCGACGTGCTGGAGAAGATGGGTGTCCTGGGGGTGGAGATGGAGACCGCCGGTCTGTACGGCGTCGCCGCGGAGCACGGGGTAAAGGCCCTCAGCCTGCTCAGCGTGTCGGACCACATTCGCAGGCGCGAGCATTTGGGTCCCGAGGAGCGGCGCAGCAGTTTCCAAGCCATGATCAAGATCGCGCTGGAAACGGCGATCGAGGCGTGACAGGACCGCAGGGAAGCCAGCCTCAAGCTCGGCAGCGATTGTGCGACGAACTGGAGCGGCGCAGGGTCCGCAAATCGATCAGTGGCAGCAGCACCCATCCAACCTTGTCTGCCTCGCTCCAGCGAACCAGAGTCGGTTAGCCGGCTGGGCAGACTGCGCTATCTTGCTGCCGTGTGGCCCCGTAGCTCAGACGGATAGAGCAGCGGTTTCCTAAGGTTGCACGGCCGAAATCGGCCCACTCGCCGAAGTCGTTGTCACGCAAGGCCCCGCTTGTGGTTGTCGCCGCCAGCGGGGCTTCGTCATGTGGTCAGGAATGGACAGGAAGGGACACGAGTGGACTCTGAACCGGCGACCAAATCGGCGACCAACTGCCGTGGCCTGTGATATTCGAAGTCCCAGGTGCCTAGGTTCTGACTTCCCGCGGTGGCTCGAATGGCCTTGGTCAGATTCTGTGGACATCATCCGAAAGCCAGACGCGATGTCCGGAATGGCCGGGACCGAAGGGCGCCGCGCGCGGGAGCCTAGTCACGGGCGCGGTCCAGGTGCCCGCGCGGCCGCGCCGCTACGGCATCCGTCCCAGCATCCATGCCGCCATCGAGCCGGCGCCATCCGGATCGATGGTCTCGTCGGTCATCGCTGCGTCGTACCAGAGCACCGTCCCGCTCCGGCAGTCAATCAGGTAGGCATTGACCAACCCGAGTGGCTTCTCCGAGATCGGGCGACCGAGCAACAGCACGAACGTGATCAACTCCTCGGTGACGCGGCGGCGCGTGCTCACGGTGCGCACGAACGTCTCGACCACCAGCACGCGGTCCACCCCGGTCGCACGGTGGAACGCGAGCGCCTGGGGGAGCGAGTCGTCGGGGAGCATGCCGCTGTCCTTTGGCAGCCGCAGGACTGCGAGCAGCCGCCGCAGCGAGGCCGCGCTCTCCGGCCGCGCTAGCGCCGTGTCGCCCGAGACGGAGGACGGCCCCGGCCACGCGAACTCGGGCAGGTAGGAGGAGAGCTCCGGTCCACCGCCGCCCATGCCGACCGGATAGACGGTCTCGCGATCCAGGAAGGTCCCGACGGCGGCGCTGTCGTCCAGCGCCCGGTAGCCCTTGGCCAAGAGCGCTGCCACCGCGCGCCGGCGCACCGCGTCCGCAGTCTCTGCGCTCAGCGCTGGGTCCATCTCACGCGACGACTCGGGCCGGAACGAGGCCACGCTCACCACCTCAATTGTCCCGAGCGCCGCCTTGCGCTGCTCGAGCCCCGGGTAGAGCGCGTACTCCGGCGCCCCGCACGAGTCCAGCGTCAGTGCCGCCGCCGCGGCCGCCACCAGCACCATCCGCGCGCTCACCACCGTGCTCCGACAAGCGGGGCCACCAAGAACTTGACACCGCCGCAGACGCAGACCCCGGACAGCCGCAGCGTGCCCGTGCGGTCGGGCTCCGCCGCCACGCTCATGCGGTAGCGTGGCGAGTCCACGCGCCAGCCCGCTTGCAGGTTGATCGAGAGGAAGCGGTTCGCCTGCACGTCCAGGCCCAGGGCCGACTCGAAGGCGGGGGAAGAGCGTACCGACATCGCGGTCGGCACGCCGTCGGGCCCGCCGTTCGCCATCCCGACCCAGATCCTCTGCGCATTCGTCCAGTGCAACGCCCAGCCCGCGCCGATCTGGAGATACGGCACGAGCGTCCCCGGGTGCCGTCGCAGGCCCGTGCGGCCCAGCTCACCCCGCAGGAGGAGGTCCAGGGATCCGACCGTGAAGCTCTGCGGCGCGAGCGTGACGGCGTTGGACTCGCAGCGCAGCTCGAGCCCCGCGGCGCTCCATCCGTTGAGGGGCCGCAACCCCGCAAGCGCGGCCACCATGCTCGACCCGGCCTCGCCGCCCTCGTTCAGCACGGCGCCCGGCACGCCCGCGTCGCCCCGTAGCGCGCCCTTGCCCATCTGGAAGCGCAGGATCCAGCACTGGCGCGGAGCGACCGGGCCCGGATGGTAGGTCAGTACGGCGTCCCGCGGCACGGGCGCCGCCCGGCCCTGCCCGCCGATCTCCGCACGCGCGGCCGGCGAGAGCATCGCGACCAAGGCGAGGGCGGCGGGCACACCTCGCGCGGTCACCTCGGTGGCAATGTGCGCGCGCCGCAGCAGCGACTGATGAAACACGGAGCCCGAGCAGGTGGTGTCGCTCATGGCCTACCCCCGGAGAAGGCGACGTTCAGTGGCGGATGGTGTGCCCCACGATGGCGCCGATCACGATGCCTCCGACAGGCACGTACAGGAACCTCGCCGTGGCCTCCCGTTCCGACTCTCTTGGCTTCATCGGTCTCTACGTCGCCCCTTCGCCGGAGCTGGGGCAGCGCGTTTCGGCCAGAGTTGGCCGGTGGCCTTGACGCCCTGGGCGTAGATGTCCCCGTGGCGGCGGAAGTCGTAGTCGGACCAGGCGAGGATGGCGCCGCCCGCGCCGTCAGAGACGAACTCCGGACAGAACGGGTCACCGGTCATGGTGCAGACAGCGACGCCGTCCGCGGCCCACTGGACCCCGCCATCGGCCGAGATCCGCTGGGCGTAGATGTCCCACAACCTGCCGCCGCCGCGTGGGGGCGCCGCGCGCGCACGGGGCCACGCGACGATGGCGCCACCCGCAGCGTCCGCGATCATGGGCCCAGTGATGGACCCGGCGGCGGAGCAGAGGACCACGCCGTCGCCCGACCAACGGGGCGTGGCATCGCCCGAGATCCGCTGCACACGGACGGTGCAGTTGCCATGGCTCTCGGCGGCTCTGTGGCTGATGGCCCCGCCCGCACCGTCCGCGACGATGGTGTGCCACGCCATGCGGCAGGAGTCGGCCCAGAGGACCACGCCGTTCGCGCCCCACCGGAGCAGGCCGGTGGCCGAGATCCGCTGCGCGTAGACGTCCTCATTGCGGTTGCGCCAGTCATCCCAGGCAACGATGGCTCCGCCCGCGTCGTCCGGAACTACGATGGGACAGCACTTCCAGCCGGCAGCAGCGCAGAGGGCCACGCCATTCGAATCCCACCGGACTGTGCCATCAGCCGCGATCCGTTGAGCGTAGATGTCGTGCTCGTAGCCACCCCTGCGACCGTCCATCCAGGCGACAATGGCACCACCCGCGCCATCCGGAGCCAGCCTGACACTGCCCTGAGTCTCGGGAGCAGTACAGAGGGCCACGCCAGCCGCGGACCACAGGGGCGTGCCGGTGGCCGATACCCGCTGGGCGAAGATGTCGGCCGTGCGACCGTTGCGGTAGTCCTCCCAGACAACGACCGCCCCGCCCTCGCCATCCGGGACGAGGGCGCGGTTCCACTGGTCGCCAGCGGAGGCGGTAAGCGCCACGCCCTCCGGCGCCCACAGGGCTCGACCGTCTGCCGAGATGCGCTGGACGTAGGTGGCGCAGCCGCGACGGCCCTTGCGGTAGTCCGCCCAGGCAACGATGGCCCCACCCGCGCCATCCGGAACGAGGGCCGGGTTCTTCTGACTGCCGGCGTCCGCGCAAACGGCCACGCCATCGGTGACCCACTGGACCGTGCCATCGGCCGAAATCCGCTGGGCGTAGATGTCGTCGTTGCCATTGCGGGTATCCGTCCAGGCGATGATGGCTCCGCCCGCGCCATCAGAGGTGATCTCGGGGAACTTCTGGACTTTCTTGGCCTTGCAGATGGGAACGCCAGGCTCGTTGTCGGAGGCCGCAGCCGCGAGGCCCGGCGGCATGAGAAGGAGACCAGCCAGCCCCGCGCAAACGACGAAGAACCCTCCTACCTTGTCCATGAAGGCCTCCTGGAATCGTGCGCGGCCCGAAGCGACCGCTCCCAACCGCGCCATCATCATTCCTCGCCTCCGAGGGCCTCGAAGCGGGCGACCACCTGCGCGGTGTCCATCCCGTGCTTGATGACCTTGAGCGCGACCTTGCGTACGATCGGGCTCTGCCGCTCGGCCATGTAGACGACGCCGAACCCGCCCTCGCCGACGCGCTGGAAGAGCTTGTAGGGGCCGATCGTCGTGCCCACGTCGCGAGCGGCTCCGCCGATCGTAGTCGCGGTCTGCGAGCCCGCGTCTCCCACACCAAGTAATCCCTCCGCGTCATCGTGGGCCCGCAGGAGGGCCTCGAGATCGGCGCGCAGTCCCGCGCCGTCGCCGCAGCGTTCCGCGACGAAGCGCTCGCGCCGCTCGGGCTCCACTTGGACGGCCTCGTCGAAGAGGCTCTTCAGACGCTCCCAGCTGTCCCGGTGCTCCACGGCAACCTCCAGACCAGCGCCGCGGCCCAATGGTCTAGCGGTTCTCGAAGGCCTCCGCAGCATAGCCATTTGCCCGGCGCCCCGCATCACTCTATGCGACGGGACAGAGGGGGAGGGGCCACGGCCGCCCGGCGACCCGGGCCGTGGCGTGACCTCCTCCAGGGGATTCCGGCGCATGGAGCAGGGGATGGGAAGGGACGGGAGAGGACCCTCAACAGGCGACCGATCGGCGACTATGATGGCGTGACGGGTCTACCTGCCCGGAGGTACGATCCAAGACTTGTCGGAGACGGAGGAGGGGAGCGCACCATGACCCGATGCACCCTCTGCGTATGCGCGGGACTGATCGGTCTCGCATCGTTGCTGCTGCACCCGGCCATCGCCGCCGGGGCGGCTGACTCGCTGAACTATTCACCTGCGATCACCCCGGGATGCGGTGCGGCCGCACCGCTGCTGGTCGCCGATGGGCGGGGCGGCGCCATCGTGACCTGGGAGGACTCGCGCGCCACGGGCCCCGCCGACTGGCGCATTACCGTCCAGCACGTGCTGGCGGACGGCATCGTGGATCCGTCGTGGCCTCCCGCGGGGCTCGCGCTCGGGTTGACGTCCCTGGGGCTGCGGCGCTACGCCGTCGTCGGTGACGGCGCGGGCGGCGCCATCGTCGCCTGGGCCGACAGCCGCAAGGCCATGGGCCTCCCGGACGAGTCATGGATCGACGATCGCCACCTCCCGGATCTCGACATCTATGCGCAACGGGTGCGCGCCGGCGGCACGCTCGATCCGCGCTGGCCCGGGCAGGGTCGCGCGCTGTGCACGGCCCGAAACGCCCAGCAGGACGTCACGGCGGTCTCAGATGGTGACGAGGGCGCCATCGTGGCCTGGTCCGACTTCCGTGCGAGCCGCGGGGGGAGCAAGAGACACGTGTATGCACAGCATGTGCTGGGGAATGGCAAGGTGGATGCGTCCTGGCCTGCAGACGGTCGCGAGGTCTGCCCGGCGCGGCGCCTTCAGAGTCTGTGGTCGCTCGTGCCCGATGGCGCGGGTGGCGCCATCGTCGCCTGGATGGACTGGGATGGTGAGAACGCGGACCTCTACGCGCAGCACCTGCCAGGGAGCGGCGCGGTGGACACGACGTGGCCCGCCGCCGGGAGAGCCCTGTGCACCGCGCCAAGCGATCAGTTCCGCTGCCTGGGCGTTCCGGATGGTGCTGGCGGCGCAATCTTCGCCTGGCAGGACTACCGCCTCGGGGACCCCTCGGCTCGGGGCATGGTCTACACCCAACGCGTGGACGCAGGCGGTGCGCTGGACCCGACGTGGCCCGCGAACGGCCGCACGCTCTGCGCAAACCAGTATCCACAGTACCAGCCCGCGATCACCGGGGATGGCACGGGCGGCGCCATCGTCGCGTGGGTGGACTACTGGCACCAACATTGCGCCAGCATCTATGCGCAGAGGGTTCTCACGAGCGGGCCCGATTCGACCTGGCCTGCAGAAGGCCTCGCCCTGTGCACGGCCGAGAACAACCAGGAGAACCCCGTAGTCGTGGCAGACTCCATGGGCGGCGCCATCGTGGTCTGGGCGGACTACCGAGACAACGACGGCCACTACGGGAACGTCGACGTCTACGCCCAACATGTGCTGCGGAACGGGGAAGTGGATCGGGCATGGCCGGCAGGAGGTCTGGCCGTGTGCACGGCGCCAGGATCTCAGGACCACCCCGTCATCGAAACCGACGGCGCAGGCGGCGCGATCGTCGCCTGGCTGGATTTGCGTCGTGGAACCTGGGATCTCTACCTTCAGCACGTGCTGGCGTGCGGGAAGGTGGATCCCGCCTGGCCCGTGGATGGCCTCGCGATTTGTGGGCCAGAGGCCAGGTGACTGGCCGTGAGCGGGTGATGCCGGGCTCGACGACTGGCTGTCACGAACGCAACTCAGGCGTTTGCCATGCGGAGTCTATGGCGCAGATGCAGGCCTCGTGCGATTGGCGGCGGATGGTCCGCCCGAGTTGCGCCCAGGCCGCTGTGTACGCCCGTAGACAACAGGGAGCCTAGTCATGGACGTTCTTCGATCCGTCCGGTACCCCGGCAGCGCGTGCGGGCTCGCGTATCTGGCTGCTGTCCTGCTCGTTTCGGCGCCGGCGACGGCGGCGCCCAACCCATCGCCTCCCGGCGGCCCGGGAGGACCATCCGTGAGCACCCGGGCGCTGCCGGCAGAGGACACGCTGTTCAGGTCTACCGGCGAAGCGGTGGGCGTCGCGCCGGGAAATCAGCGCCGGCCGCTCTCCTTAACCCCGCACCGCCTGGACCGCTGCGCGTTCTACATGGTCCTGGAAGCCAGTTGGAATCGCGGGTCCATGGAGTCGGGGGACTCGATGGACAAGCTCCTCATCACCAATGGCATCGGGCTGATGAAGAACATCGACCCGCGCTGGGCCCTTGGCGGCGCGGTCGATCTGCATTGGGAGGGGGGCATCGCAAAGGTCGCGCCCACCGTGCGATGCCGGCGGTGGTTCGCGGGCGAGCAGAGCGTCGAGGCCTCGCTCGGCTACATCGCAAACCCCATACCGACCGACGACGCCAAGATGCGCTCGGAAATGAGCCTGGTGGGTCCGATCGCGAGCGTGCGCTACAGTCCGACCCCCGCGTTCTTCGTGCAGGGCGGTGTGTGCCGGTATCGCGAGCGGCGGTACATCTACGACCCGCCGTTCGACTACCCGCCCAAACGCTGGACCCACGACTCCTCGAAGGCCTTTGGCGGCATCGGCCTGAGTGGTCCCGGCGGAGCGGTCGCGTGGGGCGTCGAGCTCGCCTTGCTGGGCTTGGCGTGGGCGCTGATAAGCGCGACCTTCGAGATGTAGCACATCCGGCTCACCGAACGCCGGCGAAGCCCGCCGAGGCAGAGGGAGATTCAGAGCCCCCGCCGGTGGATAGTGAGGGGCAGCGACCAGCCGCGCCGGAGCGAGGCCAGGACGTGGTTGGCGTCGAAGGGGCCACGGCGCAGCCGATCCGCTCCCCGCAGTCCTCCGCGATGATCACCAGCTTCGGGATCGAGACCCGGCGCAGGTCGCGAGCCTGTTCCTCGAACTCGGCGTGGCTGGGTGGCATGAAGCCCGTTTCGCCGAACCGTGCGCGAAGTCGCGCGCATCGGTACCAACCGTAGTGGTGGAGACGCTGAGGCGCTGAGCATCTCGCAGGCACGCTGCGCTGCGACACCCCGGTCTCCGCGACGATCTGCTTCAGCGTCTTCCCTGCCGCGCGCAGCACCTGCACTCGATGTCTAGCCATGGCTCCGATCATCCTCCTTCGCCTCCCGGCGGCGCGGCTCATCCGCGCGCGCATCGGGTGGCAGGCTATCGGAGCTCTTCTCCGCCTTCAGGTGGCCAGAATTTCCGGAAAAAAAGTGGTCAGAATTTCCGGAACCCGCAGTGCATGCCCGGGCTTGGCCCGAGCGCGCGCGACGAGCGACAGCGGGGCCGTCGCAGGCCCGCCGCGCTAGCGCGAGGCGGTCGGGCTGGGGCGGAGGCCGCCGGCGGGCATGGATTCTCGATGGTTCGAGGGCACCACCCCGGGTGTAGAGCGAGCCTCCCGCGCATGAGACCTCCTATCCTTGAGGGGCAGCGCCGCGATCTGAATCGCCGGAGGTCAGGGGCCTTGGACCCTCCGCGGTCACGGATTCCGCGGCGAGCGATTGCCGCCCGATCCCCAGCGGGCATAGACGAGCGGCAGGAAAACGTCCCGGTGCCTGACCAAGTCGTTCACCACGGCCAGGCGGTCCGATCCGAGCGAGGCGGGAAGGAAGGGCGCGCCGCCCGCGGCAGCCTCGGCAGCCGGCGGCCACTCGTACAGGAACCCCCGGACCTCGAGCGCGTAGGCGACCTTCCGGTTCGGGCCGGGACGGTAGGCGGGGAACGACATGTCGATCCGCTGCCCGGGCAGGAGCACTGAGTAGCTTCCGTCGGCCCGGCTCAGATCGCTCATCACGGATCCCGCTTCGGTGTGCTCCGCGGCGCGCATGTCCATGACGTGAGCCGGGAGCGGAACGGCCGGCGTCCAATCGACCGTCACGGCGTCGATCCTCCAGGAATCGGCGAGCGAGGTCAGGCGCACTCGGGCCGAGTCCTCCTCGATCCCCGTCGCGTCGATCCGCACAATCCGAGAGAAGGGAGCGGTGCTCGCCTCGGGGCCGATGGCACCGACGTTTACCCATCGGTCTTCCCGCCACACCTCGACCGTGAGCGAACATTCCCGAATCCAGTCCCGCAGTGTGGCGATGAGCTGGGGATCGTTCTCGATCTGGTAGAGAAACGGCAACGATTGGTCTCCCAGGTACCCGAAGACCATCTCGTAGACGGCGTTGACCAGTTCGGTGTTGATGGCGTGAACGATGACGGAGCCGGTTCGGCCGTCCTTGGGGTGCGGGAGGGTGATTTCGATTGCGTCGCGGAAACCGGCTCCGTCACCGCATGGCACCTTCCGTGACGGGCGAATCGGCGGACGGGGATCGGCGACGGGCCACGCCCGGTCCCGGTCATCGATGAGGACGGTGGAGTTCTCGGCTGTCTCGAACGCTAGGAGCCTCGCGGAGTTCACGTAGTGGGTCTCGGGGCGTTCGTTCGTGAGACGCACGACGACCGCGTCGCCTCGCCGATGGGCCGCGGGGAGCATGCAGGTCGTTCCGGCTTCCAGAGCGCGTCCGAACGACGTCCCGAACACCTCGCCCTGGAGCGCGTAGCGATCCCCATCCCAAGTGTAGATGTAGGGACAGGACCCGCTATAGGTGCCATGGATGTACAGCCCTCGATTCTCAGTGGCCGCTCTCAGGCCGGAGACGGTGAGGCCGACGACGGCCAGAACGTACAGAGTGCGCCCGGATCCCTCCTGCTTTGCCTGGATGTAGACGAGGTCCGAGTAGGGCAGGCGGCCGGCGAAGGGAGAGTGCACGCCATTCACGATGCGCTCGCCAGACCCCTCCAGCGCGGAGTCGAGGACCGTGAACTGCCTGAGCTCATAGAAGGTGGTGTCCCGGGCCATCACGCGGAGGATCTCCGTGGAGACGCTCCGGAGATCGTAGAAGGTCCTGATCTCCTTCGTGCCGGCGCATCCTCCGGTCAGGAGAACGGCCAGCGTGATTCCGATGCCGACGCGCTTTGCCTTCATGGTCACCATCACCATGCGAACCGTTTGTATCGGAGCCCGACCACGACGTTACTCAGATCGAGCGAAACCCGGGTCCACTGACCTGCCACGAAGGTGTCGGTGAAGACGCTCGGGTAGGCGCAGTACCCTCCGTAAAGATCCAAGGCCGCGGTGGGTCCGAGCGGATACTCGATGCCAGCACGGCCAAACCACCCGGTCGCCCCCGCTTCGGTGATCGTCTCCGAGTCCCTTCCGCTCATGGAACAGAGGGCGACGCCGGCGCCGAGGGACGGTCGGAGTCGCCGGGAGGAGAATGCCGGGAGGTAGGCGACGAGCCCCACCGTTCCCTGCGCGGCACTGCTCTCACCATCCATGAGGGAGGAGCCCGCGTCGCCGAGGACGCCGAAGGTCCGTGAGAAGGCGATCTCGACCGATGCGGAGAGCATCGGGTTCAGCCGGAAGGAGGGGGCATGGCCGTAGACCCCCGACAGATCCGATAGCTTGGGGCTGAACGTGCTGAGCCCGAATCCGAGGTCGAGGGCGGGATACCGCCTGGGAAAGGGCTGGCCCTGAGCGGGGCTAAACGGGATCTTCCCCTCCCGCGTCTGCGGAGCAGGCGTGGTGGATTCCGATCCCGCGGCCGAGGCGAACATCGTCAGGACCAGGCTCAGGAGCACAATACGGGGCACGCTTGCGAAGCTCATGGGTGTCCTCCCCTGACCGAACCGAAACGGAGAGTAGCGGCGGGAAGCGGTGGAGGCAAGGTGGGGATGGGCGATGTGGCTACCAAACGGCTACCAGGCGCCCATC
>Ga0315273_10001329_pt1 | contig 28014 bp, 25 predicted proteins | sample YL17G02_0_MG_FD_205753 | JGI IMG/M metagenome (GOLD analysis project Ga0315273, IMG submission 205753) | Sediment microbial communities from Yellowstone Lake, YNP, Wyoming, USA - YL17G02_0 | ecosystem: Environmental > Aquatic > Freshwater > Lake > Sediment | place: USA: Wyoming | collected... | reverse complement strand
GCGCAAGCTCGACCTGATGCTCTGCTCCGGCTTCACCGTCCTGGCCCTCGGCACCGCCTGCTTCGCGATCCTGCCGGTGCTCGGCGGAGCGGACGTGCAGCCCGTCGAGGCCTGGGCGCGGCTCGGCACCCGCCTCCTGGGATGGACGCTGATCGCCTACGCCGCATGGGCCCGCGGCCGGATCAACAGTCGCGAGCGCGCAATGGTGAACGCCCTCGCCGGCTTCGCGCTGCTCGTCCTCGCAGTGTGGCTCTTCTGCCGCTGGATGGGTTCGGCCCTACCGCCACTCCTGTCCTTCACCACGGTCGACGCGCCGCCGGCGGTGACGAGCGTCCTGGCGATCCAGGCGATGCTGAGCCTGCTCGCGATGGTCGGCTTCGGCTACCGCTTCTGGCAGCACGGCGAGGACCTCGACCGCTGGCTCGCGCTCGCCGCGACGCTCGCGCTCTTCGCCGAGCTGCACTACGTCTTCACGCCCGTCGTCTCGAGCGACTTCGTCTCGGAGGGCGACTTCCTTCGTCTCCTCTCGTACGGCGTCCTGCTCGTCGGCGTGTGGCGCGCGATCCGTTCGGCCGAGTTCGGGCGCGCCGTGGCGGACGAGCGGGCACGCCTCGCACGCGAGATCCACGACGGCCTCGCCCAGTACCTGTTCGCGATCTCGACGCACGCCAGCATGCTCGAGGGCGGCGCGCCGCCCGAGACGCTGATCCCGAAGCTGAAGGAGGCGACGCTCGCGGCGCAACGCGAGGCGCGCTTCGCAGTGCTCGCGCTCTCCTCCGCGAGCGGTACCGCTCCCTTCGACGCCGCGATCCGCCGCTACGTCGAGTTCCTCACCGCGGACGGGGACCTCGAGGTCGACGTCGAGATCGACCCGAGCATCCGCCTCGCACCCGACGAGCAGATCGAGGTCTTCCGGATCGTGCAGGAGGGCCTCGGCAACGTGCGCAAGCACGCGAACGCCACCCGCGCCGAGGTACGGATCGGCGAGCGGGACGGCCACCGCCTCGTGACCGTGAGAGACGACGGCCAGGGCTTCGACGGCGAGGGCACCGCTGCGGGCCAGGGGCTCAAGAACATCCGTGCCCGCGCCGCTGCGATCGACGGCGGGGTCGAGGTGCGCTCCGAGATGGGGCGCGGCACCGCGGTCGAGGTCCTGCTCCGCGCTTAGTAGTAGATTCGGCGCGTGGAGCTCGGCCGCGCCTGGTGGCTCGACGAGGCCGCCGCAGCGCTCGGCGGCGAGCCCGCGGAGGCGCCGCCCCTCGAGGGCGAGGCCCGCGCCGACGTCGCGATCGCGGGCGGCGGCTACACCGGCCTCTGGACGGCGCTCGCCCTGAAGGAGCGGGAGCCGTCGCTCGAGGTCGTGCTGCTCGAGGCCGAGACGTGCGGCCACGGGCCGAGCGGCCGCAACGGCGGCTTCCTGCACGGCTTCTGGGGCGCCCTGCCACGGGTCGCCGCTTGCTTCGGCCGGGACGCGGCGCTCGAGCTCTGCAGCGCCGGCGAGGAGATCGTCCCCGCGGTGCGCGCCTTCTGCGAGCGCCGCGGCGCCGATGTCTGGCTCCGGGAGGGCGGGATGCTCACGGTGGCGACGACTGCCCGCCAGGAGGCCGCGGTCGAGCACGAGGTCGCACTCGCCCGCTCGCTGGGTGCGGCGGAGGAGTGCGTGCCGCTCGACCGCGCGGCGCTCGCGACGCGCGTTAGGTCACCGGCTCTCCGGAGCGCGGCGTTCTGCCGCGAGTGCGCGACGATCCAGCCGGCGCGGCTCGCGCTCGCGCTGCGGCAGGCCGCGCTCGACGCCGGGGTGCGCGTGCACGAGCGCTCGCCGGTGACGCGGGTCGCGGACGGGCGGCTCGAGACGGCGCGCGGCGCGGTCGCCGCGCCCGAGGTGGTCGTCGCGACCGGCGCGTGGGGCGCCGCGTGGCGGCCGCTGCGGCGCAACCTGACGCCGTTCGGGAGCACAATCGTCCTCACCGAGCCCGTTCCGGAGCTGCTGGCGGAGATCGGGTGGACGGGCGGCGAGGCGATCCTCGATGCGCGCATGTTCATCCACTACCTCCGCACCACCCCCGACGGGCGCGTGGCGATCGGCAGCGCCACCGGCCCGATCGGCTTCCGCGGGGTGGTCGACGCCCGCTTCGACCGCGACCAGGCGAGCGCGGAGACCGCCGCCGCGGGCCTGAGGCGGCTGCTCCCCGCGCTCGCGCAGGCGCGGATCGAGCGCGCGTGGGGTGGGCCGATCGACGTCTCCTCCGACCACCTCCCCTTCTTCGGCACGATGCCGGGAAAGCGCGTCCACTACGGCGCGGGCTACACCGGGAACGGGGCGGGGCCGAGCTGGCTGGGCGGGCAGGTGCTCGCCTCGCTTGCGCTCCGGCTCGACGACCGGTGGGCGGCGCTGCCGCTCGTCCGCCGCGACGTGCCCGGCCTCCCGCCCGAGCCGTTCCGCCGGCTCGGCGGCGGGCTCGTGCGCGCCTCGGTGATCGCGGTCGAGCGCGCCGACGAGGAGGGGCGCCGCGCGCCGCTGACGGCCCGGCTCGGCGCCGCGCTGCCGCATCTCTTCGGGCTCCGCGTCGGGACACGGTAACTTTCTTGGACAAACGATGACCGATGAGGGGGAACGACACATGAGCTCGAAGAGACGCAGGATCGCGCTGGCCGTCGCCGCGTGCGCGGTCGCTGCAAGCGCGGCCGCAGTGCTCGCGTCGGCGGGTGGCGCTGCGCAGCAGGGGTCCGGCCTGGTCAACACTTCGACGCCCGTGCTGAGCGGCACGGCCAAGGTCGGCGAGACGCTCACCACCACCAACGGCAAGTGGACCTGGGACGGCACGCCACTGACCAAGGGCACCTACGCGTACGCGTGGCGCAGCTGCGACAAGACCGGCGAGAACTGCGTCGTGATCCCGGGCCAGACGAAGTACACGTACATCATCGGCGCGGCGGAGACGAACCACACGATCCGGGCCTACGTCACCGCGAGCTTCGGCGGGCAGAGCAAGGTGGCGATCTCGAACCACAGCGGCATCGTCTCGAACGCCACGGGCGTGCCGGCGAACACCGCCAAGCCGACGATCTCGGGAACGCCGCAGCAGGGCAGCACGCTGACGGCCCACAACGGCACCTGGACCGGCGCAGAGCCGATCACCTACGCCTACCAGTGGCAGCGCTGCGACTCGAGCGGGTCCAATTGCGGCGCAGTCCCCGGCGCGACCACGAAGACGATCGCGCTCGGCTCCGACGACGTGAACAAGCGGATGCGGGTCAGGGTCACGGCCAAGAACAGCGTGGGCTCGGCCAACGCCCAGTCCGCCGCGACGAGCGCGGTGGCGGCCTCCGCAGGGCCCGGCGGCGCAGTCGACGTCAACAGCCTGCCGAGCACCGAGCGGCTCTCGACCGACCCGGTGAAGTTCATCCCGTCGAAGATCACGAGCACGGCGCCGTTCCAGCTCCAGGTCACGGTCGTCGACCTCAAGGGCCAGAAGGTCTCGGGTGCGCTCGTCTATGCGCTCGGCGTGCCGTACAAGCTGATCAAGGAGGCGCCCGAGGTGAAGTCGGACTCGAGCGGGATCGCCACGATCACGCTCTACCCGACGTCGAGCTTCCCGAAGAGCGGCACCCTGCAGATCTTCGTGCGCGTGCGCAGGGCCAGCGACCCCGACCTGCTCACCGGCATCTCGAACCGCCGCCTGATCCAGGTCACGATCAACATCAAGTAGGACGCCCGCGGCCTGCGGGGGAGCCACGGCTTCCCCGCGGGCCCTGCGCCCCGAGAGAGCGGGCGATAGGCTGGGTTGCATGAGCGGCCTCCACGTCGGCGTGATCGGCGTCGGGCGGATCGGGCTCTTCCACGTCCGCACGCTGCTCGCGCTCGACGGCGTCGGGTCGGTGACGGTCACCGACGCCGACCCGGCGCGGGCGGAGGAGGTCGCGGCCGAGCTCGGGGTCGCCCTCGCCGAGTCGCCCGAGGCGCTCGTCGAGGCGGGTGTGGACGCGCTCGCGATCGCAACGCCGACTCCCGGGCACGCCCCGATGCTCCGCCTCGCGGCGCGCGCCGGGCTGCCTGCCTTCTGCGAGAAACCGGTCGCGCTCGACCTCGCGACCCTCGACGGCGCGATCGACGAGGTCGAGCGGGCCGGGATCCTGGTGCAGGTCGGGTTCCAGCGCCGCTTCGACGCCGGCTACCGCGCCGCGCACGAAGCGGTCGCGGGCGGCGCCCTCGGCAACATCCTCGTCGTCCGCGCCGCGACGCACGACCCGTCGCCCCCGCCGGAGGAGTACATCGCCGAGTCGGGCGGCATCTTCCGCGACCTCCACATCCACGACTTCGACGCGGTCCGCTTCGTGACGGGCCAGGAGATCGTCGAGATCTACGCCGACGGCGCCGTGCGCGAGACGCAGTGGTTCGAGCGGCACGGCGACGTCGACACGGCGGTCGCGGTCATGCGGCTCGGCGGCGGCACGCTCGGTGTCCTCTCCGGCACGCGCCACGACCCGCTCGGCTACGACGTCCGGCTCGAGGTCTTCGGAACCAGGGACAGCATCGCCGTCGGTGTCGACCCGCGCAGCCCGATCCACTCGGTCGAGCCGGGCGCGGCGCAGCCCGACCGCCCCGGCTACCGCAACTTCCTCGAGCGCTTCGAGCCCGCCTACCGCGACGAGCTCGCCGCCTTCGTGGCGACGGTGCGCGGCGGCGGCACCAGCGCGTGCACGCTCACCGAGGCGCGCTCCGCGCTCCTCGTGGCCCTCGCCGCCGACCGCTCGCGGGCCGAACGGCGCCCCGTCTCGATCGAGGAGGTGGCACTAGCGCGAACGACGTGAGGGGTGGAGACTTGCATCGGGACCGCCCCCGGTTCCGATTTCCGAACGAGGAAGGAGCTTCGATGAACACCGAACGCTTTAGCGAGATCGAGCCGGTCGAGGAGCGCGAAGGGCTCTCGCGCCGCGGCCTGATCGTCAAGGGCGGCATCGCCGCCGCCGGTCTCACCGTCCTCGGGTCGCCCGCCGCGGCATTTGCCGCGCGGAACGCGGCCAAGGCGACGCCGGTGAAGGTCGCGGTCGTCACGCACGGCGACACCGGATCGTTCTGGTCGGTCTTCAAGAAAGGCGTCGACCAGGCCGCGAGCGACCTCAAGGCGCGCGGCGTCAGCGTCACCCAGAGCTACGCCAACAACGACGTCACCAAGCAGGTGGCCGCGATCAACGCCGCCATCGCTTCGAAGGTCCACGTGATCGCCACGTCGGTCCCGGATGCGAGCGCGCTCAAGGATCCGCTCGCGAAGGCGGCCTCGCGGGGGATCGAGATCATCACCGTGAACTCGGGGCTCGGCGCCTTCGACGCCCTCCCCACCTACGAGACGCACGTCGGGCAGACCGAGGACATCGCCGGGCAGGGCGCGGGCAAGCAGTTCAACTCCGCCGGCGCGAAGTCCGTCGTGGTCGTGATCCACGAGGCGAGCAACTCGGGCCTGACCCAGCGCGCCCAGGGCGTCAAGAAGACGTTCAAGGGGAAGACGAGCACGCTGCTGATCCCGAACGCCAAGGCCGACATCCCGGGCACGCAGGCGAAGATCAAGGCCTACTTCAAGGCCAATCCGTCGACCGACGCGCTGCTCGGGCTCGACCCGGATGTCACGGTCCCGGCGCAGGCGGTCGCTCCGAAGGGCACCAAGGTCGGGACGTTCGACGTCAACCCCGCCGTGATCACAGCGATCGAGGGCGGCAAGATGCTGTTCGCGATCGACCAGCAGCAGTACCTGCAGGGCTACCTGCCGGTCACGTTCGCCTACCTGTTCGTGACCAACCTGAACACGGTCGGCAACGGGGCGCCGGTCCTGACGGGCCCCGGCATCATCAACAAGGCGAACGCGGCCAAGGTGGCCGCCCTCGCCAAGAAGGGCACGCGCTAAGACGCCGGACAAGCCGGGTGGGCGGGTGAGCCATCCACCCACCCGGCCGTCCCGGGACAGGGGGAACGAGCTTGGTGCAGGAGACACGAGTGGCCGCTCCGGAGCCGGCGGCCCCGGCCCCGGCCGCGGTCGACGAGCGCGTGGCCCGGACCGGCCCCGTCTCCCGCCTGCTGGCGCGACCGGACCTCGGGGCGCTCATGGGGGCGATCTTCGTCTTCGTCCTGTTCTCGATCACCGCGCGCGACGTCCACTGGGCGTCGGACCTCGGGATCTGGAGCAACTGGGGAAGCGTCGCGGCCTACGACGGGATCGTCGCGGTCCCGGTCGCGCTGCTGATGATCGGCGGGGAGTTCGATCTGTCGGCGGGCGTGATGATCGGCAGCTCGGGGCTGCTGCTCGGCCTCCTCACGACGCGGGCCGACATGAACATCTGGCCGGCGATGGCGCTCGTGATCGTGTTCGGGATGGCGGTCGGCTTCCTGAACGGGTACACCGTCGTGAGGACGAAGCTGCCGAGCTTCATCATCACGCTCGGGACGTTCTTCATCCTGCGCGGGCTGAATGCCGGCGGCACGCTGAAACTGACCGGCACGGTTGCGATCAACGGCATCGACAGTGCGCCCGGGTTCGCCTCGGCGCACAGGATCTTCGCCTCGACGCTCTGGAGCCCGTACGACTTCAGCGTCGCGATGCTCTGGTGGATCGGACTGACGGCGGTCGGCGCCTGGGTGCTGGCCCGCACGCGGTTCGGCAACTGGATCTTCGCCGTCGGCGGCGACCCGGTCGCGGCCCGCAGCGTCGGCGTTCCCGTCGCACGCACCAAGATCGCACTGTTCATGGGGACCTCGACCGTCGCGGCGCTCTGGGGGATCATGACCGCGATCGCGCTGCGCGGGATCCAGGCCAACGAGGGCGTCGGGCGCGAGTTCGAGTTCATCATCGCCGCGGTCGTCGGCGGCTGCCTGCTCACCGGCGGCTACGGCTCGGTGATCGGCACGGCGTTCGGCGCCGCGATCATCGGCATGGCGGGACAGGGGATCATCCTCTCCCGGTGGGACAGCAACTGGGTCTACCTGTTCGAGGGCGTGATCCTCGTGCTCGCGGTGATGCTGAACGCGGCGATCCGCGGCCGCGCGCAGCGCTGGAGGTCACGATGAGCGCGACGGCGAGGGACGCGGCGTCCCCCCTGCTCGAGGTCGAGGAGCTCTCGAAGTACTTCGGCAACGTGGTCGCCCTCAGCGGGGTCTCCGCGCACGTCAACGCAGGCGAGGTGACCTGCATCCTCGGCGACAACGGCGCCGGGAAGTCGACCCTGATCAAGATCCTCTCCGGCGTGCACCAGCAGGACGAGGGGCGGGTACTCGTGGACGGCGTGGAGGTGCACTTCAACTCCCCCCGCGATGCGCGCGCCCGCGGCATCGCGACCGTGTACCAGGATCTCGCGATGGTGCCGCTGATGTCGATCTGGCGGAACTTCTTCCTCGGCGCCGAGCCGACCCTGGGGCCGATGCCGTTCCGCAGGTTCGACCTGAAGTTCGCTAAGGAGACTGCGCGCGACCAGCTCGCGAAGATGGGGATCGACATCCGCGACCCCGACCAGCCGGTGGGGACGCTGTCCGGCGGCGAGCGCCAGTCGGTCGCGATCGCACGCGCGGTCTACTTCGGCGCCCGCGTCCTGATCCTCGACGAGCCGACCTCCGCGCTCGGCGTCAAGCAGGCGGGCGTCGTGCTCAGGTACATCCTGCAGGCGCGCGACCAGGGCATCGGCGTGATCTTCATCACGCACAACCCACACCACGCCTATCCCGTCGGCGACCGCTTCGTGATCCTGAACCGGGGCAAGAGCCTCGGCTCGTACCCGAGAGCCGACATCGACCAGCAGGAGCTCGTGCGGCTGATGGCGGGCGGCCACGAGCTGACGGAGCTCCAGCACGAGCTGGAGAGCATGACGGCCGAGGTCTCCGGCCCGTGACGGCGACCACGATCCGGCTCACCGCGGCTCAGGCGCTGATCCGCTTCCTGGCGGGTCAGCACGTCGAGCGGGACGGGGTCGAGCACACCTTCTTCGGCGGCTGCTTCGGCATCTTCGGGCACGGCAACGTCGCCGGGATCGGCGAGGCGCTCTACGAGAGCCCCGGGCTCCTGACCTACTACCAGGCGCGGAACGAGCAGGCGATGGTGCACACCGCGGCCGGCTACGCGCGGATGCGAAACCGGCTCGGCGCGCTCGTCTGCACGACCTCGATCGGGCCCGGCGCGACGAACATGGTCACCGGCGCGGCGCTCGCCACGGTCAACCGGCTGCCGGTGCTCCTGCTCCCGGGCGACGTGTTCGCCTCGCGCCGCCCCGACCCCGTCCTGCAGCAGCTCGAGACGCCGTGGGCCGGCGACGTGTCGGTGAACGACTGCTTCCGGCCCGTCTCGCGCTACTTCGACCGGATCTCGCGCCCCGAGCAGGTGATCAGCGCCGCGCTGCAGGCGATGCGCGTGCTCGTCAACCAGGCCGAGACCGGGGCCGTCACGCTCGCGTTCCCCCAGGACGTCCAGGCGGAGGCGTACGACTTCCCCGAGGAGTTCCTGGGCAAGCGCGTCTGGCATGTGCCGCGCCCGCTGCCGGACGACGCGGCGCTCGACCGCGCGGTGGCGGCGATCCGTGCCTCGAGCCGGCCGCTGATCGTCGCCGGCGGCGGCGTGATCTACTCGGAGGCGACCGAGGCGCTGCGCTCCTTCTGCGAGCGGACCGGGATCCCGGTCGGCGAGACGCAGGCCGGCAAGGGGTCACTGCCCTACGACCACCCCTCCGCGCTGGGCGCGATCGGCGTGACCGGGACGTTCGCGGCGAACCGGATCGCCGCCGGCGCCGACCTCGTGATCGGGATCGGCACCCGCTGGTCGGACTTCACGACCGCGTCGAAGACGGCGTTCGGAAACCCCGACGTGCGGTTCGTCAACGTGAACGTCGCCGACTTCGACGCCGCCAAGCACGCGGGCGTCGGGCTCGTCGGCGACGCGCGTGCGACGCTCGAGCGGCTCGACGGGCTGCTCGAGGGCTGGTCGGTGGAGGGCTCCTACCGCGAGGAGGCGGCCAGGCTGAACGCCGACTGGGACGCGGAGGTGTCTCGCCTCTACGCGCTCGGCCACGGCCCGCTCCCGGCGCAGAGCGAGGTGCTCGGCGCCGTGAACGACGCCTCCGAGCCTTCCGACGTGATGGTCTGCGCGGCCGGCTCGATGCCGGGCGACCTGCACAAGCTCTGGCGCACGCGCGACCCGAAGGGCTACCACGTCGAGTACGGCTACTCGTGCATGGGCTACGAGATCGCCGGAGGGCTGGGCGTGAAGCTGGCCGCGCCGGAGCGCGAGGTGTACGTGCTCGTCGGCGACGGCTCCTACCTGATGCTCTCGAGCGAGATCGTGACCTCGATCCAGGAGGGCCTGAAGCTGACGATCGTGCTCGTCGACAGCCGCGGCTTCACCTCGATCGGCGCGCTGTCGCGCTCGCTCGGCACCGACGGGTTCGGCACGCTCTACCGCTACCGGCGCAACGGCTCGCTGGGGGTCGACAGCGAGGGCTCGACCGCCTACCTCCCCGTCGACCTGGCGGCGAGCGCCGAGTCGCTCGGCGCGCGCGTGATCCGTGCCGCCACGATCGAGGAGCTCCGCGCCGGGCTCGCCGCGGCGAAGGAGGAGACCGGCACGACGGTGATCGCAATCGAGGTCGACCGCTACGAGGGCGTGCCGGGCTACGAGAGCTGGTGGGACGTCGCTGTCTCCGAGGTCTCGGACGTGCCCGCGGTCCGCACAGCGCGCGAGCAGTACGAGGCGGCGCGCCAGAACGAGCGGCGCCACCTGTGAGCGAGCTCCTGCTCCGGGCCGGGGCGTGGGACGAGGTCACGCCGGAGTCCGCCGGGTGGGACTACCTGTGCTTCGGCGTGCGGCAGGGCTCCTTCGCCGCGGAGACGGGCGAGGCCGAGGTGGCGCTCGTGCCTCTCGGCGGACGCTGCCGCGTCGAGGCCGAGGGCCGAAGCTGGGAGCTCGGCGGCCGGGCGAGCGTCTTCGACGGGATGCCGTGGGCGCTGTACCTCCCGCGCGACACCGCCTACCGCGTCGAGGCGCTCGGCCCGCTGGAGCTCGCGATCAGCGGCGCGCGCTGCGAGCAGCGGCTCGAGCCCGTGCTCGTGCGGCCGGAAGACGTCGAGATCGAGATCCGCGGGGCCGGCAACGCGACCCGCCAGATCAACCACATCGTGAAGCCGGAGTTCCCCGCCGAGCGCCTGCTCGTCGTCGAGGTCTTCACGCCCGCAGGAAACTGGTCGAGCTACCCGCCCCACAAGCACGACGAGGACCGGCCCCCGGGAGAGGTCGTGCTCGAGGAGACCTACTACTTCCGCACAGCCGAGCCCGAGGCGTTTGCGGTGCAGCGCCTCTACAGCCCGCGGCACGAGCTCGACGTCACCGCCACCGTCCGGGACGGAGACCTGATGCTCGTCCCGTGGGGCTACCACACGACCGCGGCCGCCCACGGCTACGACCTCTACTACCTGAACGCGCTCGCGGGGGACCGTCGCTCGATGGCCTCGGCGGACGACCCCGCGCTCCACTGGATCCGCGCCGCGTGGGACGAGCTCGAGCCGGACCCGCGGGTGCCACTCGTCACGCTCGACGGGCCACGGCGATGATCCGCGTCGCCAACGCACCGGTCAGCTACGGGGCGTTCGAGATCACCGTGGGGGTGCTGCCGAACGTGCCCGGCCCCGAGGAGGTGCTCGCGGCGATCGCCGAGGCGGGCTACGAGGGCACCGAGCTCGGGCCGCCCGGCTACCTGGGCGAGGGCGACGCCCTCCGCGAGCGGTTCGAGCGGCACGGGCTCGGCCTGGCGGGCGGCTTCATCCCGGTCCGCTTCAGCGAGCCGGAGCACTGGGACGAGGACTTCGCGGCGACGGGCAGGATCCTCGACCTCTTCGCCGACGCGGGCGGCGGCGAGGCGCGCGCCGTGCTCTCGGACTGGGGTGCGCCGATCCGCGTCGCGAACCCCGGCAAGGCGGCGCACGACCGGAGCCTCGGGCTGGACGACGCCGGCTGGGCCCGCCTCGCCGACGGCGTCGCCCGGGCCGCCGACCTGGCCCGCTCGCGCGGCTTCGAGCCGACGTTCCATCACCACGCCGGGTCGTACGTCGAGGCGCCGTGGGAGGTCGAGCAGCTGCTGGAGCTGACCGACATCGGCGTCCTCCTCGACACCGGCCACCTGCTGCTCGGCGGCGGCGACCCCGTCCAGGCGCTGCGCGACTGGCGCGAGCGCATCAACCACGTGCACGTCAAGGACGCGCGGATGGACGTGCTCCGGAGCGCGATCGCCGACGGCGCCGACATGCCCGAGGTCTGGCGGCGCGGCGTGTTCTGCGAGCTCGGCACCGGCGACGTCGACCTCGACGCGTTCTTCGCAGAGCTCGAGGGCTACTCCGGCTGGCTCGTGGTCGAGCAGGACTGGGTGCCGGGGCCGGACGACGACGCGAGCAAGGCGGTCATCGCGCAGCAGCGCAACCGCCGCTGGCTCGCCGAGCACACCGGGCTCTAGTGGTTTGACCGGTAACGTTGCCCGGTTCCCGGCGAACGTTGCCGGTCAGATCACTAGCTCAGGCCGACGCATTGAGGCGCTCGAGCGCTGACGGCTCGCCGCGCGCTCGGCGGCGGATCCCCGCGAGCTCCTCGGCGCCGATCACCGCGACGAGCACGACGACCAGCAGCGCCTCGACGAGCAGGGCCGGCGCGACCGCGCCGATCAGGCCGACGACCACGCAGGCGAGGGCGCCGAGGAGGCGCGTCCAGCTCGGCGAGCCCGCCATCCGCAGACGGAACAGGGCCAGCCCGAGCAGGTAGATCGCCGGCCCGGCGACGACCGCGGTGAGCTCCTTCCCCGAGAGCACGTCGGTCGGGTGCGCGATCACGAGCTCGTCGCCGACCGCCCAGAGGATCACCCCCGCGACCATCACGACGTGGAGGTAGGTGTAGGCGTCGCGCGCGAGCTCGGTTCGGTTCGGCGCGAGCTCGAGCCGGCGCTGGGCGATCCCGGCAACGAAGTTGAAGTAGAGCCACCACATCGCGGCGGTGCCGAGGAACGCGAGCGCGAAGGCGGTCAGGCGCGCCGTGTCGAGCGGAAGCCGAGAGGTGGTCGCACCGGTGACGACGATCGACTCGCCGAGCGCGATGATCATGAAGAGCTGGAAGCGCTCCGCGAAGTGCGCCGTCTCGACCTCCCAGTCCGAGGGCGACAGGCGCGGCCGCCCGGGCACCCAGTACGTGGCGAGCGGCGCCGAATAGTCGAGCGCGAGCGCGGCCAGCCACAGGATCGTGCGCGCCGACCCTCCGGCGACCGCGCCCGCGACCCACAGCACGCCGGCGGCGACGAACCACGTGAGGATCCGGACCGCCTGCTCACGCTCGATCGTCCCGCGCCCGGCCGAGCCGAACGCCAGGAAGGCGGTTCGCCCCACCTGGATCACGACGTACGAGCCGGCGAACAGGAGCGCGCGGTTCCCGAAGGCCTCGGGAATCGCGATCGCCATCAGCATCGTCGCGAGCATCAGCGCGATCAACATGAGGCGCACGAGAGTCGAGCCAGGGTCGAGCTCGTTCGTGGCCCAGGTCGTGTAGTTCCACGACCACCATACGACGAGCAGGATCAGGAGCGCCTGCCCGGCGCCCTGCCAGGTCAGGTTGTCCAGCAGCAGGTGCGAGACCTGGGTGATCGCGAACACGAACACGAGGTCGTAGAAGAGCTCGAGGGTCGTCGCCCGCTGCTCCTCGCCCGCGTCACGATTTCGTAGGAAGCGACTCATGGCAGGGCCGGCGCCTCGAGGATGGCCTTCAGCCGTGCGAGGTCCTTGCGGTTGGCGCGACGCATCGCGCTCGCGAGCATCGGTGCGGCGATGCGGGAGAAACCGGACGGCTCGCCGCGGTTTCGGAGCACCATCCTCGTGCCGCCCGTTTCGGTGTCCTCCCACGTGTAGCTCGTCTCCATGGGGAACGGCCCCTCGGCCGTGCTCATCACGAACCGCTCACCGGGCGCCATCGCGGTGACCTCGTAGGTGTACGCAAGGCGGCGTCCGAGAAACCGGGCGACGAAGGCGACCCGCGAGCCGACCGCGGCCGGCTGTGCCGATCTCCATTCGACGGCCTCGATGTTCTCGTACCACGTCGTCGCGTTGTCCGGGTCGGACGCGTACGCGGCGACCTCGCTGCGGGGCCGGTCGATCTCGATCTCGGTCCGGACGTCTACCAACGCGTCTCCATGATAGATCCCGATGCACGGAAGACCCGGAAAGCCCCTCAGTTGCGGGGCTTTCCGGGTAGATATGCGCGATCGCGCATATGACGGCACAAGACCGAACGCAGCCGGCTCGATATGCACGATCGTGCAGAACGGCCTTGCCCAGACAGACCGTGGCGGCTAATATGCACGATCATGCATCCACCATCGCCTCTCTCTGCTCGGATCGCCGCCGAGGTACGGCGCGCCCGCTCCGAGCAGCAGCTGCGTCAGGACGAGCTCGCTCTCGCGGCGGGTGTCAGCGTGCGCGCGATTCACCAGATCGAGGCCGGCAAGCCGACGACGCGACTCGACGTCCTCGAGCGGGCGCTGGACGCGCTCGGCCTCTCGGTCGAGCTGACGCCGCGGCGCCGCGACAAGACCCGCCTCGGCCAGGCATAGGAGGACGTGTGCCGCCCCCGACTCTTCGCGCGCTCGACGTCTACCTCGCCGGGGCGCACGTCGGAAAGCTCTACCGACCCGGGTCGGGCCGACTCGCGTTCGAGTACGACGCCGCCGTCGCCGATCAGGCTGCCGGCGACCTGCTCCTGTCTGCCTCGCTGCCTGTTCAGGCCGAGCGATTCCCGAACGGCCAGACCCGCCCGTTCTTCGAGGGGCTGCTGCCGGAGGGCGCTGTCCGCGAGCAGGTCGCGCGCGAGCGCGGTGTCAGCACCGAGAACGCCTTCGGCCTGCTCGCGGAGATCGGCGCCGAGTGCGCCGGCGCCGTCGTCGTCGTCCCCGAAGGTGAGCAACCGGCGTCGACCGACACCTCTTCGGTGCGCTGGCTTTCGGAGGAGGAGTTGGCGGACGCGCTCGCCAACCTGCCGACCCATCCGCTCGGCGGCGGTACCGACGTCCGTGTCAGCCTCGGCGGTGTCCAGCAGAAACTGGTCGTGACTCGCGCTCGGAACGGCCGTTTCGGCCAGCCGCTCGGTGGCGCGCCGAGCACTCACATCATCAAGCCGAGCATCGCCGGCTGGACCGACATCGCCGCCAACGAGGCGTTCTGCCTCCGGGTCGCACAGTGCTGCGGTCTGTCGACGGCGGCGTCGGCGACGGCGGAGATTGGGACGACGATCTGTCTCGTCGTCGAGCGCTTCGACCGCACGCTCACCGACGACATGCGCATCGTTCGCGTCCACCAAGAGGACTTCTGCCAAGCGCTCGGCATCCTGCCCGGCTCGAAGTACGAGTTCGAAGGCGGTCCTTCGGTCGCGCAGATCATCGCCTTGCTGCGCGCGATCAGCGCCGCCCCCGCAGCGGACGTCAACGCCTTCCTGCGCGCGGTCGGGATCAACTACCTCGTCGGCAACAGCGACGCCCACGGCAAGAACTTCGCCCTCCTCTATCACCCCGGCGTCGGCCCGCGGCTCGCACCGCTCTACGACGTCGTCTCGACCGCCGTCTACGACGTTGCGACGAAGATGGCGATGTTCGTCGGCGGCCAAGAGGAGCCGGCCGCCGTCACCGAAGCGGGCTGGCTGCGCCTGGCCGAGGAGTGCGGCGTCAACGGCCCGCTGCTCCTGCGCGACCTGCGCGCACTCGCCGCCCGTGCGCGTGGGTGCGGCGCCGCGGTCGCCGCGACCGCCGCCGCCGAGGGCTGGCACCGCCCGGTAATCGACAATGTCCTGGCCGTGATCGACGAGCGCGCCACGCTGCTCGGCGCGTAGGCGCCTGACTGCTGGGTCGGGCGCCCGCGCCGAGCGGTTCCATTGAAACCGCCGAGGACGGCGTCACCGGCAGCTATGCCGATTTCGCGGGCTGAAGGCCATAGAAAAAGCCCCGTTACCAGGGCTTTTTCCGTAGCAGGCCTGTAAGCCGGATTCTGTCTTGGGTGACCATCTTTCTAGGCCCCCGGTCTCCCGGAGGCTCGAGCGGCGTACCCGGCTCCTCGGCGGGCCGCGTCAGCGGAGCCTGTTTGCCTTGCACCAGACGGGGTTTGGCTAGCCGCCGTGTCACCACGGCGCTGGTGGGCTCTTACCCCACCGTTTCACCCTTACCGCCGGCGTCTCCGGAGAAGCGCCGGAGGCGGTTTCCTTTCTGTGCCACTTTCCGTCGGCTTTCGCCGCCTGGGGTTTCCCCAGCGTCTTGCCCTTCGGTGTCCGGACTTTCCTCGAGCGCGAAGCTCGCGGTCACCCGGCCTGCACGCCTGATTGTAGCCCGGGCGCCACGGCTTGGCGACCGAGCGAGACCCCGCACTCCGGGCAGTGGACCGCGCCGTGGACGTGCAGGACGAACTCGCCGCAGACGAGGCACTCGAGGCTCGCGCCGCGCAGCAGCGCATTCAGCTCCTGCTCGAGCGTGCGGTTGAACGAGGTGATCATCAGAGGCTCCTGAACACCCCGGTCACCTTGCCCAGGATCTGGACGTGGCTCGCGTAGATCGGCTCGAGCGCGTCGTTCTCGGGCTGGAGGCGGACGCGGCCGTCCTCGCGGAAGAACCGCTTCACGGTGGCCTCTTCGGCGGACTCGTCGTCGCCGGCGAGCGCGACCACGATCTCGCCGTTCCCCGCGTCCTGGGCGCGCTGCACGACCACGAGGTCGCCGTCGAGGATGCCGGCGTTCACCATCGAGTCGCCCTTGACGCGGAGGACGAAATCGCCCCGGGCCAGCGACTCGTCGACGGTCACGTAGTCCTCGACGTTCTGCTCGGCGAGCAGCGGGCCGCCTGCGGCGATCTGGCCGACGAGCGGCAGGCGGTGCACGTCTGCCTGCGGCGAGGCCTCGGCGCGCCGTTCGCGGCCGACGAGCTCGAGCGCGCGGGGCTTCGTCGGGTCGCGGCGCAGCAGACCGGCCCGCTCGAGGTTGGCGAGGTGCGCGTGGACGGTGGACGGCGACGCGAGCCCGACCGCCGCCCCGATCTCGCGCACGGTCGGGGGGTAGCCGTGCCGGTCGACGTACTCGACCACGTAGTCCCAGATCTCCTGCTGTCGTCCGGTCAGCATCTCGCCTCCTGCCACGTCGGGGTCGAACGTGTGTTCGACAGAAGGGTAGGCACTCCTCCGGACGGCGTCAAGGAGAAACACGAGGGGCAGGCACACGGCCCGCCCCTCGCTTCCTCCCTCAGTGCGCTGGAGAGGACTTGAACCTCCACGGCCCTAAGGCCACAAGGCCCTCAACCTTGCGCGTCTACCAATTCCGCCACCAGCGCGTGGGGCCGGGATTGTAGCCGGAACTAGAGGGGCTGCAGGCGGGGCTCGATCGTCGCGCGCTCGGCCTCGAGCCAGTCGGGCAGCGCGAGCGACTCGCCGAGCGCGTCGGCCGGCTCGTCGACCGCGAAGCCGGGCGGGTCGGTTGCGAGCTCGAACAGGAGCCCGTCCGGAAGCCTGGAGTAGATCGAGCGGAAGTACTTGCGGTCGAGCACCTCCGTGGGTCTCAGGCCGAGCTCGGGGAGATGGTGGCGCCAGGCCTCCAGCTCCGCGTCGTCGGCGACGCGCCAGGCGATGTGGTGCGTGGTGCCCGCGCCGAGGAGGGCGACCTGGGCCGGCGGGGCGACGTACCGGATCGGCGCGCCCTCCTCCAGGAGGTCGGCGGTGAAGCCGGGCTCGCCGTAGGCGCGCACGTGGTGGATTCCCGGCCGCTCGCCCGGGTGCAGCTCCAGGCGCAGGCCGTCGGGATCCTCGACCTCGGTCACGCCCGTCCGGCCGGGCACGGTCAGCGCGATCGCCTCGAGCGTGCCGCGGCCGAGCCGCCCGCGCATCGCGTGCGGCCACTCGAAGAACGTGATCAGCGTCCCCGGCGCGGCGGCCTCGTCGCCGAAGTAGAGGTGGTACGAGGCCGGGTCGTCGAAGTTGACCGTCTTCTTGACGAGACGGAAGCCCAGCTCGCGGTAGAAGCGGGCGGTCTGCGCTGCGTCGGAGCAGATCGCGGTGACGTGATGGAGTGCCGTCAGGCGCACCTGGGTACTGTAGCCGGGTGCGCCAGCTCTGCGAATCGGCGGTCGAAGCGGCTCTCGCGGCGGGAGCCGGCTACGCGGACGCCCGCGCGGTCGTGCGTCGATCCCAGTCGGTCTCGACCAGGAACGGCCGTGTCGAGAACGTCAGCGACGTCGAGTCCGAGGGGATCGGCGTCCGCGTCCTCGCCGGCGGCGCCTGGGGCTTCGCCTGCGACCGGCGCCTGAGCGCCGAGGGCGCCGTGGCCGCGGCGCACCGGGCAACCGCGTTCGCGCTCGCGGCCTCGGTGGGGCGCAGACGGGCGCTCGCGCCGGTCGAGGCGCGCTCCGGGAGCTACCGAACGCCCGTTGCGATCGACCCGTTCACGGTCCCGCTCGCCGACAAGGTGGACCTCTGCCTCCGGGCCGAGGCGGCGCTGCGGCATGACGGCGTCGTCGCCACGAAGGCCTCCGTCCGGGCCCTGCGCGAGCACAAGGTGCTCACCTCGTCCGACGGCGTCGAGGCGGAGCAGGAGCTCTTCGAGACCGGAGCCGGGATCGACGCGATCGCCGCGAACGACGAGCTGTCGCAGCTGCGCAGCTACCCGAGCGCGCACGGCGGCTCGAGCGCCGCGGCCGGCTGGGAGTACGTCGAGGGCCTCGGGCTCGAGCGCGAGGCGCCGCGCGTCGGCGAGCAGGCGGCCGCGCTGCTGCGCGCCGACCCCTGCCCGGCGAGGGTCGCCGACGCCGTGATCGACGCCGAGCAGATGGCGCTGCAGGTGCACGAGTCGGTCGGCCATCCGACCGAGCTCGACCGCATCTACGGGACCGAGGCGTCGTATGCGGGAACGAGCTTCCTCAAGCCGACCGACCTGGGCGCGCTCCGCTACGGCTCCGAGCAGATGAACGTCACCGCCGACCCGACGACCCCGCTCGGGCTCGGCACCTTCGGCTTCGACGACGAGGGCGTCCCAGCCGAGCGCCAGCCGATCGTGGAGCGGGGAGTGCTGACCGGCTTCCTCACCTCCCGCGAGACGGCGGCGCGCATCGGCGCGGGCCGCGGCGGTCACATGCGGGCCGAGGGCTGGAGCCGGATGCCGCTCGTGCGGATGACGAACCTCCACCTGGAGCCGGGCGCGGGCACCTTCGAGGAGCTGCTCGACGGCGTCTCGGACGGCGTCTACTTCGAGACGAACCGCAGCTGGTCGATCGACGACAAGCGCCTCAACTTCCAGTTCGGGACGCAGATCGCGTGGGAGATCAGGGACGGAAAGCTCGGACGCATGCTGCGCGACGCGACCTACACGGGCATCACGCCCCGGTTCTGGGGCTCGCTGGACGCGGTCGCCGGGCCCGAGGCGTGGCGGCTGTACGGGCTGACGAACTGCGGCAAGGGCCAGCCCGGGCAGGGCGCCCATGTCTCGCACGGCGCGGCGCCGTCCCGCTTCCGCGGCGTCCAGATCGGCGTGGGCTCGTGACGATCGCGCGTGAGGTCGCCGAGGCGGCTCTCCGCGCCGCGTCCGAGGAACAGGCGGAGGCGGTCGTGCTGACGGAGCGCTCTGGGCTCGCGCGGTTCGCGGCCTCGGAGGTGCACCAGCCGACCCTGATCGAGAACGTCGTCGTGAGTCTCCGCGTCGTACGCGACGGGCGAGTCGGCAGCGCGCAGACGAACCGTCTCGACGACGACGGCCTCGCCGACCTCGCCCGCCGCGCCGTCGAGGCGGCCGAGAGCACGCGCGCCGAGCCGGGCTTCCCCGGCCTCCCTCCGCCCGAGCCGCTTCCGGGGGTCGCGGGCTACGACGAGGCGACCGCCGGTCTCGATCCCGGCGACCTGGCCGGGATTGCGCGGACCGCGATCGACGCGGCAGAGCCGGCGCCCGTGTACGGCTTCGTGACGAGCGGCGCGACGGAGGTCGCCGTCGTCTCGACCACCGGCGTCGCGGCCGAGCAGCGCCTCACCGACGCCACGGCGCTGATCGTCGCCGCGGACGAGGGCGCATCGGGCTATGCCCAGCAGACCGCGTGGGCCCTGGACGCAATCGACCCCGCCGCGGTCGCCCGGGAGGCGGCGGCGAAGATGGCCCGGACCCGCGACGCGACGACGATCGAGCCGGGGCACTACCGCGCCGTGCTCGAGCCGTACGCGATCGGCGAGCTCCTGCAGCATTTCGCCTACGACGCCTTCGGCGCGCTCGGGCTGATCGAGCAGCGGAGCTTCCTGGCGGGACGGATCGGCGCGAAGGTCTTCGACGAGCGGATCTCGATCGCCGACGACGCGCTCGACCCGGCCGGCCTGCCGAAGGCATTCGACTTCGAGGGCGTGCCGAAGCAACGGGTTTGCCTGATCGAGGACGGCGTCGCCCGCGGCGTCGTCTGGGACCGCGAGACGGCCGCGCACGCCGGAGGCGACACGCGCTCGACCGGCCATGCGCCGCCCATGCTCTCCCGTGTCTACGGACCGCTCCCGTTCGCGCTCACGGTCGCTCCCGGCGATGCGGGCTCGGTCGAGGAGCTGGCCGAGCTCGTCGGCGAGGGCATCTACGTCACGCGCCTCCACTACCTGGGCACCGTCGGCGCGCGCGACGGCGTGATCACGGGGATGACGCGGGACGGCACCTTCCGCATCCGCGGCGGCAAGATCGCCGAGCCGCTCGCGAACCTGCGCTTCACCGTCTCCGTCCCGGAGATGCTGCACGAGGTCCCGGGGCTGACGCGGCGCATCGCGCTGCTGAACCAGAACGATTTCTACGGCGAGCGATACCCGTTCGGCGTGCTCGCGCCGGCGCTCGCCACCGCGCGCTTTACGATCAGCGGCGTCGGCTCCTCGCCCGGGATCTAACGAGGGCGTGGTCGCGAACGGCCAGGGCAGGCGCCCGGCGGCCTGAGACGGCGGGCCGCGACGGCTACTTCAAGTAGTGGAAGAGCCCGATGCAGTTCACCATGAAGAGCACGGCGACGACGACCGTGACCCGCGTCAGGTTCCGCTCCACGATGTGCGTCCCGCCCTGCGAGGCGGGCGTGAAGCCCATGCCGCCCATGCCGGCGTCGCGGCCGGAGTGCATCATGACCAGCCCGATCAGCGCGAGCGAGAAGAGCACCTGGAGGACGGCGAGAACCTGGAGCATCGCCGCGGAAGCGTACCAGCGCGCTAGGGTCCTCCAGGTGGAAGGCGACGGTGATGTCCGCGCGCGGATCCAGAAGCTGCTCGTGACCGGCGACAACCGGTTGAAGCAGGGCGTCAGGCCCGAGAAGGCGCGCGAGAGCTACGAGCAGGCGCTGGCGCTCGCGCGGGAGGCCGGGCTCGAGGAGCGCGTGGGGCCGCTCGTGGAGATCAGGCTCGCCGACCTCGAGCGGCTCGCAGGAGGATCTCCTCCACCCGGGCCGCCTGCAGCCTGACGTCGTGCGCCCCGGCGGCCGCCCTGGCCGCCTCGTTCGGGATCGGCAGGGTTGCAGCGGCGCGCAGCGCGGCGACGAGCGCCTCCTCGTCGGCGGGGTCGACCAGCACCCCCGCCCCGGGCGGCACGAACTCGGGCGGGCCGCCGACCTTCGTGGCGACCACCGGGCGCCCGCAGGCGAGCGCCTCGAGCAGGGCCTGCCCGAACGGCTCTTCGAGGCTCGGGCCGCAGACGACGTCGGCGCGGGCGATCCACTCCGCCACCTCGTCGTGCGGGACGGTCCCGGCGACGACGATCCCCCGGCGGCCTTCGAGCTGCGGGCGCAGCGGCCCGTCGCCGAGGAAGGTCAGCGTCCCCTCCCCGAGCCGCTCGAAGGCGCGTGCGAGGCGCAGCACGTTCTTGCGCTCGGTGAGCGAGCCGACGCACAGGAACGCGGGACCGCCGGCCGTGGGGCGCGGCTCGACGCGGAAGCGCTCGAGGTCGACGCCGCAGTCCACCACCTCGGTCTTGCCGCGCGCCTCCGGCACCCTCGCCTCGAGCTCCCGCCGCAGGTAGTCGGAGACGGCGACCACGGTGTCCGCGCGGCGAACGACGCGGCGCGTCGCCGCGCGGACACCGCGGATCGCGCCGATGTTGCGGACGTCCTGGCCGTGCGCGGTGACGACGAGCGGGGCGTCGGAGGCGAGCGACGCGATCAACCCGGCCGGGACGAGGACGTGCGCGTAGACGACGTCCGGGCGCAGGCGGCGGGCGGCCGCCCGGGCGTGCCGGAGGAGCTCGAGGTAGCGGCGCCTGCCCCCCGCGCGCCGGTCGATCACCGCGAGCTCGAGCTCGTGCCCGCGCTCGCGCAGCGCGAGCTCGAGCCGCTGCACGAAGATGCCCAGGTCCGGGTCGGCCGGGCCGGGGTACAGCTGCGAGACCAGGAGGATCCTCATCCTGGGGAGAGACTCTGACGGTTCCGGCACGCCTGCGTCACCCACGCGTCACACATTTCGGACTACGCTCATCAGTGGGTGGTGGCACGGGGTGGCCCCGGACGGAAGACGCGAATCAGGGGGCGGCGGCGATCGCAGCCGCCACCGCAGCCGGGGCGGTCAGCAGCGCGAGGTGGCCCGCGCCCGGGATCACGACGAACGGCGCGTGCAGGGCGGCGGCGACACGGCGCCCCGAGGCGACCGGCACGGCGTTGTCGTTCGCGCCGAAGACGACGCGTGCCGGGATCCGGAGCGCCTGCAGCTGCGAGAACGGCAGCCCGGCGATCCCGTGCCCGGCCGTCGAGCGGAGCGCCGCTTCCGTCCCGGTCACGGAGAAGGGCCTCGTCCAGCGCGCGATCAGCGCCCGATCGAGCGGCGGGTGCTCCGCGCCGTAGGCCTCGCGCAGGATGCGCCTCACGATCCAGTCCGAGTCGAGCACGATCCGGTAGAGCGAGGTGAAGTACGGATCGATCAGAACGCGGCGGATCCAGGTCGGCCCGCCGCCGCCGCGCAGAGCATCGCCGTCGAGCAGCACGATTCCGCGCAGCGAGGCGGGGTCGCGCCGCGCGACCTCCGCCGCCACGGCCGCGCCGATCGAGTGGCCGACGAGGAGCGGCCGCTGCAGGTGGAACGCGTGCTGGAACGCCTGCACCTGGTCGGCCCACGCGGCGAGGGTGTAGGGCCCGCGGCGCTCGGAGTAGCCGAACGGCGGCAGGTCGAGCGCATAGACGACGTGGTCGCGGGCGAGCAGCGGCGCCACGCGCTCCCACACCCAGGTCGCCTCGGCGAAGCCGCCGACCAGGACGACCGGCGACCCGTGCGTGCCCCAGCGGCGGTAGGAGTGGAGCGACCCGTCGAGCCGGACGAACGGGCCGGGATAGAGCGCCGTCGCCGCCTCGGTGCGCCGCCCCGACACCGCGTTGTAGGCGAACGAGGCCAGGGTCACCGCCGCGATCAGCGCCAGGAGCGCGATCCCGATCCGGCGGAGCCAGCGCCTCAAGCCGCACCGAGCGGCGCGGCCTCTGTGTCGCGCGCGACGAGCGACGCGTAGCGCCCGCCGAGCTCGATCAGCTCCTCGTGCCGGCCGCGCTCGACGATCCGGCCTCCGTCGAGCACCACGATCTGGTCGGCGTCGCGGATCGTCGAGAGCCGGTGCGCGATCGCGATCGTCGTCCGCCCCTCGGCGAGCCGGTCGAGCGCCTCCTGCACCTGGCGCTCGGTCTCGGTGTCGAGCGAGCTCGTCGCCTCGTCCAGCACCAGGATCGGCGGGTTGCGCAGGATCGTGCGGGCGATCGCGATCCGCTGCTTCTCGCCGCCCGAGAAGCGGTAGCCGCGCTCGCCGACGACCGTGTGGTACCCGTCAGGCAGCGCCTCGATCACGTGATGGATCCGCGCCGCCTCCGCCGCCTCCTGGATCTCCTCGTCGGTCGCATCCGGCTTGGCGAAGCTGAGGTTCTCCCGCACGGTGGCGTGGAAGAGGTACGTCTCCTGCGAGACGACGCCGACGAGCCGCGCGAGCGCCTCGAAGGTGAGGTCGCGGAGGTCCACACCGCCGATCGCGACCCGGCCGCGGTCGACGTCGTAGAGCCGTGCCGCGAGGTAGCCGACGGTCGTCTTGCCGGCGCCGGTCTCGCCGACGATCGCGGTGCGCGTCCCCGCGGGCACGTCGAAGCTCACGTCCTCGAGCGTCCACTCGCCGCCGTAGCGGAACCAGACCTCCTCGAAGGAGACGTCGCCCGCCTCGATGAGCGAGACCGCTCCTGGCCTCTCCTCGATCTCGACCGGCAGGTCGAGGTACTCGAAGATCCGGTCGAAGAGGGCCAGCGAGGTCTGCACGTCCACGCCCACCGACAGGAGCGAGCCGATCGGGAAGAGCAGCCGCGTCTGCAGCGTCGTGAACGCGACCAGGGTGCCGATCGTGATCGCGGTCGAGCCGCGCGCGTACATGAACCCGCCGATCCAGTAGACGAGGGCCGGCATGATCGCGAAGGTCATCTGGATCGAGGACATCACCCACCGGCCCGCCATCCGCTGCTGCACCTCGAGCCCGGCGAGGCGGCGCGACTCGCCCTCGAAGCGATCTGCCAGCTCGTTGCTGCGGCCCATCGTCTTCCCGAGCAGGATCCCCGAGACCGAGAGCGACTCCTGCACGAGGCTCGAGATGTCCGCGAGCGACTCCTGCGTCGACTTCGCGATCACGCGCCGCTGGCGGCCCACCCGGCGCGTGAGCAGGACGAAGACCGGGACGAGCGCCAGCGCGAACACCGCAAGCCGCCAGTCGAGCAGCACCATCGCGATCACCGTCGCGACCACGGTGGTCACGTTCGAGGTGATCGAGGTCGCGGTCGAGGTGACGACCTCCTGCACGCCGCCGATGTCGTTCGAGATCCGCGACTGCACCTCGCCGGTGCGCGTGCGCGTGAAGAACGCGAGCGAGAGCCGCTGCAGGTGCCGGTACACCGCCGAGCGCAGGTCGTGCATCACGCTCTGGCCGACCTGGTTCGAGTAGAGCGTCTGGACGACGCCGAGCACGCCGACCACGATCGAGATCGCGATCATCCCGCCGGCGAGCAGCGAGAGCAGCCTCGTGTTCTTGTCCGGGATCGCCGTGTCGAGGATCGCGCGGAGCAGGAACGGCGAGATCACCCCGAGCACCGACGAGACGACGATCAGCCCGAGCACCGCCGTGAGCTTCGGCCAGTAGGGGTGGAACAGGCGCGTGACGCGGCGCAAGTTCGCCCGGCGGACGGCGGGGTCGGCCGGCCGCTCGGGCTTCTCGGCGGTCATGAAGTTGCGGAAGCCGGGCATCCCGACAGCGTACGTTTCGCCGGCGACCTCACGTCTCGGGCAGCCCCGGCGTTTCCCCCTCCATGAGGCTCTTCGACTACCCCGCCTCGGCGAACTGCCTCAAGGTGCGGCTCCTGCTGGCCCAGCTCGAGCTGCGGTACGAGCGGACGGAGGTGGACATCTTCGCCGGCGACACCTCACGGGCGGGGTACCTGGCCCTCAACCCTGCCGGCCGGACGCCCGTGCTCGAACTCGACTCCGGCGAGGCGCTCGCGGAGTCGAACGCGATCCTCCTCTACCTCGCGCGGGGCACCCCGCTGCTTCCGGACGACCCGATCGAGCAGGCGCGCGTCCACCAGTGGCTCTTCTTCGAGCAGAACCTGCTCGAGCCGAACGTCGGCACGGCGCGCTTCTGGCGCCTGACCGGGCGCGCCGAGGCGAGACCGGAGGCGTTCGCGCGCCACCTCGAGGCCGGGCGCGCCGCACTCGGCGTGCTCGAGCGCCGCCTCGACGCGCACCCGTTCCTCGCGAACGACCGCTACTCCATTGCCGACGTGTCGTGCTACGCCTATGCCCACGTGGCGCACGAGGCCGGGATCGAGACGGCCGAGTACCCCGCGCTGCGCGCCTGGCTCGGCCGCGTCGAGGCGCAACCCCTGTTCGTGAACGACCTCGAGCCCTACCCGCCGAACGCGGCGCCGGGCTCGAGCTCCGTGCACGGCTAGCCGGGCGCGCGCTGCTGGTCGTACATGCCGAACTCGGCGCGGAGCTCGCCGCAGATCTCGCCGACCGTGCAGCGCGCGCGCAGCGCCTCGCGGATCGGCGGCAGCAGGTTCGCCTCGCCCTGCGCCGCGCGCCGCACCTCGGCGAGCGCGGCCGCGGCCGCCTCCGCGTTCCGCTCCGCGCGCACCCGCGCCGTGCGCTCGAGCTGGCGCCGCTCCGCCTCGGGGTCGATCCGCTGCAGCTCGACGCGCCCCTCGTCCTCGCCGGTGAACGCGTTGACGCCGACGATCGGACGCGCGCCCGACTCGACCTCCTGCTGGTAGCGATAGGCCGACTCCTCGATCTCGCCCTGGACGAAGCCGCGCTCGACCGCCTCGACGGCGCCGCCGAGCTCGTCCACCCGCTCGATCAGCTCCCAGGCCAGCGTCTCGAGCTCGTCGGTCAGCGCCTCGATGAAGTACGAGCCGCCGAACGGATCGGCCGTGTCGGTGCCCCCCGCCTCGGTCGCGAGGATCTGCTGGGTGCGCAGCGCGACGGTCGCCGCGTGCTCGCTCGGCAGCGCGAGCGCCTCGTCGAAGCTGTTCGTATGGAGCGACTGCGCGCCGCCGCAGACCGCCGCGAGCGCCTGCACGGCGACACGGACGATGTTGTTCTCGGGCTGCTGCGCGGTCAGCGTCGAGCCGCCCGTCTGCGCGTGGAAACGCAGCGCGAGCGCCTTCGGGTTCGTGGCGCCGAACCGCTCGCTCATGATCCGCGCCCACAGGCGGCGCGCGGCGCGGAACTTCGCCACCTCCTGGAAGAAGTCGTTGTGCGCGTTGAAGAAGAAGGAGACGCGCGCGCCGAAGTCGTCGGGCGAGAGCCCCGCGTCGACCGCCGCCGAGCAGTACGCGATCCCGTTTGCGAGCGTGAACGCGAGCTCCTGCACCGCCGTCGAGCCGGCCTCGCGGATGTGGTACCCCGAGATCGAGATCGTGTTCCAGTGCGGGATCCGCTCCGCGCAATAGGCGAACAGGTCGGTCGTGAGCCGCATCGAGGGCCGCGGCGGGAAGATGTAGTTCCCGCGCGCGATGTACTCCTTGAGGATGTCGTTCTGGACGGTGCCGCGGAGCGCCTCGCCCGCCACGCCCTGCCCTTCGGCGACGAGCTCGTAGAGCAGGAGCAGGAGCGCGGCCGGCGCGTTGATCGTCATCGAGGTGGAGACCTCGGCCAGGGGGATCGAGCCAAGAAGCGTCTCCATGTCCGCGAGCGAGTCGATCGCGACGCCGGTGCGGCCTACCTCGCCGAGCGCGACCGGGTCGTCGGAGTCGTAGCCGAGCTGGGTCGGCAGGTCGAAGGCGACCGAGAGCCCGGTCTGGCCCTGCGCCAGCAGGTAGCGGAACCGCTCGTTCGTCTCCTCCGCCGAGCCGAAGCCCGCGTACTGGCGGATCGTCCACGGGCGGCCGCGGTACATGTCCGGATAGGGCCCGCGCGTGTACGGAAACTCGCCCGGAAGCTCGAGCGGGCGCGGCGCATCCGCAGCGGTGTAGACAGGCTTGAGCTCGATGGCCGGATCGTAGTCCTAGCGCGGAGGTGCAGGCACGCCGAGCTCCGCCTGGAGCCCGGCTCCGAGCGCGAGCAGCTCCCAGTCGGAGCCGGCCGGGCCGATCAGCGACACGCTCACCGGCAGGCCGCTCTCGGCGCCGAGCCCCGCCGGGAGCGAGACGGCCGGCTGGCCCGTCCAGTTCCAGTGGTGGGTGAGCGAGATCAGGGCGAGATCGCTGCCCGCCTCGTCGTAGCCGGAGCCGCGCGGCCAGGCGACGTCGGGGACCGTGGGCTCGAGCAGCGCGGCGACCCGCTCGGCGGCGAACCACCGCTCCCAGTGCTCCGCGTCGCGGGCCCGCTGCGCCTGGAGGGCGTCGTAGTCGACCGGCCCGAGCGCCTCTGCCCGCTCGACGAACCCGCGGATCGACGGGCGGTAGAGCTCCCGCCGGCCGTCGAAGCGGCGGTGGTAGGCGAGCATGTCGCCGAGGAGCACGAGGCCCCAGCCGTCGAGCGTCTCGGGGGCGGGAGGCGCCTCGACGAGCTCCGCACCGAGGCCGCGGCACAGCGCGAGCGTCGCCTCGAAGCCCGCGGCGACGTCGGCGTCGAGCTCGCCGATCCGGGAGGAGACACCGAGCCGGACGCCGGCGAGAGAACGAGGCTCGACCGGCCCTCCGGTGCCTGCCATCCCGGCCAGGAGCACCGCGCAGTCCTCGACCGTCCGCGCCATCGGGCCGGCGTGGTCGAGGCTCTCCGCGAGCGGGACGATCCCCTCGATCGGGACGAGGCCTCGTGTCGGCTTGATCGTGGAGGTGCCGCAGAAGGCGGACGGGATCCGCAGCGAGCCGGCGGTGTCGGTGCCGGTCGCGGCGGGCGTCATCCGGGCCGCGAGGGCAGCACCGGAGCCGCCGCTCGACCCGCCCGCGGAGCGGTCGAGCGCCCACGGGTTGCCGACCTGGTCGGTCGTGCCCCCGGCCGCGAACTCGTGCGTGTGCAGGTGGCCGACCAGCACCATCCCCTCCGCCTCGAGCCGCTCCCAAACCTCGCACGAGCGCTCCGGCACCTCGTCGAGCAGGCGGCTCGACGCGGTGAGCGGCTTCCCGGCGACGGCATAGAGGTCCTTGAGCCCGATCGGGATCCCGCAGAGGGCCGGCGCGCCGCCGCGGCCGATCCGCTCGTCCGCGCGGGCCGCGGACGCGAGCGCGTCCTCCTCGTAGACCCGGATCCACGCGTTGATCGAGCCGGGGTCGCCGTCGAAGCTGTGGGTCCCGTCGCGCTCGCGGATGCGCGCGAGGCACGCCTCGGCGAGCTCGACCGCGCCGAGGCGCCGCCCGGCCAGCAGCGCCGATGCCTCGGTGACGGACAGGTCGGCTGGATTGACCACGGCGACGAGTATCTTGGCAGGGTGACCGTGACCGTGAAGCTGTTCGCCGGGCTCCGGGAGCGCGCGGGCTGGTCGGTGCGCGAGCTCGACGGCGTCGAGCGGCTGAGCGACGTGTGGGGCGCGCTCGACCTCGGCGAGGAGCCGCCCGGCCTGCTCTACG